>Ga0070666_10002388_pt1 | contig 11359 bp, 9 predicted proteins | sample KBSS23metaG_FD_64677 | JGI IMG/M metagenome (GOLD analysis project Ga0070666, IMG submission 64677) | Switchgrass rhizosphere microbial communities from Kellogg Biological Station, Michigan, USA - KBS S2-3 metaG | ecosystem: Host-associated > Plants > Roots > Rhizosphere > Soil ... | reverse complement strand
CGCCACGCCCCACATGTCTTCCGCCGCCTTGTTGAAGTACAGCAGCCTGCCGTCCGCATCGGTGGTGTAAATCGCGGCGGGGATCGCCTCCATCACGCGGCGGCCGACGCGGCGGCCTTCGCGCATCTGTGCCTGCGTGCGGCGAAGCTCGGTGATATCCTGGAAACAGTTGACCGCGCCAACCAGCTGGCCATGATCGTCGAGCACGGGCTCGACATTGGCCAGAACGGTGACGCGCTCGCCGTCCGGTTTCTCGATGATGACTTCGCGGTCGTGCGCTGCCTTGCCGGTGCGCAGCACTTCGGCCATCGCGCCTTTCTCGAACACAAGTTCGGTGCCGGCCGCGTCATAGGCGCGATAGGCGCCATTGAAGCGCGTGCCGGGTTCCGGGACCCGGCCCCAGAACTCCACGGCCCGGCGATTGAATTGGACGATGTTCCCGCCGAGGTCGCAGGTGCAGATGCCGACCGGCAGGGTATCGATCAGCGATGAGGGTGAGCGAACGATCCGTTCCAGCGCCAGCGATGCCACTGGCGCTGACCGTTCTCCGTCTTTATCTGCTGAACTCGACATGGACGCCCCAGGACACGATCAAAAGCACACCCCACCAACCGGACAACGCCGCACCGGAAGGATCGTTCCACCATAAGTATTTGATTCGAGGGCCTTAACAGCTCATTGCGGGGATCGCCGAGTTTGTGGAGCATTCATCGGAAGGTGAAACTGCTGCCGCGCACCGTCATTATCGCCTTTATCTTGGAAGAACAGTTATTTGAACGTGATTTCGCAGATTCCAATTCAGGCGTCTCCGGCTGCCTTTGTGATCCTTGAAGCACCTTTCCCGCCCCATTAGGTTCGACCCGACTCACGCGCCAGCCACGAGAAAATGGACATAAAAAGAGACGTCGTTGCCGCGATCGGAAAGACCCCCCTGATCCGCCTGAACCGGGTGAGCGACCTCACCGGTTGCGAGATCCTCGGCAAGGCCGAGTTCATGAATCCGGGCCAGTCCGTCAAGGACCGCGCCGCCCTCTTCATCATCCAGGACGCCCTGCGCCGGGGTGAGCTCAGGCCCGGCGGCGTCATTGTCGAGGGCACCGCAGGCAACACCGGCATCGGCCTGACCGTCGTCGGCAACGCCCTCGGCTTCCGCTCGGTGATCGTCATCCCCGAGACGCAAAGTCAGGAGAAGAAGGACGCCCTGCGCCTCCTGGGCGCCGAGCTGATCGAAGTACCCGCTGTGCCCTACGCCAACCCGAACAACTACGTGAAGGTCTCCGGCCGCATCGCCGAACAGCTGGCGAAGACCGAGACGGCCGGTGCCATCTGGGCCAACCAGTTCGACAACATTGCCAACCGGCAAGCGCACATCGAGGGCACCGGCCCGGAAATCTGGCGCCAGACCAATGGAAGGATCGACGGCTTCACCTGCGCGGTCGGCACCGGCGGTACGCTGGCCGGCGTTGCAATCGCGCTGAAGGAGAAGAACCCGAAGGTCAGGATCGCCGCCGCCGATCCGCTGGGCGCCTCGATCTATTCCTGGATCAAGACCGGCGAGTTGAAGGCCCATGGCACGTCGATCACCGAAGGCATCGGCCAGGGCCGCGTCACCGCGAACCTGAAGGATGCCCCGATCGACGACGCCTACGAGATCTCCGACGAAGAGGCTCTGCCCTACATCTTCGACCTGCTCGAGCATGAGGGGCTCTGCATGGGCGGCTCCACCGGCATCAACATCGCCGGCGCGGTGCGCATGGCGAAAGATCTGCCGACGGGTTCGACCATCGTCACCATCCTCGCCGACTACGGCACGCGCTATCAGAGCAAGCTGTTCAACCCTGCCTTCCTGCGCGAAAAGAAGCTGCCCGCGCCGGAGTGGCTGGCCTCGCCGCGCCCCGGCCTGTCCGTTCCATACGAGAAGACATGACCACACGCACCGCACCGCTGGTTTCGACGGAATGGCTCGCGGGCCGCATCAACGCGCCGGACGTGCGCGTGGTCGACGCCTCGTGGTACCTGCCGCAAGCCAACCGCGACCCGAAGGCCGAATACGCCGCCGCGCACATCCCGCGCGCCGTGTTCTTCGACATCGAGGACCTGTCGGACGAGAAGAACCCGATGCCGCACATGCTGGCGCCGGCGCCGAAATTCGCGAGCCGCATGCGCAATCTGGGGCTCGGGGACGGTAACATGATGGTCGTCTACGACTCTGCCGGCGTCTATTCGAGCCCGCGCGCCTGGTGGATGCTGCGCGCCATGGGCCACGAGGATGTCGTCGTGCTCGACGGCGGCCTGCCCAAATGGAAGCGCGAGGGCCGTCCGCTCGAAGACATGAGCGCCAGGCCCTTCGCCCGCCACTTCACGGCGCGCCCCAACAACGCGCTGATCCGCGACTTCCGCCAGATGAACCAGAACCTGGAGAGCAAGGCCGAACAGGTGATCGACGCCCGCGGCATTCCGCGCTTCAGGGCGATCGAGCCCGAGCCGCGCGCCGGCATCCGCGGCGGCCATATCCCGGGGAGTCGCAACGTTCCCTATACCGAACTGACCAACGACGACGGGACGCTGAAGTCCGCAGAAGATTTGCGCAAGGTGTTCGCCGCGCACAACGTCGACCTGCACAAGCCTTCGGCCACCACCTGCGGCTCCGGCATCACCGCCGCCATTGTCATGCTGGCGATGCAGGTGGCAGGCGCGAGCGACATCGCGCTGTACGACGGCTCTTGGGCCGAATGGGGCGCCTCCGACGCACCGGTGGAGACCGGTTGATGTCGCGCGAATCCGGGCGCCGCATCCCGATGGTCGTCACCTTCCTGGAGATGAAGAACAAGCCGGCTGCGCTGCCACCGCCCCTGCCCAAGGGCAAGGTCGCGATCCTGAAGTCCGAGCGCCCGCCGCTGCACTTCTATCGCTATCTCTACGACACCATCGGCGACGCGTATTTCTGGGTCGACCGCCGCAAGTTGAACGACGAGCAGCTGGCTGAGATCGTGCAGCATCCCGACGTGGAACTGTTCGTCCTCTATCTCGACGGCGTTCCGGCAGGCATGGCCGAGCTGGACATGCGCGATTCCGCGGTGGGTCAGCTCGCCTATTTCGGATTGATGCCGGAAGCGGTCGGCAAACGACTCGGATATTTCTTCCTCTACCACGCGGTGATGAACGCCTGGGCCCGCCCGATCAGCAAGCTGCTGGTCAACACCTGCACGCTCGATCATCCGCGCGCGCTGCCGCTCTACCAGCGGCTCGGCTTCGTCCCCTACTCCCGCGAAGACCGCTACATCGAACTCCCCTAACGTCCCCAATCACGAGCGCCTGAACGGATTGCTTTCACAAATCCGCCATGCTGACTTGTGCCCAAGAGCACGGGGGCGCTGGCCCTGGGGGATCAATGACAAACATCGACAAGGCACCGGACGCACCCGCGCACGAGCGCACATGGTTCGGCCATCCGCGCCCGCTGGCGCGCCTGTTCTCGACCGAGGCGTGGGAGCGCTTCGGCTACTACGGGATGCGCGCGCTGCTCATCCTCTACCTCACCAAGCATTTCGTGTTCGCTGACCGCGTCGGCAACGGCCTGTACGGCGCTTTCACCTCGCTGGTGTATCTGACACCGCTGATTGGCGGCTTCATTGCCGACCAGTATTTCGGCTCCAAGAAATCGGTGAAGTTCGGCGCCCTGCTGATGGCAGTCGGCTATCTGCTGCTCGCCTTCTCCGGCGGCGAGGAAGCCAAGCCCTTCGTCGCCATCGACGGCCATCGCTATGCAGTCGAAGTCGTCCACGCCAGCGGCGGCGACGATCAGTATCTCGTCGACGGCGCCCACAAATACAAGATCACCGGCAACGAAGATAAGAGTATTTCCCTCGAGGGGGCGAGCGGCGCGTTGCCGGCCAGCGTTGCCGCCGACCACTACAAGTTCGACGCGGAGCGTAACCCGCTCAACGTTATGCTCCTGTTCATCTCGCTGGCGCTGGTGATTGTCGGCAACGGCTATTTCAAGCCTAATATATCGACCATTGTCGGCACGCTTTATCCGGTAGGCGACCGCAGGCGCGACGGCGGCTTCACGATCTTCTACATGGGTATCAATCTCGGCTCGATCGGTAGCCAGATACTTGCGCCGTGGGTGGCCGCGAAGTTCGGTTTCACGTGGGGCTTCGCGCTGGCCGGTGCAGGCATGGTGGTCGCCTGGTTCCTGTTCCAGTTCGATGGCGGCTCGCTCAACGGCTATGGCGAACCGCCGGCGGGCAAGAAGAAACGCGATTGGCTCATCATATTGCTGTCGATCGTCGGTATCCCGATCGTGTGGTTTCTGCTCAACAACTCGATGGTGGCGGCGTCCGGGCCGGAGGCCAGCGCTGCGGGCGGGATCATGGGCTTCATCATGGCCTTGCCATTGCTCGGCAAGATTATGTTCGGCGTGTTCTTTGTCGCCGTGATCGGCGTTCCGCTCTGGTCGATCGTCGCGCTCGACGCGACTGCCCGCAATCGAATGATCGTCGCCATCGTACTGATGGTGTTCTCGGTGGTGTTCTGGACGTTGTTCGAGCAGGCCGGTTCGTCACTGACCCTGTTTGCCGACCGCAACACCGATCTGCACATCGGCTATCTGCCGTTCCTCGGCGACTACACGATGCCGGCCGGTCAGGTACAGATGTTCAATCCCATCTTCATCGTGCTGTTCGCACCGGTGTTCAGCATGATGTGGAACGCGCTGGGCAAGCGCGGCTGGGAGCCTTCGGTACCATTCAAATTCGCCATCGGCTTGCTGTTGGTCGGCGTCGGCTTCCTGGTGCTGGTGTTCGGTTCCAAGTTCCACGACGCCGGTTTCAAGGTCGGGCTGTTCTGGCTGGTAACGGCCTATTTCATCCATTCGATGGGCGAGCTTTTCCTGTCGCCTGTGGGGCTCTCCGCGATCACCAAGCTGTCGGTTCCGCGCCTCGCCGGCGTGATGATGGGCGTGTGGTTCCTGTCGTCCGCCATGGCGCAGTACATCGGTGGCATCATCGCGCAATTCGCCTCGTCTGAGACGGTGGGCGGCAAGGTGCTGAACCCCGAGGTCTCGCTAAACACCTATCTCGATGTCTTCACCACTATTGGCGAGGCGGGCCTCATCGCCGGCGTCTTGATGCTGATCCTCTGGCTCCCGCTGAAATGGGGCATGAAGGGCATCACCTGAGGCGCCAACCTCACACATGAAGTGGGAGAGGCGCTCCTATCGAACGCGAAACGGCATCGGCTGCCGTGATCGGCGCGCTAGCTCATTGATTTCGTTCGTGTCTGTCGGGCGCGGAAAATTTTGCAAAAAAACTTATCGAACGGCGCCCGACCGACCCCATCTCTGCTTCAAGAGGCTTGGAGAACAGCAGAGATGACGATCACTACCTGACGTGAGCCTTTGCATACAGGATACCTTCGGCGCGGGTCACGCGCGCCACGCGATGCGGCACCGGTCTGACAAACCGTGCATCGCAAAGGACACCGGGGAGCGGGATGCAAAAGTGCATGCTGGTCGGGCGCGTGAAACCGCTGGCCGCCATGCCGGCTGTAGCGTCACGGCTGGAAGGGCAGAGATCGCGCGATCCCTGCCCTTTTCGCCATCTAAAACAGGGATGTCTTGGCCCGCGACTGCGGGCCACCCAGTTGGTTCTCTGCAACGCCGGAAGGTTCGCGGTCGTTCAATTCTGAAAACACGCGCAAGACGTGACCGGGGTGGCCCGCAGTCGCGGGCCATGACACCGAGCCGTGGAAAGCTAGTGCCCCAGTATCTGGCTCAGGAACAGCTTGCAGCGGTCGTGCTTGGGCTGGGTAAAGAACGTCTCGGGATCGGCTTCTTCGATGATCTCGCCGGCGTCCATGAACACCACGCGGTCGGCGACCTCGCGCGCGAAGCCCATCTCGTGCGTGACGCAGATCATGGTCATGCCTTCCTTGGCGAGGTCGACCATCACCTCCAGCACCTCGCCGATCATCTCAGGATCGAGCGCCGAGGTCGGCTCGTCGAACAGCATCACCTTGGGATGCATGCACAGCGCCCGCGCGATCGCGGCCCGCTGCTGCTGCCCGCCGGAGAGTTGCGCCGGATGCTTGTGCGCCTGGTCTGCGATGCGCATCTGGGTCAGGTATTCCATCGCGATCTCTTCGGCCTTCTTCTTCGGCATCTTGCGCACCCACATCGGCGCCAGCGTGCAGTTGCCCAGGATCGTCAAGTGCGGGAACAGGTTGAACTGCTGGAAAACCATGCCGACTTCGCTGCGGACGGTATCGATGTTGCGCACGTCGCGGGTCAGTTCCGTGCCGTTGACGATGATCTTGCCGTCGTCGTGCTGCTCCAGCCGGTTGATGCAGCGGACCATGGTCGACTTGCCCGAGCCCGACGGCCCGCACACCACGATCTTCTCGCCCGGCCTGACCGACAGGTTGATGTCTTTCAGCACAGCGAACTGGCCGTACCACTTGCTGACGTTATCGAGCAGGATCATCGGTTTGGCGTCGGTCATCGCCTCTCTCCTTCCGCCAGTTGCTCTTCGAGCCGGGCGGAATATCGCGACATGGAAAAACAGAAGGCCCAGTAGATCAGGGCCGCGAAGATATACCCGGTCACGGCGACGTTGGGGCTCGCCCACTCAAGGTCCGTGGCGCCGGCCTGGATGGTGCCCATCAGGTCGAAGAAGCCGATGATCGTCACCAGCGAGGTATCCTTGAACATCGAGATCATGTTGTTGACGATGCCGGGCAACACGGTGCGCAGTGCCTGCGGCAACACGATGAACACCGTCGCTCGCCAATAACCGAGGCCCAGCGCCGCCGCACCCTCGGTCTGGCCCTTCGGCAAGGCCTGAAGGCCGGCACGCACGACTTCGGCCATGTAGGCCGCGTTGAACAGGGCGATGGCAATCAGCGCCCTGAGCAGCTTGTCGAACTCCAACCCGTCGGGAAGAAACAGCGGCAACAGCGAGCTGGCGGCGAACAGCACCGTGATCATGGGCACGCCGCGCCAGATCTCGATGAACGCGACGCACAGCGCCCGCACCACCGGCAACTCCGACTTGCGGCCCAGCGCCAGGATCACGCCCACCGGCAGCGACGCCACAATGCCCACCGCTGCCACGACCAGCGTCAGCAGCAACCCGCCCCAGCGCTCGGTCGACACGATTGGCAATCCGAACCAGCCGCCGCTCAGCAGCACGAATGCCACCAGCGGATAGACGGTAAGCAGAATGCCGCCGACCCAGCCCTTGCGCGGCAGCCCTGGAATGACCAGCCAGGCGAGCCCGACCGCTCCGAACGCAAACACCACGTCGGCGCGCCAGCGCTCGTTGAAATCGTAGAAGCCGTAGACGATCTGCCCGATGCGCGCGCCGATATACGGCCAGCATGCGCCCGTCGCGCCCTCGCACGCCTCGCGCGTCGAGCCGTGCCACACCGCGTCGATGAACACCCAGTTCGCCAGCGGCGGGATCGCCCAGGCCAACAGTGCGACAACCAGCAAGGTCAGGATCGAATTGAACACCCCGTCGAACAGATGCACCCGCACCCACTCGACCGGGCCCTCATGGTGCTTCGGCGGCGCGCGGAAGGCGGTCATGCGATGCCCTCCGCCCGGTGTGCATAGTTGTACCAGTTCATCAGGCCCGAGGTGATCAGGCTGAGCGCCAGGTAGATCGCCATGGTGATCGACAGGATCTCGATCGCCTGGCCCGTCTGGTTCAGGACCGTGCCCGCGAACACCGACACCAGGTCCGGATAGCCGATGGCAATCGCGAGCGACGAATTCTTGGTGAGGCTCAGATACTCCGACGCCAGCGGCGGAATGATCACCCGCATCGCCTGAGGGATCAGCACCAGCCGCAGCACCCTGCCCCGCGTCAGCCCCAGCGCCTCAGCCGCCTCGCGCTGCCCGCGCGCCACCGACAGCAGGCCTGCGCGCACGATCTCGGCGATATAGGCCGCTGTGTAGATCGAAAGCGCGACGGTCATGCCCGCCAGCTCCGGATTGATCGACAGCCCGCCCTCGTATTGGAAGCCAGCCAATTCCGGCAAACTCAACGAGAATGGCACGCCCATTGCTAAAAGTGTCGCGATTGGGAGACCAACCACTAGCAGCAGCGTCGCCCACCAAGTTGCAGGGCGCTCGCCTGTTAGCTGCTGCCGCCGCGCCGCCCAGCGTCGCACAAGCGCGGCCCCTACAATGCCAAGGATGGATACGAACGCGACAACCTGCCAGCCGCGTTGAAACATAACCTCCGGCACATAGACGCCGCGGTTGTTGAGCACCAACCAGTGACCCAGCGTCGCGCTCTCGCGCGGCACCGGCAAAGTCGCGAGCACGCCGAAATACCAGAACAGGATTTGCAGCAGCAGCGGGATGTTGCGCAGCGTCTCGATGTAGACCGTGCACAGCTTGGCCACCAGCCAATTGCTGGAGAGCCGCCCGATACCGATGACGAACCCTAGGATCGTCGACAGCACGATGGAGATCGCCGACACCAGCAAGGTGTTGAGCAGGCCCACCCACAAAGTGCGGCCGTAGCTCATCTCCTCCGAGTAATCGATCAGCGTCTGCGAGATCGAGAACCCCGCCGTGTGCTCGAGAAAACCGAAGCCCGACGCCACGTGCCGGCGTGTCAGCGCGTCGGCCGCGTTGTGCGCCAGCCAGGCGGCGATGGCGGCCAGCGCAACAAGCACCAGCCCCTGCGCCAAGATCGATCGCCAATGGGTATCGCGCCACCAGACGTGGCGTAAACGTTCCGCCATCGCCGCCTAGCGGATCGGCGGCGCATACATGATGCCGCCCTTGTTCCACAGATTGTTCAGCCCGCGAGGCAACTTCAGCGGCGTGCCCTGGCCCACGGCGCGTTCATAGACCTCACCGTAATTGCCGACACGCTTGACGATCCGATAGGCCCAGTCCGCCGTCAGGCCAAGCTCCGCGCCGAAGCCGCCTTCCTTGCCCAGCAGGCGGCGCACTTCCGGCGACGCCGAGTTCATCATCTGGTCCACGTTCTTGGAGTTCACGCCCAGCTCTTCGGCATTGATCATCGCAAACAGCGTCCAGCGGCACAGGTCTCCCCACTGCTGATCGCCATGGCGCACAGCCGGCCCCAGCGGCTCCTTGGAGATCGTCTCCGGCAGAAGCATGTGATCGTCGGGCTTCTTGAGCTTCAGCCGGTCGCCGGCCAGCCCGGACCGATCGGTCGTCGCGCCGTCGCAGCGTCCCGCGTCATACGCCGCGATGTATTCCGACGCCTTCTGGTAGACGATGACCTTGTAGCCGAGGTTGTGCGCGCGCGAATAATCCGCCGCATTCAGCTCGCTGGTCGTGCCCGTCTGCGTGCACAGCGTCGCGCCCTTCAGCTGCAACGCGCTCTTGATGCCCAGCGACTTGCGCACCAGGAAGCCCTGACCGTCGTAGAAATCGACACCGATGAACTCCAGCCCCTGCGCCACGTCACGGTCCATGGTCCAGGTCGTGTTGTGCGACAGGATGTCGAACTGCCCGGCCTGGAGCGCCGTGAAACGCTCGGCAAACGACACCGGCACGAAGCGCACCTTGCTCGGATCGTTGAAAATCGCCGCCGCGACCGCGCGGCAGTAGTCGACGTCCAGCCCCGTCCAGTTGCCCTTGGCGTCGGGATTGGAGAAGCCCGGCTGCCCCTCGCTGACGCCGCAGCGCACGAAGCCGTTCTTGCGGACATTGTCGAGCGTGTTGGCCGAAGCCGGGACGGCCAGGACGACGGCGGCCACGAGGCCGAGCACAAGCGAACGCAGTTTCACGGCGATATCCCCCAATGACAGCCCAACGCATTGCAGCCCACGGCGCGACGCGATAGGGAAACCCTAACAGGCCAGAACCGGATTGGGGAGCGCCCTAACGTGGCGAACCACAAGGAAAGTCCCGAGACGACCGTCACCAGCGTGGGCCGCGAAAGCGCCGCCCATGTGGGCGTCGTGAACACGCCGGTCTACCGGGCCTCGACGATTCTCTACCGCGACGTCGCGGCGCTGGACGCTCACGACATGCCCTTCACCTATGGCCGCCGCGGCAATCCGACGGTGCGCAGCCTGGAAGACGCCGTGAACGCACTGGAGGGCGCGACGCGGACCATGTTCTTCGGCTCCGGCCTGAACGCCGTGGCCATGGCGATCCTGGCAGCGTGCAGTGCGGGCGATCACGTGCTGGTGGTGGACAGCGCCTATGCGCCTTCACGCATTTTTTGCGACAAGACGCTGCGCCGCTTCGGCATCAAGGCCACCTACTACGATCCATTGATCGGCGCCGGCATCGCCGAACTGTTTCAGCCGAACACGAAAGCGGTGTTCTGCGAGAGCCCCGGTTCGCTGACCTTCGAGGTGCAGGACATCCCGGCCATCGTCGCCGCCTGCAAGCCGCGCGGCGTCACGACGATCCTCGATAACACTTGGGGCACGCCGATCCACCTTCAGCCGCTGAAGCTGGGCGTCGACCTGTCGGTGCAGGCGGTGACGAAGTACATCGGCGGCCATGCCGACCTGCTGATGGGCTACATCGCGGCGAACGAGCCGTGGGCTTCTCGGATCGTCGACATGCACCAGAACATGGGCTTCTACATCAGCGGCGACGATTGCTACCTCGCGCTGCGCGGCCTGCGCACCATGCCCGTCCGCCTGAAGCGACATGAGGAGACGGCGACCCGGCTGGCGACGTGGCTCGAACGCCGACCCGAAGTCTCACGCGTGCTCTATCCCGCACTGGCCAGCGATCCCGGCCACGCCATCTGGAAGCGCGACTTCACCGGCGCTTGCGGGTTGTTCGGCGTGGTGCTGAAATCCACGCCGAAGGTCGCTTTCGACGCCATGCTGAACGGCCTCGGCCATTTCGGCCTCGGTTTTTCCTGGGGCGGCTACGAAAGCCTCTGCGTACCGTCGGATATCCGCCGCACCGCCGCGCCGTTCGCTGCGGAGGGGCCCGTCATCCGCATCCATGCAGGATTGGAAGACCCGCAAGACCTGATTGACGATTTGACCGCCGGCTTCGACCGGCTAAGAGCATCCGCATGACCGATGTCATCAATTGCCAGGACTTCGTCGCGCAGGTGTCCTTCGACAGGGACGGCCTCGTGCCTGCCGTCACGCAGCACTATCAGACGGGCGAAGTACTGATGCTCGGCTACATGAACCGGGCCACGCTGGAGCAGTCGCTGCAAACCGGCTTCTGCATCTATTGGTCGCGCTCGCGCAACAAAGTCTGGAAGAAGGGCGAAGAGTCCGGTCACACGCAACGCATCGTCGAAGCCTTCATCGACTGCGACGGCGATACGCTGCTGTTCAAGGTCGATCAGATCGGTCCCGCCTGCCACACCGGCGCGCCGACCTG
>Ga0070666_10002387_pt1 | contig 11359 bp, 12 predicted proteins | sample KBSS23metaG_FD_64677 | JGI IMG/M metagenome (GOLD analysis project Ga0070666, IMG submission 64677) | Switchgrass rhizosphere microbial communities from Kellogg Biological Station, Michigan, USA - KBS S2-3 metaG | ecosystem: Host-associated > Plants > Roots > Rhizosphere > Soil ... | reverse complement strand
ATCAACCTGATCCGCAACGCCGTGGATGCCGCGCTGCTGACCGGCGGCGGCGTCGGCGTGGGCTGGAGGCTGGACGGCGAGCAGGTGGAGGTGAGCGTGGAGGACGAAGGGCCGGGCCTCTCGAACACCGAGAACCTCTTCGTCCCCTTCTACACGACCAAGCCGGGAGGGACGGGCATCGGGCTCGCCCTCTCCCGGCAGATCGCCGAAGCCCACGGCGGCAGCCTCACCCTGGAGAACCGCGCGCCCGAGCCCGGCTGCGAAGCGCGGCTGCGGCTGCCGGTCTAGCCAGTCCCTACTTCAGATAGGCCAGCATCTCCTTGGCCGTGGCCGCGTCCGGGTCGTCGGGCGCCATCTGGAGGAAGGCCTGGAGCTGCTCCTTGGCCTGGGCCTTCTTGGCTTCGTCCTTGGCGTAGGTCATCCCCAACACGTAGTGGGCCTTGGAGAACTTGGGATCGGCCGGCGCGATCTCCACGACGCGCTGGAAGAAGACCGCCGCCTCGTCCAGCTTGCCGGTACGCGCCAGCTCGGCCCCCTGGTTGAAGAAGCGGACCGCCGTGTCCGGGCTCCGGTCGGCCGCCAGCAGCGCTTCGAGCGCCTCGTGGGCCTTCTCGGTGTCTCCCCCCGCCTTTAGCGCGTCGTAGCGGTCCCGCAGCCCCCGCGCGTCTCCCGGCTTGAGGGCCAGGTAGCGGTCGGCGGCGGCCAGGGCCTCGCCGTAGCGCTTGAGCTCCAGGTAGACCTCGGCGAGCGCCGCCTGCGCCTCCGCCAGCTGGGGATTGAGCGAGACCGCCTTCTCCAGGCCGGGCACGGCGCCGGCGACGTTCCCCCCCTTCAGCGCCGTGACCCCCTCGTTGTAGGCCAGGATCGCCTGGTCCGAGCCGGACATCTCCTTGGGGGCATCCCCCGCCGCGGGGGCCGCCGGAGCGAGCTTCGGCAGCACGAAGCTCATCCGCATCGTGTCCTCGACCTTGGGCTTGACCGGGCCCTCGTAGAGACCGTACCCGGCCTTCTCGATGCGGATCTGGTAGTTCTGGGTGGCGTCGAGGATCAGCAGCATGAACTGCCCCTTCTTGTCGGTCACCTTCTCCAGCTTGTAGCCGGTCCCCGGCCGGACGAGGAGGACCTTCGCCCCCTCGACCGGCGCGTTCGCCTCGTCCAGAACGGTACCGATGACCCTCCCCTCCCCGGCGGCGAACGATGCCCCGGTCACGGCCAGCGCCAGAACCGGCGCGAGGATTGCGGCGAGCGCCGCGCGACGGACGGAAGCCATCATGTTTTCGTCTCCTGTGTTGCGGATGGATGAATCGGGACGATTGTACGGCGAAACCGCCGCCAGCTCTCCGCGTACCGGCGAGCCTCGGCGACCGTCTGCAGGTGGACCTCGACCGTCTCCTCCACCTCGACGTTGTAACCGCCGGCCATCACCACGGCCACGGGCAGACCGGCGCGCCGGCAGCGCTCGAAGACCAGGGAGTCGCGGGCGAGGAGGCCGGCCCGGGTGACCTTGAGCCGCCCCAGCCGGTCCCGCTCGTGCGGGTCGGCCCCGGAGACGTAGATCGCGAGATCGGCCCGGGCCGCCGGGACCGCCCGGTCGAGCGCCGCCTCCAGCGCCGCCAGGTACTCCGCGTCGGCGGCGCCGTCGGGCAGCTCGACGTCGAGGTCGCTATGCTCCTTGTGGAAGGGGAAGTTGTTGCGGCCGTGGATCGAGAAGGTATAGATCGTCGGGTCCTCCGCGAAGATCGCGGCCGTGCCGTTCCCCTGGTGGACGTCGCAGTCGATCACCACCACCCGCTCCACCCGCCCCTCGGCCTGCATGGCCCGGGCGGCGATGGCGGCGTCGTTGAAGACGCAGTACCCCTCGCCGCGGTCCCGGAAGGCGTGGTGGGTGCCGCCGGCCAGGTTGACCGCCGCCCCCTCCTCCAGGGCGGCGCGGCAGGCCTCGACCGTCCCGCCGGCCGAGCGGCGCGAGCGCTCCACCATCGCCGGGGACCATGGGAAGCCGATGCGGCGCGTCTCGGTCCGGTCGAGCTCGCCGGCGGCCACCCGCCGCAGGTATTCGGGATCATGGACGCGCAGGATCTCCTCGTCGGTGGCGGCGTGGGGCACGGTCAGCTCCTCCGGCTCGACCACCCCCGCCGCCAGCACCCGCTCGCGCAACAGGCGGTACTTCTCCATCGGGAACCGGTGCCCCTCGGGCAGGGGGAGGACGAAGTGGTCGCAGTAGAAAGCCTTCACGGAGGGGGATGATACGATTCACGGCCTCTACAGGGAGGTGCCATGCTGGCCCAACGGATCCCCGAAATTCAGTCCGCCCTGGCCGAGGCCGGCCTCGACGGCTGGTTCTTCGCCAGTTTCCAGCAGAACGACCCGCTCGGGATGTCCCTCCTGGGGCTGACCGGCGAGGGCAAGCTGGTGAGCCGCCGCTGCTACTACCTGATCCCCCGCGAGGGGGAGCCGCGCAAGCTCGTGCACGCCATCGAGCCCGCCATGCTCGACCATCTCCCCGGCGGCAAGACGATCTACAACACCTGGCAGAAGCACTCGGAGGGGGTGGCGAACCTGGTCTCCGGGCACCGCCGCCTGGCCGCCCAGTACAGCCCGGAGAACCAGTTGCCCACGGTCTCGCGGCTCGACGCGGGGACCTTCGAGCTGCTGCGCGCCGCCGGCGTCGAGGTGGTCTCCTCCGCCGACCTGGCCCAGCAGTTCGTGGCCACCTGGACCCCCGAGCAGCTCGCGGGGCACCGCCGCGCCAACGTCCATCTCCACAGGATCGCCCTGGAAGCCTTCCACCGGGTGGCCGACGCCCTGCGGCGGGGGGACCAGATCGGCGAATACGCCGTCCAGCGCTTCATCCTCGACGCCTTTGACGTCGCCGGCCTGTGGGCCGAGGCCGACCCCATCGTCGGCGTCAACGCCCACAGCGCCGATCCCCACTACCAGCCGGGCCCGGACCGCTCCGCGCCGATCCGCGAGGGGGACTTCCTGCTGATCGACCTCTGGGCCAAGGAGAAGCCGCCGGAGAGCGTCTACGCCGACATCACCTGGGTCGGGGTCTGCGCCGCCTCCCCGACCGCGAAGCACCAGGAGGTCTTCGCCGCGGTGGCCGGCGCCCGGGACGCCGCCTGGGAGCTGGTCCGCAGCCGCTACCCCGGCCAGCCGGTGCGCGGCTTCGAGGTGGACGACGCGGCCCGCGAGGTGATCCGCAAGGCCGGCTACGGCGACCTGTTCATCCACCGCACCGGCCACTCGATCGGGATCACCGACCACGGCCAGGGCGCCAATATGGACAACCTGGAGACCCACGACACGCGGCTCCTGCTGCCGATGACCGGCTTCTCGATCGAGCCGGGCATCTACATCTCCGGCGACTTCGGCGTGCGCAGCGAGATCAACGTGGCCCTCACCCCCGAGGCCGCCGAGATCACCGGCGCCGAGCCCCAGCGGGAGCTGCTGCGGCTGCTGGCTTGAGCCCCCGGAAGGACCCGGCCCGCGCACCCGACCCTCCTCTCGAAGAGAAGGCGGAGGAGCTCTGCGCGGGGATCGCCCGCGGCCTCCTGGGCGATTTCGCTCCCGCCCTGCTCCTCCTCCCCGGCACCGAGCGCCGCCGGGCCCAGGCGCTCCTCGCCCATGCCTGCGCCCTCTTCGACTTCGCGCGGCAGGGGGGCCTGGAGGGGGAGAAGCTGGCGCAGATCAACCGCTGGGAGCTGGCGCTGGAGATGGCTCTCGAGGGGGAGCCGATCGAGCAGCCCATCTTCCTCCGCATGGCGAGGGAGAACGAGCGCCGCCGCTGGCCGGTGGACGCCCTCGACGAGCTCGCCGCCTGCGCCCGCCGCCGCGCCGTCCGGCGCCAGCCCGCCACGGCGGTGGACGCCGACGTCGAGGCCCTGTCCCTGGGCCGGACGGTGGCCGCGGCGCTGCTCGAAAAGAGCCTGAACGCCGAGGTGGACGGCCTGGCGAGCGCCCTGGTCCGCCTCGGGGCCCTCCAGCGCCTGGCCGAGGAGACGCGGGAGCGGCGCTGCCCGCTGCCGGCCAGCGAGGCCACGGCGGCCGATCCCGAGCGGATGCGCCTCGCGGTCCTCCGGGAGTGCCCGCGGATCCGCTCGCGCCTGCTGCGCGCCCCCCGCGGCCTGGCCGGCCTCCCCCACGGCTACCGCCGCGCCGCCGTCTTCTCCCTCCTCGCCGGCCTGCGCCTGCTCGCCGAGATCGAGGACTCCGAGGTCGACCTCCTGAAGGCGCCCCCCCGCCTGGGCCTGGGCTCGCGAGTGGGATTCCTGCTGCGCGCGCGGTGGGTGGGGCGGTAGAATCCTCCTGAGGTGCAAACATGACTCAGCTTCAAATCGAATTACCGGACGAGGTCGCGACCGAGATCAGGCGCCGGGCGGAAACCCAGGGGCTGAGCGTCTCCCGGTTCGTCATGGGCCTGGTACAGCGCGAGATCGGCAAGGGATGGCCGCAGGGATTTTTCGAGGAGGTCGTGGGCGGCTGGCAAGGCGAGCCCCTGGAACGCCCCGCGCAGCTCACGCTGGAGACCCGGGAAGAGCTCTGAATGTACCTGCTCGACACGAACGCCTGCATTCATCTGCTCAGGAACACCTCGCCGCGCCTCCTCCAGAGATCCCGGCAGCACGAGCCCTCGGAGATCAAACTCTGCTCGGTCGTCAGAGCCGAGCTCCTCTACGGAGCCCGGCGAAGCGCCCAGCAGGAAGCCAATCTGTCTCTCCTGGAGCGGTTCTTCGCGCCCTTCGAAAGCATCTCGTTCGATGACGAGAGCGCCGGCCATTATGGCCAGATCCGTTTCGAGTTGGAGAAGGCGGGAAAGACGATCGGTCCCAACGATCTGATGATCGCATCCATCGCGCGGGCTCACGGTCTGGTTCTGGTAACCCATAACACAGACGAGTTCTCCCGGGTGTTGGACCTGCGGATTGAGGACTGGGAACAGTTATAGGATTCCCCCCACAACCCCTGTTCCCTTGTAGGGAGGAGCCCGTCATGAAGATCCGGCCGCTCGCCGCCGTTGCCTTGTTCGCGTTCGCTTTACCGCTTGCCGCGCAGGATTTCTCCGGCCTGAACGAGCCGATCAACCCCGACCGGCCGGACTTCACCGAGGGGACGGGGCTGATGGCCCCCGGGCATTTCCAGGTCGAGGGGGGCTATACCTACGCCCGGACCGGCTCCGCGACGGGGAGCTCCCTCGGCGAGGTCCTCCTGCGCTACGGCGTGGACGACCGCTGGGAGGCCCGGCTCGGGCTGAATTCGTACGACTGGATCGACACCGGCATCCGCGGCGAGAAGCGGATCACGGGCTATGAGGACCCCTTCGTGGAGGTCAAGGTCCGGCTCAACGAGGCGGACTCGAATCTCCGGGCCCCCTCGGTCCCGGCGATGGCGCTGCTCCTCCAGACCACTCTTCCGGTGGGGAGCCGGGACCTGACCAGCGACAAGTGGCAGCCCTCCGCGATCCTCGCCTTCAACTGGGATTTCACCGACCGGCTGTCCCTCGGCGCCAATGCAGGGGACTCCTACGCCGCGGACGGGAACGAGCGCTTCAATCAGCTCTTTTTCAGCCTCTCGGCAGGCTACTCGATCAACGACCGTCTGAGCGCCTTCCTGGAAGGCTACGGCTTCAGCAAGGAGAGCGCGGACGGCTCCTCCACCCAGTATCTCGACACCGGCCTCGCCTGGCTGGTGTCGAACGACCTGTCGCTCGACGTCCGGGTGGGGGCGGGGCTGGACGACCCGCACCCGAACTGGTACGCCGGCCTGGGAGCCTCGATCCGCTTCTGAGCGCTAGTAGCTCTGGCCCGGCTTGAGGCCGATGACCTCGCAGGACGAGCCGTAGTCGCCCAGCGCCTTGACCAGCTTCTCCGGCGTGCCGGTCAGGGCGGGGAAGGTCCCCCAGTGGATCGGAATGACCTTGCGGACTCCGAGGAAGCGGCAGGCGCGGGCGGCCTGCTGCGGGTCCATGGTGAAGAGGTCGCCGATCGGAACGAACGCCAGCTCCGGACGGTAGATCTCGCCGAAGAGCTGCATGTCCGAGAAGAGCGCCGTGTCCCCGGCATGGTAGAAGGTGTAGCCCCCCGGAAGCCGCACGACGTACCCCGCCGCCACGCCGCCATATAGGATCTGGTCGCCGTCCGTGATGCCGCAGGAGTGGTCGGCGCGGACCATGGTGACGCTCAGGCCCAGCACGTCCTGGCAGCCCCCCAGGTTCATGCCGGAGCAGTTCTCGACCCCCTTGCTGGACAGCCAGTGGCAGATCTCGAAGCTCGCCACGATGATCTTCGGGCGGTGCTTCTTGGCCAGCTCCACGGCGTCCCCCATGTGATCGAAATGGGCGTGGGTGATGAGCATGGCGTCCACCCGATCGAGCTCCTTCAGCTCCTTCGGGCAGGCCGGGTTGTTCTGGACCCAGGGGTCGATCAACACGACCTCGCCCCCCGGGAGCTCGCAGCGGACCGTGGCGTGGCCGAGGTAGGTGAACTTCGGACGCGGATGCTGGCTCATACCGTCCCTCCCTTCGATCGTCACAGCCGCGGATTCTATTCCGAGCGGCGGGCCGGGGATAGATCGCCGGGGGGGACTCCGGGCCTGAAAAGGAAAACGGCCGGCGGGAGCCGGCCGTCTTCGAGAACAGATCCGCGGCGGTCCGAAGACCGCCGGCACGCCGGGACGGCGCTCAGACCTGGAACTGCTTGAAGAAGTTGTCGCGGAGCTTGGCGTTGAACTCGTGGTCCGTCAGACGGTAGTAGATCGTCTGGGCGTCGCGGCGCGGAGCCACCAGGCCGTAGGCCTTCAGCTTCGCCAGGTGCTGGGACACGGCCGAGACCGAAACCCCGAGCATCTCCGCGAGATCGCACACGCAGAGCTCCTTCATGTTCTCGAGCAGGTAGAGGAGCTTCAACCGGGTGGAATTCCCGGCGAGGTTCATCAGCTCCGCCGCCTCCTCGATGTCCGGCGTCCCCTCAAGGTTCTGCCGGATCTGGGCCATTTCTTTAGATGACATGTTCGGCGCCTCACCTTTCATTTTCTTACCTCCACGTTTCATTTAATGCAATCTCTATACCTTACACCCTCCAGCGGTGCACCCGCTGAACGGAATGCAAGCTCCCCAGAGATCCCTCCCTTTAATGGTCGCAGCGATGTTGAACAATGTCGATTATACTCAGGGGCACGGCCGAAATCCAGCCTTCGGGAAAAAAATCTCTGGGTCGGTTGTCCCACTTTCGCCGCCTGCCGCACCTTGTACACTCCCAACACCGATTTCTTCCACTTCATTCCTTTCTTCAAGAGTCCTCCGGCGCGCCTTCCGGCGCCTGGATGTCGAGTCCGGCCCGAGCCTTGCTAGAATCGGTGCCCGGAAAGGAGGAACCATGCCTCAGAACCACATCGCCATCGAGTACTGCACCAGTTGAGGCTACTATCCCCGTGCCGCCGGTCTGGCGGCCGAGATCCAGAAGAAGTTCGGCATCGCACCCCAGCTCATCCGCGGCCGTGGTGGCGTCTTCGAGATCACCATGGGCAACGACCTGCTGTTCTCCAAGAAGAAGCTGGGGCGCTTCCCTCAAGCCGGTGAGGTCGAGAAAGAGATCGAGCAGCGGGTCACCGCCTAGCTCGCCCGCGTGAGCCTCGCCCTGTTCCTGTCCCTGCTCCTCGGCGCCGGCCTGCTCGGGCTGGCGTCGAGGACCGACGAGCGGCGCCGGCGGGCCCCGGCCCTCCCCGCCCCTCTCCTCCCCTCCCCCGCCACCACCGTCCTGCTGCCGGTGCGCGACGAGCGCCTCAACGTGGAGGACTGCGTCTCCACCCTGCTAGGGCAGACGGCCTCCCCTCGGGTGCGGGTGATCGACGACGGTTCCACGGACGGCACCCCGGAGATCGTGACCCGGATGGCCGCGGGCGAGCCCCGGCTGGCCCTCCTCTCCGCCGGTCCCCTCCCTCCGGGATGGCCGGGGAAGGTGCACGCCCTCTCCGTGGGGTCGCAAGGGGTCGAGACCCCCTGGATGCTCTCGACCGACGCCGACACCCGCCATGGCCCGGAGCTGCTGGCGCGGGCCCACGCCGCGATCGCCGAGAGGCGCCTGGACGCCCTCTCGCTCGCCGGATTCCAGGAGGCGAGCGGGCTCGGGGAGAACCTTCTGACGCCCCCCGTCTTCTTCCTGCTCGACGCCGTTCTGGGCGATTGGGAGGCCGCCGCCTCCGGCCACGGCCCGGCGGTGGCCAACGGCCAGTTCATCCTCCTGCGCCGGGAGACCTGGGAAGCCTGCGGCGGCTTCGAATCGGTGCGCTCCGCCCCCATCGACGACGTGGCGGTGGCCGCCAACCTGCGGGCCCGCGGCTTCCGGACCGCCTTCCTCCGCGCCGGCGGGGAGCTCCGCATCCGGATGTACCGGGGCTTCCGCGAGACGGCGCGCGGCTGGCGGCGCAACCTGGGCGCTCTGTTCTTCCACCTTCCCGGGAGGGTGGCCGCGACGCTGGCCGTGCTCCTCCTCCCGGCTCTCGTCCTGGCGGCCTTCCTCCTGACCGGCCGCTGGGTGGAGGCGGTCCTCCTCTGGACCGCCGGCGCCGCCGCCTCGATGCTCAGCCGCTCGGGCAGCGGCCACTCCCCGGTCTGGGGGCTGCTGTTCCCCCTCGACTCCGTGATCCTCGCGGGGGTTCTCCTGCTCGGCGTGCTCGACCGCCGGCGCGGGCGGCGGTTCAGTTGGAAGGGACGAACCCTCACCCCTTGACCCCCTCTCCCGTCCCCTCCCTGCCCTCCCTCACCGGGAGAGGGGGCACCTCCACCCGTCCCTAAAAAACCTAAATTCTTTGCTTTTGCTTTTCTCCCTCTTCTCCCGGTGAGGGAGGGCAGGGAGGGGACGGGAGAAGAGGGCCGGGGTGATGAGGGCCCGGGTGGGGGCGCCCTTACGGCGTGACCGCCGCCTCGTACCAGCACTCCTGGCCCGCGGTCTCCTCCACCGACACGGCCAGGGAGTCCACCCGCGAGCCGGCGAGGCCGGGGGCGAGGTCCCGCCAGAACATGCGGGCCAGCAGCTCGATCGAGGTGTTCGCCAGCGGCAGCACCAGGGTGTCCTCGGCCGGGAAGCGGTAGGAGCGCTCGCCGAAACGGACGTCGATCGACTCCCCCTCGCGCCGCCATTGCAGGCGCGGGCTCTCGCCCGGGATCAGCGTGCGGCTGTCCAGCCGCGCGCAGAGGCCGCGCAGGGCGCGCTTGAAGGTCTCGATGTCGATCAGGAGCCCCTCGCCGTCGAGATCCCCGCCGGCGAGCGCCACCCGCACCCGGTAGTTGTGGCCATGCAGCAGCTCGGCGCGGTCGTCGCCGAAGAGGGTGAAGTGGGCGGCGGAGAACTTGAAATCTTCCTTGGCGAGGATCACGCGGTAGCGGGACATGTGCGGGCGATTCTATGTGAGAAAACTATGCGGGATAACATAGCCGCCGTCGGATCGACCAAAGGGGGTTCATGGATTCCATGGCAAAGCGCAACGGGATGGTCCTCGCCGCATCTCTGTTCCTGGTCCTCGCCGCGTCTCCGGTCCACGCTCAACGCAAGAGCTTCGCGCCCGAGGACACTCCCGCCCGGTACATGCCTACCCGGCAGTACGATCTCCAGCACCTGCGCCTCGACCTCGCCTTCGACTGGGACGCCCGCAGCGTCGCCGGCACCGCCACCAACACCCTCGTCCCCCTGCTCCCCGGGCTCGACAGCCTGGTGCTCAACGCCGCCGGCCTGGACGTCGGAAAGGTGCGGGTCAACGGCGCCGAGCGGCCCTTCACCCTCGACCCGGCCGCCGAGACGCTGACCGTCCGGCTCGACCGCGCCTACGGTCCCCAGGACCGCCTGGAGGTGGCGGTCGACTACTCGGTCCATCCCAAGGCGGGCCTCTACTACATCGGCCCCGACGCGGGCTATCCCCAGAAGCCCCGCCAGATCTACTCCCAGGGGGAGGCCGACCTCAACCGCCACTGGTTCCCGAGTTGGGACTCTCCGAACGACCGCACCACCTCCGAGATGGTCGCCACCGTCAAGCGCCCCCTGCAGGTGGTCAGCAACGGCAAGCTGCTGGAGGTGAAGGACCTCCCGGACGGCCGCCGCTCCTTCCACTGGCGCATGGACGTCCCCCACTCCACCTACCTGGTGTCGGTGGCCATCGGCGACTTCACCAAGGTCACGGACACCTGGCGCGGCATCCCGGTCGAGTACTACGTCCCCGCCGGCACCGACGAGGCCACGGCCCGCCGCTCCTTCGGCGACACGCCGAAGATCCTGGAGTTCTACTCCCAGGCGACGGGCCGCCCCTACCCCTACGCCAAGTACGCCCAGTCGGCCGTGCTCGACTACATGTGGGGGGGCATGGAGAACATCTCCGCCACCACCCAGACCGCCCGCACCCTCCACCCGGAGCGGGTCGAGCTCAACGCCCCGAGCGAGGGCCTGGTCGCCCACGAGACCGCCCACCAGTGGTTCGGCGACCTGCTCACCTGCGAGGACTGGTCGAACACCTGGCTCAACGAGGGGTTCGCGGACTACTTCACGGCCCTCTACAAGGGGTCCGCGCACGGCTCCGACGCCTTCGACCTGGAGATGGATACCCTGCGCCAGGGCTATCTCCGGGAGGCCGACGGCCAGTACCGGCGGGCGATCGCCACCCGGGTCTACGTCGATCCCATCGACATGTTCGACAGCCACACCTATGACAAGGGGGCCCTGGTGCTCCACATGATCCACGGCCTGGTGGGCGAGGAGGGGTGGTCGAAGGGGATTCGCGACTACGTCGAGCGCTACGCCGCGCAGACCGTGACCACCGCCGACTTCCAGGACTCGATGGAGAGGTCCACCGGCGTCTCCCTGGGCGCTCTCTTCGATTCCTACGTCTACGGCGCCGGTCACCCCGAGCTGAAGGTGAAGTGGGACTACCAGCCGGACACCCGGCAGGTCCACCTGGAGGTGCGGCAGGTCCAGAAGCTGGACGGGAAGACCGGCCTCTTCTCCTTCCCCCTGGAGGTCGCCCTGATCGGCGAGAAGGGGGAGGAGGTGCGGCGGGTGGACGTGGCCGGCCGCGCCTTCCAGGATCTCTACATCCCCAGCGACGAGCGCCCCCGCACCGTGGTCCTCGATCCCCGCGGCTGGATTCTGAAGACGGTCGACTTCGAGAAGCCCCCCGCCGAATGGACCATCCAGCTCGCGGCCTCGAAGTCTCTCCCCGCCCGCCTGGAAGCCCTCCGCGCCCTGGGGGACCTCGGCGGCGAGGAGGCCGTGGCGGCGCTCGGCCGCTCCCTCCGCGACGACCCCTTCTACGCCGTCCGCCGGGAAGCGGCGAAGGCGCTGGGGAAGATCGGCAAGGACCCCGCCCTCGAGGCCCT
>Ga0070666_10002382_pt1 | contig 11369 bp, 8 predicted proteins | sample KBSS23metaG_FD_64677 | JGI IMG/M metagenome (GOLD analysis project Ga0070666, IMG submission 64677) | Switchgrass rhizosphere microbial communities from Kellogg Biological Station, Michigan, USA - KBS S2-3 metaG | ecosystem: Host-associated > Plants > Roots > Rhizosphere > Soil ... | reverse complement strand
CTCTACTCGGGAAGGGACGGGCGGCTGCTGAAGACGTACACCTGCCGCATCCCGGGCGACACGTTCGGCTTCGACGCGGTCGGGATGGGCGACACCGACGGCGACGGGACGATCGACTTCCTCATCACCTCGGCCTGGAGCGGAATCCAGGGCAACCACTCGGGCCGCGTGTTCCTCATCTCGAGCGGCATCCGGAAGACGCCGTAGGCCTCGAGAACTCCCCGCGTCCTCCTGCCGTACAAGTCCCCAGAGTCACGGCGAGCGCCCGTCCGCGCTTCCTCGGGACGAGCGCCACGAAGGGGAGGACGAGAATGCTTCCGAAGATCGGGCGATCCCTCGTTTACGCGGGCGCGCTCCTGCTGGCCACGTCCGCGCTCGCGGATCCGCTGGAGACCTCCGTCGCCAGGGCGCAGGCGATGCTGATCCACGAGGACCTCGGAGGCGGCGTCCACGTGTTCCGCGCGCCGGGCGACCTCGACTACTGGACGTCGACCAATTCCGTCGTCGTGATCGACGACGAGGACGTCGTGGTCTTCGACAGCCCGACCCGCGCCGTGACCGCGAAGGCCGTGATCGCGGAGATTCGAAAGCTGACGCCGAAGCCGGTGCGCGTCCTCGTCAACTCGCACTGGCACCAGGACCACTGGTCGGGCAACGACGAGTACGTCAAGGCGTATCCGGGTCTGCGCATCGTCGCGAGCGAAGAGACGCGCGACTACATGAAGCGGATGCCCGCGGCGTACTTCCTGAACGGGCTCGAGACGGCTCAGAAGACTCGCAGGGCCGAGCTCGCCACGGCGATCCAGACGGGCAAGCTGCCGGACGGCTCGCCGCTCACGCCGGAGGCGCGCGCGAAGAAGGAGGAGTACCTGGGTCAGCGCGAGCAGTTCATGAATGAGGTCGCGGCGCTGCCGCGCTTCCTTCCCAACGTCGTCTACCGGGACACGATGACTTTCTGGAGCGGAAGGCGCGAGTTCCGGCTGATGAGCGTGACGGGTGACGCGACCGGATCGACCGTGATGTTCCTGCCGGCTGAGAAGATCCTCGCGACCGGGGACGTGCTGCCGAGTCCCGAGGACGGCAAGGGCCCGCCCCCGTGGACGACGAACTCGTATTCGGTCACGCCGTGGCTGGAGACGCTGCGGCGGCTGGACGCGCTCGAACCGGCGGCGATCGTTCCGGGCCAGGGACCGGCCATGCGCGACCGGACGTACCTCGAGCGGACGATTCAGCTCTTCGCGGCCGTGATCGACCAGGTCCACGCGGCGCTCGAGCGCGGCGTCGTCGGCGTCGAGGCGGTGCAGAAGTCGGTGAACGTCGACCGGATCGCCGACGCGTACGCTCCGGATGCGGCGAAGTCGGAAGAGTTCCATCACTGGCTGCAGTACTTCTCGAAGAAGGCGATGCAGGAGGCGCTCGACGGCGCGATCGGGGAGAGGTGAGGATCCCGTGCTTTAGAGCCGACATCACGACAGTGACAGGATCCCTCCTCGCTCGCTCGTTCCCCTCGCTTTGCTCCTCGGGGTGACGGAGTAGGGCGTATCGTCCCTCCATGCAAGACCCCATCAGCGCCGCCGCCGCCGACACCGTCCGAGAGACCGCGTACCGACTCGCCGTCGGCGCCAGCAAGCCCATCCCCGTCCCCGACACGCCTCCCGCGCGCCACTGCGACGTCATCATGAAGGGCGGCATCACGAGCGGCGTGGTCTATCCCACGGCCGGCGTCGAGCTCGCGGCGCGGTACACGCTGCAGAGCATCGGCGGGACCAGCGCGGGCGCCATCGCGGCCGGCTTCTTCGCCGCGGCGGAGCGGCGCCGCTCGGTGGGCGGCACCGCGCAGGGCTTCGAGGAGCTCCGCAGCTATCCGGCCAGGTTCGGAGTCAAAGTCGACGGAGTCCCGTTCCTGCAGGCCCTCTTCCGCCCCGTGCCCGACGCACGGCGGCTCTTCGCGCTCCTCACCGCGTTCCTCGAGAAGAACAAGCTCGTCAAGGCGCTCAAGATCCTCGGAGCGGTCCTCACGCAGTACCCCCTGTCCCTCGTCGGCGGCGCGGCGGGCGTGCTCCTCGTGGTCCTGGGGCGCCACGTCCCGAACGACGCGCTGCGGATCGCCACGATCGTCGTGGGCATTCTCGCCGCCCTGATCGGCTTCGCGGTCGCCGCGGCGGCGCTGGTCGCGTGGGACGCGATCACGAAGCTCCCGAAGCACAAGTTCGGCATGTGTCCGGGCAGCGGTGAGCCGATCTTCGGCTACCCGCCACCCCTGTCCGACTGGATAGAGCAGAACCTCGACGCGATCGCGTTCGGGTCGGACTCCTCGGGGCCGGCGGCCGCCGGGGGACTGCGTCCGCCCGGCTATGCGCCCGACGATCCGCTGACTTTCGGCGACCTCTGGGGCATCGGACCCGACGGCGACAGGCGGGCGCCGGCCGTCGACTCGAGCCTGCGGAAGATCAACCTCGAGGTCATCACCACCAACTTGAACCAGGGCCGGCCGTACCGTCTCCCGGTCGACGCCGAGCATCTCTACTTCGATCCGAACGAGCTCGCCGACGTCTTCTCATCGCGGCTCATCGCGTTCCTGGTCGCGCACGCCCGCCCGGCGACGGAGCACAGCGCAAGGCTGCATGCGATCGCGGCGGCGAAGGGACTCATCCCGCTTCCGCTTCCGGCGGACCTTCCCGTCGCGTTCGCTATCCGTCTCTCGCTCTCCTTCCCGCTCCTGATCGGCGCGGTGCCGCTGTGGGGATTCGACTTCACGTACGCGGCGCCCGACTACGAAGGGAAGAAGGAGGACCCGCTTCCGACGCGCTGCTGGTTCTCGGACGGCGGCATCACGAGCAACTTCCCGATTCACTTCTTCGACGGACCGATCCCGCGCTGGCCCACCTTCGGGTTCAACCTCACGCCGTTCCACCCGCGGTTCCCGCCGCAGCCGAAGTCCAGGGAGGCGCTCAACGTCTGGCTGCCGAACGGCAACGGCGACGGTCTGCAGGAGACGTGGGACAACCCGCCCGACGACGGCACTTCGCTCGCGAAGCTGTCGTGGTTCCTCTTCCAGGTCGTCGGCACGATGCAGAACTGGCGCGACAACCTGCAGCTGCGGATTCCCGGCTTCCGCGACCGCGTCGCGCAGGTCCACCAGTCGCCCGACGAGGGCGGGATCAACCTCAACATGCAGAAGCCGATCATCGACGCGCTGAGCGACCGCGGCCGCATCGCGGCGCAGATCCTGGCGGAGCGATTCAGCAACGCGCCGCCGCCTCAGGCCGCGCTGACGTGGGACAACCACGCGTGGGTGCGGCTGCGCACGGCGATGGGGCTTCTCGAGACTCACCTCGCGAAGATCGAGAGGGCGTACCGCCAGAAGGAGGGGCTGAAGTCCTACTCGCAGATCATCGCCGCGCCGCCGCCGGCGTACCACTTCGCCGATCCCCTCGAGGCCGCGGTCATGCTGGGCGAGCTCGACGCGCTCGCGAGGAGATGGGGGACCTTCGGCGGCCTGCTCGAGGAGAACCTGCCGCACCCGCTGGCGGAGCTGCGGACGATGCCGAAGGTCTGAGATTGCGTTCAGCTACCCTCGTATCCCGCCACGGTGAGCCTGTCGCCGCTCATGCGGTAATAGATCGTGATGTCGCGATTTCCCACCTTGATCCACGAAACGTAGGTGTCGTCCGGCAGGTTGAGGGCTTTGGCCACTCTTTCTTTGGATAGGTCGAAGCCTTGAGAACGCCATTCCGCAATCGTTCGCGACGAAATGTCCTGGATCTCGATGGATTCCGCCGGCGGCTTCTGATGGAACATCTGGTCGTACATCTGATTGAGCTCGGCCGGCGTGTTGAAGACTTGACTCTTGACGGCGAAGGGCATCGACGCGCTCTCCAACAGAGTGAAGAAATCGCGGTGGATGAGCGCTTCACAGTACTTTCGGCCGAGAGCCTCAGCGGCCGTTCGCAGATCGATGGGAGTCGCCGCCGGTCTCGCTGCCGGCGGTGCGATCGTCGGGCTTGCGGCCAGCACAACTTCCGCGGCCCTGGGTGTCGGTTGGTCGACGTGATTTTCTCGGCAGCCGTCGAGCTTCGATGCGGCCACGATCAGCCCGGCCACTGCCGTGACCAGCCCCGCCGTTGCGGTGATCACTCCGGGTAGGGTCTGCCACCAGCTCTGAGGTCCACGCTGATCGGCCATGGAGCCGCCTTCCGCTGTCGAGGCCGGCTCCGGTCGAAAGACCCGTAACGAGCCTCACGGTTGGAGAAATCGTTGAAACAAGGCTATCACTCACCTCGCGCGAACCCTCTCCGCGGCTTCTCGACTAGTTAACGTCGGGCGGCCACGATCGGGCGCCTTCGAGAAGGAGACATCCATGGCGAAAATGCGTGCGTTCCAGGTGCCGAAGCCCGGCGCTCCGTTCGAGAGGATCGAGCGCGACGTGCCATCGCCGGGCCCGGGCCAGGTCATGGTCAGGGTCGAGGCCAGCGGCATCTGTCACAGCGACGTCCTGGTGAAAGAGGGACTCTTTCCGATCGAGTACCCGCGCGTCCCCGGTCACGAGGTCGCGGGCGTCGTGGACGCGGTCGGCGACGGCGTCACCGCGTGGAAGAAGGGTCAGCGCGTCGGGATCGGCTGGCACGGCGGCCACTGCGGGCAATGCAAGGAGTGTCGCAAGGGCCACTTCCGCTTCTGCCTCGTCGCCCCGCTCGTCACCGGGATCTCGTACGACGGCGGCTATGCGGACTTCGTGCTCGCGCCGGCGGTCGCGCTCGCTTCGATTCCGGATGGGCTCACCCCGGTCGACGCCGCGCCGCTGATGGACGCGGGCGTCACGACGTTCATGGGTCTGCGCCATACGGGCGCGCAGGCGGGCGACCTCGTCGCGATCCTGGGCGTCGGCGGGCTCGGGCACCTCGGCGTGCAGTTCGCGGCGAAGATGGGATTCGACACCGTCGCGATCGCTCGCGGCGCGGACAAGAGGGAGTTCGTCGAGAAGCTCGGCGCGCGTGTGTACATCGACAGCGAGAAGCAGGATCCCGCCGCGGAGCTGGCGAAGATGGGCGGCGCGCGCGCGATCCTCGCGACCGTGACGAGCGGCGCCGCGATGTCGGCGGTGCTGGGCGGACTCGGCGTCGACGGCGTCCTCGAGGTCGTGGGCGCGCCGGCGGATCCGATCTCGGTGCCGGCCTACGTCGGCCTCATCGCGCACCGGAGCAAGGTCCAGGGCTGGGCGTCGGGCCGTCCGGTCGACTCGGAGGAGACGATGGCGTTCGCGATGCAGACCGGCATCCGTCCCATGGCGGAGGTCTTCCCGTTCGAAAGGACACCCGAGGCGTACGACCGGATGATGAGCGGCAAGGCGCGGTTCCGGGTCGTGCTCACGATGTGACTCGGGCGCGCGGCGGCTGGCATCGCGGCTGAGGGGCGGTGCGCTTCTTGCATCCTCGGGTATTCATCGAAATCGATACGCGAAAGGAGTGTCCGCGATGGATCCGAAAGACCTGAATGACGAGCCCGGCAAGACGAGCCCTTCCTCCGACGACGAGCCCACCGGCGAGATGGAGCAGCACAAGCACCGCAAGCACGGCTACCGCGGCTATCCCAACAATCCGAACATCGGCGGCGACATCCACACCGGCAGCGGCTTCGCCGGGATCGGCTCGACGGCGCCCGGCGCGTCCGGCTCGGACATCCTGACCGACAAGACTCGCGAGGCGATCGAGGAGCTCGAGGACGAGGACGACACCCAGTCGTAGGGAGTCGCCCAGTCCCTCGGGACCGAGCCGTCATCCTGAGAGCGGAGCGACGAAGGATCCCGTGACGGAACGCCTAGCCGTCATCCTGAGGAGCGGAGCGGCGAAGGATCCCGTGACTGAACGCCTCATCGGCTAGAGCGGACGGGATCCTTCGTCACTCGCTTCGCTTCGTTCCTCAGGATGACTGGCGAAGGGCCGCTGGTCGCTCCTTCCTCAGGATGACTGGCGAAGAGCCGCCGGTCATCGGTCTCCGACGAGAAGTCCCCGTCTCCTCGCGACCGAGCCGTCATCCTGAGGAGCGGAGCGACGAAGGATCCCGTGACGGAACGCCCTATCGGCTAGAGCGGACGGGATCCTTCGTCACTCGCTTCGCTTCGTTCCTCAGGATGACTGGCGAAGGGCCGCCGGTCACTGGCGACGAGGAGTCGCCCGTCCCCCGCGACGAGGAGTCGCCCGTCCCCCGCGACGAGGAGTCGCCCATCCCCCGCGACGAGAGTCGCCCGTCACTCGCGACGAGGAGTCGCCCGTCCCCCGCGACGAGGAGTCGCCCGTCACTTCACTCCCTTCTCCGGATCCCACGATCCCTGCTGCTTGCGGATGTAGAGGATCTGCCCCGTGTGGTACGCGTTGTGCGCGCTGATGTGCGCGATCGTGTCGTACCACGGCTGCAACGTCTTGTCGTCCGCCGCCTCGATCCACTTCTCCATGTCCGTCAGCACCGCGTCGAGCGCCGCGACGTTCTTTTCCCACGCGGCCTTGTCGACGCTTCCGCCGAACGTCTCGTCGTTCTTGCCGCTGTACTGCGGCCCCTTCGTCTTCTTCATCTTCGCCAGCTGCTCCTGGTTCCAGAAGACCAGGTGCTGCACGAGCTGGGCGACGGAATGATTCGCGTCGCCCTGCTTCCACGATGCCTGCTCCGCCGTCAGCCCGACGACCGACCTGCTCGCCGGCACGAACCAGTCCTGCTGATTGTGCGTGGACTTGAGCTGATCGAGCAGGACCGACTTCAGCGTCGGCGGGGGAGAGGGGGTCTTCTGGACGGCAAGCGCGGAAGCGGAGACGAGGAGACCGATGGCGAACAGATGAACTTTCATGCGTTCCTCCGACTGGGACCGAACCTAGCACCGCGGCCTCGAGGATCAATGACCACTTGATTCGGATCGAACCGGTGCGATGTAGCCACTTCGGACGGCGTGCGACATCCTGTCATCCCAACCAAGCCTGTCATCCTGAGGAGCGAAGCGGAGCGAGCGAGGACGGATCCCGTGCTTTCCGCGAGAATGGCTATCAAGTCAGGGATCCTTCGCTTCCCTCAGGATGACAGGCCTTACCAGCAGGCTTCACCGTATTTCCCCCGAGACTTTTCGCCTCAATCTACGTATTGCTCCCAGAGGGCCGTCCGCGATGACCCAACAATCCGAATCCGCCGCCGGCCGTCTCGATTGGCTCCAGACCGTCCCGGCCGACGCCCGATACGCCCTCCGGCAACTCGCCAAGAATCCCGGCTTCTCGGCCATCGCGGTCCTGACCCTAGCCCTCGGGATCGGCGTGAGCACGGCCATCTTCTCGGTCGTCTACGGCGTCCTCCTCCGTCCGCTGCCCTACCCCGACCCGGATCGCATCGTCTCGATCTTCGAGGTCACCACGAAGGGCTACCCGTCGCGCCTCGCCGATCCGAACTTCGACGACTTCCGCGACCAGAGCCACAGCTTCCAGGCGATCGCCAAGTACACGGACTGGACGGCTTCCGTCGCTGGCGCCGCGATGCCCACGCGCACGACCGTCTCCGCCGTCTCGCCGGCGTTCCTCCGCGTCCTCGGCCTCGCGCCGGTCCTGGGCCGAGGGTTCGGCGACGCCGACGCGAAGCGGGGCGCCGCGCCGACCGTCCTCGTCGGCGACGGCTACTGGAAGGCCATGGGCTCGCCGCGCGACCTCTCGCAGTCCCACCTCAAGCTCGACGGCCAGGTCTATTCCGTGATCGGCGTCCTCCCCGCGGGCTTCCGTTTCCCGCACGACGCCGAGCTCTGGGTCCCCGCCGGCCTCGACGGCGAGAGCCCGAGCCGCACCTCGCACAACTACAGCGCGATCGCGCGGCTCAAGGACGGCGTGACGGTCCAGCAGGCGAACGCCGAGATCTCCGGGATCGCCCGCCGCATCCACGACGCGTCGCCCGAGAAGGGCGACTACCTCCTCGCGGACGGAATGGTGACGTCGCTGCACGACGCGCTCACCGGCAAGGCGCGCCTCGCGCTCCTCGTCCTCCTCGGCGCCGTCGGCTTCCTGCTCCTCGTCGCGTGCGCCAACGTCGCGAACCTGCTCCTCGCGCAGGCGTCGGCCAGGCAGCGCGAGCTCGCGATCCGCAGCGCGCTCGGCGCGGCCCGCGGACGACTGATCCGCCAGTTCCTGACCGAGTCGCTCGTGCTCGCGCTCGCGGGCGGTCTGCTCGGCGTCGCCGGTGCCGTCGCCGGCGTTCGCGGCCTCATCGCACTCGCGCCGCCCTCGCTCCCGCGCCTCGACAGCGTCGCGGTCAGCGTTCCCGTGCTCCTCTTCGCGCTGCTGCTCTCGACCGCCGTCGCCGCCGGCCTCGGCGCCTTCACCGCGGCGCGCGCGACCGCCGGCAACCCCTATGGGGGCCACGATCTCGGCCTCGGCGGGCGCGGCTCCTCCGGTTCTCGCGCGGGCCGCCGAACCGGCCGGATCATCGTCGCGGCGCAGGTCGCGATCACGCTCGTCCTGCTCGTCGGCGCGGGCCTCTTCGGGCGCAGCCTGATGAAGGCGCTCCAGGTCGACCCCGGCTTCCGGGTCGAGCAGATCGTGACGATGGACGTGTCGCTGCCGTGGACGGGAGACCCCAAGGTCAAGGCGTGGCAGGCCGGGTTCTACGCGAACCTGCTCGAGCGGCTGCGCGGGATCCCCGGCGTCGAGTCGGTCGGCGCGACGAGCGGCCTGCCGATGGACGGCGGCCATCCCGACGGGCAGTTCCTCCTCATGACGGCGGACGAGGTCCCGAAGAGCTTCGACGCGCTGCGTCCGTTCGAGAACCAGAAGGCGCGGATCGGCAACGCGGACTTCGTCGCGGCGACCGAAGGCTACTTCCGCGCGCTCGGCATCCCGCTCGTCCGCGGCCGGATGTTCGACGGGCGCGATGCCGTCGATGCGCCGCATGCGGCCGTGATCACCCAGTCCCTCGCGCGCGAGCGATTCTCGGACCGCGACCCGATCGGGCGCACGATCGAGTTCGGCAACATGGACGGCGACCTGCGCTTGCTGACGATCGTCGGCGTGGTCGCCGACACGCACGAGTACGGCCCCGACGCCCCGCCGCGCCCGACCGTCTACGTCAGCCTGTTCCAGCGCCCGCGCTCGGAGATCAGCGTGACGATGAGGAGCATGGGCGACCCGATGACGATCTCTACCGCGGCGCGCGACATCCTGCGCGGCCTCGACCCCGAGATCCCGGCGCGCTTCCGGACCCTCCCGCAGGTCTACGCCGCGTCGCTCGGCTCCCGACGGTTCAACGTGATCCTGGTCGGTTTCTTCGGAGCGACCGCGCTGCTGCTCGCGACGGCGGGCGTGTTCGGCGTGATGGCCTACTCGGTCAGCCGCCGCACCCGCGAGATCGGCGTCCGCGTGGCGCTCGGAGCGGCGACGCGCGACGTGCTTCGGCTGATCCTGGGGGAGGGCCTGAGAACCGTCCTCGTCGGCGCGGCGCTGGGGCTGGCGGGCGCGCTGGTCCTGACACGCACGGTCTCGTCCCTTCTCTTCGGCGTCACGGCGACGGACCCGATCGCGTTCGGCAGCGTGACCCTGCTGCTCCTGGCGGCGGCGCTGCTGGCCTGCTACCTCCCCGCCCGCCGCGCCGCGAAGGTGGACCCGGTGGTGGCGCTGCGGTCGGAGTGAACTCCGCGAATCCGGCCTGACCGAGTCGCTAGATCGGGATCCCCTGGTCGTCCGTGTTGAGCGACTGCGTCTCGAACTTCACGAAGAAGCCCTCCAGGTGGCCGTCGACGTAGCGGACGATCACACCGCCGTCCTGCCAGATTCCATCGAGCGGCCGGAACGGGCCGGGTGGATCGCCCTGGTTGCAGTGCACGTCGTGAAGTCCCTGTGGAGCCCCCGAATAGGGAAAGGGATAGGGCGCTCCGAAGAGGAAGACCTTGTCGATGGTCCCGGGCGACGCGAACATCGACTGCAGATGGTCGAGCGCCTCCGTTCCGACGTTGTCGGTCCAGGCGTCGTGGTGACCGCCGAAGATCCAGTCCAGGATCACCCAGGCCACGGCGACGCACCCGAGAGGAACGTTGATCAGGGGACTGCGCTTGTAGTCGAGCGCCCCGGAGGAATCGTTTCGAGCCAGCACGTGGTATCCGTCCGGCATCGTGTTCGTGGGGACGAACTTGGTGACGTCCAGATCGGCCGGGTGAAAATATTGGACGCCCCCATCCGGCTTGTTGACGTCGATGGCGGACTGAAAATTCACCGTCGTGCGGCCGGCCGGGATCGCAATGGTCACGTGACCATGAAAGTAGCGTCCGTAACTGTCCGGATTGTCGCGATCGAAGCTCACGAATCGTCCGATCGCGACGCCGTATTCGTCGAGCGGCATGTCCGTGTCTCCCGGTGTTCTCGCAACCCCGACCGCGGTTACGGGCGCGGCTCGGCGGCCTTCTCGCTGACCTTCTCTTCCCGCGCAGTGCCCGGAATCCGGGGGAACGAGGTGAACCGAACTTCCTTCCCCTCGGCGTCGAAGTACTTGTAGCCCGTCGTGACGAGGGGATACTCCGTGTTGCGGCCGGTCTCGCGATACAGCACGCGCACGACCGCGGCGCTGACGAATCGCGGATCCGCGAACGCCGAGTGCCCCACACCCGCGGAGACCGAGAGGATCTCGATTCCCGGACCCTCCAGGCTCTTCGGAAGCTTCCAGCTCTTCTCCGACAGCCTGCTCCCGAGGCGGCGGGCTTCCGCGGCCAGCTTGGGATCCACCTTCGGCCAGTGCAGCCGGAACCGTCCGATCCGACCGTCCGGATTCAGTCCCACGAGCAGCTCCGAGCCGAAGACCGGTACGCCGTCGAGAGTCCGCTCGAAGGCGACGGTGCGGGCGACCTGTTTGCTCGCCTTGGCCGGCACGAAGTCCGCGGGCAGGTCCTTTCGGCCTCCTACCGCGCCGGCGAACTCGTCCTGGAAGTGCGCGAAACGACGGCCGGGAGCCTCGAGCCCGGTCTTGCCGAGCGCCGCGTCGATGCGGGAGAGAAGCCTCTCCTTGTCGAGCTGCTCCGGAGTCAACGCGGCATCCGTCACTCCGTAGGCCTTCGACTCGAACGCGACGCTGCCGAGGTCCTTGCGCACGATGGCGAAGAAGTTTTCGCTCGTGGCGAAGAGGTAGGGCCCGCCGCCGGCGACGTGGATCTCTCCCTTCTCGTCCGCCTGGAAGCGCTTGCGAATCACGCTCTCCATCTCTCGCCGTTCCTCGGCCGTCGCCTCGCGCGGCTTCGGCATGACGCCGTCGTCGCTGCGCTGCTGCGGCTGCGCCTGCACCTGCGCGAGAACGAACGCCGGCCAGGCCGCGATCGCGCAGGCGGCGGCCAGCACCCAGGCCAGGATCGGAAGAGCTCTCGTCCGCGG
>Ga0070666_10002377_pt1 | contig 11374 bp, 7 predicted proteins | sample KBSS23metaG_FD_64677 | JGI IMG/M metagenome (GOLD analysis project Ga0070666, IMG submission 64677) | Switchgrass rhizosphere microbial communities from Kellogg Biological Station, Michigan, USA - KBS S2-3 metaG | ecosystem: Host-associated > Plants > Roots > Rhizosphere > Soil ... | reverse complement strand
TTATTATCGGAGGCTTCACGGAACTGAAAGACACCGAACGTCCTTTCGGTAAGCCGGTTTATGACATCATCCGCGATGTTCTGGCACCCTACGACTACCCGGTCTGCTATGGATTCCCCGTCGGTCATATGAAGGAAAACCTTGCCCTGAAATGCGGCGCGGAGTTCCGGCTGAAAGTGGGCAGGGAAAAAGTGGTCCTGGAAGAGAAGTAAAATCTGACTACCAAAATCAAACCGTCAACCGTCAACCATCATCCGTCATCCGTCAACCGTCAACCATCATCCGTCATCTGTCAACTTTCAACCATCCATCGTACCTTTGCGCTGAATTAAATCCAATGAGCCGCATCAGAAAAATTCTCGTCTTTACCCTGGGTGAAAAACGTTATCTGCGCCTGCTGGCGGGCTCATTTCAGAAAATTTACAGGACCGGACGCCTGGGTATTGACTACCAGGATATTTACCATCTCAAGCGTATCATACGGCCTGGTGACTACTGCATCGACATTGGTGCGCACCTGGGTTATTTTGCCATGGAACTCAGCCGTCTGGCGGGTCCGCAGGGAAAGGTTTTTGCCATCGAGCCGATTTCAAAATTTTACAATACGCTGAAAGCCCTGGCCGATTCTTCAAAAGTAAATAACATCATTCTTTACCGTTATGCCATGGGCGGTGAAGAGGCCTGGGTTGAAATGGGCATCCCCAGGATCAATAACGTAAAAAAGTATGCATACGCCCGTATCATGCGAACCAGCAATTTCCTTGAATACGTAGAATCTGAACAGGTGAAAAATGTAAGTGGCGACGAATTGTTTGAACAGCTGCCCAGACTGGATTTCATAAAATGCGACGTGGAAGGGCTTGAGCTTTCCGTTTTCCGCTCATTCCTGCGTGTCATCCAGAAATTCAAACCCGTGATCCTTTGTGAGCTCGGCGATCCGCAGGACAGAAAAAAAATGCTTGACCTCCTGTCGCCGGTTGGTTATGGACTCTACTATCTGGAAAATAAAAAACTGAAGTCACTGGATCCTCAGAGCAGCATACAAACCGTCTCCCACAACCACTATTTTATTCCACATGGCAGGAGGGAAGAGCTGGCTCCGGCCTCCGCACAGGGATGACCCGTCAGCCGATCCTTTTCAGACTGAGGTCAGGAAGTGGTGTAACGATCAGGGGAAATTTTTCAATCTGTACATTGGAAGGATCAAGACCAAAACCCCTTTCTTCTGAAAGACTTACTTCTTTCAGCCAGAAATACAATTTCATGATCACGCGCTCGAAAAAGGAAAGCTCATTATCCTGACTCAGGTATTTTTCCATCACGACTACCTGAAAATCACCTACGACATTGTTCTTTTCGAGTGACTCGTACCGGCTGGTGATATTGACTTCCCTGTTCTTTACGAGATCTTCCACCACTTTGCGTATCATCAGATTGATCCTCGGTTCCACGCGGAATCCAAGTCTGAATTCTACCCGGATAATATCATTGGGAATGATATGGTCGACGGAATACTCGGAAGTGTAGGGATCGTCAAGGGTATCGATATGTACGAACCAGTATATATCTGCGCGCTTGGGCTTCTTATTGAGGATGGAGTAAATGATTTTATGCTCGATTTCCTTGGGATTGTTCGCACTGGTCATATACATCAGGTGCGTTGCATATTTTGGCACGGTCCGGTCGGTGCTGAGTTCCTGGATCTGTGGAATATAGTTTTCGAGCCGCACAAATTCAACATACCGGTTCTTGATTTTCCTCGACCGGTACCAGACATACATGATGAGGAAAAGGCCGCCGCCCACGATCAGGGTTACGAAACCGCCGTGCGGGAATTTCTCCAGGTTGGCGAACAGGAAACTGAATTCAATGATGAGATAGACCATCAGGTACAGGTAAATGAGTCCGGAGGGCACGCGGCGGGAGATAAGGAAATTGGCAAAAAGAATCGATGTGGCCAGCATACAGAGCGTTATTGCCAAACCATAGGCCGCTTCCATATGGGAAGACGAGCGGAAATAGAGCGTAATACTGCAACACCCGACAAAAAGCAGGAAATTGATCGATGGTATGTAAAGCTGTCCCTTTTGCTCTGTTGGGTAGCTGATCCGGAACTTGGGCCAGAGGTTCAGTCGCATACTTTCGCTAATCAGGGTAAACGATCCGCTGATCAGGGCCTGGCTCGCGATAATGGCTGCCGCGGTCGCAATCAGGATGCCCGGGATCAGGAACCAGGAGGGCATGATGCTGTAAAAAACATTGTTATGGGAAGTGTCGAAAACAAGGCCCTTCTGATTATGTAAAAGCCAGGCGCCCTGTCCCAGGTAGTTCAGGATCAGACAGGTTTTTACATAAATCCAGGAAATACGGATATTTCTCTTACCGCAATGGCCCAGATCCGAATAAAGCGCTTCTGCTCCCGTGGTACAAAGGAAGACGGCGCCAAGGATCCAGAAACCCTTTGGATAAACGGTAAGCAGTTCGATCGCATAGACGGGGCTGAGGGCTTTGAAAACATGCAAGTCGTCCAGCAGATGGCTGCTGCCAACGAGTGCCATCATTCCGAACCAGATAAACATAATGGGTCCGAAGAGTTTTCCGATATAATCCGTGCCGAACTGTTGCAGGAAAAAAAGCACCACCATGATACCAATAACAATATAGACGATGGTATCCTGCGGAATATAGTTGAGGCTGGGCAGCTGACGAAGCCCTTCCACGGCAGAGGTTACTGAAATCGGGGGCGTAATCATACCGTCAGCCAGCAGCGCGGCGCCACCAATCATGGCCGGCAGTACCAGCCAGCGGCGCTGTCTCCTGACAAGCGCATAGAGCGAAAAGATTCCTCCTTCACCCTTGTTATCTGCCGTCAGGGTAAGCCAGACATATTTTACCGTGGTCTGCAGGGTAAGCGTCCAGATGATGCAGGAAAGGCTGCCGATAATTAACAATTCGCTAATTGTGCGGCCATTGATAATGGCATTGAGCACGTAGAGAGGGGAAGTACCGATATCTCCGTAAATAATACCTAAAGCGATAACCAGGCTGCCAAGCGTAACCTTGTCAAGATGTTTGCTCACTATGGTGCAAAATTATATATGTTTCTAAACGGTCCGGAATTTTCAATGGCAACCCTGCGGTTATGTCAATCGTCTACAAAGATATATGGAATAGGATGAAATTAACAGATTCTCAAGAGAGTTTTGAGTAACTTGGCCGGTGGATCAATATCCCTGTATAACTATGACTGGAAGACTTTTATGCCTGCTTTTTTTTCTGCCCGTTTTTATCCAAGCCCAGCATATTTCCTATTCCGAACCGGAGCAGGACGATACCCGGAAAACGGATTTTGAGATTATCGGCAGGGTTTCCGGAAATGTTCTGGTTTTCAAGAATAACCGGTCTGACAATGCCATATCCATTTACGATCCCACTATGAAACTGGTGCAGCGGGTAAGCCTGACCTTCCTGCCTTCCAAGTTCCTGAACATTGATTTTGTCCAGTATCCCGACTTCTTCTTCATGATCCTTGAATACCAGAAGAAGAATATTGTCCACCTGACAGCCTTCAAAATGGATGGCAATGCCCAGATAGTGGGAGAACCGGTGGAACTTGACACGACGCAGGTCAATAGCGGCAATACCGAAAAAATCTATACAACGGTCATCAGCGAGGATAAGCAAAACCTGATGTTTATCAAGATAAATACCAAAAACTCAAAAAACTACCTGTTCACTTCCTTTCTCTACAACAAGAACCTCGAACTGGTGGACAGGCACCTCATTCCGGTTGAGAATAAGGATCATGCTGACATCTTCACCAATTTCGAACTCGACAACGAAGGGCAGCTGGTTTTTACGAAGTTTGCCCGGGTAGGCAGCGGGGAATATATCACTCATGTTTCCATGGTAACCAAAAGTGCGAAGTCTGATACGTTCGCGGTGAGGGATTTCAACACCTCAGACCATGTACTGGACAACGTCAAGCTCAAGGTGGATAATTTCAACAAGCGGTATATAATATCCGCATTTTATTATAAGCAGCGTAAAGGCAATATTGAAGGATTGTATACCGTGATCTGGGATAAGTCGTCAGACAGCAAGTTTTCAGAAAATCTGACCATTTTCAACGAAGACCTCCGGACTCTGGCCAAGAGTTCGGAATCCAATGTGAAAATGGCTTTCAATGATTATTTCATCAAACGGATTATTGCGAAAAAAGACGGCGGATATCTTGCGATCAGCGAATCTGAATTTACAACCAACCGCGGATCGGCTTTTAACCGGTCGGATTATATGTACGGCCCAATGACGCCGATCGACTATTATTCGCCTTATTCATACTACAACCCCTATTCTCCCTATTCACCTTACTACCGCGGATACGGGTCATCCACCCGATACAATGCGGAAAACATACTTGTTCTTTCATTCGACAAAAACAGCAACCTCGAATGGAGCAATGTGATTCCGAAGACCCAGTATGATGATGAAGGATCCAGCCAGATTTCCTATATGACGGTGAATACCGGGGGTGAGCTGCATTTTCTTTATAATCAGTTTGAAAAAAGAACCCTGCTGCTGATGGATCAGAGCATCTCAGCTAACGGCAAAGTTTCGCGGCTGCCGACCTTTCATAACCTCGATAAGGGCTATACCTTTTTACCCAGGATCGGGAAACAGGTGGCAAGTAATCAAATTGTAATACCTTGCCTGTACAGAAACTATCTTTGCTTCGCAAAAATAGATTTTTAAAACCCCGCAGGTGATCGGTATTTTCAAACAAAAAGCATCCACCAATGCTTTGGTTCTCTTCGTTTATGCCCTTGTTCTGAAATTCCCTCTTTTTCTTCATCCCTATCTGCCTGTACTTCATCCGGAAGACAACTATCTGTACCGTTTTATCCTTGGGATATTACAGTCGTTTTTTGGCCAGCATGCCGGTTTCTATGCGCTGCTGAGTTTTTTATTGCTTTTTTCACAGGCGACGCTCCTGAACGGGATTTGTAATTATCATAAGGTATTGCCAAGGCAAAACTATCTGCCCGCCATGTGCTATATTCTGCTCAGTTCCCTGCTTCCCGACTGGGGGCATTTTTCTGCGCCCCTGCTCGTCAATTCGATTACGATCTGGTGCTGGTACCGGATGGTAGGCCTGTACAACAACCAGAAGCCGGTCAGCACAATCTTTAATTTCGGGGTATTGCTGGGCCTGGCCACCCTGCTTTATATGCCGGCTATTGCTTTTTTGTTGTTGTTGTTTTTTGCCCTGATCATCATGCGGCCTTTCCGCGTTCAGGAATGGTTCATCGGATTTCTCGGATTTACGGCGCCCTATTATTTCCTTATTCTTATTCTTTATTTCACGCACCAGCTTGAATGGGGGAATCTTATACCACGGGTCAGGCTAACCTTTCCCTCCATTCCGGATTCGGTATGGATTATTGTGGCCATCAGCCTGGTCGTTATCCCTTTCATCATTGGCGGAATATTCGTACAGAATAACCTGAATAAAATGCTGATCCACGTCCGGAAAAGCTGGAGTCTCCTGCTTGTCTTTCTCGTTGCGTCGGTTTTTGTGATCATCATCAATAAAGCCGGTTCTTATGAAAACTGGGTGGTAAGTATCATGCCGTTTGCTGTATTTCACGCCGCAGCCTATTTTTATTCCGGCAATAAAATTCCCATGCTGATCCTTCACTGGATATCCTTTGCCGTGGCCCTCTGGATGAATTTTATGGTTACCTTTGCAGCGTAAATCTTCGCACATGAAATTTGGCGTCGTCGTCTTTCCGGGTTCCAACTGCGACAGGGATATACAAACAGCCCTGCAGGATGACCTTGGCTATGAAGTAATCATGTTATGGCATAAGGACCAGGATCTAAGTATGTTCAGCACGGAAGACTGCATCGTGCTGCCCGGGGGATTTTCTTACGGCGACTACCTGCGCTGCGGTGCCATCGCAAGGTTCAGCCCGTTGATGCAGCCCCTTGTCCGTTTCGCCGAAAAAGGCGGCATGGTACTGGGCATATGCAATGGTTTCCAGATTCTCTGCGAATCCCACCTGCTCCCCGGTGTGCTGCTGCGCAATGCCAACCGGCAGTTCAGGAGTAAAAATGTATTTCTTACGTCGGGTTCCGGACAGGTGATGAAAATTCCGATCGCCCACGGCGAAGGCAGATATTATGCCGATGAAAACCTTCTTGACAAAATGGAAGCGGGAGGACAGGTCCTCTGGAAATACTGTGATGAGGAAGGGCGTATCACACCGGAAGCCAATCCAAACGGCAGCACGCGGAGTATCGCGGGCATTTGCAACCCGAACGGTAACGTGATCGGACTCATGCCTCATCCCGAAAGAGCCGTGAATGAACGACTTGGAAATACAGATGGCAGATTGTTGTTTCAACAGATATTTAACGTCAAAAGTCCCGCTGCCGACAATAAGCGTTCGGTTTTAGCGATACCTTAGGCTTTTTCAAACGGTATGCACAGAAAAGCCGGTTTCATTTTTTCCCTTCTCAGTTTATTTTTTTTCTACACCTCTGCGCAGGATAGCAATGCAGTGTCCCTGACGGTGAAAACCGTTAAAACCGACGCCGGCAGGTATGAACTTAGTTTCGATGTGAATCTTAAAAACGGCTGGCAGTTTTATGCGCCGGATCAGGATCTCGGTGGCACACCATCCATGGAACTTCATTTTGCTGAGAGCTCCGTATCGGCAAAGCTTCCGTTTAAAGTTTCTGCCCAACCTGTGAAAATGCCTGTGGCCGCTTTCGACAATGCTCTTTTCTTTCTTTTTAAAGAAGGTACCAGGATTTCTGTACCGATGGAAATCCGTGGGGTGGTGCCGGCCCGGCTCTTTGGTACCCTCAATTACTATTACGGTAATAATGAGGGTTTTTATTCGGGTACCTATTCATTTCATGTGGAACTTGAAGGAGGTGTTGCTGCAGGCAACCGCATCCGGATAAATAGTTTTGACCTCCAGCACCCCGTGGCAGAATGCGGTGATTCAGGTACAGCCGACAAAGGACTGCTCAGTATTTTTCTACTTGGTCTTCTGGGAGGATTCATAGCCCTGCTGACACCCTGTGTGTTTCCCCTTATACCATTGACGGTTTCGTTCTTTACAAAAAGCCAGGGACAGGGAAAGGGGCATGCTTTCCTTTATGGATTTTGCATATTCCTGATCTATGTACTGCTGAGCCTTCCATTTCATTTGCTTGACCATACAGATCCGGAGATCCTGAATAATATTTCTACCAATGTCTGGCTGAACCTGGCCTTCTTTGTCATCTTTGTCGTTTTTGCACTCTCTTTCTTCGGCTATTTTGAAATTACCCTTCCGGGCAGTGTGGCGAATACGGTAAACAGCCGCTCTGCGGGCACTAACCTGGCGGGCATTTTTTTCATGGCCCTTACACTTGCCATCGTGTCCTTTTCCTGTACCGGACCTATCCTGGGTTCGCTTCTGGCCGGTGCGCTGACCAACCATGGCGGGGCTATGCAACTTAGTTTTGGAATGGGTGGATTTGGACTTGGCCTGGCGCTTCCTTTTGCCCTGTTTGCCCTTTTCCCCGGCTGGCTCGGATCTCTTCCCAAATCAGGCGGATGGCTGGGAACGGTCAAAGTGGTATTGGGCTTTCTCGAACTGGCGATGGCAGTCAAATTTCTATCCAATGCCGACCTGGTAGAACAGTGGGGATTGGTAAAACGGGAAATCTTTATCGGCGTATGGGTGATTGTGGGTCTGCTCATCTGCCTTTATCTGGCGGGACGCATCCGGTTTCCGCACGACAGCCCGGTACAGAAGTTCAGCAAAACAAGAATTGCCTTTCTCCTCTTCTTTGCCCTCTCTACGATTTATCTTATTCCGGGACTGACCAATACCCGGGCAGCCAATCTTACTCTTATTTCAGGCTTTCCGCCGCCACTTTGCTATTCCGTTTACCGGGATCCTGTGAACTGCGGCAGGGGTGTGGAACCACTGAGGGACTTTGAAGAAGCCGTCGCTCTGGCTAAAAAGCTGAACAAACCGGTCCTGATAGATTTTACAGGTTGGGCCTGTGTGAACTGCCGTCGTATGGAGGAAAATGTTTGGACTGATCCGGAAGTAAGAAAACGAATGCAGGACTCTTTTGTGGTTGTTTCGCTCTATGTAGACGAACGAAAACTATTACCCACTGCAGCACAGAATGTGTTCCGGACAAAGAACGGAGCTGAAAAGAACATCCTTACGGTAGGTGACAGATGGGCTACTTTCCAGTCTGAGAATTTTAACGCTGTTTCGCAACCGCAATATGCAATGATTAGCCCCGATGAAAGGATCCTTACCCGGACCAAAGGCTATACGCCGAGGCCCTCAGAATTTGCTGCCTGGCTGGATTGCGGGCTGGCTGCTTCCCGCAACAGATAAGACGGCCTGCTGTTTCTCTGCCACATGGCGGGATCCCATCCCGAAAAGTCATTCCACGGCACAAAAAAATGGTCACTATATGGCATAAAAAAAGGGCGGAAATTTTCCGCCCTTTAAATGAAGTGTAAAAATAGTTAGAGGGCTATCTTTTTCTCAGACATCATTTTACGCAGGTTGATCAACCCGTAGCGCATGCGGCCCAGGGCCGTATTGATGCTGCAGTTGGTCAGCGATGCGATCTCTTTGAAGCTCAGGTCCGCGTAATGGCGGAGGATGATTACCTCGCGCTGATCTTCAGGCAGCAGGTCCAGCATCCGTCGTACACGGTCGTGGCTTTGCCTTTTCATGATCTTCACGTCGGCCCCGTCTTCAGTAAAATTGATGACCTCGAAAATGTCCCTGTCATCGCTGGTTTTAATGGCAGGGGTCCTCTTCACCTTACGGAAATGGTCTACGCAGAGATTGTGGGCAATGCGCATGGCCCAGGGAAGAAATTTACCTTCTTCCGTGTAACGGCCTCCCCGAATGGTGTCGATGATCTTAATGAGCACGTCCTGGAAGATGTCTTCTGCCAGATACTTGTCTTTGACGAGAAAAAGAATGGAAGTGTAGAGCTTGTCCTTGTGGCGGATTACCAGGGCTTCTAGTGCCTGTAAATCGCCGTCCCTGAAAAGATGGATTAATTCATGATCGGTTTTCGTACGTAGCGAATTCATAAACTTCTACGGTTTTTAAAGGTGATAGGATATATATGTTGGATTTTAGAACGCTTGGCTTTTCGGTGTAGAAGTGCTTATTCTATAATAACTTTTTTATTGTGTGACGAAATGTTAACCGGGAATTAAAGATATACAATTTTTGGAAAAAACAACATTTTGGGAAAATAAATTGTTGTAATGAATTCCCACAGCCTTCCCTGACTGGGAAACCCCTGCCTAATTCTTTCACTTCCAATATATTTGTTTTCCAATTTATGTCCACTGCCACATCGGTCAAGAAAACCTTACCCTCCTCCATGCCATTATCCGCCCAAAATTTTATTCATATTCAGGGTGCCAGGGTCCACAATCTGAAGAATATAACGGTCGACTTTCCGCGCAATAAATTAATTGTCGTTACGGGCGTATCAGGCTCGGGCAAATCATCGTTGACGATCGATACGCTATTTGCGGAGGGGCAGCGCCGTTATGCCGAAAGCCTGAGTGCTTATGCACGACAGTTTATGGCGCGGATGGATAAACCGGACGTCGATTTCATAAAAGGTCTGTGTCCGGCAATCGCCATAGAACAAAAAGTTACTACCCGTACGCCCCGCTCCACCGTAGGTTCCATGACGGAGATCTACGACTATCTCCGGTTATTGTTTGCCAGGGTAGGAAGAACCTATTCCCCGGTATCAGGGCAGGAGGTAAAGAAAAACGACGTGCAGGACGTAATCAGGGCCATAGAGTCGCGTCCCGCCGGCGACCGGGTTCTGATTCTCATACCCTTTAAACATCATCCCCACCGCAATATCACGGAAGAACTGAACATACTGCTGCAGAAAGGATTCAGCCGCCTTTATATAAAAAAGGAAACGATCAGGATCGAAGACCTTCTGTCAGTACCTGAAAATTCAAAATCGGCCAAAGCGGATCCTAAAGTCCCCAGGTCCGGCGCCTACCTCCTGATTGACCGTATGGTGGCCAAGACTTTCGATGAGGACGACCGCCACCGTCTGGGCGATTCCATCGGGACGGCTTTTTATGAAGGGGAAGGGCAGATGCTCCTTGAATTTAACGGAAACGAAACAGCTTCTTTCTCCAACCGTTTTGAAATGGACGGGATACGTTTTGAGGAACCGGTCCCCAACCTTTTTTCCTTTAATAATCCCTTCGGGGCATGCCCTACCTGCGAGGGATTCGGCCAGGTCCTGGGCATTGATGCCGACCTGGTGCTGCCCGACAGGAGGTTAAGCCTATATGAAGGTGCGGTCGCTCCCTGGAAGGGAGAAAAGCTGGGCGCCTGGCGGGAGCACTTCATCCGTGCTTCAAAAAAATATGATTTTCCTATCCATAAACCGGTTGCCGACCTTACGAAGCAGCAGTTTCAGTTACTCTGGGAGGGTGCCAAGGATCTGAATGGCGTGGCGGATTTTTTTAAGGAAGTGGAAAGGAACTTATATAAAGTCCAGTACCGGGTTCTGTTGTCGAGGTACCGGGGGCGCACGAATTGCCCAGATTGCGGAGGCTACCGCCTGAGACCTGAAGCACTTTATGTAAAAATCGATGGGCTGCATATCGGGGAACTCTGTGAGATGCCCGTCGGCCGCCTGGCAGAATGGTTCCGCGATCTGACCCTGAGTGCCTTTGAACAGCAGGTCGGGAAGCGCATACTAACGGAAATCCATACCCGTCTCGGCACCCTGCTGGAAGTGGGGCTCGGATACCTGACCCTGAACAGGCTGGCCAATACGCTGAGCGGGGGAGAGAGCCAGCGCATCCAGCTCACCAGGTCCCTGGGCAGCAACCTGACCAATTCATTGTATATTCTTGACGAGCCTTCCATTGGACTTCATGCCCGGGACACCCAGCGCCTGATCGGCGTGCTAAAAAATCTTCGCGACCTGGGCAATACCGTGGTCGTCGTCGAGCACGACGAAATGATGATGCGGGAAGCCGATTATATTATCGATATGGGTCCCTTGGCCAGTCACCTCGGAGGAGAGGTCGTGGCAGCCGGGGATTATAAAACGCTTATAAAAAATGAAAAAAGCCTTACAGGAAAATACCTTCGGGGCGACCTGAAAATTGAAGCTCCGAAACAGGTTCGTAAAGCAAGAAAATTTATTGTGGTAGAAGGTGCCCGCCAGCACAACCTGAAGAATATCCGGGTATCCTTTCCACTGAACACACTTTGCGTGGTCAGCGGTGTCAGCGGCAGCGGAAAAACCACACTGGTAAAACAGATCCTCT
>Ga0070666_10002369_pt1 | contig 11391 bp, 10 predicted proteins | sample KBSS23metaG_FD_64677 | JGI IMG/M metagenome (GOLD analysis project Ga0070666, IMG submission 64677) | Switchgrass rhizosphere microbial communities from Kellogg Biological Station, Michigan, USA - KBS S2-3 metaG | ecosystem: Host-associated > Plants > Roots > Rhizosphere > Soil ... | reverse complement strand
GGCCTGGTCACGCCCGTGGGGAAGGGCGAGAACGGCGGCAAGACGCTGCACAACGACTACGTCGTGCGGACCCTCGCGTCGGCCGGAAAGGTGGAGAAGCCCGCCACGCTCAAGACGACCGTGAAGCTCGAGAAGGAATGGGATCGCTCCCACCTCGGGGTCGCCGCGTTTCTCCAGGACCCGAAGACGCTCGAGATCCGCGGCGCGGGGGTGAAACTCCTCGCGTCCGGGAACGGCGCGCCGGCCGCCGGCACGCGTTAGACGGCGCGCGCGACTCGCGCTGCGGCATCGCGGCGTCGCTGCGTCGCGATCTCAGAAGTACCCGAGCTCGATCGCCTTGAGCATCGCGCGGTTGCGGTCGCGCACGCCCAGCTTCTGCAGGATGTTGTGGACGTGGTTCTTGACCGTGCCCTCGACCACGCCCAGGGCGTGTCCGATCTCGCGGTTGGACATCCCCGCCGAGAAGAGCCGCAGGACCTCGCGCTCGCGCTGCGTCAGCGGCTCCGGAGACTCGGAGCTCTCGAAGCGCGCCGGCGACTCCGACAGGCTTCGGATCGCGCGGGCCGTGAGCGCGGGCTGGATCAGGCTCCCGCCCGCGGCCACGGTGCGGATGGCGCCCGTGAGCTGCTCGAACGTGACGTCCTTCAGGAGGAAGCCGCGCGCGCCGCTGCGGAGCGCCTCGAGCAGGAGCGTGTCGTCGTCGAAGGTCGTCAGGATCAGCGTCGGCGGCACCGATCCCTTCCGCGCGAGCTCCTGCAGGACCTGGAGGCCGTTCTTGCGCGGCAGCCGGATGTCCAGGAGGACCACGTCGGGCGCGAGTCGCGGGATCGCGGCGAGCGCCTCCTCGCCGTCGGCCGCCTCTCCCGCGACCTCGAGGTCGGCGGCGAACGCGAGCAGGCTCCGCAGGCCCTCGCGGACCAGCGTCTGATCCTCGACGAGGAGGACTCGGATTTTTGGGGCGCCCATCAGGGCACCCAGGCCTCGGCCTCGAAGCCGGGCGGGCCGGGGTTCACGCGCAGCCGCCCGGAGAGCGCCGCGAGGCGCTCGCGCATTCCGGAGATGCCGTGGCCCTCGGCGAGACCCGGCGCGCCCGTCCCGTCGTCGCGCACGCGCAGCCCGAGGCCGCCGCCCGAGGCGTCGAGCTCGATCCAGAGGTTCTCGGCCGAGGAGTGGCGGATCGCGTTGGTCACGCACTCCTGAGCGCAGCGCAGCATCGTGATCGCGCGGGCAGGGTCGACCGGCGGCAGCCGCTCGGGAAGCTGCAGGTGGATGCGGGGAGACGGGATCGGCGCGACGAGCTCCCGAAGGGCCGCGGCGAGATCGGTGGCCTCGTCGGCGCGCATCCGGCTCACGACCTGGCGGACCTCGGCGAGCATCGTCCGCGTCAGGGTCCGAGCCTTCTCGATCGGGAGCCCGAGCGCGTGCGGGCGTTCCGCCTTCTGCAGCTCGAGTCCCGCGACCTCGAGGTTGAGCGAGAGCGCGGCGAGGTGGTGCCCGATGACGTCGTGCAGCTCGCGCGCGATCCGGAGCCGTTCCTCGGCGCGGCTGGCATGGACGAGGAGCTCGCGCGTCGCGGCCTGGCGCCGCATCAGGTGCGCGACCAGGATCGCGAAGGCCTGGAGGCCGGCGAGCACCAGCGTGTTCGAGAGCCACACCGGCAGCGGGATGTCGAAGCGAGGGTGGTTCCCGGGGAAGGGAACCATCAGGAGCGCGAAGATCAGGGACTGCGCCGCCGCCCAGAGCGCCGCGTTGCGGAGGCTCAGGACCTGCGCCGCCTCCCAGGCGACGAACACGAGAGGCAGGCCGCCCAGGTGCGAGGGCCACCACCGGTTGACGAAGAGGATCGACACCGTCGCCGCCGCGAGCAGCCCGAGGACGACGCGCCGATGCTCGGCCCCCCGGCGCCACGAGAGCACGGACGCGAGAATCCCCGTGGCGAACCCGACCATCCAGACCCAGGCGCAGTGGTCCGTGAAGACGTTGCGCTGGGAGGCGTGCTTCGCGAACACGGAGGCGCCGACGACGACCCAGGTCAGCAGGCTCGTCAGGCGGATCGCGCGCGACGGCGACAGAGAGTCCGGCACGCGGAGAGTCTACGGGAACGACGGGCCGCCGGCGATGTATCGAAAGGCACAGGCCGAGGCCGTGCCTTCCGGTACTTGTCCGCGCACCGACCCGGGGACGAGACTCGGCGCCGACAAGGAAAGGAGCCACTCATGCTCGGACTCGTCCCGCTCTTGCTGATGCGCCTCTGGACTTCGCCCGTGCAGGCGGCGGCCGCGGACCGCGCCGCCATCGAGGCCGCGGTCGGGCACTACTTCGTGGCCGGGGACACGAACAGCTCCGCCGAGCTGCGCCAGGCGTTCCATCCGGCGGCGATGATGTTCTTCGTGCACGACGGCGGCCTCGCCGGCGTCTCGCAGCCCGAATGGTGGTCGCGGATCGACGCCTCGAAGGAGATCGTCAAGGCGCTGTCGCGGAAGTTCCCGTTCGTCGACCAGGTCGGCGACGCGGCGGTCGCGAAGGTCGCCTCGGAGTACCCGACGCACCGCTTCCACGACTACATGTCGCTCCTGCGCATCGGGGGCCAATGGAGGATCGTCGGCAAGATTTTCCACCGGACCGTCCCCCCGGACGCGCCCCCGCCCGATGCCGCGGCCGCCGCGGCGGACGCCGACGCGATCCGCGCGACGCTCCAGTCGGTCTTCGCGGCGATCGACGCGAACGACGGCTCGCTCCTCTCCGGCGCCGTCAGCTCGCGCGCGATCGCGTACCGGATGCTCGAGGGACAGCTCGTCGGCGTCTCGCTCCCGGAGTGGCAGGCGCGGCTCGACGCGCGCAAGTCCGCCAATCCTCCGCCCCCGAAGGCCGCGCACCGCGTCGCGTTCGTCGACTCCGACACCGACGCCGCGGTCGCCCGCATCGAGCACGAGCTTCCGGCCAACGGAGATCGGCGCGTCGACTACGTGTCGCTCCTGAAGCTCGGCGGGAAGTGGACCGTGGTCGGGGTCGTGTTCACGTCGGGGACGGCGTCCTGACGGCGAATCGCGCCGGCACGCGCCGCGACTTCCTGCGGATCTCGGCCGTCTCCGCCGGCGGCCTCGTGCTCGGCGTGCGCTTCGCGGGAGCCGCCGTGGAGACTCTCACGCGCGCGGATGCCGGCACCGCCGCCGCGTTCCGCCCGAACGCGTGGGTCCGCGTCGACGCCGCCGGCGGGGTCGTCCTGACCGTAGGCAAGTCCGAGATGGGACAGGGCGTGCGGACCTCGCTGCCGATGATCGTCGCCGAGCAGCTCGAGGTCGACGTCGACTCCGTCCTTCTCGAGCAGGCGGTGCCGGGGCCGGACTACCCCGGCCTCGGCACGGCCGGCAGCCGCAGCATCCGCTCGCTCTGGCTTCCGCTGTCGAAGGCCGGCGCCGCGGCGCGCGAGATGCTGATCGCCGCGGCCGCCGCGCGCTGGGGCGTGGAGCCCGGCTCGTGCCGCGCGGAGCGGGGGCGCGTGATGCACCCGGCGTCGGGCCGCTCGCTCGGCTACGGCGAGCTCGTCGAGGCGGCCTCCGCGCGCGCCGTCCCCGAGGATCCGCCGCTCAAGGGCTCGTCGCAGTTCCGGCTGGTCGGCCGCGACCGGCGCCGCGTGGACGGTCCCCGCATCGTGAGCGGGGAGGCGGTGTACTCGGGCGACGTCCGCCGTCCCGGGATGCGCTTCGCGAGCGTGATCCGGTGCCCGGTCGCCGGCGGGACTCTGCGCTCCTTCGACGCGACGGCGGCGACCGCGATCCCGGGAGTCCGGCTGGTCGCGCCGATCCCGACGGGGCTCGCGGTGATCGCGGACGACACCTGGGCCGCGCTGTCCGGGCGGGAGGCGGTCGAGAGGACGGTCGTCTGGGACGAGGGCGAGAACGCGCGCGTCTCCTCGAACACGATGCGCGACCGCCTCGCGCAGGCGCTGAATGGAGCCGGAGGCGGCGAGTCCCACGCGCTCCGCCGCGGCGACGACGTGGCGTCGGCGATGGAGAGGGCGGCGAAGCGAATCCGTGCGGAGTACGCCTTCGCGTTCCAGGCGCACGCGCCGATGGAGCCGCTGAACGCGCTCGCGGACGCGCGGAGCGACCGCTGCGAGATCTGGGCCGGCACGCAGAATCCCAACGGCGTGCAGGAGGAGGCCGCCCGGCGGCTGGGCCTCGCGCCGTCCGCGGTCACCGTCAACGTCACGCTCCTCGGGGGCGGGTTCGGGCGCCGCGGGACCGACTACGTGCTGGAGGCCGTCGAGGCGTCGCGCGCCGCGAAGGCGCCGGTGCAGGTCCTGTGGACGCGGCCCGACGACATGCGCCACGACCTCTACCATCCGATCTCGCTCCACCGCCTCGAGGCGGGCGTCGACGCGGCGGGCAAGCCGCTCGCGTGGCGGCACCGCCAGGCCTCCGTCGCCTGGTCGAGCGCGGCCGGACGGCCGGCGACGGAGGAGCGGCTGCGCTCGGACCTCGGCGGCGCGCAGGATCAGCCCTATGCGATCCCGGCCGTGAGCGCCGAGTTCCTCGAGGTCGCGTCTCCCGTCCGGATCGGCGCGTGGCGCGCGATCCAGAACAACCACAACATGTTCGCCGTCGAGGGGTTCGTCGACGAGCTCGCCGCCGCGGCCGGAGAGGACCCGCTGCGCTACCGGCTCGCGCTGCTGCAGGGCCGGGGGACGTACACCGGAGGCCGCGACAACGCGTCGGTCGACCGCGACCGGCTGGCGCGCGTCCTCTCGCTCGCGGGCGAGAAGGCGGGCTGGGGCGCGCGCGGCTCGAGCGCAACGGTTCCGGGCCGCGGGCGCGGAGTCGCCTGCGCGGTCTACGACGGGTACACGTACTGCGCGATCGTGGCGGACGCATCGGTCGGCGGCGGCCGCTGGCGCGCCGAGCGAATCGTCTGCGCGGTCGACTGCGGCCTCGCGATCAACCCGCTCGGGATCCGCGCGCAGGTCGAGGGCGCGGTGGCGTGGGCCCTCTCGGCGCTCGCGACGCGGGTCACGCTCAAGGAAGGGCGCGTCGAGCAGGCGACCTACCGCGACTTCCCGATCCTCCGCTTCCGCGACATGCCGGGCGTCGAGACGCACGTCGTCCGAAGCGACGCGCCGCCCACGGGGATGGGGGAGCCTCCGGTGCCCGTGGCCCTCGCGGCGGTGATGAACGCGCTGTCGGCCGCCGCCGGGAGGCGGCTGCGCCGGGTGCCGGTCGATCCGGGCGACCTGAATCCGAGCGGGACGGGGGCCTGACGTGCCGCGCCACACGTTCACGGTCAACGGCCGGCCGCGTACGGTCGACGCGCCGGCGGCGATGCCTCTGCTCTGGGTGCTGCGCGACCGCCTCGGCCTCACGGGGACGAAGTTCGGCTGCGGGGTGGGCGTGTGCGGCGCGTGCACGGTCCACCTCGACGGGAAGGCGGTGCGGTCCTGCCAGACCTCGATCGGCGAGCTCGCGGGCCGCGGCGTCACGACGATCGAGGGACTGCGGGAGAACTCGGTCGCGGACGCCGTGAAGGAGGCATGGCTCGCGGAAGACGTCGCGCAGTGCGGCTACTGCCAGCCGGGCCAGCTCATGCAGGCGGCGGGACTCCTCTCCGGCGCCGGTACGAGGGCGCCCTCCGACGCGGAGATCGAGGCCGCCATGAACGACAACCTCTGCCGCTGCGGGACCTATCTGCGCATCCGCGCCGCGATCCGGAGAGCCGCCGCCGGGGGCGCCCGCTCGAGCTGACGGCCGGCGATCGCCGGGAGCCGGGGCATCTCGTCCGAGGCCTCTCCGGGATTCCTCTCGGGCCGGGGGTCGAGGCTATGATTCGCCCCGCCCATCGATCTCAAGACCTTCGATCTCGAAGAGGAGGAGCGCATGGAGTCAGGCGGCGGCTCCCGGGTCCTCGCCGATGCCCCCCGTACGGTCGCGCTCAGCGAGGAGCTGCACGCGCTGTCTTCCGCCGACGGCGCGCATCGCCTGCGGCGCGAGAGCGACGAGCTCGCCGCGCGCGCGCTGGCCCTGCTCAACCCCGGCCAGGCGGCGGACATCCTCGAGCGTCTTCCGAGCGAGCGTCGCGAGCGCATCTTCACCGCGGCGCCCGGGAGCCGGGGCGAGGAGTGGCGGCTCGACCTCGGGTACCCGGAGACGAGCGTCGGCCGGCTGATGGAGAAGCCCGCCGGCGTGTTCCGTCCGGAGACCACGGTCGCCGAGGCCGTCGAGCGCCTTCGCGCGCTCGTGCAGCGTACCTTCATCACGTACGTCTTCGTGACCGACGCGCAGGAGAGGCTCGTCGGCGTCCTCGCGTTCCGCGAGCTCCTCTTCGCCTCGCCGCAGCAGCGCCTCGACGAGATCATGCTGCTCGACCCGTTCTCGCTGAAGCCGGAGACCCCGCTGGTCGACGCCATGCGTTCGGTCGTGACCCGCCACTTCCCGGCCTACCCGGTGACGGATGCGCAGGGGCGGCTCATCGGCATGGTGCGGGGACAGGCGCTCTTCGAGAGGCAGGCCTACGAGATCAGCGCGCAGGCCGGAAGCATGGTCGGTGTCGAGAAGGAGGAGCGCGTCGCGACGCACTGGTGGCGAAGCTTCCGCTTCCGTCATCCGTGGCTCCAGCTGAACCTGTTGACGGCCTTCCTCGCCGCGGCCGTCGTCGGCGTCTTCCAAGGCACGGTCGACCGGATCGTCGTCCTCGCGGCGTTTCTTCCGGTGCTCGCGGGGCAGTCGGGCAACTCGGGCTGCCAGGCGCTCGCGGTCACGCTTCGCGGAATCACCCTCGGCGACATGCGGCGCGTGAGCACCCGAAAGCTGGTCCTGAAGGAGGCCTGGGTCGGCGTCCTGAACGGACTCCTCGTGGGGCTCGTCGCGGGCCTCGGGATGTGGTTCTACGCCCACCTGCAGCACAACCCGCGCGGCCTCATCCTGGGCCTGTGCGTCTGGTTCGCGATGACGGCGTCCTGCGCGATCAGCGGCATCGCCGGGACGCTCGTCCCGCTGATCCTGCAGCGTTTCGGCGCCGATCCCGCGACCGCGTCGAGCATCTTCCTCACGACGGCCACCGACTGCTGCAGCATGGGGCTTCTGCTCGGACTCGCGACGGTGCTGGTGAAATGAGGGGAGGATGGACCGTTGCCGAATCCGGCCGGCCGTGCTAACTTTCGCGCCCCCGTTCGGCCCCTTCGTCTAACGGTTAGGACGCGGCCCTCTCAAGGCCGAAATACGGGTTCGATTCCCGTAGGGGCTACCAGATCCGCCGGCCCTGTGAGTCGCACGCCGCGTCCTGCGGACGCGACCCTCTCAAGGCGGCTTCCTCTGAGCGCGGCTTCGCCGCGGCGCGCCCCTTCCGGCGCGACACGGGTTCGATCCCGAAGCGGCTACCACGATCCGCCGGCCCTGTTATTCGCCAGCCGCGTCCTGCGGTCGCAGCCCTCTCAAGGCGGCTTCCTCTGAGCGCGGCTTCGCCGCGGCGCGCCCTTTCGGGCGCGACACGGGTTCGATTAGCGCCGGGCGGACCCGGCGCTTGTCGCGGCGCTGCGCGCCGCTCGGTGCCGCGTAGGGGCTACCAGATCCTGCCGGCCCTGTTATTCGCCAGCCGCGTCCTGCGGACGCAGCCCTCTCAAGGCGGCTTCCTCTGAGCGCGGCTTCGCCGCGGCGCGCCCTTTCGGGCACGACACGGGTTCGATTAGCGCCGGGCGGACCCGGCGCTTGTCGCGGCGCTGCGCGCCGCTCGGTGCCCCGTATGGGCTACCACCTCCAGGCCGGCTTCGTCAGCTGAAGCTGCTTGCGAGCGCGGTCAGAGCTGGCGTGGCAGGCCCATTCTTTTCAGGCGATCTTCAAATCGCGGATCATCGCGCAGGCCGTCCCAATCCGGTGCGACCGCCAGGTGAACCAGTGCCGGGTCGCGGTGCGCGATCGCTTGATCAAGGCAGTCGAACGCTTCATCGAGCCGGCCTGCTCCCCCATAAATTCTGGCGCGGAAAAATGGCATCTTCAGCAACACGTCGAAGTCCAGCTGCGGGTTCGTGATTTGATCCACCCAGAATCGTTTCACTCCGGAGAGGCCCGCAGTCGCGTACACCTGCTGCGCGTCCGCGGTGACCTGCTTCAACACCGCCACCCACTCTTCGGGCAATCCGAACTCGATAGCCACGCTGACGGCCCAGGCCGCGAATCGATCGATGTCCCCGATCTTCAAATAGACGTAACTCATGAATTGGCACGCCTGCGCGTGCTTTGGGTTGACGTCAATCGCTCGCTGGGCCCAGACAAGCGCGTCGTCGTACCTCCTCTGATGCCAATACGAGATGGCGATCTGTACCAGGACGCCGGGCGATCGCGGATCGTGCGCGAGCGCCTGTTGCTTGCTTCGCAGCCCATCGTCGAGACGCCCAAGCGCTTCCTGGAGCGACCCATACTGCAGGAGCGCCTCGGTGTGATCCGGGTTGATTTCAAGCGCACGTTGCAGGCTGCGCTCCGCCGCCGTCCAGTCCCACTCGCTGAGAAAAAGGACCGTGCCAAGGGCAACCTGCGCGTCCGCCGAGGCGCTGTCCATCGCCAGCGCGCGTAAGGCAGACGCCTTCGCCTCGGCAAACGCTTCCTGGTGCGGCACCCCGTGAGACGCTGCCAGCACGCACCGTGCGCGCGCCAGTCCGGCGTGCGCCGGCGCATAGGTCGAATCGATCTCGATCGCGGCACGAAAGGCGTCCACGGCAGCCGGCAGTTCGAGAAACGAGTCGGACAACAGATGAGAGCGGCCGCGGCCGACAAGCTCGTAAAGTTCGACGGGTCGCGCCACGGCGCTCGATGCGAATGGCCTCTCGTCCTCCGAATCAAACCTGACCGCAGCGATGAAGCGGTACCCGGACCGCGCCACCGTTTCGATATAGATCGGCCGGTGGGCGTCCTCGCCAAGCGCCTTGCGCAGCGCCGACATGTGAACCGTGAGACCGCCTTCTTCGACGAATGACTCGGGCCAGATGCGCTTCAGCAATTCGTCCTTCGTGACGAGGCGGCCCCGCTGCTGCACCAACGCAACCAGCACATCGTACGCCTTCGGTGACACGCGGACGTGTTCCGCGCCGCGCAGGAGCCGCCGCTCTCGCACGTCGAGCGTGAATTCGGCGAAATGAAAGACCCCACCCCTGGTGGCCATCAGATTTCGGCGAATCTTAGCAACTCCTTAAGGACGCGTCACGGCCGGGACAGCTGTCATGAACGCGCTTTCAAAGGAGAAGAGAATGAGCATCCGATCGTCGGCCGCCGTCATCCTGAGCTGCGGATTCACAGCACTCTCACTCGCGCAAGCCCCGCCAGAGCCCCCGAAGCCGGGCCCCGAGCACAAGAAGTTGGAGTACTTCGTGGGCACGTGGAAAGTGGAAATCGAGGTAAAGGCGAACGACTATATGCCGGCCGGGAAGAGCGTCATCACCTCAACATGTACATTGGGTCCGGGGGGATTCTTTGTCGAGGTGCGCGGTGAAGGGGAAAAGTACCCGACGACTCACGCAATCACGGCCTACGACAGCCAGGCCAAGCTCTACACGACATTTTACGCGAGCAGTGCCGGACTCGTGGGTGGCGGCACGGCGACGGTTGACGGAAGCACCTGGACGTGGACGCTCGAAGACAAGTGGTTTGGCCAAGCATTCAAAGGAAGAACGATAGTCACCGCCAAGTCGGCCTCTCAGTACACGACCAAGTACGAATATCTCGACCCGAACGGCGGTTATGTAACCATCGTAGAAGGGACCGCCACCAAGGTCGCGCCTTAGAGACGAAGGCACCATTGGTTCGGGAATCCGAACTTGGTCCTCGCCCTCGACGCGAAGCGGGCTCGCTTTCCAGATCCGGTCTTGGCGTCGATCCGAACCGGCCTCTTGACGCCTGCAGCGAGGTCGAGCAGGGATTCACGGCGCTCCGGGAGCACGGCTTCCAGGTCTACCTTCAATCTTCCCAGCTGCGTGAGCCAGTCTTGGACCTGGTTCCAACTGGGAACCGAATGGGCTACCAGTTCCCGTCCGCACTGTTATTCGCCAACCGCGTTCTGCGGACGCGGCCCTCTCAAGGCGGCTTCCTTTGAGCGCGGCTTCGCCGCGGTCGCTCCGTGCGTCGCGTCGCTGCGCTCCGCTCGGTGCCCCGCAGGGGCTACCAGATTCCCGACATCCGTGAGCCCGGGTGCCGCCGATGGCATCCGCTCGGACAGAGCTTCGGCCATCGGCGGTCGCCCGCAGCCATGACGATTCAGTAGGGGATCTTAGGGAGACGTCTCGAGGCCGGTCGGCCCCTGCGAGGACAGCACCGTCGCGCCGGCGACGCCGTCACCATCGAAGGGGGTGGTGATGTTGGGGAAGCACGTCGGATTGTCACTCGGATCGGCGAACCAGATGACGACGTGATCCAGCTCCGCGCGAACGCGGGCCGGAGGAGTGCCCGAGACCGTGCTGGCGAACGCCTCGCCGACGATGGTGTCGACCTTGAGCGACCCCCTTCCGGCGGCGTTCGTGGTGAAGTCGCCGATGTACTCGGAGGCGCCGAAGGGCGGAGAGGTGAAGGCGTCCGATTCCGTCAAGAACACGGTGAATTCGGTGTTGGCGGGAAGACCGCTGGCGCTCAGGAGCAGGGTGTCCACGCCGTGCGTTTCCTCTTTGTGGAGAACGATCACCTGACCGCGGGCGTCAGGGAGGCAGCTTGGAACCCGCGAGACGAGATCGAACGTGGTGACGTCGAGAGCGTGCGCGGTGCCGAGTCCGCCGAGCGCGGTCAGCGCGAAGCTCAGGATCGTCGCGGAGAGACCGGGTCGTTTCATGGAGTTTTCTCCCTTTCGAGTTGAGTTGAAATTTCCGGGGAGCGATGGACGATTCGGCTGCAGCCTCCTACCTCGATGCATCTGGCCAGGTGCGGAGTGATACACGGGAGTGCGCACGCGGACGCCGACCTTGATGTCGCGCTAATCGGAACTTGATCTCGCTTTAAGAGACTGGCGGGATTTGCTCGTCGCGTGTCGGAATTTGCTCGTCGAAGGCGCGGACTGCGATCGCGAGCTCGGGTCCGCAGTATTTCTACTGGTTCTGGCCGGTTCTGCTCGCGGCCTTCGCTACGGGGTCGAACGCGCTGCGCCGGCTGATCGTTGGCTTCGGCGTGATCGCTGCGCTGACGTATCTCGTCGAGTACGCGCTCTCGGGGATGCTCGGCGCGTTTCTCGCTCCACGGTTCCCATCGACCCTCGACGCGATCCTCGGAAGCTGTCCAAGGTGCTTTCGCGTCTTCACGCTCGTCGGGACGCCCCTGTGGCTCGGTTACCTCGCGCTGCTGTGGGGCCTCGCTCGCGAGATCCGAGCCGAGCGCCTGATGGGTACGGGATAGCGGCGCACGAAGAGCAGGCTCGAGAACTCTGCGGCAG
>Ga0070666_10002368_pt1 | contig 11394 bp, 6 predicted proteins | sample KBSS23metaG_FD_64677 | JGI IMG/M metagenome (GOLD analysis project Ga0070666, IMG submission 64677) | Switchgrass rhizosphere microbial communities from Kellogg Biological Station, Michigan, USA - KBS S2-3 metaG | ecosystem: Host-associated > Plants > Roots > Rhizosphere > Soil ... | reverse complement strand
TTTCGCGCTATGCGCAGCGGTTTTGCTTGGCGCTTCGGCGATGGCGCAGGATCTGAAGCCGGTCGCGCCGACCATTCCGCCCACGGCCAAGGACAATCCACCCTCGATCAGCGGCGCAGCCCTCACGGAAAGCGACGTCGCGGCGCTGTCGGACGGCCTCATTCCGGCGGCGATGGGGCTCAGCAATGTGGCGGGGGTCGTCGTGGTGGTCGTGAAGGACGGCCATGTGCTGTTCCAGAAAGGCTACGGCTTCGCCGACATGGACAAGCGCACGCCGGTCGATCCGGCGACGACGCTGTTCCGGCCGGGTTCGGTGTCGAAGCTGTTCACTTGGACCGCGGTGATGCAGCTGGCGGATGCCGGGAAAATCGATCTCGATGCCGACGTCAATCATTACCTCGATTTCACGATTCCCGCGGCGTTCGGCAAGCCGATCACGATGCGCAACCTGATGACGCACACGGCCGGGTTCGACGAGAGCTATCGCTCGCTGCTGATCGGCAATCCCAAGGCCCTGGAGCCGCTGCGTCAGGTGCTGACGGAAGACGTTCCGGCGCGGTCGTACCCACCCGGCGCGGTGCCGGCCTATTCGAACTATGGCGCGACGCTGGCGGGCTACATCGTGCAGCGCGTGTCGGGCGAGCCGTTCGACGACTATATCCAGCACCACATCTTCACGCCGCTGGGCATGACGCATGCGACGTTCGTGCAGCCGCTGCCCAAGGCGTTCGAGCGCGACATGTCGAAGGGCTACCAGATCGCGTCGGGGCCGGCGACGCCGTTCGAGATGATCAACATGGGACCGGCCGGCGGATTGTCGGCCAGCGGCGCGGACATGGCGAAGTTCATGATCGCGCATCTGGAGGGCGGTGGTCCGATCCTCAGCCCCAAGGCGGCGGCGCGGATGCACAGCGTGGCGTCGGATCTGTTTCCCGGCCTGTCGCCGATGGCGCACGGCTTCTATCGCGACGACAAGAACGGGCATGAGGTGATCGAGCATGGCGGCGACACCGGTGTGTTCCACTCGCAGCTCTCGCTGCTGCTCAACGACCATGTCGGTCTGTTCTATTCGACCAACACGCTGGGCGCGTCCGGCGGCGGCGCGCGGCTGCGGCGGGCGTGGTTCAACGCCTTCATGGACCGCTATTTCCCGGCGCCGAAGACGCCAGCGCTGCCGACGCTCGCGAGTGCGCATGAGCATGGCGCGCTGCTGGCAGGCGATTACGTGATGAGCCGCCGCGCGGGCCAGAGCTTCGCGAGCTATCTCACGCTGTTCCAGCCCGCGTCGGTGAGCCTGAACGCCGACAACACGATCAGCCTGTCGGTGCTGGTGACCCCGGCGGGCGTCGCGAAGAAGTGGCGCGAGGTGAAGCCCTTCCTCTGGCAGGAGGTGAACGGCGAGAGCCGTGTCCAGGCGCTGATGAAGGACGGTAAAGTCGTCGAGATCGGGATGGACGACATCGGGCCGATCATCGTGCTGCAACCGGCCGGGTTTCGGTTCGCGTCGTGGAATCTGTACCTGGCGGTGGCGGCGATGGCGATGTTCGCGCTGACGCTGGTGTTCTGGCCGATCAAGGCGGTGCTGCGCTGGCGCTATGACCGGCCGTTCGCGCTGACCGGGCGCGCGAAGCTGCTCTATCGCCTGGCGCGGCTGACGGCGCTGGCCGACCTGATCTTCCTCATTGGCTTCCCCCTCGGTTTCCTGAGCCTGACCACGAGCCTGGCGAGCCACAGCGCCAGCATCGACATGCTGTGGCGCGTGCTCCAGGTGTTCGGCGTGATCGGGATCATCGGCACCGTCGCGGTGGCGCTGAACTTCCGGACCGCGCTCGGTGATCGCGGGCGGCCGTGGTGGACGAAGGTGACTGACGGACTGCTGCTGGTGGCGGCGCTGGCGGCGATATGGTTTGCCTTCAGCCAGAATCTGCTCAGCGTCGGGTTGAACTACTGACGCTCGCCGCCCCACTCCAACCGTCATGCCCGCGCAGACGCGCGCCTGCCGGGGCGCCGCCTGCGCGGGGATGACAGCTTTAGGGGGCGGGCGAAAGTTTATATTTTACAGCCGGTTAGGGAACTTGCGCGGGTGTGCTTGGCCTGACGCAATTCCCCCTCCATATATCGCTCCTGCTATTGGAGGACCGCATGGCCGGATTTCTGAACTGGGCGAAGAACATCGGCCTCAGCGTCCTCAACGGTGTGGTGAAATTCGTCGTCTTCATCATCCTGCTTGCCATCATCTTCATCGTCGTCGCGCTGTTCACCGGCGACGGCCTGCCGGGGAATATCGTGCTGGCGATGGACCTGCGGGATTCGCTGGCGGACTCCTCGAACAGCGACCCGATCTTCAGCGGCAGCAAGCCGACCGTGATGGATATCGTGCTGACGCTCGACGCAGCGGAGCGCGACGACCGCGTCAAGGGGGCGGTGATCCGCATCGGCACGGCGAACCTTTCGATCGCGCAGGCCGAAGAACTCGACGCCGCGATCAAGAAATTCCGCAAGAGCGGCAAGTTCGTCATCGCGCACAGCCAGGGTTTTCTCGCGAGCGGGTTGGGCGACTATCTCACCGTCGCGGACGCGAACGAGATCTGGATGCAGCCCAAGGCGCCCTTCACCGCCAACGGCGAGGGCGGCGGCGAAATCTTCCTGCGCGGCCTGCTCGACAAGGTCCAAGCCACGCCGCAGATCGTGAAGCGCTCCGACTACAAGAGCGCCGCCGACATGTTCATGGAAAAGAACATGACGCCGGCCGACCGCGAGCAGCTGACGCGGCTGATGCAGAGCTGGTACGACGCGGCGACCGGCGGCGCCGCGGCGGCGCGGCACCTGACGCGCGAACGCATCGTCGCGGCGTTCGAGGCGAGCCCACAGTTCACCGAGAACGCGCGCGCCGCGGGGTTGATCGACAAGATCGGTTATGACGACGACGCACAGCAGGCGGCGCTGACACGCGCCGGCGACGGCGCCAAGCTGGTGAAGATGAGCGAATATGTGCGGGTGAAGAAGCAGGCGTCGCAGCTCAGCTTCGGCACGAAGATCGCGCTGATCCAGGCATCCGGCGAGATCCAGGACGGCACGGCGGGCGGCGGCGGCTTGTTCGGCGGCAGCGAGGTGATCGCGGGCGACGACCTGTCGCGCGCCATCCGCGCCGCGACGGCGGACAAGGACGTGAAGGCCATCATCCTGCGCGTCGACTCGCCCGGCGGCTCGGTCACGGCGTCGGACCAGATCCTGGCGGCGGTGAAGAAGGCGCAGGCGGCCGGCAAGCCGGTGGTGGTGAGCATGGCGGGCGTCGCGGCGTCCGGCGGCTATTACATCTCGCTGTCGGCCAACCGCATCGTGGCGCAGCCCGGCACGATCACGGGCTCGATCGGCGTGTTGACGGGCAAGGTGTCCATCGACCGCACGGCGGCGCTGATCGGTGTTGGCGTCGACACGGTCGGGGTAGGGCGCAACGCGCTCTACAATTCCGAGTTCGCGCCGTACACGCCGGATCAGCTCGCAGCGCTGAACCGCGAGGCGGATGCGATCTATGCCGATTTCACCGGCAAGGTGGCGGCCGGGCGCCACATGCCGCTGGCCAAGGTGCAGGACATCGCCAGGGGCCGCGTTTGGTCCGGCGCTGATGCGCAGGTGCGCGGCCTGGTCGACGATCTCGGCGGCTTCTGGACAGCCGCGGACGTTGCCAGGCGGCTTGCCAAGATCGGACCGGACGAGAAGGTGGTGTTCAAGTTCTTCCCCAAGCAGAAGGGCTTCTTCGAGACGATCGGCGATGCGTTGGGCGGCAATGACGAAGCCGTGCAGGCGATGCAGGGCTTCGTCACCCTGATGAACGCCGCGCCGTTGAAGGCGCTGACGCACGCGGTCGGCGAACTGCCGCGCGGCGGCGTGGAGCTGCGGGCGACGGGATTGCCGCGGTAGCTACGTGCCGCTGTTCTTCTGCGTGACGCGGTAGCGGGCGAGCTGCTGGCGGGCGGCGACGAAGCCGGGCTCGAGCTGGAGTGCGGCCTTGTAGTCCTGGAACGCGGCACCGACATTGCCCAGCGCCTCGTTGGCGACAGCGCGGTTGTAGTATGCGATCTCCAGACGCTTGGTGCCGTGGGCGATCGCCTGGTCGGCGTCGGCCTTGGCGTCGTCGAAGCGCCGAAGCGCGATCTCGGTGGCGCTGCGGTTGAGATAGGCCTCGCCGACATTCTCGCCCATCGCAAGCGCGTCGGCATAGTCGCGCAGCGCGCCATCGACGTCGTCGGCACGGGCCTTCAGGATGCCGCGGTTGATCAGCGTCGACGCGCGGTCGATCTGGTTCAGCGTCTCGTTCTTGAGCGCGTCGTTGCACATCTTGATGCCGAACTGCGTGTTCCAGCCGTTCTCGGCTTCCGAGAAGCAGACCTTGGCTGTGCCGTTGCCGACCACCGCCACGGCAGCCGACGCCGCCGTGCCTGCCAGCAATGCCGCGCCGAAAGTCAGTGCGAACGCGAACTTCATGACGCTCCTCCGTCCCGTGCGGGGATGGTCTCACCGGCGTGGCGCGGCGTCAATTTTGGGTGCGCGGCGTGCATTTGTTTCGGGGGTGCCCTTTTGCTAGCGTCAGCGGGCGGAAAGCGGCCCGGCGCACCTGTTATGATATTGGAAATAAAGGATTTTTTGCAGCCGGATGAGGTCGTGCGGTTAACCGCTTTGGCGCGCGACCTAAAGTTCGTCAACGGCCGCGTCTCCAATCCGGCCAACACGACCAAGGACAATCTGCAGGCCGACGCCAGCGATCCGCGCTATGGCGAGTCGGTACAGATCGTCGGCAATGCCTTCGCCCGGTCGGAGGAATTCCGCAATTTCGCGTTTCCGAAGCGGCTGATGCCGCCGCTGCTGGCGCGCTACGAGCCGGGGATGAAATACGGCGCGCATGCCGACGCGGCGCTGTTGCAGCTCGATGCGAAGTCGCCGCCGATGCAGTCCGACCTGTCCGCCACGGTGTTCATCGCCGACCCAAAGACCTACGAGGGCGGCGAGCTTGTGATGCATCTGGGCACACGGCCGATCGTGGCGAAAGGCAACCCCGGCGAGGCGATCGTCTATCCCTCGACCATGCTGCACGAGGTGCGGCCGGTCCGCAGCGGAACGCGGCTGGTGTCGATCACGTTCATCGAGAGCATGATCGCGGACGAGCACAAGCGCACCCAGCTCTACGAGCTGAACGAGGTGGCGGCGCTCGAAGGGCTCAAGATGGACTGGCAGAACCGCGTGCGGCTCGAGACCGTGCGGCAGAATCTTCTGCGCATGTGGTCCAAGTCATAGCAGCGCCGCGACGTCTGTGTTGCGCTGCGCGATCCTTTCCAACCAGATCAGTCCGGTGCGGATCTCGAGCGCATGCCCGGCGCGCGCCTGCAACAGCAGCTGCTGGCGCAGCGTGGCGGAATAGGCATGCTCCGGCGCCTTCGAATAGCGGGTGAGCACGGGACTCTTGCCGATCGCTGCGCCGAAGCCGGGCGGATAGGGAACGCCAAGATGGTCGAGAACGGCGTACATCGTGTGGTTGAGCCGGCCAAGCAATTCGTCGAAGTTGAGCGGCATCACGCGGCCGGGGTGGGCGCGGACCGCCGCCTGTTGGGCCAGGCTCTCGGCCAGCCAGCTCATGGCGGCGAGTTCGCCGAGCGACGCGGGGTCCGGCATGTCGCCGATGGCGGCGCGAACGCGGCGGGCGCGATCGGCTTCGAAGCCGCGCAGGTCGACCAGCGCGTTGGCGCCGGCCAGCAGGGTGGCGAGATAGGGCTCGGCGCGCAGGTTGAGATAGATCGCCTTCGACGTGGCACTGGCGTCGAGCAGGCGCGGTGCGATGCGGCCGTTGCTGCTGGTCGCCTTGAGCACGATGGCCTTGTTGGTGAAGAAGGCGCGCCGCCATAGCTTGAAGAACGTGGGCAGCCGGGCGTCGAACTGCGGCGAGCCGGCATCGGACAGCTCGGCCAGCGTACGCAATGGCAGGGGCTCGCGAAGGCCTAGCGTGGCCCCGGTCTCGTCGATCAGGCGTGAGAGCAGCGTCGAGCCCACATGGCCGGTGTGGAAGATGAAGTGCAGAGGGCGCTGGGTGATCGTTGTCTTCATCGCATCGGCGACCATGGACCACGGCGCCCACGCCCCGCGCGTTGCGGGTGTCAGGATGCGGTCGTCCAGGAAGCTCGCGGCGCGATAGGCGGCCTCTTCCATGCGCACGAGAAAGACCTGGTCGCGCTCGGCATCGAGCTTCTGCGGGTAGAGCCGCGGTGAGGCCGAAATCTCGTCGGCGAGATCGTTCATTTTGCGGGATGGCGGCGGTTTCGTTACGTTGGCGAACCTATCACAGGCAGGCGCATTCATGGCCATCGGCCAATCCCCGCAGATCGATATGCTGGTCCGTCAGGCCGAGCAGGCGATGCAGATGGGGCGCATGGACGAGGCGGCGCGGCTGTGGGGCCAGGTGCGCACGCTGGCGCCCCAGAATGCCGGTGCGCTGATGTTCCTCGGCCAGCATGCGTTGCATCGGGGCGATGCAGCCGGCGCGCGCATGTTGCTGGAGCAGGCGGCGGCGGCCGATCCGAACAATCCCGTGATCGCGCTGAATCTCTCGGCGGCCTATCGCGCGGCGAACGATCCGCGCGAGCTGGCGGCACTGGACCGCGCGCTGGCGATCGATCCCTATTTCTTTCCGGCGCTGCTCGCCAAGGGGATGTATTTCGATCGCACCGGGAAAAGTCGGGAGGCGGCGCGCGTCTACAAGGATGTGCTGACCATCGCGCCGCCGGCGCCGGAAGAGTGGATGAAGCAGCCGCTGGCACGCGCCCGCGCCGCGGTGGATGAGAACATCGCGGCGCTGAACCGGGCCCTCGATGCTCGGCTGGCGGCCGCGCGGACACGGTTCGCCGATGCCGACCTGAAGCGGTTCGAGGAAGCCAAAGCCATCATGACGGGCGCGAAGAGAGCGTTCGTGCAGCAGCCGACGTTGCTCAATTTCCCGCAACTGCCGGCGATCCAGTTCTATGACCGCAAGGACTTTGCGTGGCTGGCCGAGGTCGAGGCGGCAACGGACATGATCCGGGAGGAATTCCTCGCCCTGTGGCGCGAGGATGCGAAGGAGTTCGCGGCCTACGTCAATCATCCGGACGGCGTGCCGCTGAACCAGTGGGCAGAGCTGAACCGTTCGCCCAAATGGAGCGCGTTTTTCCTGTGGGAGAACGGGGTGCGCAACGATGCGCATTGCGCGCGGGTGCCCAGGACGGCGGCGCTGATGGCGCGCATGCCGAAAGCGACGGTGCCGGGCGCCGCGCCGGCGGTGTTCTTCTCGACGCTTCAGCCCAAGACCCTGATCCCGCCGCATACCGGCGTGACCAACACCCGGCTGGTCGTGCACATTCCGCTGGTGGTGCCGCCGGGCTGCTGGTTCCGGGTCGGCAACGACACGCGCGCCTGGGAGCCGGGCACGGCGCTGATCTTCGACGACACGATCGAGCATGAGGCGTGGAACGGCAGCGACCGGATGCGCGCGGTGCTGATCTTCGACATCTGGAATCCGTACCTGTCGGAAGCCGAGCGGGCGCTGACCTGCGAACTGCTGGCAGGATACGAGGATTACTATGGCCCGCTCAGCACGTAGCTAGGCGTTCTCGTAGCCGAACTGCTTTATCCAGCGGCCGAGATAGGGCATCGCGGGCGCCATCTCCTTCTCATAGTGCCGCCACAGGCCGACGCCTTCGCGGTTGATGCCCTTGACCACCTGGGTGGAGCTGGGCGTGCGGATGGTGCGGGACTTGGCATGCTCGGCGAAGTCCTTCATCTGCTCGTTCCAGCCAAGACCCATGAATTCGACGATAGCGCGCGCCTCGCCTTCGAAATCGTCGACCAGGGTCTCGTTGCGCACCTGCCGCCAGGGCAGATCGAGCTTGCGGCGATAGACGTCGCAAGTCGCCATCGCGGCGTCGTAGAAGCGCGCGGCGCGGTCGATGGACAGGAACTCGAACATCGAGGAATTCATCGCGAAGTTGCGGCGGTAGCAGGACAGCACCACGTCGCGCGGGTCGCGCACCGCGAACAGCACGCGCGCCTTGGGGAACAGCTTGGCCACCATCGGCAGCTTCAGCGACGACAGCGGATACTTGTCGACAAACACCTTGCCGGTGACGTCGGCGCCGAAGCCGCGGACCCGCGCCCAATAGGCCTTGCGCGCCTCGGCGATGCCGTCTTGTGTCAGGTGAGCGAGACGGTCGCGGCCCTGCTCGTCGACCAGGAACTGGTGCGTGAGTTCGCCGAAGGTGTCCTTCTCTTCCAGCGTACAGACGTCCGGATGGCTGGCGAGCACGTTCTCAAGCAGCGTGGTGCCGGAGCGCGGGAAGCCGACCAGGAAGACATGGCCGATGGCGCCGTCGCGCGGATCGTCCGGCTCGGTCGTAAGATCGCGGCCGGCCGACCACAGCGACGGATCGGCCACCTCGAAATAGTCGGACAACCAGTGGCAATAGTCGGTGCCGGTGGCGCCGGGCTTCTCGTAGCGCGCGGCGTAGATGTCGTATTTCTGACGGTTGCTCAGCGTGTAGGCCTGGAAGGCCTGCGCGTGGCGTTCCTGGGCGTGGCGTAGGTCGCCCAGCACACGGCGTGCCAACGAGGCGTCGAGCGGCGCATCGGCGCGGCGCCCGATCAGCGGCAGGAGCAGCCTCTCGGCCTGGTCCAGATTGCCTTCCGCAATCGAGACGATCGCGAGGATGGTGCGTGCGACGTAGTGATTGGAATCCAGCGCCAGCGCGCGGTTGGCGTAGTCCGTTGCAGTGGCCCAGTCGGAGCGGCGCTGCGCGAAGTCGGCGAGATGGGGCAGGGCGCGCAGGAAGGTGGGATCCAGCGCGATGGTTGCCTCGAACTGCCGGCGGGCAAGGTCGATGTCGCCGGTGCGCTCCAGCGCGAAGCCGTAGCTGTACTGCGCCAGCGGCGACTCCGGCATGAGTTCGGCGGTTTCCCGGAGCAGGGGGAGGGCTTCGCTGTAGCGTTCGAGCGTGACCAGCAGCATGCCGAGTGCATTGCGCACGAACAGGTCGCCGGGGGCGATGGCCAGTGCCTGGCGCAGATCGGCGAGCGCCTCCAGCGGCTTGCCCTGGCTCATCAGCCCGGACGAGCGCAGGTTGAGCAGCAGCGGGTGCACGAGCCCGTCGTCCAGCGCGGCCTTCGCCAGATCGACGGCGCGCGGCACGTTCTGGCCGGATGCAAGGGTCTGGATCTCGGCGAGCGTTTGCGCGTCCTGCGCCGCGTCGCGGTTCTTACGCATGGTCACAAAACTTTCGAAGTGCAGGCGGGGTTTGGCGGCGAACCGGGCTCAAGTCAACGGACGGTGCGCGGGTTCGTAAAGGTGCTGGGCAGGGCACAAAAGGAAACGGCGGCCTTTCGGGCCGCCGTTCCGGTGTTTCCCGTGAAAGGGACGATCAGAGCTTGACCGTCGCGCCCACGAAGATGATGCGTCCCAGAGCATCGTAGGTGTTCGGGAACGTGTTGTTGTTGATGTCCGAGGCCGGGGCCGTGTTGTTGTCCGTGACCGGCACATCCGTGTCGAACAGGTTGCGGACGCCCGCGCGCAGGTCGATCGAGTCTGCGACCGCCCACGTGGCGGACAGGTCGATGTAGCTCTCGTCCGGGATCGCCAATGTCGGGTTGTTGACGAAGTCAAAACCCGGATTGATGGCAGACGGCAGGTTACCTTCGAACTGAACGGCCGACAGGTAGCGCCAACGCAAGGACAGCGAGAAGTCGCCCTTGTTGTCGGTCCACGTCACGCGGAAGTTGGACTTGAACCGGTTCTGCGGCTCGCCGCAGTTCGGTCCCCACACGCCAGCGCAGTGCAGAGGAGCGGACGGCGGGATCGTCGTATTGTTGACGGTCACCAGCGTGCCCACCGCATTGAACGCCAGCGAGCCGGCCTGTTCCCAACCCCAGTCGTTCAGGTCGACGTCGTAGTTCGCCTCGGCGTCGAAGCCCTGGACCTTGTCGGAGGCGATGTTGGCCTCGGCAGAGATCAGGTAGCCGTTGTTGGACGTGATGATGGTGCCCAGCGAGTCGCGATGGATGAACGCCGAGGAGCAGAACGGGCTGCCCGCGACGGTCTGCGTCGGGTTTTGCGTGACACTGTAGCAACCGGCCAGGATCGTGTTGACCGGAACCGCGGTGATGAAGCCACCGATCTTGATGTTGTAGTAGTCCAGCGTCATCGAGAAGCCGGGGATGAACGTCGGCGTCAGGACGATACCCAGCGTCCAGGAGTCGGAGGTTTCCGGCTTCAGGAACGGGTTACCACCGGTGGCCACCTGGCACTGGTTGGTCGGGCAGTTGAGACCTGGCGAGAACACCGAACCGGCGGGAACGCCGGTCGCGATGCAAAGCGCTGCGGTCGTCACGACGCCGCCCGGGCTACCCGAGCACGGATCGCGACCCGAGTTCGCCGAGCTGCCGCCGGCCGGGGTGAACAGTTCCGACACGTTTGGTGCACGCACCGCACGCTGGAAGCCACCGCGGAACCGGATGTCGTCGATCGGCTGCCACTCGATACCGACCTGGTAGGAGTGCGCATCGCCCGACAGGTTGTAGTGGTCGTAGCGATAGGCGCCGTTCAGCTGCAACTGCTGAGCAAACGGGGCGTCTTCGATCAACGGAACGCGCAGTTCCATGAACCCTTCCGCCACGTTGAAGCCGCCGGAAACCGCAGCAACCGACTGGAAGCCGACGAGATTGCCGGTCTTCAGGTTGTTGTCCGGACGGGCTTCGGCATGTTCCTGACGGTATTCAACACCGAACGCGGCGCCGACCGGCTCCTTCGCCCACGGGCTCTGCAAGCCCATGAAGCCAAGATCGCCAGTGACGGTGCCCTGAACGTCCCACTGATCCACTTCCTGCTGGAACTCGAGGTTCGAGCGGATGTAGGCAATGTTCGCGGGCGTCAGGCCGCCAGAGGTGAAGAAGTTCAACGGCGTGCAAGTGCCGCCAGACAGGCAGGCGCCGGTCGTCGAGCTGACGAGCAGGCCGTTCTGGAAGTTGCCCTTCAGAGCGTCGTTGAACAGGACCGAGACCTGCGACGTGTGGCCATACTGGGCCGAGATGTCGTAGTTCCAGCCGTAGCCGAGGCCACCGCGCGCGCCGGCCACCATCTGGTAGGCAGCGTGCTCGTTGAAGCTGATACGCGGACCAACCTGCACGAGACGAAGCGCGGTACCGATCGTACGCGTCGTCAGCGTCGGATCGGCATTGACGGTCAGCGCAGGAGCGGCCGGATTGATGGTCGCGCACTGTGCCGCGCGGCCGGCAACCGTGCCGTCCGCACCCGCTGCGGGGTTCGTGCCGAAGATGGCCTGGCGCACGGCGCCCGACATCAGCGGGTTACCGCAGTTGACGTTGAAG
>Ga0070666_10002366_pt1 | contig 11394 bp, 7 predicted proteins | sample KBSS23metaG_FD_64677 | JGI IMG/M metagenome (GOLD analysis project Ga0070666, IMG submission 64677) | Switchgrass rhizosphere microbial communities from Kellogg Biological Station, Michigan, USA - KBS S2-3 metaG | ecosystem: Host-associated > Plants > Roots > Rhizosphere > Soil ... | reverse complement strand
CGCGCCTCCGGTGCGATTCTCTCGCAGACGGAGCGATTCTCATGCGGGCCCCTCCACCGAGTAGAATCGGGAGCCAAAGAACCCCATGAAACTCAACGCCGGCTCCCGGCTCGGTCCCGACGATCCGCCTCCGCCAGGGCTACGGCGGAGAGGCATTTTTTCATGAAGCTTTCCTCCGGCTCACGATTGGGCCCTTATGAAATTCTCGCTCCGCTCGGCGCCGGCGGCATGGGCGAGGTGTACCGCGCCCGCGACACCCGGCTCGGCCGCGACGTCGCGGTCAAGATCCTTCCGGAGCGCCTCGCGCTGGACGCCGACGCGGTCGCCCGCTTCGAACGGGAATCAAAAGCCGTCGCCGCGCTCTCGCACCCGAACATCCTCGCGATCCACGACGTGGGGTCGGCCGACGGCGTCGCCTTCGCCGTCACCGAGCTCCTGGAGGGAACGACGCTGCGCGAACGGCTCGAAGGCGGCGCGGCGCTCCCGTTCCGGAAATGCGTGGAATACGGAAGCCAGATCGTCGAGGGGCTCGCGGCGGCGCACGAGAAGGGGATCGTGCACCGCGACCTGAAGCCCGAGAACATCTTCGTGACGGCGGAGGGTCGGATCAAGATCCTCGATTTCGGGCTGGCGAAATCGGCCTCGACGCCGGAGGAAGCCGCCACCAACTCCCCCACCGTCGCCCCCGAGACCGATCCGGGCACCGTCCTCGGCACGGTCGGCTACATGTCCCCGGAGCAGGTCCGCGGGCGGCCCGCCGATCACCGGAGCGACATCTTCTCGTTCGGCGCGGTGCTCTACGAGATGGCGACGGGCCGGCGCGCGTTCAAGGGCGACTCCGCCGTCGAGACGATGAGCGCGGTGCTGAAGGAAGATCCGCCCGAGATCTCGAGCGTCCGCGGCGTGCCCGCCGAGTTCGAGCGAATCGTCCGCCATTGCCTCGAAAAGTCGCCGGCCGAGCGATTCCAGTCCGCCCGCGACATCGCCTTCGACCTCAAGGCCGCGACGGTCGATTCGTCGCTCCGGACCAAAGCGGCCGGGGGGCGCGCCTCGCGGCGGCGATGGCTGCCGCTCGCGGCCGTCCTCGCCGCGGCCCTGATCGGCGTCGCGGCCTATTCCGTCGGCCGCCGGATGGGCGCGCGCGAAGCGTCATCCCATCCTCCGGCGTTCCAGGCGCTGACGTTCCGCCGCGGCATGGTCCTCTCCGGGCGATTCCTCTCGGACGGGAAGACGGTGGCCTATGCGGCCGCGCTCCAGGACGAGCCGATGTCGATTTTCACGGTGCGCTCGACAGCGCCCGAGTCCCAACGGCTCGCGCTCCCTCCGGCCACCCTCTTTTCCGTTTCGCGCTCCGACGAGCTCCTGATCGGGCTCGGCTTCCATTACACGACAGGCTTCAACAACGAATCGACGCTCGCGCGCGTCTCGATCTCGGGAGGCACGCCGCGCGTCCTCGCGGAGCGCGTCGCCTCGGCCGATTGGGCGCCCGACGGCGAAACTCTGGCCGTCGCGCGCTTCTCGGGGCGCCAGTGCCTGCTCGAATACCCGGTGGGAAAGGTCCTGTTTGCGACGAGCGGCTGGATCGACAGCGTCCGCATTTCGCCGGACGGGAAATGGGTCGCGTTCGACGAACATCCGCTGCAGGGGGACACGCTCGGAAACGTCGCGATCGTCGACCGCGGCGGACGCATGCGGCGCCTCGCGACCGGCGGGAAGGCCGTGCGCGGCACCGCGTGGTCGGCCGACAGCCACGAGCTCTACTGGAGCGGCGCCCGCATGGGAAACACGTCCATCATCTACGCCTCGACGATCTCGGGAACGACCCGCACCGTCCTCGACGCGGGAGCCGCGGACGTCCTGATGGACGTCCAGGCGGGGGACGTCCTGATCGGACGCTACGACCAGCGCCGCGAAACCGAGCTCGTCACGGCGGGTTCGCCCGTCGCCCGCGACCTCTCCTGGCTCGACTGGTCGTTCCCCAGCGACCTGTCCACCGACGGCCAGCTGCTCCTCACGGTCGAGCAGGGACGCGCCACGAAGAGCGAGTACCTGACCTACCTGCGCAAGACCGACGGCTCGCCCGCAAGCCAGCTCGGCGCCGGAAACGCCATGGCGATTTCTCCCGACCACCGGTTCTTCACGGCGCTGCGGGGAGACAACTACAGCAAGCTCGCCGTGTTGCCGATCGGCGCCGGCGCGGCGCAGGAGCTCTCCATTCCCGGCATCGACCCCGTCTGGGCAACGTGGTTTCCGGATGGAAAGCGCCTGCTCATCTCCGGCACCTCGGCGACGGCCGAGGCGGTCTTCTACGAAAAGAAGCTGGACGGCGGGCCGCCGCGCCAGATCCCCTCTCCTCCGATGCGTCCCTACTGCTTCGCGCTCTCTCCCGACGGAGCGACGATCGCGGGACACTCCTCGGAAGGCCGTCTCACCCTCGTTCCCGTGGCCGGCGGCCCTCCGCGCACGTTTCCGCCCGACGTGGACGCACGATGCGTTCTCGCCTGGGACGCCGCGGGGCGGGGGGTCTTCTACCTCGGCGACGCGGCGATTACCGCGCGCATCGAAAAAATCGACGTCGCGACCGGCGCCCACGCGGTCTTTCGCGAGGTCGCACCCGCCGACCGCGCCGGCGTGCAGGTCGTCAGCCCCGTCCTGATCACTCCCGATGGAAACACGATTGCGTATTCCTACCGCCGGATGCTCGGCGAGCTGCTCCTCGTCCGCGGGTTGAAGTAAGAGAGCCGCGGGGAGCGCGTCGCGGGGCGCCGATTACTTCGTGGCGAGAGGGCCTCTGTTTCGAGGGAATCGAAGGGAGGGCCGGACCGCTGATCCGGCCTCCAACGCTACCGGTTGTTCGCGGCGGAACCTGCGCCTCTTGTCGGCGAAGGAGCCTGTCCCCCCGTCGTCGCCAGCGACGCGGTCTCCGCGACGGGTTTCGATTCGGCGGCTTTCGGGTCCGCATTCGTCACCGCCGTCGTGACGGCCTTCAGATCCGCTTTGACCGTCGCCGCCGCCGTCGTGATCGCGGGCGTCGCCGCCTTGACCGCGGAGGTCGCCACATCCACCGTGGCCTTCGCCGCGTTCGCGAGATCCGCGGGCGCCTTGCCGAGGGCGGCGAGAAGCGTCATTCCCGGCTTTGCGATCCCGAGCTTCTGTCGGAGCGAATCGACGTCCGCCGAGGCCACGTACCGGTCGAGGTTCGAGAACCACGACGAGTGGTGGTAGCCGCCCGCGTTCATTTCCTTGATCGCGTCGTCCTTGCTCCAGCCTTCGACGACGACCCGGTAGAGGGCCATCATCGCGCCCGTGCGGTCCGCGCCGTGCTGGCAGTGGATCACGATAGGACGGTTCGCGGGATCGGAAAGGATGCGCATCGCCGCGAGCACGGATTCGTCCTGGAGCCCGAAAGCGCTCATCGGCACGTGGTAGAGCTTGAGCGAGGTGCCTTTGGCGGCCGCCTCGTCGGCGGGAGACTCGATGTCGAGCACCGCCTTCACGCCGAGCTTTTCGAGCTCCTGGAAACCCGCGCTTTCGGGACGCGCGCTGCGATAGAGGTCGGGCTCGACCCGCCAGAGGTTCGGGACGCTCCGGGCGGAAACCGCGACGGCCCAGCTTTCGGGCCGCGCCGGAGACGCGGCAAAGGCGGACGCGGAAAGGGCGGCAGACAGAATCAGCGTCGAGAGAACTCTTTGTTTTTTCATCGGCACACAGGTAACAGCGGCGGCCCCGAAAACCTTCCCGGCGCACGCGAAAAAACGCTGTAAAAATGCGGGTTTTCCGGAAATATCCCGCACTGATTCTCAGGGGAATCTGGCCCGCAAAACGACCTGGGAGCGCGGGCTCGGAACGCCCTCACTTTCAGCGATATCGCGGTACATTTTCGCCGGCCCTGACGGCCGCGGAGGCAAGAATGAAAAAACGGTGGATGCAGCTCGGGATGGCGGCCGGAGCCACGGCGCTGATCCTCGCGATCGGTTCCCGGGGCGCGCGGGCGCAGGATCCCGCCGTCGTGAATTCGAAGTCCGTGCACGTGAAGCTCGAGAACGACCGGGTCCGTATCCTCGAGGCCAACCTTCAACCCGGAGAGAAGGAACAGATGCACTCGCATCCCGACGCGGTCGTCTACGTCATCTCGGGAGGAACGATCCGCAATCACGCCCCGGACGGAAAGACGACCGAATCGACGCTCGTCGCCGGCGACGTCGCCTACCGCGGCCCCGTCACCCACTGGGCCGAGAACATCGGGACGACGCCCGTCCACCTGATCCTGGTCGAGCTGAAGACGCCCCGCTGAGACCCGGGTAGAGGCGGGCACCAGACCCTCTCGACCCGCCTCGACATGAGCTGTTCGAACGAGCGCTCTGCTCGGCCGAGGTCTCTACGCCCTTCGGCGCGTGACCATGCCCATGTCAGGAGTGTCGTCAGTGCTTCCGGGCCCTCGCCTTCCGGCTTGCCGCGTACAGAACCGGACCGGCGGCGGCGAGCACGCCACCGAAGACGAGCGCGTTCAACGGCCCGATCTTCTCGCCGCGGTTCTGGACGAGGGCGATCGAAAGGAGCGCGAGAGGTCCGAGCGCGATCAGCACGGTCCCGGCGATCCCTCCGGGAATCCGGAAAGGGCGGGCGAGATCCGGCTCCCGGCGCCGGAGCGTCGTCAACGCCACGAACTCGAGCATAAGGCTCCCCCCGTAAAGCAGCACGTCGAGCTCGATCAGCCGGTCGAACCCCAGCGTCAGCGCCGCGGTCCAGCAGATCGCGCAGGCGAGAATGGAGAACGTCGGCGCATCGGTCCGCGGATGGCGGCGCGCGAAAATGCGCGGCAGAAACCCGTCTTCGGCGAGGGCCGCCGGGACGCGCGAGTAGGAGAGCAGCAGCGCGTTGAACATCCCGATTCCGCAGAGGGCGCCTCCCGCGACCACCGCCGCGGCGAGGAGTCTCCCGCCGAGCGCCGCTCCCGCTTCCGTCCAGGATCCGGTCGTCCACCGGCCCGGGTCGATCCCGGCTCTGGCCGCCGCGGCCACCGGCAACACGTAGCTCGAAACCGTGAGGAGGACCGCCCCGAGGATCGCGGCGGGGTACGTTCGTTGCGGCCGCTCCACCTCGCCCGCCACCGTCGACGCGTTGTCCCAACCCATGTAGTTCCACATCGCGATCAGGATCCCTTCGAGCATCGCGGAGGGAACGGCGCGAGCCGCCGGCGCGGCGGGGGAACCCGCTCGCCGGAGCATCGCGAGCCCGCATAGCACCGCGAAGGGCGCCAGCAGCAGGACGCCGAACGCCACGGAGGAACCGCCCACCGAACGCGCGCCGCGCAGGTTCCAGGCGGCGCAGAGCGCGATCATCGCCGCTCCGAGCGCGAACTCCCGCGCCTCCCCCTTCACCGCGGGGAAGAAGTGCGCGAGGTAGAGAACGAAGAGCGTGGGGTAGATCGCCATATCGAAGATGCTCGCGACGAGCGACAGCCACGCCTCCTGGAAGCCCCAGAACGGCCCGAGCGCGCGGCGCACCCACGTGTAGTAGCCGCCTTCTTCCGGAAGCGAGCTCGACAGCTCGGCGACCATGAGGGCCGAGGGAACGCTCCAGACGAGCGGCACGAGGAGAAGGATCGCGATCGCGGATCGATAGCCCGCCTTCTGGACGATCTCCTCGAGCCCGTAGGGGCCGCCCGCGACCATGAAGAAGGTCGCCGCGGCGAGCGGGACGACGGTCAGGGTGCGGCGCAACTCGGGACATTCTCTCCCGGCGGACGCCGATCATCGGCATGCGGGCCAGGGACGATCCCGCACGCAAGCATCGCGCGCGAGATCGCGCGACGTCGTCCAGGCCCCGGGCTACCGCGCCGCGGCGACCCTCGGCAGGAAGATCGCGCAGCCGGCCGTCCCCGCCACTCCCAGCGCGGCCGCGACGAGGAAGGTGAGGGACGGGCGAATCGTCCAGAGCCAGCCTCCGATCGCGGCCGCGCCGGCGACGGAGAATCCGCGCACCGCGTAGTAGAAGCCGACGGTCCGGCCCCGCTTCGCCGGCTCGGCGGAATCGACGATGAACGACTTTCGGGCCGGCTCTCCGATCTCCCGGAGGCCGCCGATGGCGAACGCCCCGGCCATCGCCAGGAAGTCCCGGGCGAGGAAGACCGCCACGGGATACAGCGTGAAGAACACGTAGGTCAGGACGATGAACCATTTCTTCTCGGCGCGCCCGGCGAGGACGGCGGCCGGAATGTACGAGACGATCGCCGTCCCGGTCAGGATCGACGTGAGGATCCCGAACTGCGCGGGAGAGAATCGCCGGACTTCGATCACCCAGATCACGATGAAGACGTCGGGGAGGCCCTCGCAGAGCCGGATCAGGACGTCCGCCGCCAGGAGCCGCCGGAGCGCGGACGGAAGCCGCGGACGCTTTCCCCGCTCGGCCGGGCCGGGCGAAGCGGCCCCGCGAAAACGCCGGTGGAGGATCGCGATCATGACCGCGCCGAGCACGATCGACGCCGCGAATCCGGCGCGCATGCCGTTCGACACGCCGAGCTTCTCGATCAGGATCCCGCCCACGATGGGCGCGATCACGATCGGCACCCGCTTGACGACCGCCTGCACGGTGAAGCCGACGACGCGGCGCGTTCCCCGAAGCTCCTCCCCGATGATCGAAAACGTCGCGGGCAGGCCGAGCGACGGCCACGCCATCACGAGCAGGATGCCCACGAAGACTCCCGCGACGCTTCGCCACGCGAGATAGACGACGAAGCCCGCGACCGTCAGCGCGCCGAAGAGGACGAGCGCTTTCCGGCTGCCGAGCCGGTCGGTGATGACTCCTCCCGGGTACGCATACGCCGCGTCGAGCAGGTCCTTGAGCGCCCCGAACGCGCCGAGCACGAGAGGAGTGGCGCCGAGGAACCGCAGGTAGACCGGCAGGTAGCGAAACCAGAGCTCCTGCCCGAAGGCGAAAACGAAGAGCCCGAGCGCCAGCGCCCCCACGCCGCGTTCCCAGGCGAGGGCATGGCGGAAGTTCTTCATCCTTCCGCGGGGAGCCGAAGGACTTCGTCGAACCGTCGCATGGGGTCGCTTACGTCAGGGCGAGGTATTCGTGCGCGAGCCAGACGACCATCGAGCCCTCGCCGACCGCCGACGCCACCCGGTTCATCGCGCCCGAGCGGACGTCGCCCGCCGCGAACACGCCGGGCACGCTGCTCTCGAGCGGAAGAGGCGCCCGCGGTTCCTTCCAGACGCGCGCGTAGGCTTCGGCGGCCGCGAGATCCCGCCCCGTGAGCACGAAACCCTTCGCGTCGCGCAAGACGTCCGGCGGCAGCCAGTCGCTTCGCGGGCGGGTGCCGATGAAGACGAAGAGCGCGTCGGCTTCCTCGCTCGCGGAGGCGCCGCCGGCGAGCGACTTGAGCCGGACGGTTTCGACGCGGCCGTCGCCCTCGACGCTCTCGATTTCGGTCCCGGGGCGCACCCGGATGTTCGGCGTCTTCTCGATCTGGTCGATGAGATAGCGGGACATGGTTTCGCCGAGCGTCTCGCGCCGCACCACGATCTGCACTTCCTTCGCGTAGCGGGACAGATACATGGCCGCCTGGCCGGCGGAGTTTCCGCCGCCCACCACGAGCACCCGGCGGCCGGAAAACGCGGGAGCCTCGGCGGTGGCGGTGCCGTAGTACACGCCCGCGCCGGCGCGCTCGGCCGCGCCCGCGGCGGGATGCTCGCGGTAGATCATGCCGGTCGCGGCCACCAGGGCGCGGGTCACGATCTCGCGCCCGCCGGCGACGGCGAGGCGCTTGTATCCTCCGTCGAAGGTGATTCCCGTCACCTCGACGGGCGCCAGGAACTCGGCGCCGAGCCGCTGCGCCTGAGTCAGCGCCCGCCGCGCCAGCTCCGCGCCGCTCACCCCGGCCGGAAAGCCGAGGTAATTCTCGATGCGGGAGCTCGAGCCCGCCTGCCCCCCGGCCGCATGCCGGTCGAGGAGCAGCGTGCGCAGCCCCTCGGACGCGCCGTACACCGCCGCGGCGAGCCCGGCCGGACCGGCGCCGACGATCACGAGGTCGTACACGTCGAGGGCCGCCGACAGGGACCGACCCAGGCGTTCGGCGACCTGGCGGGGCTCGGGGTTGCGGAGCACAGCGCCGTCTTCGAAGAGCAGCGCGGGAAGCTCCCCCTCGCCGATCGCCGCGGCATCGAGCAGCGCGCGCGTGCCGGGATCCCGCTCGACGTCGAGCCAGCGATAGGGAACGAGGCTGCCCGCCAGGTATTCCTTGATTGCGTGCGAACGGGGCGACCACTGGTGTCCGAGGAGGCGGAGCCCCTTCGCTTCGGGAAGGTATTCCGCCTGCCACGCGTCGAGGAGATCGTCGATGACGGGGAAGAGGCATTCCTCGGGCGGGTCCCAGGGCTTCGAGAGATAGTGGTCGAGGTGCGCTTCGTTGATCGCCTTGACCGCCGCTTCGATGTCCGAATAGGCGGTCAGGAGGACGCGGCGCGCCAGCGGATAGGCTTCGCGCGATCGGGCGAGCACCTCGGTTCCCGAAATGCCCGGCATGCGCTGGTCGGAGAGGACCATCGCCAGCGCGTCGCCGCGGCTCTTCAACTCCTTGACGGTCGAGAGCGCTTCTTCGCCGGAGGCCGCGCTCAGAATCGTGTATTTCTCGCGATAGCGCCCGCGCAGATCGCGCCGGACCGCGGCAAGCACCTGAGGATCGTCGTCGACGACGAGGAGGGCCGGCTTGTTCACGCCCCGACCGCGGCGTCTCTGGCGACGGGGAGCGAGATCCGGAACTCCGTTCGCCCCGGCCGCGACTCGACGGTGATCTCGCCGTCGTTGTGGCGGACGAGACGGCGAACGATGTCGAGCCCGAGGCCCGTCCCCTGGCCCACGGGCTTGGTCGTGAAGAACGGGTCGAAGATGCGTTTCCTCGCTTCTTCGGGGATGCCCGCGCCGTCGTCCACGACGCGCACCACCACCCGTCCGTCCTCCCGCCCCGCCCGCACCTCGACGCGACCCGACGGCGCGATGGCGTCGAGGGCGTTGTCGATGAGATTCGCCCAGATCTGATTGAGCTCGCCGACGAATCCGAGCGCCCTCGGAAGATCCGGCTCCGTCTCCACGGTCACGGCGGCGGATTTGCTCCGCGCCTTCGCCCTGAGCACGGCGACCGTGTTGCCCAGGCTCTGCAGCAGGTCCACCGGCTCGGCGATCGCCGCCTGGTCCATGTGCGTGAATCCCTTGATCGCCGCGACGAGGCCCGAGATGCGAAGCGCGGCCTCCCGGATCTCGGAGGCGAGATTGCGCACGGTGCATCCCGCGGCGACCCAGCGCAGCACGGAGTCGAGGGGCGGGCCTTCGACCGAGGCGGAGAGGCGCTCGAGCGCCTCGAACGTCAGGGCGGTATCGGCGAGCGCCTGGGCGCTCTCGCCATCGAGTCCGTGATCGGCGAGCCAGTCGGAGAAGGCCTCCTCGCGCTCCGCCTGCTCGATGGGCGAGCGCACCCCGTGCACGCGCGTGGCGACGCACGAGACGCGAACGGCGTCGACCGCGGCGAGCTGCGCGTCTGTCAGCCGGGCGGCGCCCAGAGAGCGCGTCGCTCGTTCGGCGTCTTCCAGCCGGCCCTCGAGGAGCGCCGCACCCCGCTCGATCGCCGACGCCGGGTTGTTCAGCTCGTGGGCGAGGCCGGCGGAGAGTTTTCCGAGAGAGACCATCTTCTCGTCGTGCAGCTCGTTCGAGGTGAACGCGCGCGCGCGGTCGAGCATGCTGTGCACCAGGATCGTCGTGACTTCGTGGCATTCGCGAATCATCGCGAGGAGATCGTCGCGCTGGACGGCCAGGATCTCGGACGGCTCCTGGGCGATCGTGTCTCCCGGAGGATTGAGCAGGCGGGAGTACGGGAGGAGTCCCGTGACTTCGCCCTCCCGCCACTCCATCATCTTGTGCGGCCCGGCGCCGCGGTCGACGAAGATCGCGATGCGCCCGGACAGCACGATCCAGAGATGTTCCGCCCGGGAAGTCTTCGGAATCAGCACGTCGCCGGTCTCCAGGCGCCGAATTTCGCCGCGGGCGGCGAGCCACGCCAGTTCCTCCCGGGGCGCCGCGCCGAGGGCGCGGTGCCGGGCGAGCCGATCGACGAGTTCCGTGTCGTCCGTCATGCTGTGGGCGTCGTTCTCTCGTCGAATGCTACATCGGCCGAGGAATCGCCGTTCGGAGCCGTCGTTTCGGGCGCGGCCGGCACGCTCCCGGGCCTCCGGAGCCGGGAAGCATAGAATCCCGGCCACGGGAGAACATCACTGAGCCTGTTTCCGGGTACGCGCCTCGGCCCCTACGAGATCGTTTCGCCTCTGGGAGCCGGCGGCATGGGAGAGGTGTACCGGGCGAAGGACACGAAGCTCGGCCGCGAAGTGGCGATCAAGGTTCTCCCGGAGAGTGTGGCCCAGAACCCGGACGTGCTCGCGCGATTCGAGCGGGAGGCCCGCGCCGTCGCGGCCCTGAACCACCCCAACATCCTGGGCATCTACGACTTCGGAAACGAAGGCGGGGTCGCCTACGCGGTGATGGAGCTCCTCGAGGGTGAGGACCTCCGCGCGCGGCTCGACTCGGGAGCGATGCCCCGGCGAAAGGCCGTCGAGATCGCCATTCAGATCGCGAAAGGACTGGCCGCCGCTCACGAGAAAGGGGTCATCCACCGCGATCTCAAGCCGGAGAACCTTTTCCTGACGCTCGACGGGCGCGTCAAGATCCTCGATTTCGGCCTCGCCAAGGTCGTTTCGTCGGAGCAGACCCGGACGAACGCGCCGACGACCCCGGCGGGCACGGAGCCGGGAACGGTGATGGGCACGGTCGGCTACATGTCTCCCGAGCAGGTCCGCGGACGCGACGTGGACCAGAGAACCGACATCTTTTCGTACGGCGCGATCCTTTTCGAGATGCTCTCGGGAGCCCGGGCGTTCAAGAGGGACTCGGCGGTCGAGACGATGAACGCGATCCTGAAAGAGGAGCCGCCGGAGCTCCTCGAAACCGGGAGGGCGATTTCTCCGGCTCTCGATCGAATCGTCCGGCATTGTCTCGAGAAAGCCCCCGAAGCGCGTTTCCACTCCGCCGGGGACGTGGCTTTCGACCTGGAGGCGCTTTCGGGCTCGACGAGCGGCAGCGGCATCGCCAGGATCGAAATGGCGAGAGGATCGTCGCGCGTCCGGAACCTCGCCGCGGGCGCGGGCCTCGTCGCGTTTCTCGCCGCCGCCTATTTCGCGGGCCGGGGCCGCTCGGCGGCGCCGGTACCGGCCTTTCGGCGCTTGACCTTCCGCCCGCAATTCGTCACGAACGCGCGATTCAGCTCGGACGGCAAGAGCGTCATTTTTTCCGCCGCGCCCGAGGGGAACCGAAATGAAATCTTCATCAAGGACGCGCAGTCTCCCCTGG
>Ga0070666_10002365_pt1 | contig 11397 bp, 12 predicted proteins | sample KBSS23metaG_FD_64677 | JGI IMG/M metagenome (GOLD analysis project Ga0070666, IMG submission 64677) | Switchgrass rhizosphere microbial communities from Kellogg Biological Station, Michigan, USA - KBS S2-3 metaG | ecosystem: Host-associated > Plants > Roots > Rhizosphere > Soil ... | reverse complement strand
ACAGAATCAGCAGCGTGTTGACGGCGACGTAGGCCGCGATGCCGAAGATGACGCTGGCCAGGGCCGCCGCCCCGACCGGGATGTTGGCCTGGTGCCACCAGTCGGCGTTGACGACTGCACGACCCGACAGGGCTGACAGCAGCACCGCGGCCGTCCCGAAGACCTGACGGTAGGCCCGCATGCCCGTCGACCGCTCGTGCCGCAGCCACATATAGAGGAACAGAGCGGGAACGAAAACAGCGGTGAGTAGCGGTGGCAGGACTAGGGCACCGGCAAATGTCCAAACGGAGGTGAGATCAACATGCCCGTAGGTGGCCATTCGGACGCGCAGACGCTGCGCCCGACGTGAAGCTTCTTCGAAAAGGACGGCCAGGGCCAGCAGTCCACACATTCTGGCGGCGGAGCCGATGGTTACTGAGGGTGACGACCAGAGGTACGCGATGAGACCCGCCACAAAAAGGTCCACGGACAGCACGAAGTACAGCATCGGCTTGGGCGTCGACCACACCGCCCAAGCGCGGACATTCGGGCTCGGCGGCATCACACCACCGAGTCAGATTCGAACATCACGCTGACTCCCCTTCTCGTACACCGAGAGTAACGCAAACCTCACACGTTGTCAGGACCCCGGAGCCACAAATTTTACAAGGGGACAACCGCCCAATCGCAATACTGATCGAACAAATGTATTGCCCCAGTGAGACGCCGAGTTCGTGAGCATTTGGGGAGCTTTGTCCGGATATATTTGATCTTCGCGCTCTCGGAAGGGAGGCGTGTCCCGTGAATAACCTCCGTTGGCCGTAACCCCGGGCCTTGTGCTGCCCGCAAACCTCCACCCGATGACAGAAAGAGGCCTGCCGTGAACAACCTTCGCTGGCCCTAAGCCCACACATCCCGAACATCACCCGCTCAAACCTCGAAAGGCGAAACCCGTGAACAACCTGCGTTGGCCGTAAGTACTGCACACACCAACAACTAGATGGAATTCGCGTACGCGGTGGTAGAGGTCCGAGACCTGGTTCTGATACCTCTCGACCTGGAACCGGTAGAACGCGTGGCGAACCAACAAGCAAGAACGGCGCCGAGCCCGCCCGCGACCACGATCGACGTCCGGGCATCCCACACGTTGGCTACCGCGCCGCCCGCGAGCACTCCCAGTCCTTGCACCGCAGTGAGGCCGGAGGCCGCGATTCCCACGGCTCGTCCTCTCAGCTCATCCGGGACCGACCGGACGTAGTTGGCGACTACCTCGATCTGGTAGGCCATACAGACACCGCTGATGAACAGCAACAACAAGGACACGGCCAATCCCGGCTTGAAAGCACACGCCAGCAGCGGTAATCCCGTGCCCGCGGCCAGCGGTCGCATCCATCCCGGGCGGGACTCCGCCTTGACCAGGCGAACGAACAGATAGGCGCCAAGCGCGGTTCCAGCGGGCGCAGCGGCCATCAGAAACCCCACCGCTCGGGCCCCACCACCCAGCTGGGCCGCGTAGGCCGGGGCTACACCTTCCGGGATGACCCATAGTCCGGCCAGCCAGGCCAGCCCGAGCAGTACGCGCAGCTTGGGCTTGCGGGCCACGTAGCGGAAGCCGGCCGCCACCGCTGCCCGATAGTTCTCCGTTCGTTGCCCCACCGACCGTTGCGAGGATCGCACCGCCGGACGGCGTTTCAACGCCACCGACAGCAACAACCCGGACAGCAAGAACGTCACCGAGTCGACGGCTAGGCCGGCCCGCGGACCGATGGCCGCGATGATGATGCCGCCACCACCGAATCCGGCTAGCTGGGCCAGCTGGCTGGTGATGGTCCGCAACCCGGTACCGACTACGTATCGGTCGTCGGCGAGGATGTCGGGCACCAGGGCCGACTCGGCCGCGTTGAACGGCGAAGTGAGCAACACCGAGAAGACCAGGATGACGCAGACCAACCAGATCGGCGTCATCGGAAAGGCCATGGCGGCCACCGCGGCCGAACGCATCAGATCGCAGGCGATCATGACCGTGCGCCGTGGGTAGCGGTCAGCCAAGCCCGACAGCAACGCGCCGCCGAGCAGCGCGGGTAAAAACGTGAGGGCATAGGCCAGGGCCGTCAGCATCGAGGAGTTGGTCTTCTCGAAGACCAACACCGACAGGGCAACTCTGGCCAGCTGGTCGCCGGCCGCCGACTGAGTGTCGGCGATCCAGAGGGCTCGGAACTCACGCACGCGGAGAACATCGGTGAACGTCACCCGTTGCTCAGACATGCGTTCACCACATTTCTGCCCCCAAATTGTCCGATCTCTTCTGATCGGCTGGGGATCAACCTACCTATCGGCTTAGGTTGTCAGAAGGCGCAATTGCGCAGATGCGCTTCCGGTGCCAATTGGATACCGAACCGTTCCTGGACGCCGGCCCGGATCTCGGCCGCTAACGCGAGCAGATCAGACGTGCGGGCACCGCCGCGATTGGTCAGAGCCAGCGTGTGTTTCGTTGATACCGAAACGGTGGCGTTGGGCCGATCCAGGCCGAAACCTCGATGGAAACCCGATTGCTCGATCAACCAGGCGGCCGACAACTTGGTCTTGCCATCCGCGGCCCAGTGCGGACACTCAGCCGCTGCGTCAGGGACGGCATCCACCAGTGGATTGACGAAGAAGGAGCCGACGCTCCAGGTGTCGTGGTCCTCGGCGTCCAGAACCATTCCCTTCGACCGGCGCAAGGTAAGCACCTGCTCGCGGACCTCAGCGGCCGGGGCGGTGGCCCCTGGCTCGATTCCGAGTCGGGAGGCCAGCTCCAAATACCGGATCGGGCTCGAGAGCTGCGAGACCGCCAGTTCGATCGTCACGTCCAGAACCAGGTAACGGTCCGTGTGCTTGAAAGCCGAGGTCCGGAAGCCGAAGCCGCAACGCTGCGGCGACCACGCCTGCACTTGACCGGTATCGCGGTCATAGATCGTCAGTGATCGCAGCACGTCGGCCACCTCGGACCCGTAGGCGCCGACGTTCTGCACCGGCGTCGCCCCGACCCGGCCCGGAATCCCGGACATCGTCTCCAGCCCGCTCAGCCCTCGTTGCAAGGTGTGCCGCACCAGCTGATCCCATTCGACCCCGGCCTCGACCACCAGTCGGCGATCATCGAGCTCACGAATACCGGGCGTATCGACCTGAACCACGACGCCTGGCCAGCCATCGTCGCCAACTACCAGATTGGAACCACCGCCGAGCAGTAACACTGGTTCGTCAGTTCTGTCGGCCGTGCGCACCAGCTCGATCAACTCATCCGACTCGGTCGCCCGCTCGATACGGGCGGCCGGCCCGCCCAGGCGCAGCGTGGTGAGCTCGGCAAGCGTTGGGGGCACGGCCCCCGAGCCTACCCACCCGCCACTACGATGACCGGCGCCAAGGGACGGGGTGATCGGAGCGGATGAGCGAGTCGTTGACACACCGATGAGCAAACAGCCTCGCCTCGCTGCGGGACGGGCCCGCGCGCTTGGACGGCCGACCCGCGGCACTACCCATCCCAACCGACTCCGGCGAATGGACAACTGGATAGCCACCCAACAGGCTGGCCGGCTGCGCACCGCCGCCAGCCCACTCATGGTCGACCTTGGTTACGGGCACGCGCCGATCACCGCCATCGAGCTCTTGGCCCGTCTTCGGCGCGTTCGTCCGGACGTCCACGTTCTTGGCCTGGAAATCGACATCGAGCGGGTGGCCTCCGCCAAGCCGTTTTCGCACCCCGACCTGAGCTTCGAACGGGGCGGCTTCGAGCTCGCCGGACGGCGCCCCGTACTCGTGCGGGCCGCTAACGTCCTTCGGCAGTATCCCGAGGACGCAGTCGCCCAATCCTGGCGCACGATGCAGGAATCGTTGGCCCCGGGCGGAATGATCGTGGAAGGCACCTGCGACGAACTGGGCCGACGGGGCAGTTGGGTGCTACTAGATGCCGAGCGTCCGTTGAGCCTGACGTTATTCAGTCGGCTCGACACCATTCAGCGGCCGTCCGATATTGCCGAACGACTGGTCAAAGGGCTGATCCATCGCAACGTCTGCGGTGAGCCGATCCATGCGTTGTTCCAGGACCTGGATGCAACGTGGGATCGACACGCTGCCTTGTCGGCGTTCGGACCCCGCCAACGTTGGCAGGCGACTTGCGCGTCCGTCGCCGATCGGTGGCCCGTGTTGTCCAACGGATCAAGGCATCGACTCGGCGAGTTGACCATCGCCTGGACGGCTGTGGCCGGCAGCTAGGCCCGAGTCAGCTCAGGCAGCTCAGGCGGGCTAGGCGGGCCAGTCGGGCTAGGCGGGCCAGGCGGGCCACGCCTCGGAGCGCCAGGCGGCGTCCCAGAACATCCACTCGTAGCGGGCAGTGATCACCACGTGCTCGATGAATCGATTCCGCTCCACGGTGGACAGGTCGCGGCCGATCCGCTCCACGAGGTCGAGCACGCGAGACACCGTGGCCTGGAACTCCTCACCGCCATAGGTGGCGATCCAGCGCTGATAGCGCGGATCGGGAGATCCCTGAGTCAGCAACGCGTCGCCGACGCGCGCGTAGATCCAGTAGCAGGGCAACACCACCGCGACCGCCTCGGCGAACGAGCCCTGGTGCACGACCCGGAGCAGGTAGGACGTGTAGGCCAGAGTGCTGGGCTGCACCGGCACGGCGACCGCCTGCTCGGGAGTCAGCCCGAAACCGTCGATGAATTCATCGTGCAGAGATCGCTCGACCAGAATCGCCCCAGCCGCGTCCTGGCAGAACTGCACGATCGAATCGTCATCGGTGGCTTTGGCGGCCGTGATGGCCAGCGCCCGGGCGAAATCACGCAGGTAGTGGGCGTCCTGCAGTACGTAGTACGCGAACTTGCCCTCGTCCAGGGTGCCGTCGGTCAGACCCCGTAGGAACGGATGATCACAGATCGCGCGATAGATGTGCTCGATCCGGGCCCACAGCTCGTCCTGGAAGTCAGTCACGCCCGATGACCTTACGGGCCGCGCGGTGGTGGGTGCTTCGGGCTATTGCATGTCGTCCAGCGGACGCAATTCGCTGGCATAGGACACCGACTGCCGGCGGAGCAGACCGGAACTTGCCACCGTGTACTGGCCCATTCGCCACAGCGGCGGTGAGTAGGCGTGGATGGACACCGTGCCGTCCTGAAGGCCCGTCAGCCGGTGGATGTGCTCGGGTCCGAAGCAGAAGACGTCGCCAGCTGGAACCTCGGTGGCATAGCAGTCACGCCCGATGGCCAGGTTGTGCTCGATGAGGGCTCCGTGGACTACCCCGACGGAACCCGAGGACAGATCATGATCGTGCCAGCCGGTGTCGTTCTGCCGGGTCCAGCAGAGCACCCAGACATCCACGTGAGCGTCGCGATACAGCGAAACGTAGTGGCGCTCACCGTCGGAGAACGCCAACTGCGTCTGCCAAAGCCCCGGCTTGCTGGCCACCGCGGCGACCAGCTGCATCAGCTCTCGCTTGTCCAGATCGCGCTCGGGCAGCGTTTCCAGCGTAAGAGAGCCGGCCGCAGCTGCGAGGCGTTCGGCTACGCCGGCCGGGAGGATCGGTTCGGCGGTGGCGGTCATAGCCGTGCTCCTGTCAGTAGCCGATGCGGATTGGTGACCCGCAGGGCGTGCGTCGCTTCGGGCCCGGCGTGCGGATCGGTCGGCTGGGCGTAGGGCCGGTCGCTGCCGAGCACGAGAGCGTCGATGCCAAGGACTCGGATGAGGGCGTCCAGACCGCGTGGTCCGTAGCTCGAAGTGTCGACAAAGGTGTTGGGATGCAGGCGGAAAGGCTTCCCGCTGCGGGCAGCGAATCGCTCGGCGTGAGCCGGAGCCAGACCGGCTGCGGCGGCGAAACAGACCCGCAGGTCCGGCCAGCACCCGACACCGGCCTGCCACCAGGACCACCAGGCCGCCATGAGCTGGGCCGGGTAGTCGACGATCGCCGCCCACCAGCCGGGTTGGTCACCTGAGGTTTCCGGTGCGGATGCGGTCGCCAGGCCCGGGTGGACGAGAAGCGGGACGTCGAGTTCCTGGGCAACCCGCAGGATCGGATCGAGCCGTTCGACGGCGGCCGGCGTGGCCAGCCATGAGGCCGGGACCTGGATGCCCGCGAATCCCTGCTCCAGCCAATGCTTGATGCCAGCCAGATCCGGATCCTCGCGGGTGACGACGGCCCACCCTCGATATCGCCCCGCAAGACCGGCGACACCGAGGTGCCACGCGTCCAGCAATGGTTGCGCCTGGTCGGGGGTGAGGTCCTCGATGCCGAGTGGGCTGGAGAAGGAAAGCAGGATCGTGCCGAAATCATCCGCCGCCAGCCGGGCCTGCGCGTCATGGTGAGCCGGGTCGATCTGGTAAGGAGGCTCGGTGCTGGTGAACAGGGTCCAGTTCTCGACGTAGGGGGGCTCCCGGCGCGCACGCAGAATCTCAAGGAATTCCGTCGGCCAGAGGTGTTGATGGACATCAACGCTGGTATTGAGCGGCGTTAACCGGTTCACTTGAACTAGGTTAAGCGGTTCACTGAATCGTGTCAAGGTACCCTGGCGCGGTGCCCGAGCCGACTCGTCGCCCAACGCTGCGTGACATTGCCGACGACACCGGCTTATCCACCGCCGCTGTGAGCTACGCCCTGCGGGGCCTGCACGTTCCCTCCGAAACCCAGGATCGGGTGCGTCGTTCGGCCGACCGACTTGGGTATCAGGTGAATCCGATTGCCCGGGCGCTGGCCTCCGGACGGACCGGGTACATCGGGGTCCTGTGCCGCTCCCTGGAAGACATGTGGCAGCAGGACGTCGCGGCCGCCATCGGACGGCGGTTCATCGCGGTAGATCGGCATGCCTTGCTCGTCGACGCCTCCAACGATCCCAGCTCCGAACACGCGTTGGCTCAGCAGTTGGTGGATCAGCGCGTCGACGCTTTGATCTGCTTACCGGTCGATCCCCTCGGCGAGTTCTGGAAAAGCATTGCGGCTCAAACCGTGTTGATCTCCCTCGGGGACGCGATGCCGCACGCGCCGACCGCCGCGGCCGTGATCTTCGACAACGCAGCCGGCGTGACCGATGCGATCACCCGATTGGCGGCCAACGGCCACCGCGATATCGCGGTCCTGACCCCCACCGGGATCGCAACGCCGGATCGTCCGGCCGAGGACGTCGTCCGCGCACTTTCCGGCCGCTTGGGCTTGCACGCTCGCCTACATCCGTCGCCGCACGACATCGACGGGGCCGCCGCGGTAGCCAGGGAACTGCTGCAAACCGATCAGCCGCCGACCGGCTTTTTGTGTCTGTCCGACGCCATGGCCTACGGAGTCTACGCCGCGGCGCAGCAGTTGGGCCTGGACGTACCAGGCGACGTGTCGGTAATCGGCTTCGATGACCACCGGGTATCAAGGCTGCTGAGTCCGCCGCTGACGAGCTATCGCTGGCCGTTCGACGAGATCGTCGACGAGGTCACCCAGCGCACTCTGCGGGCAATCGACACAGGCAAGCGGATGCGCCGAAAAGTGATCTCACCGGAGATTCAGTGGCGCGAATCCGTCCGAAGCCTCGCCTGAAACCTTGCCTCCGGCAAGATGCGGCACTCGGCGGTGGTCAGCTGAGACGACCGATGGCGTGGTGAGTCAGAATGACACCATGAGTCTGCAGCTTGCTTTCACTCCGCAAGCCAATCAGTTGCTGGCCGACGATCCCCTGGCGCTGCTGATCGGCATGTTGCTCGACCAGCAGATCCCGATGGAGAAGGCCTTTACGTCGCCGCATGTACTGGCCGAGCGCCTGGGCGTGACCGCCCTGGACGCCCGCCAGATTGCGGAGTACGACCCCGAACAGTTCGAAGCGATCTTTCGGCAGGTGCCCGCGCTGCACCGGTTCCCGGCCGCGATGGCCAAACGGGTTCAGGAGATGTGCCGCGGACTGGTTGCTCAATACGACGGCGATGCCGCTTCGATCTGGCTGACCGCGGCGACCGGCCCGGAACTCGTCAGTCGCATCGCTGGACTGCCCGGCTTCGCCACCCAGAAGGCCAAGATCTTCACGGCCCTGCTGGGCAAGCAGTTCGGTGTCCAGCCCGAGGGCTGGCGCGAGGCCAGCGGTGCTTACGGCGAACCGGGTTCGTTTCGATCCGCCGCGGATGTAGTGGATGGTGCTTCACTGGCCAAGGTCCGCGCGTTCAAGAAAGAGACGAAGGCAGCCGCGAAGGCGGCCACCACCTAAGCCGATTCCGCGAGCAAACCTTCCACCGAGCGAGCCAGATCCGGCGCGCTGAGCGCACCCAGATAGACAGCGGCGATACGCCCGCGCCGGTCGATCAGAACACTGGACGGCAACTCGATCGCCAACTGGCCGAGCTGCAGTCCAGTTCGGCCATTTTCGTCGTAGATGGCCGGGAAGCTGACGTGGTTCTCGGCCAACCATTGTTGGGCACCTTCAGCGCTGCCGTCCTTGGTATCGACGCCGATGACATCCACTTGATCGCGGTCCGATGATGCGTAGAACCCTTGCAACGTCGGCAGTTCCTTCTGGCAGGGACCGCACCAGGAGGCCATGAAACTCATCACGATCACCCGCGGCGCCCGATCCTTGATCACGTACGGCGAACCGTCGAACTTACGGGTAGATATTTCGCCCGCCTGTGGCCGATGGGCCGCCGCGATGACCGAGCCGTGTTCGACAACCAACCTTTGATGGCGCGAGCGGTCAGCGGTTGCTGCATAGGGGCAATTGCGAGCCTAGTTGTCTGGCCACCACGTGCGTGCACACGGCGGGCAGGACGGTCGATATCGTCGCCGACAGCGTTGCTAATTCCGGAGTCACCCCTTTCGGCACGTCTATCGCGACGAATACCGAGCGATCAACAGCAGTGAAGCGTTGAGCGTCAGAGCTGGAGACCCAGACCACCGGACTTCCGAAGGAGCCCGCTATCTCGAACAGCAGGCTGGCCGATGAGAATTCAGCCGGCCGCGCGACGCCGCACCACACCCGTTCTCGCCTGTCTCCGTAGACGGCCGGGTTGCTCCCCGCCGTCGAGGCCCGAGCATCGCCGTTCATCACCCGGGGGAGGATCGCCATGAGGTCACGACAAGCCGGAACGGATCGCGATGCGGTTAGGGGCACCGAATCCGAGCCTGGCCTCGCCCTACTCGGGCTGCACGCTGACAGGCATAGGGCCAGCGCACTGCCAAACACGGCTGCCTGTACGGCGGCGAATGCCCGATGACGATATTCGTTTCGGCGGCCGCTCAGCTGCACGAACCGGCCACGGGCTTCACAGATCCCCAGACCGAGATCGGCAGACTGCTCGAGGATGACCGTGGGCGCATGATCACCGTGTACGTCGGGCGGATGTTCGCTGCGTGATCAAGAAGTAACCAGCACGAGCGGGCTCCGTTGACGTCGGATCGCACGACTGAGGCGTGAATCGCCGCCAAGTTCGTGACAGCACCCTGTAGAAACGCCTTTGATCCGGAGTAGTTCGCGCCGGTGTACATACAGATTGCGCTGCATGCGGGAACCAGCTTCGGTGCAATAGGCATTGAATGGTTCGGCTGCGCGATCGCAACGGATGGACCCAAGAGGAAGGCGGGGATTGAAACCGCGGCGGGAAGGTATCTGCGAAATCTACTGATTGCGTGACTCCAATGTCGTGTCCACATAAGCGTGAAGCGCGACGTTAACCGCCTAAGACGACGATTCGCAGAGCATTAGGCGGGGCGTCACCACTGCATTGCGACGACTTGGCAAACCTGCTCATCACGCTTCGATGCACAGATTCTGAAGTGACGCCCATCCGGGCAGCCTTATCAGGCAAAGCGGAGCGCGACTTCTTCGGCCCGGTTGACCAGATCGAGGTCTCGCGCGACCCCCGGCACGTAGAAGATCACGTAGTCGGCCCCCGCGGCCAGTGCCTGCTCGACCCGTCCGCTCATCTCCTCCGCGGTGCCCACGAAGGTCCAGCCGTCGAAGGTCTTGCGATCCACTCCGCCAATGGCCCGCTCGATCGCCGTCTCTTTGTCCTCGCCGGCCGTCACCGGCAGCCAGATGAAGTTGGTCGACTTGATGATCTCGCTGCTGTCACGTCCAATGGCGTCGCAGTGACGCTGCAGCACCTCGATCTTCTGCCGGATGACCTCCGGGTTCCCGCCACCGATGTTGGCGGCATCGCCGAACTTGGCCACCAACTTCAACGTCACGTTCTCTCCGCCACCACCGATCCACAGTGACGGATGTGGCTTACGAACGCCCTTGGGTTCGTTGATCGGCTGATCGATCGTGTAGTACTTGCCCTCGAAGCGGAACGCATCCTGCGTCCACATGCCGTGCACGATCTCGACCGCCTCGGCGAAGGCACCCATCCGATCCTTCAGGCTCAGCCATTCATAGCCGTAGGCCTTCCATTCCTGCTCGTACCATCCGGCCCCGATCCCGGCGTAGAGCCGACCGTGGCTCGCCACGTCCACTGCGGACGAGATCTTGGCGTACAGCGACGGCTGCCGGTAACCATTGCAACCGACCATCTGCCCAACGTTGATTCGCTTGGTATCACGGGCCAAAGCCGTCGTTGCCGTCCAGCATTCGAACGTCGGCTCCGAACTCGGACGCGGAATGGTGTGAAAGTGGTCGTAGAGCCAAAGCGAATCCCAGCTGCCTTCGTCGGCTCGTTGCGCTACGGCCGTCATCGCCTCCCACTGCTGCACCGGATCGCCGATACCGGCCAGGTCCATGCGCCAGCCTTGCGGAGCGAAAATGCCGAATCGCGTCATGACCTCATCCTGCCGCACCCCCCGAACGCCAGCGCTAAGCCTCAGTCTCGGACCTGGAATCCCAAGACCTGGGCGATCACGACGGCTTGCTCCGGGCGGATGACGGCATCGGCTACCTGGGCCGCGAGCGGGTTCAACGCACTCAGGTCGGCCCCGCGAAGATCCGCTTTGCCGAAGCGGATCCCGTCGAGCTGAGCACCGGAAAGGTCGCAGTCGGTGAAACCGGATTGCGCGCAGTTGGCCCGTGATAAGTCGCTTTCCCGCATCCGCACCGACTCGAACCGCGCCCCCCGAAGGTCCGCGCCCGACAGGCCCACGAAAGACCAGTCACCGCCGGTGACTCGCAGCGGACGCAGGGCACAGTCGGTGAAAGAACTGCCGACCAGCTTGCATCCGGTCAGCTCGGCGTCGAAGAAGTTGCAGCCTCGGAACGTGCACTGTGTGAAGGCGGCATCGGTGTGTGACGAGGCGTTGAATTTGACGTTCGTGAACGTGCAGCGGTGAAAGACACTGCCCTTGTTGATCGCTTCGGTCAGATCGACCTGTGAGAACGTGCATCCTTCATAGGTCCGCGAGGTCAATGCCTCGCCGTACCAGTCCTGATCGCGATAGGTCTGGTCGAGCTGTGGCGGAGCTGGCTGCGCACCCGACGCCGGCCT
>Ga0070666_10002356_pt1 | contig 11412 bp, 8 predicted proteins | sample KBSS23metaG_FD_64677 | JGI IMG/M metagenome (GOLD analysis project Ga0070666, IMG submission 64677) | Switchgrass rhizosphere microbial communities from Kellogg Biological Station, Michigan, USA - KBS S2-3 metaG | ecosystem: Host-associated > Plants > Roots > Rhizosphere > Soil ... | reverse complement strand
CTTCAGCGCGTCGCGGCAGATGTCGTAGACCAGGTCGTGCGCGTACTCGCGGCCGATGTACGGGCCCAGGCCCATCATCACCGCCTCGCTCATCACCAGGCCGTGGGTCATGTCGATGTTCCGGCGCATCGCCTGCGCATCGACCTCCAGGCCCTCGAGCACGAAGCGCGATTGCTTGAGCGCACCGGCCATGAGGCAGAAGGCTTCCGGCAACACGATCCATTCGATCTCCCACGGGCCGGTCGAGCGCTCGTGGTCAGCGACCATCGCGTCCATCAGCGCCGCGGCGTGCTGCCGCACCACCGAAATCGCGGCGTGGATGTAGCAGCTCGAGATCGGGTTGCGCTTCTGCGGCATCGTGCTGCTCGAGCCGCGGCCGGGAGCGTAGGGCTCATACACCTCGCCGACCTCGGTCTGCATCATCAGCTTCACGTCCATGCTGAGCTTGCCGAGCGTGCCGCCGACCAGGCCCAGGAAGGTGCCGACCTCGGCGATGTTGTCGCGGATCGTGTGCCAGGCGATCACCGGCTGCTTCAGGCCGAGCTCGGCACACAGGCCGGCCTGGGTCTCCATGGCGCCCTTCTCGAGCGACGCGAGCGTGCCGGCGGCGCCGGCGAATTCGCCGACGAGGACGCGCTCCTTCAATTGCGACAGGCGCTCGCGATGACGCTCGATCGCGCTCAAGAGGCCCGCCATCTTGTAGCCGAAGGTCACCGGAATGGCCTGCTGCAGGTTGCTGCGACCGATCATCGGCGTGAGCCGGTGCGCCTTCGCATGCTTGGCCATCGCTGCCGAGATCGCCGCCAGCTCGCGCTCGACGATGGCAAGGCCTTCGCGGATCTGCAGGACGGTCGCGGTGTCGGTGATGTCCTGCGTGGTCGCGCCCCAGTGGCAGTACTCGCCGAGCTTGTCGCGGCAGAGCGCGTTGAGCTGCGAGACGACGCCGAGGATGGGATAGCCGATCCGCTCGGTTTGCTGGCGCAGCTTGGCCATGTCGATCTGGTTGAGCCGGCAATGGCTGACGATCTCGTCGGCCGCTTCCTTCGGGATCAGGCCGATTCGGCCCTGGACCTTGGCCAGCGCGGCTTCGATGTCGAGGTACTTCTGCGTCCGGTTCTCGTCGGACCACACGTGGCGCATCTCGTCGCTGGAGAAGATGCCTTGGAAGATGGCCGAGTCAATGATGGTGGCGGGCATGATGGGTTCCTTGAGTGGAGAGCGAAATTCAGACGCCGGCGCGGCGCAAGGTGCGCTCGGCCTGCAGCACGACGGGGCGGTCGATCATTCGGCCGTCGAGCTGGGCGGCACCGGGTGAGGCGGCCTCGGCGGCGAGCACGCGTCGAGCGAGGGCGACGGCTTCTGCGCGGGGGGTGAGTGCAGCGTGAATCGGCGCGACCTGGCGCGGGTGGATGCACAGCTTGGCGCCGAAACCGTGGCGGCGCGACCAGGCTAGGTCGGCGAGCAGGCGTTGCTCGTCGTCGAGCTGTGGGGTGACCCCTGCGACGGGGGCCGGAAGGCCTGCGACACGTGAGGCGATCGCGAGCACGCTGGCGGCATGCGCGAGGCCGTCCGGACTTTCGGCGATGTCTAGATCGAGGTCGAGGGCGTAGTCGAGCGTGCCGAAGACCAGGCGGGCGACGCCCCCCGCGTCGGCCACCTGCCGCACGTTGGCAACTCCGGATGCACTTTCGATCAGAGCCAGGACGCGCGCGTGAGGTAAGGCGGCCCGAACGGCTTGCACGTGGGCTGCCGACTCGACCTTGGGCAACATCACGCTCTCGATGCGAGCGTCGCGAAGCAGTTGCAGATCATCTGCAAAGGCACTCGCCTGGGCGTCGTTGACGCGCACGACGATGCGCGCACGGTCCGCGTCACCGGCCTGGGCGGACCAGCGCGCGATCGCATCGCGCGCCTGGGCCTTGTCCGGCAGGGCGACGGCGTCTTCCAGATCCAGGACGACCGCGTCGGCCCCGCTGCCGAGTGCTTTGGCGAATCGCTCCGGGCGGTTGCCCGGCACGAACAGATAGGTCCGCGGGTCCATCAGATGGCCTCCGCGGCACGCAGCTCGCGGATACCGCCCGCGTCGATGCCGAGCTCGCGCAGGATGGCATCGGTGTGCTCGCCGAGGGCGGGCACCGGGTCCATGCGCGGGCCTTCGTCCCAGGTGCCGGGCGGCAGCATGGCGGGCAGCGCTCCGACCGGCGAGCCGACTTCGCGCCAGCGTTCGCGCGCCTTCAGTTGCGGGTGCTCCCAGACTTCCTGCATCGTGTTGACGCGCGCGTTGGCGATCTGTGCCGCCTCCAGCCGCTCGACCACCTGCGGCGTCGTCAGCGGCGCGAACGCCTCGACGATGAGCGCGCGCAGCGCCGTGCGCTCTGCCACACGCTTGGCATTGCCGCTGAAGCGCGGGTCACGCGCCAGCTCCGGGCGCTGCAAGACCTTGTCGCAGAAGTTGACCCATTCGCGCTCGTTCTGCAGGCCGAGCATCACGCTGCCGCCGTCGGCGCCGGTCGGGAAGGGGCCGTAGGGGTAGATCGTCGCGTGCGCCGCGCCGGTGCGCGGCGGCGGCGGCGCGCCGTCGAAGGCGTAATACAGCGGGTAGCTGGTCCATTCGGCGAGTGACTCGAGCATCGAGATGTCGATATGCTGGCCGCGTCCGCTCTGGCCGCGCTGCAGCAGCGCCGCGAGGATGTTCGTGTACGCGTACATGCCTGCGGCGATATCGGCCATCGAGGGGCCGGCCTTGCACGGCTCGTCGGGCGTGCCGGTCACCGAGACGAGCCCCGCCTCGCTCTGGATCAGCAGGTCGTACGCCTTCTTGTCGCGATAGGGGCCGTTCGCGCCGTAGCCGGAGATGTCGCAGACGATGATCGCGGGCTTCTTTGCCGCGAGCACCTCGTAGCCGAGGCCGAGGCGAGCGGCGGCCCCAGGCGCGAGGTTCTGAACGACCACGTCGGCCTTGTCGAGCACGAGTCGCTCGAGCACCTCGGCGGCGGCCGGATGCTTGACGTCGAGCGTGAGGCTTTCCTTGGAGCGGTTGGTCCAGACGAAGTGCGACGCGAGGCCGCGCACGCGCGAGTCGTAGCCACGCGCGAAGTCGCCGACGCCGGGGCGCTCGATCTTGATCACGCGCGCACCCAGGTCGGCGAGCTGGCGCGTCGCGAACGGCGCCGCGATCGCGTGCTCGAGGGTGACGACGGTGAGTCCTTTGAGCGGTTGCATGAAGGGATCCTTTCGAGGTTCAGCGCAGCGTGGCGGTCGCGTCCATCGTGAGCCAGCCCTCATGGTCCTGGGCCCAGAGGCGAATGGTCTTGCCGTCGTCCTGAAGCTGGCCATTGACACGGAACGGGTTCAGATCGAACGTCGGCCTTACCGCCTTGAAGCGGAACGTCGCGACATCGGCCTCGGGGAGGCTGCGTCGGACCAGGTCCATCAGCAGCGTGGCGATCAGCGGCCCGTGCACGATCAGTCCCGGATAGCCCTCGACTTCGGTGACGTACTTGCGGTCGTAGTGGATCCGGTGCCCGTTGAACGTCAGCGCCGAGTAGCGGAACAGCAGCACGTCGTCGGGCACGATCTCGCGCTGCCAGGCCGCGCCGGTCTCCGCGCGCTGCGGCGACGGCTCGACGTCGCCGGGCCGCTTGGCGTCGCGGTACACGATGTCGTGGAACTCGACGATGGCCGGTTCCGAGGCGCCGTTGCAGCGCACTTCGTGGCGCACCTTGACGAAGACGAGCCTGCCGGTGCGGCCTTCCTTGGCCGACACGTCGGCGATGATCGACGTGCGCTCGACGGCGTCGCCGACCCGCACCGGTGAGCGGAACTCGAACTGGCTGCCGGCCCACATGCGCCGCGGCAAAGGCACCGGTGGCAGGAAGCCGCCGCGCTTGGCGTGACCATCCGGGCCGATTTCGCTCTGGCGGTGCAGCGGCAGAAAGTAGAGCCAGTGCCACAGGGGCGGCAGCGGCGTCCCGGGGTCTGCCGGCATCGCCGGGTGGTCGAGCGTGGCATTGAGCGCCTTGACCGGGGTCGCCCCGATCTGATCGCGCCAGGTTTCGCTGCGCCCGGTCCAGGCTTGCAGCTCGCTCAGTGAAGTGTCCATGTTCGAAGCCTCTCTTGTCGTTTACTCGGCGGTCAGCTTGGCGCGCTGCACCACGCCTTTCCACTTCGCCAGCTCGCTCTTGACGAGGGCGCCCAGCTGTTCGGGCGTGCTCGTCTCGACATCGGCGCCGTGCTCTTCCATGCGCTTGACGATTTCCTTGTCGGCCAGCACCTGGTTCAGCGCCTTGTTGAGTTGGTCGACGATCGCCTTGGGCGTCTTGGCGGGGGCGAAGAAGCCGTACCATTGCTGCACATCGACGCCGTCGACGCCGGCTTCCTTCAGCGTCGGCACGTCGGGCAGGAGCGCTGAACGCTTCGGTCCGGCGACGGCCAGCGCGCGGAGCTTCCCTGACTTGACGTGCGGCAAGGCCGTGTACAGGCTGGGGAACATGAACTGGGTCTGTCCGCCGATCGTGTCGCTGATCGCGGGTGCAGAGCCCTTGTACGGCGCGCCAAGCATTACGACGCCGGCGTTGAGCTTGAACAGCTCGGCGGCGTAGTGCGGCGCCGTGCCGTTGCCAGCGGAGGCATAGGTGTACTTGTCGGGCTTGGCCTTGAGCTGCGCCACCAGGTCCCTGACGTCCTTCACCGGCACGCTGGCGGTCGCGACCATGAGCGTCGGCGAGTAGCCGACCAGGCCAATTGGCGCGAAATCAGCGACCGGGTCGTAGCGCAGCTTCTGCAGCGCCGGGTTCATCGCGTGCGTGGCGATGTAGCCGAACATCAGGGTATGGCCGTCGGGCGCTGCGCGGCTGACGAACTCGCTTGCGATCGCCCCGTTAGCGCCTGCCCGGTTGTCGACGATCACCGTCTGGCCGAGCAGCGGACCGAGCTTTTGGGCGACGGTGCGCGCCATCGCGTCGTTGCCGCCACCGGCCGCGGTCGGCACGACGATCGTGACGGTCTTGTCGGGGTAGGCCATGGTGGCCGGAGCTGCGCCAGCCAGCGCTGCGGCGAGAGCGGGCGCGATCAAACGTTTCACGGGCTTGTCTCCTTCCGTGGGGTTCGAGAACACGTAGGGCGGGATGTGAAGCTCGCCTTGCAGGATCTTTCGGGCGGTTCGGACGAGCGCTGCGCGCTGCACGCGGGCGTCGGCGCCGAGACCGTCGACCTCAACCTCGACATCGATGCGCCCCTGGGGATGCAGCACCGAGATGGCACGCACGCCTGATCGGCGGGTCGTACCGCTGACCACGGTTCCCGGCAGCGCGAACGCGGTGGCGATGCCGATCGCCCCGGTCACGGCATGCGAGGCATGGCAGCGCCGTGGCGTGAAGTAGCGCGACGTGATGCTGTCGGCGTCGTCGCCGTCGCTGGCGATAACCGGCTTGGGGATGACGCTGTCGGCGACATCGCCCAGGCCCATCGCCTCGCCGGCGGCGCGCCGCAGGGCCTCGAGGCGCTCGAGCAGCGGCCGATCGGCGTCGAGCTCGTCCGGCGTCTCGCGCCCGGTCAGGCCGAGCTCGCCGGCACGCGCGATCACGAGCGGCATGGCGGCGTCGATGCACGTGACCGGCACTCCATCGATCGTGTCGATGCGCCTGCCCGTGGGAAACAGCGAACCCGTGACTGCACCCCAGGCGTCAAGGAAGTCGAGACGGATCGGCGCCGCCGTGCCGGCCACGCCGTCGATTCCCGTCTCGCCCTCGTACGTGACGCGTCGATCGGGGGTGAGCACCTTGACGTCGATGCGCGAGCGCGTGTTGACGTTGAAAACGCGCACCGTCGTCTCGCCGTCTCGAGCGGTCACCAGGCCCTGCTCGATGGCGAAGGGGCCCACCCCGGAAAGCATGTTGCCGCAGTTGGGCCGCGTGTCGACCGACTTCCGGCCGACACCGACCTGGGCGAAGAGATAGTCGACATCGCACCCGGGCTGCGAGGACTTCGAGACGATCGCGACCTTGCTCGTCAGCGTGCTACCGCCGCCGACGCCGTCGACCTGCAGCAGGTCGGAAGCCCCGATGGCGCCGATGAGGGCCTCGTCGCGCTCACGATCGTCAGCGGGCAGCCATTCGCGCAGGAAGAACGGCCCCCGGGAGGTGCCGGCACGCATCAGGACGCAGGGGATCGCTCGGTTCATGGGAGCGAATGATCGGCGCGCCTATTGCCAAAGTGAATTGCATCTTTAAGATCAACTGATCCGTTTTCGGCATCAATGAAAAGGATCAGCCGTGGCGATCAACTTCGATCTGAACGACCTTCTCGCCTTCCGCGCGGTGGCAGAGCTGAGTAACTTCCGAAAGGCCGCCGAGTCGGTGCATCTGTCGCAGCCGGCGTTCAGCCGCCGCATCGACAAGCTGGAGCAGGCGCTCGGCGTACGGCTGCTGGAGCGCACGACGCGTCGCGTCACGCTGACGGCGGTCGGCCGTGACTTCGAGCGCAAGGTGCGCGAGCTTCTCGACGAGCTCGACGCCACGCTGCTCGGCATTCGCGGCGGCGTCGGCGCGCGGATGGGAGAGGTGACGGTGGCGTGCGTGCCGTCGACGGTCTACTACTACCTGTCGCAGGTGATCCGCCGCTATCACGAGCGCAGTCCCAAGGTGCGGGTGAAGGTGCTCGACGCGAGCGCCAACGAGGTGCTGGCCGCGGTGGCCCGAAGCGAAGCCGACTTCGGCCTCAACTTCATCGGCGCGCAGGAGGGGGAGCTCGAGTTCAAGTCCCTCGTGGAGGAGCGCTTTGTCGCTGCCTGCCGGCGCGATCACCCGCTGGCGAAGTTGCGCCGTGTGAGCTGGACGCAGCTCGGCGACTACGACTACATCTCGGTGGGTCGCACCTCGGGTAATCGGGTGCTGCTCGATCAGGCGCTGGCCGGGGTCGCGGGCCGGCCGCAGGCGATCTACGAGGCGCAGCACGTGACGACGACCCTCGGCCTGGTCGAGGCGGGCCTGGGAGTGGCCGCGGTGCCGTCGATGGCGATGCCGCCTTCCGATCATCCGCTGCTGGTCAGCGTGCCGCTCGTCGATCCGATCGTCACGCGCAAGGTCGGGCTGATCAGGCGCCGCGGGCGTTCACTGTCGCCAGCGGCCCAACAGCTCTACGACTTGTTTTCTGAACTGAAGGGTCGCGGACGAGGACGAGGTGCTGCCTTCCTCTAGTTGTCCCGCGACTGGACCAGCGCGGGTCTTCCAGGGGACGAGGTATCCACGACAGTCCGACCGATATCTTCATTTAGCTCGATCGATGCTCGCATTGGCACTTAGGTAGCATGCCGAAATGCGGATGCGCTTCGTCGCGATACGCGAAGACATGCCCGGCAGAGATTGGCTGGCCCAATTCGTTGAAGGCCGAGCTGAAGCCGACGCTTGGTACCGAGGCAATGGACGCGCCGCGCCGCCGACGGCAGCCGAGTGCGCAGCACAGCTTCAGCCACACATGCCGGAACTGAGCGCGGTGCACGCGAAGCACGACGACGCCGTCATGATCTGCCGCCAGTGGCCCGATCGCCGAGCCCGAGCATGCCGCGCATATGCTCGCGCGTTGCCCGGGCTGCCATGGCTTCTACGCCGCGTCGCGCATGGAGCGGCGTAGCACCCCACGCGGCGCGCGCTGACCGATCAACGCCCATTCAACGAACCTACCACCTGGAGACACCGTGATGACCACCGCTCCTCCGCCGCAAGCGACCGCCTTCCACCGCATGCAACAGCTGATGTCGGCGTCGCCGGTGCCGTCGATCTCGACCGAGCTGCTGACGACTGCCGATGGCGAACTCAATCGCGAGCTCAACGCCTTCCTCTTCGACCAGCCGTCCGATCCCGGCCTGCTGCGGGGCAAGCGCATCGCCATCTGCTGCACCAATGGCGTCGAGGAGGTGGAGATCCTGGGCTCGCAGCGCTGGCTGACCGAGCACGGCGCCACGGTGCACGTCGTCTCGCCGCGCATCGGGGAGTTCGATCCCACGCTCGGCCTGCGCTTCCCGCCGCAGTGCGCGACCCACGTGCTGGCGATCCGCCTGATGGAGAACGCAGGCTGGCTCAAGATCGACCGCTACACCGACGAGGCGAGCGCCGCCGACTACGACGCCATCCTGCTGCCCGGCGGCTGCTGGAACCCCGACGCGCTGCGCATGGACCCGCATGCGCGTGCCCTGGTGCGCGCGATGGACGAGGCCGGCAAGCCGACCTGCGCGATCTGCCACGGCCAGTGGGTGATGGTGAGCGCCAAGATCCTCAAGGGCCGGCGCGCCACCGCGGTGTGGAACATCCAGATCGACCTCGAGAACGCCGGTGCGACGGTGCTCGACGAGCCCTGCGTTGTCGACGGCAACTTGATCACGGCGCGCTTTCCCTACGACCTGCCGCGGTTGATTCGGGCGATGGCGGAGCAGCTTACGGCCGCCCGCTAGCGGGTGGCGGCCGGCGGCAGCGCGGACCGCCGACCCGGGACTGGCGCAGGCGGCGATCGGTCGCCGCCTTTTGCCAACCCGACGGCGGCATCGTGGGCTCAGGACCAGCCGGCGTCGACGACGAACTCGCCGGCGGTGATCATGCGTGCGGTGTCGGCGGCGAGGAACAGCACCATGTGCGCGATGTCCGCGCCGATGATGCGGCCCCGTAGGCATTGGTTCTCGTCCATGGCGCGCTCGCCGGCCTCGTCCAGCCACAGGCTCACCTGGCGCTCGGTCATCACCCAGCCAGGCACGACATGGTTGACGCGGATGTTATGCGCGCCCAGCTCGCGCGCCAGACTGCGGGTGAAACCGGTAATCGCCGCCTTCGCGGCGGCATAGACCGGCAGGTCCCGGGTCTTGTTCTTCCAGCTGCCCGAGCCAATGTTGACAATGCTGCCGCCAGCACGCGCGCGCATCGACGCAAGCACCGCCTGTGTGGCAAAGAAGTGCGGCCGCAGGTTGATGGCGATGCGCTGATCGAAGTAGGCCGGCGTCAGCTCCTCCAGGTGGTGTCGCTCGTCGTTGGCGACGTTGTTCACCAGCACGTCGACGCCATCCAGGCGCTCGAGCAGACGGCCGATAGCGGCCTGCAGCGCCGGTACGTCAGTCACGTCGCAGGCTTCGAAGACGGTGCCGGGCAGTCGCCCGGCAAGCGCACGCCCGGCATCAACCAGGCGGTCGACGAAGCCAACGCGGCCGCCCTGCGCGGCGAAGGCCTGGACGATGTCAGCACCGATGCCGCTGGCGCCGCCGGTGACGATCACCGACTTGCCCTTTAGGTCGTGGAATGTGACGCCGGCGTAGTGCACTTGCGGCACGGTGCGGTGTGGCGGTTCGAGTTGAAGCATGGGGCGTCTCCACGTGCCGTTCGAGGCGGGCGCGGTGGGATCCGCGCGCGAGCGGGATGCGGGCTTGCACCGCTGACAAGTGTGTACGAGCATGTGGCGCCGTTTTGCGCTGCGTAGCGGTATGGCGTGTTCGGTCAAGAAGGGCCCGTTGCCGGCAGTTCCCGCCCGGCACCTTACTCTTCGGACGCGCGTTACCTTTGCAGTAGTGACGCCGTGTCGACATGCCAACCCGACACGGGGTGCCATCAACCCATGTTTCATCGCTCTGACGGAGGCACGGTCGATGATTGGCTGCGCCTAGCCCTCACCGACGACCAAGTCGTTCATTCGGATGAACTGGCCGGCGCGCTTGATTGAATCGAGATCCACTTCCGCGGCTCCGAACCGCGCGTCGAATCGCTGTACTGCCAACGCACAAGGCCTTGCCCCAGCCACTTGTTGGCCTTCGTCGACACTTCCCAAGACACGAAGCACCGCATCGGTCCCTCGTAATCGGGACTCGTGTAGGTCGGTTGTCCGTCTGCGTGTCCGCGTAGAACTTGCCGTAAGTGTCGACGTTGCCCATGGGGTCTTCCCCTGCCTTCGATCGCCGAGATCCCTTTGTAGTCTCTCAACCTACCACGGTGACTGCCACAAGAACAGCTCAACGGCTGACCGGCAGCTTGTGGCGGTCAGCTAGTGTCATAGAACCGGCAGCTTGCGACCCACGGGCGTCCTTCGACTAGCTTAGCTACTTTCCGGCGCAAAAATCGGCGAGGGTCTGGCGGCCCTGAGCGGGTATGGGCATCGCGTTGGCGATGTTGATGAGGTTGTCGGCGATGACGCCCAGGCCGACCCATCGTCGCATCCCGGCAGTTCCCTTGTAGCGGCAGCGATTCAGTCCATGACGGCGCTTGAGCAGGCTGATGCGGCCTTCGCAACCGGTGCGCCACTTCATGGCTGTGCGGAACCAAGGCTTCTTCTGTAGGACCTTGCGCTCGGCGCTCTTGGTAGCCAGGTTGGGTATGGCCACCCGTTTTACGCCGCGAGCGTAGGCGCTGACCTCGTTGCGGGCGGAGAAGAAGCCCGCGTCTGCGGTCACCAGGCGTGGTACATGGCCGAACTGCTGCTCGTGCACTTCGAGCGAGGGAATGAGCAGCTCGCTGTCGCTGGGCCGCTTGTCATAGACCTCGTAGTGAGTGACGACCTGCCGTTCGGCCTCCTGGAGCTTGATCATCTTGCCGAATTCGGTCGGCTTACCCGCCTTGCCCTTGCGAATGACCTCGGTCTGGGGCTCGAACAAGCTGACGATCTTGCCGGGAGCATGCGTATTGCCCTCGTCAATGCGTTCTCGTGTTTGGCGAATGACTTGTTGAACGCGAGGGACCATCGACTCCAGGTACTTGCGCTGGCGCTCGACCGCCTTGTGGTGATGTCGGCGCTTGCAGCGCTTGATGCCGTCGACAAGCTCGCGCACAAAACGACTGGCTTGGCCAACCACCCGCTGCGCAATCGCCGTCAGCCTGCGGTAACACTGAAACATCCGTTGCCGACCCTGGTCACCTCGGCTGCGCGAAGCGCGGCCGATCTGGATGAGACATCGGCGGGTACTGCGAGTGCGATCCCGAAACGTGGCGCCAGAGAGGATGGTCCGTTCCGCAATTCGCTTCATGGCCCGAGTGAGAACCCGAACGCCGTCCCCGAGCAACGACGCATCGGTCGGGTAGTGGATATTTGCCTCGACGACCGTCGTGTCTACTCGCATCTTGCGGCCGCTGATGACCCCATGCTCTTGAGCGATTGCCACGACCCTCTGGTGGATCTGCTCGATGATCCCCGGGCCCATGGCGATACCCAGCTTGCCCAGCGTCTTGGCATCCGGCACCTTCGCGGCTCCGACCCTTGTGAACTGGCGATACACGAGGTTGGAGCGGACTTCGCGCTCGAGCACGGCATAGCTCCAGTTGCGGATGTGCTTGAGGATCAGAAGACGGATGACGACGTCAACTGGTGTGCCCTTGCGTCCACGGGTGCGACTGTGGGTCCACCGGGATGCCAGGGCTGCGTAGGCCATGTCCAGCAGCAACGCATCCT
>Ga0070666_10002355_pt1 | contig 11415 bp, 6 predicted proteins | sample KBSS23metaG_FD_64677 | JGI IMG/M metagenome (GOLD analysis project Ga0070666, IMG submission 64677) | Switchgrass rhizosphere microbial communities from Kellogg Biological Station, Michigan, USA - KBS S2-3 metaG | ecosystem: Host-associated > Plants > Roots > Rhizosphere > Soil ... | reverse complement strand
CGGCAGGTATTCCTGAAAATATCGTACGCTTTTCAGAGGTGACGTCCAACGCGAAGCAGCGAATCCCATCCGCGACCAGCGGAAAAGCGATTTCAGAGGGTGGACTCCGCCTTCGTGCAGGATCTTGACAGCCCTCCCTTGCGGAAACGGTCACGCTCTCGCCCATGACTGGCAGGGTGCTGAAAAACTCCGGGGGGTCGGGTTCGGAGCGCCGCAGGGCAATCGGCACGAGGCCGCGACGAACGACGGCCGAGTACCCGCCCGGGCAGAGCTTCGCCTGCCGGGGTTCATTTTCGACACGAACGTTGCCGGCCCCGCCGCCCGAGCGGAATTCCGCGAAGTCTTCTTCCCCGCCCGCCTGCGGGCCTGGGCCCACGAAAGGATGGATCGAATGAGCAGACTCCTGGCCATCGTCTTCCTGGTTTTCTCCTGCGTCGCGCTCGCGGGCGCGACACCGCCGGATCCGATCGAGGGAAAGTGGCTCGGCCAGGCCGGCACGCCGCTCGACACGATCGAGCTCGGTTTCGAATTCAAACGCAACGAAAAGGGCGAGCTCAAGGCGTTTCTCTACGAGCCGGTCGGGAACTTCTATGCCCTCGAGCTTCCGGGGGTCGTCGACCGGAAGGACGCGACCTACACCATCAGCTCCTACGACACGACGCTCACGCTCCACGGCGATGCGCTCGAGGGAACCTATCTCCCGTCGAAGGTCCCCGCGACGCTCCACCGCACCGAGACCCTGCCGGTGGAGATGCCGGTTCCCGACCTCCCTCCGGGGCCCGGCCCGAAATGGCGGGCGAAGCTCGGCGCAGGCGAAATCTTCGCGCCGGCGGCGGTCCGCGACGGGATCGCATACGTCGGCTCCACCAACGGCACCTTCAACGCGATCCGTGAAAGCGACGGCAGTTTCGTCTGGATCTTCGCGGCGGGCCGGCCGATCTTCGGCGAAGCCCTCGCCACGGACGCGAACGTGTTCTTCGTCTGCGACAACGGTTACCTCTTCAAGCTCGATCGCAAAACCGGCAAGGAGGTGTGGCGGTACGACCTCGGCGACGCCCGCTCGCCCCGGATCCTCTCGCATCAGATCATCGACACCGTCGAGCCGCGCATCGGCGATTTCGACTTCGAGAACTCCTCGCCGATGCCGCGGCTCGCCGACGGCGTCCTCTTCGTCGGCTCCGGAGACGGAAGCTTCCACGCGGTGGACGCGGAGACCGGGAAACGCGTGTGGCGCTTCGAGGCGCCCGAGAACGGAAAGCCGCCGGAAGTCACGCCGTGGAACCCCAACGGGTCGAACAAGATTCGGACGGACGCGCTCATCGACGGTCCGCGCGTCGTCTTCGGGAGCTTCGGCCACAAGCTCCGAGCGCTCGATCGCAAGACCGGCGCGGAGATCTGGCAGAAGGACCTGCGCGCCGAGATCTCGAGCTCGCCGGTCCTCGTGGACGGCAAGATCATCGTCGGCAGCCGGGGAGGAGTCCTCTACGCTTTCGACCGCGAAACGGGGAAGAAGCTCTGGGGCATGCTCCTCTGGGGCTCGGCGATCGAATCGACCGCGGTGCCCGGCAAAGGAAGCCTGTTCTACATCGGCGCGTCCGACCTGAGGCGCGTCAGCCTCATCGATGCAAAGGATTCCCGCGTCCTCTGGCGGACGGACGTCTTCGGTTTACCCTGGCCGCGCCCTGCCTTTTCGGGCGGGCGCGTGTTCGCGAGCGCCACGGGCTACGCGCCGTACCAGATGCGACACCTCGGCAGCTTCAACGCGCTCGACGCCGAGACCGGAAAGATCATCTGGCGGTGGCCAGCACCCGTGACCGACTCCCTGGTCAGCGGGTTCGCGGCTCCGCCGGTCGTGGACGGGGATCTCGTGATCGTCGGCGGCCTCGACGGAACCCTTTACGGATTCCCCGCGACAGGAAACTGAGAGCAGGGATCGGACTCGATTCAACAGCATGGGGAGCGGGGTTCCCCGGGCCATGGGGTCAGATCTACAATATAAGGTTCCCCGGGCCTTGGGGTCAGATCTACAATATAAACTATGGCTCCTTCCCGGAGGCTTGGGTTCCCCGGGCCCTGGGGTCAGATCTACAATATAAACTATGGCTCCTTCCCGGAGGCTTGGGAGACCATCCTGTGGGTCGGCTCTCCGCTTTCTTGAATGCGCTCGACTCCAGAGGGTTCCCGGGTTGCGGCGAGAGCTCCGAAGCGAGATCATCCGTCAGAGAGGGGAATCCGTGAGCAACCAACCTTTCGGAAACGATGACCCGCGATGGCGGACACCCCGGCAGACATGACGGAAGCCGAGGGATCGCCCGTCGAAGCGCCCCTCGTGCTTCGTCACGACGAAGGTGGAATTGCCCGGCTGACGCTCAACCGCCCCGAGCGCTTTAATCCCCTGTCCGCGGCCATGATCGCGGCGATTCAGGCCGAGCTGGATGTGATCGCGAAGGATCCGTCGGTCCGGGTGGTCGTTCTCGCGGCGGCCGGGCGGGGCTTTTCCGCCGGTCACGACTTGAAGGAAATGCGCGCGCACTCCGCCGACGACGCCTGGCGACACGGGCTGTTCGACAACTGCTCTCGCATGATGATCACCATGACGCGGCTGCCCCAGCCGATCATCGCGCGCGTGCAGGGGATTGCCACGGCCGCGGGATGCCAGCTCGTGTCGATGTGCGACCTCGTGGCCGCCGCCGAGACCGCGACGTTCGCTCTTCCGGGGGTCAATGTGGGGATTTTCTGTTCGACGCCGGCGGTCGGCGTCGGCCGCGCCGTCGGGCGAAAGCGCGCGATGGAAATGCTCCTGACCGGCCAACCGATCGACGCCCGGACTGCGCTCGACTGGGGCCTCGTCAACCGGGTTGCGCCCATCGAGAAGCTCGACGAGGAGATCCGGCAATTCACCGGAGAGATTCTCGCGAAGAGTGCCGCGGTCGTCGCCCTCGGGAAGAAAGTCTTCTACGAACAGCTCGACCGTCCCCTCGGGGCGGCCTATGAGACCGCGGGCAACGCGATGGTGGCCAATCTCGGGCTCGAGGAGGCCGCCGAGGGCATTGACGCATTTCTGCAGAAAAGGAAGCCGAGCTGGCGGAACTAGCCGATGAGGGTTCCCGGACGGAACGCCCTGCCTCGCGAGCATACTTTATATTGTAGATCTGACCCCAAGACCTTGATGACCCCCGGACGGAACGCCCTGCCTCGCGAGCATACTTTATATTGTAGATCTGACCCCAAGACCTTGATGAAAACCCTGACGAACTGACTTGACCCCAAGCCCCTGACCAGAAGCGGCCGCATCGACGGCGTTCGTCACCGCATCCCGCTTACGACGTAGAGGTCTTCCAGAAATCGAACGAAGGAATAGGCGTAGACCTTGCCGTCCGGCGTGATCGGCGGTTTTTCGGCGATCCCGGGAACGCCCGCGAGATCGAACGGCGCGAGCTGGGCGATCGGCGTCGTCTCCCCCGTCCGGACGTCGATCCGCAAGAGCCGCGCGGGCACGTTGTCGGCGCGGACGAAGAGCGCCGATCCATCCGAGCTCCATCGCAGGACCTCGTTCCCTTTCGCCCCGGGAATGACCGTGGAAGGTTTGCCGTCGAGCGGCGTGATCCGGATTTCACCAGACTCGGTCGGCGAGGCGAACATCGTTCCGTCGGGTGAGACCGGCCCGACACTGGCGCCGGCAACGGGCAGGGGCCGGGGGACTCCTCCCGAGATCGCCTGCTCGAACGCCCGCGGCGACGGGTCGCCCGAGCGCTGCCCGGCGACGATGAGCCGCTTCCCATCCGGAAACCAGTGCACCTCGAGATACTTGATCCCCGGCGTCGTCAAATCCACCGCCTGGCCGGCTCGGGTCGGGAGAAGGCCGAGCTTCTCGCCCGCGGCGGAGATCGCGACCGCCCATTTTCCGTCCGGGGAGAGGTCCGATGGGCGGCCGCTTCCGAGCCGAACCGCCGGCGTCGATTCGTCGGTGCTCTTCAGCAGGATCTCGCCCTCGGAGCCGCCGCTGATTCCCCCCTCGCTCAGGAGCAGGGTCTTTCCGTCGGGCGACAGGTCCTGGGCGACCGAGAACTCCTGCCAGGAGACATCCTTCTCGGTCGCAGCACCGGGCCCCCGGAAGATCGTCGTCGTCGGCCAGTAACCGTGCTTCAACAGGACGCGACCGTCCTTGAAGATGTCCTCGATCTGGAGAATCCACGGCACGCGAGCGACGACCCGCGTTCGGCCCGCGAGGTCCACGGCATTGATCACCAGCCCTCCGGACGTCGAGCGCAGAGGCCGGGCCGAGAACCAGATTTCCTCCCCGGAAGGCGTCCATGCCAGCCCATAGGCCTCCCACCCCGAAGTGAGCGTCGTCTCTTTTCTTCGGGCGATGTCGTAGACCGCCACCGCGCTCGCGTCCACGCCGCTCACGCCGCCGACGACGGCGGCCTTTCGGATGTAGGCGAGGTACCTCCCGTTGGGCGAGAAGCGCGGGTCGGTGATGTCGCCGGCGGGCCCCGGATCGACGAGAGGCCTGCCGATCGGATATTCCAGGCGATAGCGACCGCCCGAAAGGTGACAGACGGCAATGTCCTTGCCATCCGGCGCCCAGTCGGCGAACGAGACATTCTCGAGGATCTCGCGCGGCGCCCCTCCCGCGAGCGCCACCTCCGCGAGCGTTCCGTGGATCGAGATGGCCGCCTTGCCCGTCGACGAAATCGAGAGAATGCGGGCGTTCGGGAGAGGAAGCTCGGTCGACTCCGTGCTGTCCGTCCGCGTCGAACGGATGCGCCGCGGGCCGCCCTTCCAGCTCGCGGCGTAGAGAATCGTCTGGCCATCCGGGGCGAAGCGCGCGCCCCACACCTGTCCGCTCTCGAACGTGATCTGCCGATAGACCGGCGGCTCGGACGGAGGACTCTTCCACGCGAGCCGGCCGAGCGCGATTCCGGCGGCAACGGCAATGGCGGCAGCCGCCGCGACGGGAACAAGGCGGGCCCCCCGACGCGACGGGGCGGTCTCCAGCGCCGAGGCGGCGACGACGTTCGCCGTCGAAATCGCCTCTCCCCAGTTCTCGCGGAGCGTCTGCAGGTCTCGGTGGAGATCCGACGTCGCCCCATAGCGCCCCTCGCGGTCCTTGCTCAGACAACGCTCGACGACCCATCGCAGAGGGGCCGGAGCGCCGGGAGCCGCAACGGCGAGCGCGGGAGGTTCCTCCCGGAGGATGGCCGCCATCGTCTCGGCGGCGTTTCCCTTGTGGAAGGCGCTCTTGCCCGTGAGCATTTCGTAGAGGATCGCGCCGAAGGCAAATTGATCGGAGCGGAAGTCGAGCTCGTCGCCGCGCGCCTGTTCCGGAGACATGTAGGGAACCGTTCCCATGACGACGCCGGCCGAGGTGCGATTTCCGTCGGAAGTGGGGAGTTGCGATATGCCGTCGCGCTTCGGTTCGGTCAGCTTCGCCAGGCCGAAGTCGGCGATCTTCGCGATCCCGGATCTTCCGATCAGGACGTTCTCGGGTTTCAGGTCCCGATGGACGATCCCCTTTTCGTGCGCGGCGGCGAGCCCCGCGGCGATCTGTTCGGCCAGATCGAGGACCTTCCGGACCGGAAGCGGATCTCCCAGCAGCGCCCGGAGATCCGTGCCTTCCACGAGCTCGCTCGCGAACCAGTGGACGCCGCGCTCGGCTCCCACGTCGAATACCGTGACGATGTGAGGATCGGAAAGCGCGGATGCGGAGCGGGCCTCCCCTTCAAACCGACGGAGGCGCTCGGGGTCGCTCGCGAACGCTTCGGGGAGGACCTTGATGGCGACTTCCCGCCCGAGGCGCGTGTCCCGAGCCCGATAGACCTCGCCCATGCCGCCCGCCCCGAGCGGAGAGAGGACCTCGTAAGGTCCCAGGCGGGAACCCGCCGAGAGAGTCATGGAAAAGAGACCACTCGCCCGGAAAGTCTAAGTCAACTACCGGGATTCAGCCACGACGATGCGGAACGCTCTCGGCGGACGACCGGAACTGGCCGCCCGACAGCGCTCTCTGCGGGGAGAGCGCGGATCTTCAGCGAGACTTCACCGCGTACACGCGCGCTCCGCCCGACCGGAACGCCAGGGCGACGCTCGGATCGCGATCGAGAGCCTCGCGCGTGTATTTCCTCGGATGGGCGGGGCTCGGCTCGGAGGAGACGTAGATGTAGTCGATCGCCGTCCGGCGCCATTGCGCCAGCTCGCGCGGGTAGTAGAACGAAAGGTCGAAGTGCGGCTCGATCACGGCCCGGTGCGCAATCGCCGGGATCATGTTTCCTCCGTCGCCGGCGTTCGTCGCAAATACCGCTCCGGGAGCGGTCCGGTCGCGGATCCATCGGAAGGCTTCGAGGTCGTCGAAAGTGAGGACGGCGTTGTCGCGGTTGAACGTCGCGACCCAGAAGGCGCCGCCCACGGCCTCGTTGGCGACGATCGGGGGAATCGATCCGGGTCCGGTCCGGTCCGATTCGTAATAGGCGGTCCCGAATCGATCCGACGAGAGTCGGACCCCCTCGATCGCAAAAAGCGTCAGCCACACGATGCCGGCCGAGACCCACGCCCGCTTCGGCACACTCGCCGGCACGAGGGAAAGCAGCGCGGCGAGCGCGATCGCAAGCGCCGGCGCCAGCCAGATGCCGATCCGTGTCGGGTAGAGCGACGGCCAGAGCGGCAGCCTCTCGCTGAGCGCGCCGAAAAACAGGACGGCATGCACCCCCACGAGCGCCGCCGCAACCGTCGAGGCGCCACGCGGCTCCCGCCGTAAGCCCGCGGCGAGACCGAGCGCCAGGAGCGCCGCCGGCAGGACCCCGAGATAGACGACCACGTAGAACGGCCAGGTCAGGAGCCCCGCCCGCCCGGCGAGATCCCCGGTGCCCAGCGCTTGCAACGCCGGAGTCTGGAGGCGGAGCGCCGGCTGGATCTCTGCCGAGAACCACGAGCGCGCCCACGCGGCGACGCCGGGGGGAACCGAATGCGGGGCGCGCCCCGCAAACGGGATCGCGAGGGCACCGGCGACGATCAGCACGACGGCGCCGTTTCGCAGACTGCGGATCCACGCTCGCCCGTCCGCCCGTATCCGGAAGATCAGCGCGACGGGAAGGACGTAGAGAAAAGACACCGCCGGAAGCGGATGCACGAGCAGGACCCCGGCCGACAGGAACGCGAGCCGCACGAGAAACCCGGGGCGGAGCGACGGCTCGCCGAGGCGAAGCGCACCCCGCAGCACGAGGAAGACGATCGCGGCCGAAAGGATCATCGGCGCGCGGCCCGCCTGCTCGAAAAACTGGGGGTTGCGGGCGAACACGAGCGCGCCGGCCGCGCCGAACGCCGAGGGGATGCGCCCGACGCCGAGACCACGCAGAAGAACGACCAGGGAGAACGTGAGCGCCGCGAGCGAAAAGCAGAGCGCGTGAATCGTCGAGCGATACGTCGGAATACCCGCAATCAGCGTCTCGATTGCCGCCAGCGTGTGAAACCCCGGTGAGAACGATCCGAACGCCCCGATCGGGAGGAACGGCCTGTAGGTTTCGGGGAGGCCGTTCCGCATCACGAGCAGCTCGGCCATATAGGCGTGCGCGCTCATGTCGCCGACGGAACAGGCGAGCCGCGTGACGGCGAACATCGCCCGCGTGCCGGCCACCCCGCCGATGAATCCCAGCTCTCCGAGCGCCGCCGCGGTGGATGAGCGCCACGCCGTGACGGCCGAGGCGATCGGATCCCGGCGAAAAACGGCGAGCACCAGCGCCGCCGCGGCGAGCGAGGCGAGCGCGAAGGCCGCGAGCGGGATTCCGGCCGCGCCGATGAACCAGACGCCGACGGCCCACCACGCCGCCGACCCGGCGCCGGCGACGGCCGCGAGCTCGATCGGCTCGGCGCGCGCCCACTCGTCCCGCCGCGCGAGCGCCAGGCCGGGAAGGACGTACGCCACGCCGGCAAGCGGAAGCCCGATCACCGGAGGAAGCACGATCAGAGAGAGCGCCTCTCCGCAGCGTATGGGAGCCGAGGAGGCTCGTCCGGCGTCATCAAATCGCTGGCGAGGATATACGGTCCCCCGACAGCCGGGGGGTACCGAGCAGAAAGTGCTGAACTCCAGAAAAGCGTCACGGCCGGAGCTCTGGCGCGAAGATTGCCTCGAAAAGGATGCATGAAGTCACGACCGATCCCGATCGGCGAGAAAAGGCCGCTTCCCCTCCACCGCACCGTGCTCTTTATCCTCGAAGAATGCCGCATGGTGCTCCCCGGTATTCAGACGCTCTTCGGCTTCCAGCTCATCGCCGTCTTCAACTCGGGATTCGGCCAGAAGCTGACCGAAGGCGAGCAGCGGCTGCACCTCCTTTCGATCGCCCTGATCGTCGTTGCGATCGCTTTGATCATGAGTCCCGCGGCCTTCCACCGCCAGGCCGGCGCCGACGAGGTGACGGAAACGCTCGTGCGAATCGCCACCCGGCTGCTCCTCTGGAGCATGCTTCCGCTCGCGCTCGGAATTTCGATCGACTTCTACCTCGTCGCCCGGATCGTCATGCGGAGCCGTCTCGTTTCATTCTTCGCCGTCGCGATCTTCGGGCTCTTTTTCACACTATGGTTCCTTCTTCCCCGAGTTCGAGTCCTTCAGAGGATCGTCGCCGGAGTGCCCGTTTCCGGATCGAGCTGAGGAAAGGCGGCCGCCCCCGTGGTTCGCGCATCGCGGGCCCGGCGCCCATCCGGGCGGTCGGTCGGACCGCGCCGACAACCGCGAGATCACGATACCGCCACTCGACTCGAACGGGAATATTCGTCCCCACCCGGAGGTTCGGAGCCAAGATTCAGGAAGGAGCGACAATGAACTTCCGGAGCCGCATGCCGCCCACGATCCTCGCCCTCGCTCTGGCCGCCGCGGCGGCGGGCCAGCAGACTCCGGCGCAACCGGCTCCTCCGCCTCCCACTCCCACTCCCGCTCCCCCCGATGACGTTCGCATGATCCGCTTGAAGCTCTCGGCGGGAGATCTGCCGAGCGCGGAATCGATCCTCGAAGTGCATCGCACTGAAAAGGGCGAGGACGCCGACTACCTGATGGGTCTCGCCTGGGTCGCCCGGGGCGCGGCGTTGATGGGCGACTGGAAGTCGGCTTCGCGCTACGCGAAGTCGGCTCGCGGACTCGCGGAATCCCGACTCGGGACGCCCCCCGATTACGATTCTCATCGCGAAGCGGTCTACGCGCTCGGCACGTCGATCGAAGTGGAAGCGCAAGCCCTGGCCGCATCGGGAAAAAAACGCGAAGCGATCCGATTCCTGGACGACAGCTCCCGCGCGCAGGGAAAGGCCCCCTACAACCTCCGCGCGCGCATCGAGAAGCGCCGAAACCAGCTCGAGCTCGAGGGGCGGAAGGCGCCCGCCATCCGTGCCGAGGATCACCTGGGGGCCGCCGCCCGGTCGCTCGATTCCCTCGCGGGCACGCCCGTCGTGCTGTTCTTCTGGTGGGAATCCTGCGGCGATTGCAGGGCGCAGGCGGCGGCGCTTCGTCGCGCGGTCGAAAAGTACGCGCCGAAGGGCGTGGCTTTCATCGCGCCGACGCGCTTCTACGGCCCGCCGTCGGAACGCGCCGCCGAAAAGGAAGAGATCGGGAAAGCCTGGAAAGAAATTTACGCGCTGCCGGATTCCGTCACGGTTCCGATCAGCGACGAAGGGATGCTCCGTTACGGGGTTTCCGCCACGCCCACGTTCGCCTTCGTGAATCGCAAGGGCGTCGTCGTGCGCTACTCGCCGACGCGGATGACCGAAGAGCGACTGTCGGAAGCGATCGAGCAGATATTGCGCTGAGCGGTCGGGCGCTCGGCCCGAGCTCTCATCCGATCTCTCCACCGGAGGGAGACGGCGTCAGCCCGAGCCTTTCTCGCAGAGCGCCGAATCGCGGGTCGGCGCGAAGGGCATCGAAGGCGGTCCATCCGGTGTAGTAGAGCGAGGCCTGGTACTCGGCTTCCGCGCGCCCGAGGAGCTCGAAGGCCGCGTCGCGTTCTCCGAGCGCGCCCAGGAGCAGCGCCTCCGTGACGCTCGGGGGAGCTCCCGCCGGAAGTGCGCGCATCTCGTCCAGGATCCTTCGCGCTTCGTCTTTCCGGCCCGCCGTCGCGAGCGCCCAGCCCAGGATGCCCAGGAAGTAGCGTCCGCGGCGGGAGACCGCAACCGCGTGCTCGGCGGCGCGGATTCCTTCGTCGAACTGTCCGAGCGCCACGCGCGCCATGCCCGTCAGGAAGAGCGCCGACACGTCCTCTTTCTCGAAAGAGAGGGCATCTTCGAGATAGCGCAACGCTTCCCGCGGCTTTCCGGCCTCGAGCAACCCCCCTCCGGTGATCATGTAGGGAAACGAAGCGAGCGGATCCGATTGCCGCGCCCGCTCGAAGAGGGGCAGCGCTTCGTCGAGCCTTCCCCGGGCGCAAAGGACGATTCCGAACGAGCCGAGCGCGAGCACGTGCGTGGGCTGGAGCGCGATCGCGCGCCGCCACGCCTTCTCCATCTCCGGCCACTTTCGTTCGATGAAGGCGGCGAAGGCCTCGACGTGGCAGCCCTCCGCCGATTCTCCCTGCAGCCCCGCCGCGATCGAGAGCGCGTTTCTCGCGGTTGCGCAGGCCTCGCGCGCCGGGATCAACCCGAACTGCGCGGAGAGCACGGTGATCTCCGCGAGCCCCGTCCACGAAGGCGCATGAGACGGATCGAGCCGAACGGCCTCTTCGAACGCGCGCAGGGCGCCCGCGTGGTCCTCGATTCCCCGGAGGTGACGCCCTCTCAGGTAGCTCCGATATGCCTCGAGGTTGCCTGCCTGGGGGCGGGGGACGACGGCATGGGCTCCCGGAGACAGCCGAGCCTTGACCGCGTCGACGACGCCCGCGGCGATCTCGTCCTGCACCGCGAAGATATCGGCGTCGTCGCGATCGAAACGCTCTGACCAGAGCTGAAAGCCGGTCGCCGCGTCGGTGAGCCGGGCGGTGACGCGAAGGCGGCTGCCCGCCGGCGCGGCCATCGACGATCGCACGCTCCCTTCGAGGACGTGGCTCACCGACAGCAGGCGCCCGACTTCCGACGCGTCTCTCCCACCCTGACTCGCCCGAAACGCGGAGGTTCGCGACGCGACGCGAATGCCGCCGACGCTCATGAGCGCGTTCATGATCTCTTCGGCCATCCCCTCGCAGAGGTATTCCTGATCCTTCGCCGGGCTCATGTCCGAAAACGGGAGGACGGCGATCGCGACCGCGTCGGCCGCTCCGGCGGGGTTTGCCCGAGAGCGGACTGCCGCCGAGTCCGGCGCGTCTTCGCCGCCAACGGCGCTCGCTCCCGATGCCTTCCCTGCGGCCGGCATTTCCGATCCGTCGGCGATTTCCAGTCCCGCCTTGCGGAGACCCTCGATGAAGGAATCGACGTACGACGGCGCCCACCACTTCGCGAAGTCGGACCGGG
>Ga0070666_10002354_pt1 | contig 11421 bp, 6 predicted proteins | sample KBSS23metaG_FD_64677 | JGI IMG/M metagenome (GOLD analysis project Ga0070666, IMG submission 64677) | Switchgrass rhizosphere microbial communities from Kellogg Biological Station, Michigan, USA - KBS S2-3 metaG | ecosystem: Host-associated > Plants > Roots > Rhizosphere > Soil ... | reverse complement strand
TTCGCCCTGGAGACCCTGGGCATCCGCAAGACGGTCTGGATCGCCGCCCTGCTCAACCTCCTGGTGGTGCTGGCGGCCCGCAGCCTGGCCCGCGAGTTGGCCGGCGGGGGCGCGGCGCGGGAGGACGAGGGGGCTCCCGCCGAGGAAGCCGGGGAGGACGAGGGTCCCCGGGCCGGGCTGCTCGCCCCGGTGGCCGCGGCGGTGGTCGGCTTCGCCTTCCTGCTGATGGAGCTGGTCTGGTACCGCATGCTGGGGCCGCTCCTGGGGGGCTCCTCCTACACCTTCGGGCTGATCCTGGCGGTGGCCCTGCTGGGGATCGGCCTCGGCGGTCTCCTCTACGGCGCCGGGGCGCGCTCGCGCCGGCCCACGATGCTCTCCTTCGCCTCCACCTGCGCCCTCGAGGCCCTGCTGATCGCCCTGCCGTTCGCCCTGGGCGACCGGATCGCCGTGCTCGCGGCCCTGCTGCGCCCCCTGGGCAGCGCCGGGTTTCTCTCCCTGGTGGGGAGCTGGACGGCGGTGACCCTGCTGGTGGTGCTGCCGGCGGCGATCGTCTCGGGCTACCAGTTCCCCCTGCTGATCGCCCTGCTCGGCTCCGGGCGCCGGCGGGTGGGGCGCGAGGTGGGGGTGACCTACGCGGCCAACACCCTGGGGGCCATCCTGGGCTCGATCGCGGGGGGCTTCGGCCTGATCCCCCTGCTGACCGCGCAGGGGGTCTGGCGGCTGGTGGCCCTGCTGCTGCTCGGCCTCGCCGCGGTGGCGATCGTGGCCGGCCTGCGCGCCGGGGCCCCCCGCCGCGCCGCCCTGCTCCCGGCCCTGGCCGGCCTCCTGGGGCTCGCCTTCTGCCTGGCTCTCGGCCCCACGGCCTTCTGGCGGCACACGCCGATCGGCGCCGGGCGGCTCTCGACCGCCGACTGGAAGGGACCGAACGACATCCGCGCCCAGGTCGACACCATGCGCCGGCGCATCGTCTGGCAGGCGGACGGGGTGGAGAGCAGCGTCGGGCTCGACCTCTCGGAGGAGTACGCCTTCATCGTCAACGGCAAGTCGGACGGCGCGGCCGTCTCGGACGCTCCCACCCAGGTGATGAGCGGCCTGGTCGGCGCCCTGGTCCATCCCAACCCCCGGCGGGCGCTGGTGATCGGCCTGGGGACCGGCAGCACCGCCGGCTGGCTCGCCAGGGTGCCGTCGATGGAGCGGGTGGACGTGATCGAGCTGGAGCCGGCGATCCGCCACGTGGCCGAGGTCTGCTCGACGGTCAACCAGGACGTGCTCCGCAATCCCAAGGTCCACCTCATCACCGGCGACGGCCGCGAGCTGCTGCTGACCACGGGGGAGTCCTACGACCTGATCTTCTCCGAGCCCTCCAACCCCTACCGGGCCGGGGTGGCGAGCCTGTTCAGCCAGGACTTCTACCGGGCGGTGAAGCCGCGGCTGCGCCCCGGGGGGGTCTTCCTCCAGTGGCTCCAGGGGTACGAGCTGGACGCCCAGGTGGTGCGCACGGCCTACGCCACCCTCAGCTCGGTCTTCCCCTCGGTCGAGAGCTGGCAGAGCCAGCGCGCCGACCTGCTGCTGATGGCGAGCAACGGGCCGGTGGCGCACGACCTCGACCTGGTCCGCTCGCGGGTGGGGATCGAGCCCTACCGCACGGCCCTCGACCGCATCTGGGGGGTCGAGGGGGTGGAGGGCTTCTACGCCGGGTTCGTGGCCGCGCCCCCCTTCGCCCGCGCGGTGCGGGAGGCGGAGGGGAACGCGATCAACACCGACGATCACCCGATCCTGGAGTTCGGCTTCGCCCGCAATCTCGGCCGCTTCGGGCTGTTCCGCCTGGACGACCTCTACGCCCTGGTGAAGGCGCGCGGCGAGGACCGTCCGGTCACCCGGGGGACCCCCCTCGATCCGGCCCGGGTGGCCGAGATGCGGGTGGCCCGCGCCGCCTACTGGGAGGTGCCGCTCCCCGATCCCGACCCCCACGGGGGCCACGACGGGCGTCTGCGGGTGGCCGCCCGGCACGCCTGGGTGCGGCGGGCCCTGCCCGAGGCCTGCGCGACCTGGTTCGCCCAGCCGGAGCCGCCGGGAACCCACGCCGACCGCCTGCTGGTGGCCGAGTGCCTGGCCGCCGCGCGCGACCCGCGCACCCCGGCCGCCGCCGCGGCGCTCGCCCGGGACCAGCCGATCGAGACCGACCTGGTGATGGCCCAGTGGCTCGCCGCCACCGGTCGCCGGGCCGAGGCGGGGGAGCGCCTGCTGGCTGCCCTGACCGCCTATCGCCAGGACCCCTGGGTCTACCGGCCGCTGATGGGGAGGAGCCTGCCGCTCGCCGCCGATCTCGGACGGACCGACCGGGCCCTCGCCGTCCGTCTCTACGACGTGCTCGGCCAGCCCTTCGCCGCCCGCATGTACGAGCAGCAGCGGCTGCTGTCGCGCATCTGGCTGGCGCGCACCCTCGACCCCGCCCGCCTCTGCGCCGAGGCGATCGCGCCGATGGAGCCGAACGTCCCCTGGGAGGGGCCCTTCCTCGAGTTCCGCTGGGAGTGCTACCGCCGCCAGGGGAACCCGCTGGCGGAGAAGGCCCGGCGGGAGCTGGAGGAATTCCTGGCGGACACCCCGCCGCGGTTGGGGGCGGGCCTGGAGAGAAAAGGGACCTAAGGGACCCAAGGGACTCAAGGGACGAAAAAGAGACAGGAGCCTTGTCCCTTTCGTCGCTTAGGTCCCTTAAGTCCCTTCGTCCCTTCTCTCCTTGACCCTCCCCACCTGATCTCATAGGCTCGACGGACCACTCTCCGGAGTGGCCTAGGGAGAGGCTTATATTCATGGAATCCAATGAGATTCAAACCATCGGAGTCGTCGGCGCGGGCACCATGGGGCACGGCATCGCCCAGGTGGCCGCCCAGAGCGGATATCAGGTCCTGCTGGTCGACGCGGTGCCGGCGGCGCTGGAGCGCGGCCGCACGCAGATCGGCAAGGGGTACGAGCGGCTGGTCGCCAAGGGGAAGCTCGCCGCCGAGGAGCGCGACCAGGCCCTGGGCCGGCTGAGCACGTCGGGCGATCTCGCGGCCCTGGCCGCCGCCGACCTGGTGGTCGAGGCGGTGGTCGAGCGGCAGGAGGTCAAGACCAAGGTCCTCTCCGAGCTGGATCGGGTCTGCCCGGCCCACGCCATCCTGGCCACCAACACCAGCTCGATCTCGATCACCAAGCTGGCCGGCGCCACGGCGCGGCCGGAGAAGGTGATCGGCATGCACTTCATGAACCCCGTGCCGGTGATGCAGCTCATCGAGGTCATCCGCGGCCTCGCCACCAGCCAGGAGACCTACGACGCCGTCGAGGCCGCCTCCCGGAGGATGGGGAAGACCCCCGTCGAGGTGCACGACGCCCCCGGCTTCGTCTCCAACCGGGTGCTGATGCCGATGATCAACGAGGCCATTTTTTGCCTCTACGAGGGGGTCGGGAAGGCGGAGGCCATCGACGAGGTTATGAAGTTGGGGATGAATCACCCGATGGGACCCCTGGCGCTGGCCGACCTGATCGGTCTCGACGTCTGCCTGGACATCCTGAAGGTTCTGCAACAGGGGTTCGGCGATCCCAAGTACCGCCCCTGCCCGCTGCTGGTCAAGATGGTCGACGCCGGCCGTCTGGGCCGCAAGTCGGGCCGCGGCTTCTACGAATACGGCCAGGCCTGAGCCGGAAGGGAAGAGCTGGAAGGAATGTACTGCCAAGTCTGCGGCGCCCCGAACCAGGACGACCACGAGTTCTGCGTCCGCTGTCACCAGAAGCTGCTGGTGCTCTCGGGCTCCCTGCGCGAGGAGGAGGAGGGGTATGAGGAGAGCTCGGAGGAGAGCTTCTCCTTCGACGAGCACCTGCTGGAGCGGATCTCGATCCTGGAGGAGGCCGTCAAGCGCACCGCCGAGACGGTCCGCCAGCTCCTCGGCGCCCTGCACAAGCAGGAGAAGAACATCCTGATCAACCAGACCGGCGTCTCGGCCCTGCGCGAGCTGCTGGAGCAGAAGAAGTACATCGGCTGGGACGAATGGAGCGAGCTGTGGGAGTCCAAGATGGACTACCAGCTCCTGGCGCTGGAGAAGCGCGAGCGCTTCCTGGCCACCAAGGAGCGGATCTCCGGCCTCTATCACGGCGACAAGCGCAAGCTCTTCCTCCAGTACCTGGAGGACGCCGAATACGCCCTCTTCGCCTTCGACATCGAGCGCGCCGTGGGGGCCCTGGAGTCGGCCTACAAGCTCGACCGCGGCAACTACGAGCTGGCCTACTTCCTCGGCGAGACCCACTTCAACGAGGCCAACAGCGAGGCCGCCCTCGGCTACTTCGCCCGCGTCCTGGAGGTCAAGCCGGACCACTACGAGGGGCTGGTCTACAGCGGCGTCATCAACTACGAGAACGGCGACCACGGCCGGGCCGAGGAGTTCCTCAAGCGGGCGGTGGCCATCTATCCGGACAGCTTCCTGCCCCATTTCAGCCTGGGGGCGGTCTACGCAGGCAAGGGAGACCTCGCCAAGGCGGTCCTCTTCCTGGAGCGGGCGGTCGAGGTCGATCCGGTGCCGCAGGCCCTGTTCCTGCTCGGCAGCTGCTTCTACGAGATGGGCAAGCTCTCCTCGGCCGTGCACTACCTCCAGGAGGCGGTGCGGCACGATCCGGCCTTCGAGGAGGCCCACCACCTGCTGGGGCTCGCCTATCTCGACCGCCACTGGACCCGCAAGGCGCTCGACGCCTTCCGCCAGGCCCAGCGGCTCAACCCCAAGAAGCTGCAGTACCAGGATCTCGTGCGCTACCTCTCGGGCCGCGACGGCGCGCCCCTGCCGGACGTGGACGGCGAGGCCGGCATCTGGTTCCACAAGGGGGAGGAGTTCCTCGCCCGCGAGAACCTGAAGCAGGCCCACTCCTGCTACCGCCGCGCCCTGTCGCTGGAGCCGGACAACCCGACCCTGCTGATGTCCTACGCCCTGCTCTGCCTGCACATGAACCGCAGTCAGGAGATCGAGGCGGTCACCCGCAAGGTGCTCGACCTCAACCCCGGCGAGACCTTGAAGGCGACCGCCTACGCGGCGCTGATCGAGGCGCTGCGCAGCCAGGGGAAGTTCCGCGAGGGGAACCGCATCGGCGAGCTGCTGCTCGACGAGGGGAGCTCGAACTTCACCAAGTCGATCGCCTACTACGAGATGGCCTACAACCTGGCGGAGATGGAGGAGGACCTGGAGCAGGCCCTCGACTACGCCCGCCGGTCGGTGGAGCTGGCGCCGGACGAGATCAAGCAGTTCCCCCTGGCCGCCCTCGGCTGGGTCCACTACAAGCGCAAGGAGTTCGACAAGGCGGTCGACTTCCTCTCGCGCTCGAGCGAGCTGGGTCCCTCGCCGGTGACCCTGACCCATCTCGGCATGGCGCTCCTCGCCTCCGGGGAAGAGGACGAAGCGCGCTCCGTCCTCGCCCACGCCCGCGCCCTCGGCGACCGTGGGGAGGCGCTGCAGGAAAAGATGATGGAGTGCATGAAGGACTCCGCCCGCCTGATCGAAAGAGCCCGCCGCAGCCCGCGGAAATAGTTTTCCCCCTCGCGAGGGGCGTGAGCGCCCTCTGGAGGGGCGGTAGCGCCCTCGCCAGGGGCGGACGCGCCCTCCCGGGGGGAGCCCGCGCCCTCGCGAGGGCGGAGCCGCCCCTCGCCAGGGCGCAACGCGCCCTCCGGAGGGGGGAGCGCGGCAGGTTCTCTGAAAGAGGGACAGCAGGGACAGCAGAGACGCCAGGGACATCGAGGCCGGGAAAAGAGATGCCGGAATCAGGTATTCTCGTCTCTGGAGTCCCTGCTGTCCCTGCTGTCCCTCTTCGCTCCATGTACAATACCGCCCCTTCAGGCTTCAAATCGGAGCCCCCCAGGACTGGAGAATCCCTATGCGCTGGAGTCGCTATTACCTGTATACCACCCGCGAGGTGCCGAACGACGCCGAGGTGATCAGCCACCAGCTCATGGTGCGCGCCGGCATGATCAAGAAGGTCGCGGCCGGCATCTACACCTATCTGCCGTTCGGCTGGCGGAGCCTGCAGAAGTTCATGGCGATCGTCCGCCGCGAGATGAACGCGGCCGGCGCCGTGGAGCTGTTCATGCCCGCCATCCAGCCGGCCGAGCTGTGGATGGAGTCCGGGCGGTGGCAGCGCTACGGCAAGGAGCTGCTGCGCATCAAGGACCGCCACGAGCGGGACTTCGTCTTCGGCCCCACCCATGAAGAGGTGATCACCGACACGGTGCGCCGGGACGTCAAGAGCTACCGCCAGCTCCCGTTCAACCTCTACCAGATCCAGACCAAGTTCCGGGACGAGATCCGCCCCCGCTTCGGCCTGATGCGCGGCCGCGAGTTCCTGATGAAGGACGCCTACTCCTTCGACATCTCCGCCGAGGGGCTCGACGTGTCGTACGAGGCCATGCGCGCCGCCTACTGCCGGATCTTCGAGGCCTGCGACCTCGACTACACCATGGTCGAGGCCGACTCCGGCGCCATCGGCGGCTCCGCCTCCCACGAGTTCATGGTGGTGGCCGACACGGGGGAGAGCGCGGTCGTGCGCTGCCCGAGCTGCGGCTACGCCGCCAACGTCGAGCGGGCCGAGATGCGGCGGGTCGAGGAGAGCGGCGAGGCCCACCCCCAGCAGGAGATGCAGGAGGTGGCGACCCCGGGCAAGCACGCCGTCGAGGAGGTCGCCCGCTTCCTCAAGGTCTCCCCCAAGCGGCTGGTCAAGACCCTGATCTACGAGACCGAGAAGGGGACCATCGCCGCCCTGGTCCGCGGCGACCGCGAGATCAACGAGGTGAAGCTGGCCAACCACTTCGACGTCCAGCACCTGGCTCTCGCCAGCGAGGAGAAGGTCACGGCGGCCACCGGCGCGCCGGTCGGCTTCGCCGGTCCGGTCGGCCTCAAGGGCATCCCGGTGGTGGCCGACGTCGGCCTGCGCGGCATGACCAACTTCGTGACCGGCGCCAACAAGGGGGACGCCCACTACACCAACGTCAACTGGGGGCGGGACGTCGATCTCTCCGACTGGGCCGACCTGCTGCTGGTAGCCGGCGGCGATCCCTGCCCGCGCTGCAACGGCACCCTGGTGCAGTTCCGGGGGATCGAGGTGGGGCACATCTTCAAGCTCGGCACCAAGTACTCGGAGACGCTCGGCTGCGTCTACACGGACGAGGCGGGCGAGGACAAGCCGATGATCATGGGGTGCTACGGCGTCGGCATCGGCCGCACCGTGGCCGCCGCCATCGAGCAGAACCACGACAAGGACGGCATCATCTGGCCCCGCCCCCTGGCGCCGTTCGAGGTGCTGCTGATCGCCGTCAACCCCGAGGACGAGGCGGTCAAGCGCACCGCCGAGGAGATCTACGCCCGGCTCCAGGAGAAGGGGGCCGACGTCCTCTTCGACGACCGCGACGAGCGCCCCGGCGTCAAGTTCAAGGACGCCGACCTGATCGGCATCCCCGTCCGCGTCACCGTCGGCGCCAAGTCCCTGGCCGACGGCAAGGTCGAGGTCTCCCTCCGCCGCGACCGCGAGAAGCTGATGGTCTCGCCGGAGGAGGCGGTGGGGAAGGTGCTGGAGTTGCTGGCGGGGTAGGTTTGGACAGGTTTGCGGGTCCGGTCTACCCCCACCTGTCCGTAGAGACGCCCCAGACCCGATACGACACCCTCGGCAGGCCACGGGGACGTCGGGGCGTCTCTTCGAAGGGCAGGGGCCTCGAACGTGCCACCGCGGCCCTGAATGCGGTAGGCGCTCTTCCTTCTTTCGGAATTGGGGGGAATCGGTACGGTATACCTTCCGAGGAGAGACGCCCCGCCGTTGAAGGCCTCGGGAGGTTTCCGTAGCGGGTCTGGGGCGTCTCTACGGTCTGATTCCTTGGTCCCGGTCCGATTTCCTTGGCCCTGGGTCCCTGCCTTTTCTAGCGGTCCACCGGATTTCCCCCCTCCCCCCTTGCCTTTCCCTAGACGACCGTACTATGGTCATCGTACACCTCTCTGGTGAAAGACGACGGCCATGGCCCCGCTCCTGCGCATCGATTCCCGCGACGCCCGTCCGATCTGGCGACAGATCGAGGAGGGGGTGCAGCACCTGGTGGCCCGGGGCGCGCTGCCGGCGGGGGCGGTGGTGCCCTCGGTGCGGGATCTCGCCCGCGATCTCCAGGTCAATCCGGCCACGGTCTCCAAGGCCTACCAGCGGCTGACCGACGCCGGGGTGCTCACCGTCCGGCGGGGAGAGGGGACCTTCGTCGCCGCGGCTCCGCCTCCCCCGGAAGCCCGCCGGGAGGACCGGCTGCACGACGAGGCCGCCCGCTACGCCAGCGTGGCCATCACCCTGGGAGCGACCCGCGAGGAGGCGCTGTCGACCTTCGAGACCGCCTGGCGGAGCCTGACGGACGGCGCTGCGGAAGGAGAAGCAGGATGAACCCCATCGCCCTGGAGGGGCTGACCGTCCGCTACGGCGCGCGGCTCGCCCTGGATCAGGTCTCGCTCGCCGTGCCCGAGGGGGCGGTCTACGCCCTGCTCGGCCGCAACGGCGCGGGCAAGTCGTCGCTCGTCCGCTGCCTGCTGGGCGAGCAGAAGCCCACGTCCGGCCGGGCCCTCCTGCTGGGCCGGGACGTCTGGAGCGAGCGGGCGGCCATCCTCTCCGAGGTCGGCGTGGTGCCCGAGGAGCCGGACGCGCCCCCCTCGATGACCGCCCGGCGGCTCTCCCGCTTCTGCTCCAGGCTCTACCCGCGCTGGGACGCCGCCGGGATCGAGGCGCGGCTGAAGCGCTTCGGCGTCTCGCCCGACACCCCGTTCGGCAAGCTCTCCAAGGGACAGAAGGGGCAGGTGATGCTCTCCCTGGCCCTGGCCGGCACCCCCCGCCTGCTGGTGCTCGACGATCCCACCCTGGGCCTGGACGCCGTGGCGCGCAAGGCGGTCTTCGAGGAGCTGATCGGCGAGCTGGCCGACCGCGGCACCACCGTCTTCCTCACCACCCACGATCTCGCCGGAGCGGAGCGGATCGCCGACCGCGTGGCCGTGCTGAGCCAGGGCCGGGTGGTCCTCGAGGAGGAGATGGAGACGCTCAAGCAGCGCTTCCGGCGGATCAGCTTCCCGAACTCGCGGAAGGAGGCGGTGGCCCGGCTGGAGACGCTCGCGCCGGTGGCGGTGGCCTCCCGCGGCTGGGAGGTCGAGGCGGTGGTCTCGCGGTACGACGAGGAGCGCCTGGTGCGGGAGGACGAGCCGGAGGTCTCGGCGCTCACCCTGGAGGAGATCTTCATCGCCGTGACCGGCGCCGCCGGGGAGACCGGACCATGAGAGGGTTCATCGCCGTCGTCGAACGGGAGATCTACGAGCGCCGGCTGCTCGGCGTGGTGGCCCTGTTCCTGGGTCTCGCCGCGATCGTGCTGCCCCTGGTGCCCGGCCTCCGGCCGGGCGGGGTCTCGGTGGAGGACCTGCGGAGCGGCATGGCCGTGGGCTTCGCCCTGCTGCTGGGCGCCCTGCTGGCCGTCTTCCTGGGCAGCTCGATCCTCGCCGGCGAGCTGGTGGAGCGCCGGCTCGGCTTCTACTTCGCGCGCCCGCTCTCCGGCCGGGTGATCTGGGCCGGCAAGATCGCCGCCGCCCTGACGCTGATCCTGGGCGCCGGCGCCCTCATCCTCGCTCCCGCCGCCCTGACGGGGGGAGGCCTCAGCCTGAGCGGCATGTGGGGCACCTGGTTCTGGAATCTGAGCGGGGTCGCCCTCATTCCCCTCGCGGTGGCGGGCCTTCTCTTCCTGCTCCTGGCCGCTCATGCGGCGAGCGTCGTCGTGCGCGCGCGCTCCCCGTGGGTGATCCTGGACATCGTGGCCCTCGGTCTGGTCGTCCTCCTGATCGACGGGTCCTTCCGGCGGCTGATCGACCAGGGGATCTACCCCACCCAGAGCGTCTGGGACGGCTCCCGGATCCTCTCCGAGACCGGCGTCACCGCCTGGCTGTTCTGGGCCCTTCTGCCGACCGTCTTCCTGGCCCTGGCGATCGCCGGAGCCGCGCAGGTGATCCACGGACGGACCGACGCGCGGCGGGGGCACCGGATTCTCTCCGCGACCCTCTGGGGGATCCTGCTGGCCGCCGCGATCCTGAGCGCCGCCTTCGCCTCCTGGGTTCTGGCGGCGGGGCCCCGCGATCTGCGGAACGCCGACCGCCTCGTCGCCGCCCCTGCCGGAACCTGGATCGCCCTCTCCGGGCCCGCCCTCCACCGGCCGGGATACCATCCCAGCTTCCTCTACGACTTCGGCTCCGGACGCTGGACCCCTGCCCGCTTCGGCCATATCGCCACCTTCTACGACGACGTCGAGCCCGCCGTCCGCTTCTCGGCGGACGGCCGGCGGGCGGTCTGGCTGGATTACGAGGGGTTGCCGAGGGTCGACCCCGTGATCCACCTGTACCGCATGGATCTGGACCGTCCGGGAGCCCGTCCGGTCCGCACGACGACAACGTTCGACGCGATGCCCGGAAGCCTCGCGCTGTCTCCGGACGGCCGTCTTCTCGCCTTCTATCACTGGAGTTACAAGGACCGCTCGGGCCGGGTGATCGTGCAGGAGACCGTCTCTGAAAGGCTGCTGGCGTCGATCCGCTACGAGAGCGTCAGCTCCCGCCCGCGCCTGGTCTTCACCCCGGCTGGCCGCCTGCGTCTCTACGAGGCCTCCATGATCCGCCGGCCCGGGTTTCCCGCCGAGATCCGGGAGTCCCCCGACGGGATCTCCGAGATCGATCTCTCCTCTCCGTCTCCCCGCGTCGAGCCGACCGGGAGGATGCCCTCGGCCCGCGGCTCCGGCTGGAGTCTCGACGTCGTCCACGACCGCGCCCTCCTGCGGGGGAAGGCAGGCCTCCTGCTCTGCGACGGCAGGACCGGAGCGCTCCTGGCCCGGGTGGGAGAGCCCTACTCGTACGGCTACTTCCTCACGGACGGGCGGATCGCCGTACTGGATCGCGCGCTGAACGGAGCCCGGGCCCTGCGGCTCCTCACGGAGGATGGGCGGTCCGAGCTGCGGCGCTGGGACTTCGGGGGCGCCCGAGGGCTGGTTCCCGCGGGCCAGCCCTCGCCGGGCCGGTTGCGCGTCGTGGTGTCGGCCACCGGCTCCCCCGGGGGCGGCTGGGATCTGCGGGAGCTCGACCTCGAGTCCGGCGCCTCGCGGTCGCTCGGCCGGCGCTCGCTGATCTATCCCACCCACGGCCGGGACGGCCAGCCGACCTCCTCTCTCGCCGGCGCGGACGGCATCCTCTGGTACGACCCCGTGAGCCTCCAGGAGCGGGTGCTGCTCAAGGGCTAGGAGCCTGCGCAGCAGAAAGCCCGGGCATAAATACCCGGGCTAAGAACGGCGCCGGGTGAACCCGGCTTCGAAGCCCCCTTCAGGGGGCGCCGTTCTTAGCCCGGCGATTTATCGCCGGGCGAAGGGAGCCA
>Ga0070666_10002350_pt1 | contig 11428 bp, 10 predicted proteins | sample KBSS23metaG_FD_64677 | JGI IMG/M metagenome (GOLD analysis project Ga0070666, IMG submission 64677) | Switchgrass rhizosphere microbial communities from Kellogg Biological Station, Michigan, USA - KBS S2-3 metaG | ecosystem: Host-associated > Plants > Roots > Rhizosphere > Soil ... | reverse complement strand
CTCGGTTCGGATTCGCGGTTGTACAAAGCGGTCATCTCGAATTTAAATCACGACCCGACCACCGACGATGGCACGAATTGGATCTGCGTGAGCATTCCTCTCGTCGGTTCATCGAACGGTCAGGTCGCGATTTGGAATGCGTCCACTCAGCGGTATGAACCAGGAACGATTCCCACCGGCTCCGGACTTCCCGTCGGAACGAACAATCAGATCATCGTCAACGATGGCTCGACGCCTTATGTTGCGGTCGACATGTCCGGCGATGCGACGATTGTCAACACTGGCGCGGTCACGGTTTCAAAGTCGCACGGCAACGCGTTCCCTTCCGCTGCGACGGTGAAAGGCGACGTTTGGTATGGATCGAACGCGAATACGCTTTCCGCTTTGGCGGGCAACACCACGACGACCAAGAAGTTTCTGACCGAGACGGGTACGGGCAGTGCGGCCAATGCGCCGGCGTGGTCGACCATCGCTCAGTCCGACGTTTTGCCAACGGGCACCGACACCCAGACTCTCTATAACAATTCGGGTACGTGGGCGGCGACCTCGTTCCTACGAACCGATGCGGGAAACAATCGGTTGTTGGTCGGCAATCCGGGTTCGCCGGACGCCAATATCGATTTCCAAGTTTGGGGCACGGGTGGAACGGGCGCGTCTACTCCCGTGATGATCGAGGCGGTCGAAGGCGCGTCGAGCGCGAACAGCGTTTCCATGCGCGCTTACAACTCGGGCGCTTCCAAAGGCGCGGAAATCGGATATGCAGGAACAAGCGGAGATTTCTTTCCTTCGACCACGGGCGGCGATGCGATCGTTCGTGCAACAGGCACCGGAGCCGGATCCCTTTGGCTGGGTCAGGGTACGACCGCGATCGCCAAATTTGATTCTTCGGCGCTGGGTGCGAATAAGTTTCTCGCCGCACCGGACGGATCGTCGGGCGCGCTAGGCATTCGCTCGATTGTTGCCGCCGACATTCCTTCCCTTGCGCTATCGAAGTTGACGAGCGGGGGCGTGGCGGGCAAGGTCGTTTACGATAACGGCACGAACATCGTGGAGTCAGCGGCGGGTGCGGACACGCAGACTTTGTATATGAGCGGAACGACGCCGTCGTTCAGCTCGGTGCTGACGAACAACGGGTCGACGGTCGGGATCACGCCGGCTGCGAGCAACGTGGGTTTGACGATCAACGGGGTCGCGTCTTCGAAGGCGCTCGTGATTTCGGGGAATAACAATCCTCTGATCGACATCACGAACACGGCGCAGAACTGTTTGACGCTGACTACAACGATGAGCCTTTCATCATCTTCTGGTGCGTCACTAAATATCGCCAGTAATTCCTCAGCAACGTCTGCGGGCCAAAAATACGGTGCTCTAAATTTCAGCAGGAACATTGCCGGGTCGCTAACAGCATTTGGCAGCATCGACGCGTTCTCGGAGGAAGATAACACCACAAATATCGGAGGCAAACTTAGATTTCGCGTTGGTGTGCTCGGAGGTATATCCCTACGATCTAGTGTGGAAATTCGAGGCAACGGCGACGTTTCGTTTAACGCTTCTGGTAGCGAAGCAGCAACGTCTACCACGGGAGGTCTCACGTGGTTACCAACGTGCGCTGGCGTTCCCACCGGAACGCCAGCAAACTCCTACACCGGTGCTGCACCAGTCATCCTCGATCGATCGAACAATCGGTTGTATGGCTATATGGGCGCGTCTTGGCAAAACCTATCTCCATCTGCTGGCACAGGTGCCCCAAGTCTATCAATTGTTTATCTCTCGACTCCAATAAGCGGCCACACCGATACGCTTTCGGCAAGCACCGATGTCGTTCTCGCTGACACGAGTGCGGGAGGTTTGCAAGGGATTATCTTGCCTTCGACTGCGTCTAGAGGCACAAAAGAGATAGTGGTTCGACGCATCGTTGGGGGAATCGCGAACGTGACGATTTCCGCGGGCGCAGGTGACGCAATGGAAAATGGAACGATCACGCTGACGACTGCAAAAACGCAGCGACTAGTTGCGTACGGCAACACTTGGTATCCGGCGAATTAGCCCATCTATCAGCCCCTTCTGATTGACCATAAGGGGCACCTTCTTCCCCCTGCAGGCATCCATCCGGGTTGCGTGAGAAACCTTCCGCCGATACCGATCGGGCCGGACCAGACATGCCATGTGAAATATCACAGCGGGCACGACTTTCGGTGACCACCTTGACCTTGAGCCCTAATCTCTCTCGTAATATAGGGACATTGAGCTCTATTGCCTCGCCGTTATCTGATGGCTCCGATGCAATTGCCGCCTTGCCGAATCAGCATGCAATGGCATCCAAGGCTACAAGGTACGCAAACCTCGACATACTACGCCTGTTTTTGGCGACAAACGTCGTTGTGCTCCATTGTATGAAGACGGGACTGGCCCAGTTCTTGCCACTGGTGGCAACTTTCGTTTGCTTATCCGGCCTCCTCATTCCGGATTCATTCACGCGATCTACAAGTTACGGTCAGTTTGCAATCAAACGAATTGCGCGCGTGGGACCGGGGCTCATCATTTCTCTCTTTATCGTCGCGCTTCTTTTCGGCTTCCCTGCGATGAAGAGTACATTTCTTTACTATCTGACGGTAGGCGTCGTCCTTCCCTACGCAACCTCTAAAGATCCAGCGCTTTGGTCGCTGATGCTCGAGGAAATTCTGTATGCGGGTCACTGCCTTGTCCGCAAGACCAAGTTTCTATGGCGCCCGGCTTACATTTTTGTGATATACGCAATCCTCACGTTCACAACACTTTATCTCTACTATCATCCCCAGATTCACTTCCCCGGGATCGAGTCATACCGGCTACCCTACGCGTTTAGTATTGCTTCAACATTTGTGGTTGGCAACTTCGCATGTTTGTATAAACCACTGGTGAAGAGAATCCCTTGGAAGATCGCAGGGATAGCTTTTGTTCTTGCGACTGCGGCTTGGCTTCTGCGCTGGAACTTGGGATGGTTCTACTACGTGTTTTCCGTTCACCTGGCAGCACTTTCCGCAATCGTCTTTGGATATGTGACTCCCCAAATAAAATGGAAATTTCCTGACATTTCCTATGGTGTGTACGTCTATCACACTCCTATTATCTTTGCGATTCAGGCAAGATCAAGTCTCGACGGATACGCCCTACTTGCTGTGGTCTTGCCCATCATCATTGCCGTCAGTATCGCAAGTTGGTACTTGGCAGAGGGTCCTGCTTTGGCTTACAAGGACCGGTTGGTGCAAGCATCTAGAACAAAGGCAAGAGCAACGGCCGAGGAACTTGCACGAGCCAACACTTAGTGAAGAGCAACTGAAAACTGAGTAGTGGGTCAGTTTGAACTTGAGATTCTTAAGAATTACCAGGGTCTTTCGGCGAAAGCAGTCACTCGCGTTAACGACCGTCGTAGTAGGTGGTAATCGCGTTTGGGAGTTGTCGCACGAGGCACCGCTTTGCAGGTTGTTCAGCTCCGGATATTACGCGACGCTCAAGCAAGTACGAGACTGCCTAAGCGCCGCGTTAGATCACTTTGAAGCCGAGTTAGGCAGCCTTGATGTAGACAAGACTAGCTCGTGCGCCACTGCTGTAACCCTTTGTATCGACGACCACATTCCAGACACCACTGCGGGGTGGCTTGGACGTGGTGAGTCTCATTCGAACGTTAACCGAGTAGGCGTTGAACGAACGCCCTTGACGGTAGTCGGAGAACTCGGAGTCGGTCAAGAACCGCAAATTACATTGCGTATCTGTCGTGACTCGCACGAAGTCATCGGTGCTAAAAAACTCCCTTAAGTGAAGAAAATTCGACATTTGCGCTTTACCTCCAGTGGATAAAGCCCGGATAGGCTCCGGATCGCCCGAACTCTGGCCCTTGTTGAACGCGTCTCGTCCGTGAAACGGCTTCACAACAGAATTCAACCGCGCTCAGCTCTAGTCCAGCTCAGTCGCGGAGACTGCATGACGACGGCCCTGCATTCCGGGCGGGGCTGCTCGTCTACCTATTTGACGTCAAGCGGCAGTTAGAACTAGTTCCTGGTAATTGCTGCAATATTGAGCGCTTGTGCCACCGCCGACCGGTAGAAAGTCGGCGTATAGGAGACTTTTTTGACCGAATTGCAACCTCGCGGAGCCAAATTGCGTCTATAAGTAGACAAATGGATACATATATGTGTTATGATTTGACGTAGCACATAAGGGGCATCGAATTCAACCTGCTTTTAGTGGAACTGATTCGTATTAGGTTCAAGTGGCGGTAAAATTACCCATGGTGAGTAGAAAGCAGGGTCCCGAAGATCTGAATGAGACTGCTTTCAGGGTAGTTCAGCAAGCCATTGGCGCGGAGCCCAAAACGGTTCCGGTTGACAAGAGTCCCGCTGCTGTAGCGCGTGGGAAGGCACGATCCAAAAAATTAAGCGCCGAAGAGCGCTCGGCAATCGCCAAAAGGGCCGCGCAAAAGCGCTGGTCGAACTGACTTATTTTGTTTGTTTGCGTTCCTTTGTCGGGAGTTGTGGATGTTTAGAGAAGAAAAAGCGACTGCTCTTGCGTATTGGCTGGTCAGTAAGGCTGGCGGCACCATGTCGCACAAAAAGCTAATGAAGCTCCTATACCTTTACGAGCGAGAGTACATGCGCGTCGTCGGGTTGATTTTTACAGGCGACCACTTCGCGAGTATGCCCGAGGGGCCAGTATTGCAAGACACTTATGACTGCATGAAGCGCTATCCGACACCCCAGATGAAGCCGAACATCGGGGAAACATGGAAACAAAGCCTTACTGCTATTAGTAAGTTCAAACCGATCAGCATCAAGGCAGAGTTAAAGCCCGATGCCGTTCTAACACCGAAGCAGATAGCCATTCTGGCTGACATCTGGACCCAATACGGCTCAATGTCCGAAGAAGAGCTGATCGCCCTAACTCACAAATTTCCCGAATGGCGCAAGCCCACAGGCGAATCAAACAAAGCAGATCTCGACATATTAGATGTCTTCAAGTCATTTGGACTCAATGAAGATGAATCGATGGATAGAGTCAGGCGAATTAGGGACCGAGAAAAGGTTGATACCTTCTTTGATTCGGTAGCATAGAGCCCTTGTGTACTGCGGGCGGGCGGTTGTAGTTACGTTCGACAACTCGCCCAGAGACCACCTTTTTATTGTTGTTTCAGAGCCGCCAGACGCAATAGCAGCTTGTGTTTGTACGTTCCTTGAAGGCTTACACGGTCCCGCCCTGGCAATTCCGGCGGGGTCTATCCTTACTGAGCCCAAAGCTGTTCAATATAGAACTTCGCGCCGAAGCGTCCTCGACATTAAGTTCACGAAGATTCTTAGCGAGGCGCAGTTGAAGGGGGCTTTTAATAAGGGCATAAATGCTGGCCAAGCCAAACCGGAATTCCTTAGATGGTGTCGGCAAGCACTTTGCGACTATAGACAGGAATGTGATGACATGGCTCAAATTGCAGCCATTGAAGAAATTGGACCCAAGTGGGAATCAATCGGTGAAATTGACGAATATGCATAACAGAACCATATATAACAAGCATACTAGTCAATATGAATCGTCTCTCCAGTGATAAGCGGAATCAAGTTGTTAGGTGCTTGGTCGAAGGAACTTCGATCAGGGCCACCGTCCGCATGACTGGCGTTGCAAAGAACTCCTGGTTGACCTAGGCGCGGCTTGCTCCGAATATCACGACCGCACACCATGCGGAACCTGACTCCAAAGCGGATAGAGGTTGATGAGATTTGGTCTTTCTGCTACGCGAAGGCAAAGAACGTTCCTGGGCAGCATGAGGGCGAATGGGGCTATGGCGACGTTTGGACTTGGGTTGCTATGGACCCGGAAACAAAGCTTCTGGCACTCTGGTTTGTCGGAACTCGGGACGGACTCTCTGGCCGAATCTTTATCGACGAAGTGCGGACTCGGTTGACGGGTCGTTTCCAGTTGACTTCAGACGGGCACCACGCATACATGGAAGCGGTTCGCGGTTTATTCAAGGACGATATTGACTACGCGCAACTAGTGAAGCTCTACGGACCTGACCCGACAGATACGGGACGCTACAGTCCCGCAGCTTGCCTTGGAGCCACCAAAAAAGTTCGTTTCGGCATCCCGACAAAGACAAGATTTCGACTTCGATGGTCGAACGACAGAACCTCACAATGCGAATGTGCATGAGGCGCTTTACGCCACTCACCAACGCATTCTCAAAGAAGATCGAGAACCATGAGGCAGCAATCGCTTTGCACTTCATGTACGTGAACTTCTGCCGCAAGCATCAGACGCTAAAACGACCCCTGCGGTAGCCGCTGGTTGCAGATCACGTCTGGAGCATCGAAGAGCTGGTAGGGCTTTGCACCCCAGTAATTCTCAACAATCTTAATTCGAAACTGACCCACTACCGATAACTGTGACTTCGAGTCTGGCAGAGCACCCGCTATAAGTAGGATCAGGCTGGAACCGGCTCGACGGGCTTCACCCTTGGCGATTTCTTTGGAAATCGCCAAGGGTGATTTTTTAGTTTCAGGGCAGGCTGCTCGATCAAAATGGCGCTCAAAAGCGAGACAGCAACAGCTCCCACAATCGTCGTTGCCATCAGCGGGAATCTTTCGGTAACGCCCGAGCGATATGCCACTTCCAGCACCATCAAATGATAGAGATACACGCCGTAGGAAATGTCGACCGGCAGCTTGATCGGAATTTTCGGCCCGGCGATTCCAAACCATATCAGCCCGATGATCGCTACCGTCTGATGCAAGTATTGAGTGATTACGTCTCGGGGAAGTAAGGGATAAAGCGAGAGGGATGCGACGAATAAACACGTCGGCCAAATCGGTTTAGCCTTCATCAATTGCTCGCGATAGTGGTAGGCGAGATTGCCAGCAAAGAACGCGGACGGAAGAAATGCGATGACAACGACGTGAGCGAATTGTCGATTGTAGATATGAGGCAAGAGAACGCAAGTGCCGACAATCGACGCCGCGAAGAGCACCCATGTCCAAACGACCCTTTTATATGCGCCTGCAAACCACAACAGAACGAGGGAAACGTATAAGACCTCTTCGCACGCGAGCGACCAAAGAACGTTGTTCTTCCCGCCATCGTAAGATTGGCCGAACGTGTACCAGTTAGCAAGGGTCGCGGGAATTGCTTTTATTCCGAAGAAGATCGCGACCAACACGAACGATGCGATGAACGCAGGTCCGACACGGAGAAGACGTTTCCAAAAGAAGTGACCCGGTCCTCGTGAGTTTTCGTAACTTTGAAGAACGAGAAACCCCGAGAGGGCGAGAAATCCGGGCACCGCGGGAAACAGCCCCTTCATGGTCGATCCCGTTTGATTCCAAGCGTGCAGGAAGGGCACGGAAAGAGCGAGGATCAGCCGCAGCAAATCGAAGTTTGGATACCGTGGGGCGGTTGAAGGTTTCATCGGCCTGGCTGGAGCGAGTTGCTGCTAATGCAACTCCATGATAAACCAGGTTGTCGGGCGGTGGGTCCTCCACGCGCGACGGGGATGCTCTCAGGGTCCCTACACAAAGACTCTCACCCCGAAGGGGTTCGAAAAAGTAGCCGGGGGTTGAAGGTTTTTGCCGGAGCCTGCGGAGGCAAACACCGCAAACCCCCGGGCGGTCGCATTTGATTCCCCACCCCGAAGGGGTGGTAGAACCTATCGATCATGGGTTCGACATTCTCTAGCCTGCACTACCACGTCGTGTTTTCGACGAAAGATCGAATGCCACTCATTAGCGATTGGGCGTCCGATCTCCATGCTTACATGGGTGGCTCAATCCGTGGAATGGGTGGGACGGCTCGCACGGTTGGTGGCGTAGAGGACCACGTACATCTCTTGCTCTCGTTGAAACCGTCGCATTGTTTGTCGGATGTGGTTCGAGATTTGAAGAAGCAGGCAACGATCTGGACGAAGGAAAATCACTCCGCAAATTTCAGTTGGCAAGATGGTTATGCGGCATTTACGGTCGGACCAAAGGGGATCGAGAATGTGCGCGGATATATCGCCGGACAAGCGGAGCATCACAAGAAGATTTCATTCATCGACGAGTTGCGGAAGTTGTTGGATGAGGCGGGCGTTCCATATGAAGAGCGGTTTTTGGTGTGAGGTCTAGCACCCCTTCAGGGTGCGGACGTGTGGATGATCTTCCGGGGGTATCCGCTTCACTCCTCCACTTCGTTCCGGAGGATCGCTTCAACCCCCGGCTACTTTTTCTGACCCCTACGGGGTAACGGAATTCCTATTGACAAAACAGTAATAAGCTACTTGTCGAAAAACACGCCCAACTGACTCTGCTCCGGCACGCGCTGTTTCCCCACCCAACTCACCTGAGACCCGCCATTCTTCGCCCACGCAAACGCAGATCGGTACGTGTCGTTTCCACCCAAATCGCAGAAGACGCCCAAACATAAAGCTCGCTCACGAAGACCTTTCGGGGCGTCGCCGGATTGGCCCATCGAGACGTCGGTGCACAAATACTTATCGTCGCCGGCAGCATCGAGAAACAATCCGATCCCGTTTGAGTTGGCCGCGCCTAGCGTCGTGTTTCCGCCAACGTACGAATCGTTCCCCGAAAGGTCGAGCAGATAGCCCGCGCTGAAATCGTGGCCACCGCCTTGCGACATCTTCGTCGTTGCGGTGTAGTGGTCGTCGCCCTCATCGTCCTGCAAATAGCCCACCGCGAAATGAGCTGCAGCGCCTTGCACGTACCAGATGCCGTTGTAAATATCGGTGCCCGCGCGGTCCCTTAGAATTCCGATGCCTTCCAAGTAGCCGCATCCCTCCGCGAACACGCCGCCACTGTATTGATCGTCGCCCGCGTCGTCGAGGAGCAAACCGATTCCGCCCGCAAGTTGGTGCGCATCGAGATAGTCGCGCCGCACTCCATTTCCCGCGCCAAGGGACATCGAACTGTTGTGCGGCTTATCCGTTTTCTGTGCTGCAGGGAAATCGATCACCGTGTCATTGGCGACATACACATCGTTGCCCGCATGATCGATGACTGCGCCAAAACCGGCGGTTAGTCCGACGCCTTGCACCTGCGCGAAACCACTGTAGTGATCGTTGCCGGAGACGTCTTCGATGATGCCGGCACCGAAGTTGCCAAACCCAAGTGAATCCTGATAGCCATCGTAGGTGTCGTTTCCTTCGCTGTCTTCGAGAAAAGCGATGCCGAGTCGCCCCGATGCGATTCCGTCTCGCGCCGAGCGATAGAGATCATCTCCGCGAAGGTCGAAAAGGTATGCGTAACCCATGAACGCACCGCAAGGGCCGGGTGTGAATCCTTGAGTTTTGCGACCTTGATAGGAAGCAACATCCTGCGTGGCGAGGACGGGATCGCTCAGATATTTGTCGTTGCCGTTCGTATCGATGGCGATGCTTGCCCAGTGCGTAGGCGTTGCGCATGGCGCGTTGATATAGGTGTCGTTACCGCCGGTGTCGATGATCAAGAAGTGCGGGCCGTTGTAGGTTGAATCTTCGCCGCCCGAGACCGCAATCGCTCCAAATTTCGTCGAAAACTCAAATCGATATTTAGCGGACGCTGGAACGGTGGCGATGATCTTGGACGCCTGTTGCACGGCAAGTAGCAAATCGTTGCCACCCGCAAATAAATATTTGGTGTCCGCTCGGTGGAAGATGTCGAGACCCTTGGCGAAATCTGTGGAGTTGGAATCTTCTTTCAATGCAGCGGTGATGATTTGCTGGATGTTCTCAGGTGTCGTCTTTCCCTGATAGGCAGGTTGTGCGAACAAATCATATAGTTCTTGGACCTGCGGCATCGCGTCCAAAATCAGAAGGGTCGCCTGCTGCACCTCCGGAGGCACCTCGCCAAAGTTGTTTCCGCTCGACCTCACTGCAACAAGGGCTCGCCACCGCTTCTCCATGTTATTGATATCGACCTGGGCTTGCGCCACGCGGGCGGGAATTAGGGTCCGGCGCGTTCCATTGCCGAGATAGTGCGCACCGATGTTCATGATTTCGTTTGGCTTTCCCGCTTGCGAATCGACATCATTCGTAAAAACGTTGAACAAATACGGCGCCTGCCACGGATTGAGGCTTGCGGCATCGTAAAGAGGTGTGGTGAACTCGGCGGAACGGAACAAGGTCATGATTCCGGGGTCGAACCTTGCGGATACGGTCGTAAGTCCGGCCGCGGCAAGGGCGGGCGCGATCTGATCTTCTACGGACATACTGCTCTGAGCTAGGGCAACAAGCATGCAAGCCAAACTGCTGACGATCATCGGTGTATTCCTCGCGGCGATTGGCATCACTATGGCTCAGGCAACTGCGGATGCGCCACAAATTCAGGCACCTGCGCCTCCTCCAATCATTTCTTTTGACGAGATGAAGCCCTACGCGACTTGGGCGGGGACCGATGAATTCGTCGTCAGCTTTCCAAGCTCGGTGACTTCCGACCACGAGCAGAACAACGTCGTCCCGATCCACATTCTTCTTCCTCACGACAAGACGGGCCCGTTCCCCGTGGTGGTCATCCTTCACTATTGGGGCGCCCTGAATCGCAATGTGGAACGCGCGATGGGACAAGAGTTCAATCGGCGCGGCATCGCCGCCGTGCTCATGACCCTTCCGTATCATCTCGAGCGGACTCCGCCCGGAGTGCGATCGGGCGAACTCGCCATCCAGCCGGACGTGACGCAATTGCGGACCACGATGCTCCAGAGTCTGCAAGACACTCGTCGCGCGATCGATTACATTCAGACCCGGCCGGAGTTTCAGCACGACAAGATCGGGATTACCGGATTGAGCCTGGGCGCAATCGTGACCGCTCTCGTTTACGGAGTGGACACCCGCGTGAGCCACGCGGTCTTCGTCCTCGGCGGAGTCGATATCGCAAACATCCTTTGGCACAGCTCGCGGGTCGTCCCCCAACGTGAGGCGCTGAGGCAGAAAGGGTTTTCGGAAGAAAGGCTGCGAGATGAGCTCGCCGACCTGGAGCCTGGCACGTTCCTCAAACAACGGGAGACCAAGGATGCGCTCGTTGTTACCGCGCGATACGACACCGTCATCCCATCGAAGGCATCGCAAGAATTGATCGACGACCTCGGAACGAGCAAGATCTCGTGGCTAAACACGGGACACTTCGGAGGCGCGTTCGTTCAGAAGCGGTTGCTCAGTGAGACCGGCGATTACTTCGAGAACGCATTCAACGGCACACCTTATCATCCCGCATCCAATCTCGGCGCGCCAACGATTCGGTTGGGCGTTCAATACAATCCCGCAACCGGCATGGACATCGGATTCGGCCTCGACTTCTTTGCCGCAGGAAATCAGCGAGAATATGCTGGCACCGCGCTCATCACTCCGCGAGGGCTCAGATTGTTTCTCGGACGTCGTACGAGTGATCAGTTGTCCGTAGGAATCTTGATAGACGCGCGCCGCATCGCCCCTGGAATTCTA
>Ga0070666_10002349_pt1 | contig 11433 bp, 10 predicted proteins | sample KBSS23metaG_FD_64677 | JGI IMG/M metagenome (GOLD analysis project Ga0070666, IMG submission 64677) | Switchgrass rhizosphere microbial communities from Kellogg Biological Station, Michigan, USA - KBS S2-3 metaG | ecosystem: Host-associated > Plants > Roots > Rhizosphere > Soil ... | reverse complement strand
CGCGTCGACAAGGCCGAGCGACTTGGCCTCCTCGGCGCCGACGGCGCGGCCGGTCAACATGAGCGGCAGCGCTTGCGGGGCGCCGATCAGGCGCGGCAAGCGCGCAGTGCCACCCCAGCCCGGCATGATGCCGAGCAGCACTTCGGGCAGGCCGATTTTGGTTTTCGGATCGCGGGTGGCCACCCGATAACGGCACGCCAGCGCCATTTCCGTGCCGCCGCCCATGCAGAAGCCGTGGATGGCAGCCACCGTCGGACAGCGCAGCCGGGCGAGATTCTGCAGCACGCGCTGGCCGTTCTCGACACTGGCGAGCACCCCGCCGGGTTGCTGTTCGAAGGATTCGAATTCGTGGATGTCGGCGCCGGCAATGAAGCCGCTGCTCTTTCCCGAGCGGATTACCACGCCTTTCGGCGGCTCGAACGTCAGACGCTCGATGATCTGCGCGAGTTCGTCCATGACCGCGCGGGCGAGGGTGTTGACCGACGTCCCGGCACGATCGAAAGTCAGTACAACAATGCCTTCGGCGTCGGCCTCGGCCTTCCAGTGGGCGAAACGCAATCCTTCGAACATGGCAGACCTCTGCGCGCAGTCGGTTGGGGTTGTGGCGGGTGACCGCCCTCTGGGTTTCACCCTCAGCAGAGGGTCGACTTATCGCTATAATCGGATCAAGCCGAGCCTGCGGTCAAATGATCTGGCCGGCAACGGAGCGCGGGGATCCACAGGGCGTGAACAACAGCGTTGCCGATGTATTCGTTACTCCGAAGCTATTCGACCGGATCGTGCAATCTGCGCAGAATCTGATTGCAATCGAAACGGCGAATCCGGCAGAGGTGCTGGCGCAGTTTCGCATGCTGGCGCTACGCACCGGCCAGTCCGTGTATTACTGGCAGGACGAAACGGGTATTTCGAGTATGCGCGACCGCGAAGCGCGCGTGCCAGGATCGAAGCGTTCGGGCGACGCGCTACGCTACATCTTGCAGAGTCCGCAGTTCGGCGTTTACCTGTTCACCGAATTTGCCGAGAATCTGCGCCAGCCGAATGTAAACACGTTGCGACAGCTCGCCAAGGCGCGTACGGTCAACGGCCGCAAAGTCGTGTTCGTCGGTGAGAAATTCCGCATTCCGAGCGACATGGAATCCATGTTCGAGCACATCGCGCACGAGCAGGTGACGCGCACGCGTCCGCGCCTGCGCGATGGCCGCTGGGTGGCGTGATGGGTTCGCAGGATACCCACAGCTCGATTCTGCTCGTCACGACGCAGCGCGACGACCGTCGCGTCTTGTTCGAAACGCTGGATGGGCAGGACTTCGGTGCGGTGTATACCGCGAAGGATCTGGCGCAGGCGCTGGCTTTCCTGCAGCAGGACCCGAAGATCGACGTGGTCGTGCTCGAGTTTCTCGGGGAAGCCAAGGACGCAGCGGCGTTCTGCGCACACTTGAAGAAAGAGTCCAAGCTGTCGCGCGTGCCCGTGATCGGCATCACCGCGACGGAGCCGGCGCAACGGCATTGGGGCTGGCACAAGTCGCCGCCCGGGGTGGTCGACTGGATGCGCAGCCCGGTCGAGGCGGATGAAGTGCTCGCGCGCGTGCGCGGGGTGCTCGCGCATAAGCCGGTCGCCGCACCGCCGCCTGCTGTTGCACCGGCTGCTGTAGTCACACGCGCAGCGGCGCCCGCGGCGGCCGCGGAGCGCGCCGAGATCGCACGCTACCGTATGGCGATCGGCACGATCGCGGCAGCGGCCGAATGTGGCGGCGGTGATGAGGGTCTGAACCAGATCGTCAAACTCCTCTGCGACTGGCTGCAGCCGGACTTCGTGATGCTCGTCGCGTCTCTGCCCGAGGAAACCGGCGAAGCACAAACGCTCGCCCTGTACCGGAATCCGGAGCTGCCGGCCGAAGGGCCCGATCCGCTCAAGCAGGCCACGCTCAAGCGTCTGCTCGACGGCACCGCGATCATCCAAGGCGACAAGGCCTGGAGCAGCGTCGAACAGGATCAGTTCCTCACGTTCTTTAGCTTTGAGACATTCATCGGCCTGCCATTGCGCGATGAGCGCCGCAGCACGCTCGGTGCCCTGCTGATCGCCCGCCGCGCCAGCCTGCGTACCGACGATCTGGTCGTCGATACCTTGCGTGCGCTGGCGGGGCGCCTGGCGGCAGACCTCGAATTGCGTCGCGCCCGCGAACAAGGCCGCGCCAAAGGTCTGCAGGACACGCTCACCAACCTGCCGAACCGGCTGTTGTTCAACGATCGCTTGGAAACCACGCTCAAGGAAGCGCACCGCACCGGCGAGATGTTCGCCGTGCTGTTCACCGATCTGGACCGTTTCAAGAGCATCAACGATTCGCTCGGACATGGTGTGGGCGACGAAGTGCTGATCGCGGTTGCCAAGCGTTTGCGCGGCGCAGTGCGTGCATCCGATACGGTGGCGCGCTATGCCGGCGACGAGTTCACGATTATCCTGCGCCACATCATCCAACGCGACGACGTGATGCGTATCGCCGAGAAGATCGTGCGCGTCATGGAAGTGCCGTTGACCTTGGCGGATGGTTCGGAACTGCACATCACCGCCAGCATCGGCGTCAGTTTCTATCCGGACGACGCAGCCAGCGCCGAGCGCCTGCTCAAGCATGCCGACGTGGCGATGTACAGCGCCAAGGGCATGGGCCGCAACAATTTCCAGACCTATGTCGCGGTGCCGGAAGAGTCGCATCAGCAGCGCATGGCACTGGAAACCAAGCTGCGTAACGCCGAAAAGAACGGCGAACTGCGCGTGTATTACCAGCCGCAGGTCGAAACGCAGACTGAAGACATTGCCGGGATGGAAGCCTTGATCCGCTGGGAGCATCCGGAACTCGGCATGATCAGCCCGGGCTTCTTCATTCCGCTGGCCGAAGAGAACGGCCTGATCATCCCGATCGGCGAATGGGTCCTGCGCACGGCCTGCGCCGACGCACACCGCTGGCAGTCGCGCTTCGGCATGAATCTGCGCGTCGGCGTAAACCTCTCCGCGATGCAGTTGCGTCAGCCCAGTCTGGTAGAGCTGGTCGCGAGTGTGCTGCGCGAGACCGGCCTGGAAGCGGACCTGCTCGATCTGGAAGTGACCGAGAGCATCAGCGTGAAGTCCATTCCGAACCTGATCGAGACTCTACAGGGATTGCGCGAACTGGGTTGTCACATATCGATCGACGATTTCGGCACAGGCCAATCCTCGCTCGATTACATCAAGCGCTTCCCGGCCGATCGCATCAAGATTGACCAGACTTTCGTGCGCAACATCGGCGTGGACCCGGACGACGAGGCGATCGTGCGCGCGACCATCGGCATGGCGCACAATCTCAACCGCGCCGTGGTCGCCGAAGGCGTGGAAATCGAGGAACACCTGGAATTCCTGCGCAATGAGGGCTGCGAAGAACTGCAGGGCTATCTGTTCTGCCGGCCGCTGCCGGCGGCGACATTCGAGAACCTGCTGGTCGAGCGCGAGCGCATCCTGCTCGGCGTGCCGGCTGAAGCCGCCTCGTAGATGCGTGGGCAGTGAACTTATCGCCACGGTCTGGGTCTATCGCCCGAGCTTGACCGGGGCGCCGGCAAAGGGAGTGCGGCCCGGATGGGTGAACAAGACACGGATCTGACCCTCGTTGAGCGGGTGCAGAAAGGCGACAAGCGGGCTTTTGACCTGTTGGTGCGCAAGTATCAACACAAGGTGGTTGGCGTGATTTCGCGTTACATCTCCGACTGGAGCGAATGCCAGGACGTGGCCCAGGATGCGTTCATTCGCGCCTTCCGCGCCATCGGTTCGTTCCGTGGCGAAAGCCAGTTCTACACCTGGATGTACAAGATCGCCACGAACACTGCGAAGAACCATCTGGTGTCCGCCGGCCGCCGGCCCCCGACCGACGATGTGGGCATCGACGATGCCATGCAGATCGACGGCGGCATGCGCCTGAAAGACAAGGCGACGCCCGAGCATGAACTGCTGCGCCAGGAAATTGAACAAACCGTGTTCGACACGGTCGAACAATTGCCCGACGACCTGAAGACCGCAATCACGCTGCGCGAGGTCGAAGGGCTGAGCTACGAAGAGATTGCCGAAAAGATGAATTGTCCGATTGGTACCGTGCGCTCCCGCATCTTCCGGGCGCGCGATGCAATCGACCAGAAATTGCGTCCGCTCCTGTCGGACGCCAAAGCGAGCGATACATGAGCGACGAAATTCGCGAACAACTTTCCGCATTGATGGACGGCGAACTGCCGCGCGACCAGGTGCGTTTCCTGCTGCGCCGGATCGATGGCGACGCAGGGCTTGCGCAAACCTGGGCACGCTATCAACTCGCCGGGAACGTGCTGGGCCGGCGCACGGCCGCGCTGCCGCTGCGCGATGACTTTGCCGAGGCATTGATGCAACGTCTCGATGCGGGCGCGACCGGTATCGGCCTGCGTGTACTGCGCTGGGCCGGGGGGGGCGCAATCGCCGCCGCCGTGGCGGTATTTGCGCTGGTCTCTACGCGGCCTGCTGGTCCGGAACCTATGGCGACGCTGGTTTCCGCACCGGTTGCAGCGCACGTCGAGTTGCCGCTGCCGGTCGTGACCACGCCGTCGCTGCCGATGCAGCCGGCATTTGATTTCGCGCAACCGGCCAGTTATGACAGCAACGGGGTGATTCCGTTGCCGAGTTATCGCCGCGAGCAGCCGGTCACGCTCGGCCCCTACGTGCTCCTGACATCCCCCTCAACGCCGGCAACGGCTGACGCTTCGTCGCAGCATTGAAACCATCGGCGGCCGACCTTACATCCTTCTTCACGGAACTTATCCCCTACGACCATGCAATTGTATACTTTGCGTAAACTGCTGATTTTTGTAACTCTCCTGTTTGCCGGCAGCGCTTATGCCGATCTGCCCGATTTCGCCACGCTCGTCGAGAAGAACGCGCCGGCCGTGGTGAATGTGCAGGCGACTCACACCGGTGAAAATGCATCCAACCAGGACTTCGATGCCGATTCGCAGGACGTGCCCGAAATCTTTCGGCGCTTCTTCGGCCCGCAGGGACCGCAGGGGCAGGGACCGCAAGGACCGAATGGACGCTCTCCGCGCATCGACCCAGGCACGCGAACCTCGCTGGGCTCCGGCTTCATCATCTCCGCCGATGGCTATGTGCTCACGAACAACCACGTGGTCGAAGGCGCGGATCAGGTCGTCGTGCGTCTTTCCGACCGTCGTGAACTCGACGCGAAAGTCATCGGTACCGATTCCGAATATGACATCGCGCTGCTCAAGATCAGCGCGGGCAATCTGCCGACCATTGCCGTCGGCGATTCGAGCCGCCTGAAGCCCGGTCAGTGGGTCGTGGCGATTGGCTCGCCTTTCAATTTCGACCATTCGGTGACGCACGGTGTGGTCAGCTACGTCGGCCGCGGCTTCGGCGGCGCCGATCAACAGTACGTTCCGTTCATCCAGACCGACGTGCCGATCAATCGCGGCAACTCCGGCGGTCCGTTGTTCAATCTGGATGGCCAAGTCGTTGGCATCAATTCGCAGATTTTCAGCAATACCGGAAGTTCAGTCGGCATCTCGTTCGCGATTCCGATCAATATCGCGATGAATGCGGTCGACCAGATCAAGACCACCGGCCATGTCGCGCGCGGCATGATCGGTGTGCAGATCCAGAACATCGACAGAGCGATGGCGCAAAGCCTTGGCTTGCCGCGCTCCGGCGGTGCGCTCGTGAACAAAATCACCCCAGGCAGTGGTGCGGACAAAGCCGATGTGCACGTAGGTGACGTAATCATGGCCTACGATGGTCACGACATCGATTTGTCGTCCGATCTGCCGCCGCTGGTTGGCAGCACGAAGCCCGGCAACAAGGCCGAGCTGAAGCTGTACCGCGACGGCAAGACGATGACCGTGCCGGTCGTCGTCGGTTCGGTGCCGGAAAACGGCAAGCAGCTGGCGAACCTGGAACGCGGCGAGGGCAAGAGTGGCAATGCACTCGGCGTAATCGTCGACAATCTGACCGCCGAACAGCGCAAGCAGCTGAACCTGAAGGATGAGCAGGGCGTGGTCATCACCGACCTTCGTGGCGCCGCGCGGCGCAGTCCGCTGCAGCCGGGAGACGTCGTGCTGACGGTCGGCCGCAAGCCGGTGAAATCGACGGCCGATTTCAACGATGCCGTGAAAGCCGTGAAACCCGGCGACTCCGTGATGCTGCTCGTGCGGCGCGAAGACGTCACGCAGTTCGTCGCCGTCACGGTGCCGACCAACAAAGGCTGATCTCCGATTCCGTTCGCTCTTGCGCAGTAAGGGCGAACGCGGTGAGCGCGATTGCCTTCCGTTCGTGGTGGTCCGAGGCATCGCCACGAACGGGCGAGGATGACATAACAGGGACGCTGCGACCTGCTTCATGCGATAATGTTCGCTTTGCCGCGCCAATCCTTGCGCGGCTGCCGCCTTGTCGCATGAATCTGATCCGCAACTTTTCCATCATCGCTCACGTCGATCACGGCAAGTCCACGCTCGCCGACCGCATAATTCAGCTATGTGGCGGGCTGGAAGCGCGCGAGATGGAAGCGCAGGTGCTCGATTCGAATCCGATCGAGCGCGAACGCGGGATCACAATCAAGGCGCAGAGCGTGTCGCTGCCGTATACCGCGCGCGACGGCAAAACCTATCAACTCAATTTCATCGATACGCCGGGTCACGTCGACTTCTCGTACGAAGTGAGCCGGTCGCTTGCGGCTTGCGAAGGCGCGCTGTTGGTCGTCGATGCGGCGCAGGGCGTGGAGGCGCAGTCCGTCGCCAATTGCTATACCGCGGTCGAGATGGGTCTAGAAGTCGTGCCGGTGCTCAACAAGATCGACTTGCCGACTGCCGATATCGACAAGGTCAAAGAAGAAATCGAAGCGGTGATCGGCATCCACGCCGATGACGCCATCGCGATCAGCGCGAAGACCGGCGCGAATGTGCCTGAGGTGCTGGAGGCAATCGTAGCGCGCATTCCGCCGCCGAGGCCGCGCGATACCGATCGGCTGCAGGCGCTGATCATCGATTCCTGGTTCGACAATTATCTCGGCGTGGTGTCGCTGGTGCGCGTGATGCAGGGGGAAATAAAACCACGCGACAAATTGATTGTAATGTCGATCGGGCGCAGCCACGATGTCGATTCGGTTGGCGTGTTCACGCCCAAGCGGCTAGCGAAAGACGCGCTGCGCGCAGGCGAAGTCGGTTGGGTCTGCGCATCGATCAAGGACGTGCATGGCGCACCGGTCGGGGATACGCTCACGCACGCGCGCGACCCGGCGCCGCACCCGTTGCCGGGCTTCCAGAAGGTGCAGCCACGCGTATTCGCCGGTTTGTTTCCGGTCGTCGCCGACGATTATCCGGCCCTGCGTGAAGCACTGGAAAAACTCAAGCTCAACGATGCGGCCATGCATTTCGAGCCGGAAAGTTCCGAGGCGATGGGATTCGGCTTTCGCTGCGGATTTCTTGGCCTTTTGCACATGGATATCGTGCAGGAACGTCTGGAACGCGAGTACGATCTCGCGCTCATCAGTACCGCGCCGACGGTAATCTACGAAGTGCTGAAGACCGACGGTACGGTGATGCTGCTCGACAATCCCGCCAAACTGCCGCCGGCGCAATACGTCGAGGAAATCCGCGAGCCGATCATCGTGGCCAACATCCTCACGCCGCCGGATCACATCGGCAGCGTGATCAAACTCTGCGAAGAGAAGCGCGGCGTGCAACGCGCGATCCACTATATGGCGAGCCAGGTGCAGATCAGCTATGAGCTGCCTCTGGCCGAAGTCGTGCTGGATTTCTTCGACAAGCTCAAGTCGGTTTCGCGCGGTTACGCGTCCATGGAATACCATTTCGAACGCTTCCAAGCCGGGCCGCTCGTGCGTGTGGACGTGCTTATCAACGGCGACAAGGTAGACGCCCTGAGCCTGATCCTGCATCGCACCAGCGCCGACCGCCGGGGTCGCGAACTGGTCGAGAAGATGAAGGAAGTGATTCCGCGCCAGCAATTCGATGTGGCGATCCAGGCCGCGATCGGTGCACAGGTCATCGCGCGCTCGACCGTGAAAGCGCTGCGCAAGAATGTGCTGGCCAAATGCTACGGCGGCGACGTCACGCGCAAGCGCAAGCTGCTGGAGAAACAGAAAGAAGGCAAGAAGCGCATGAAACAGGTGGGCAGCGTTGAAATCCCGCAGGAAGCGTTTCTCGCTGTGTTGCAGATGGATAAATAACCGGAATTCGCGAAGGATAAAAGATGGATTTCGATTTTGCCCTATTGCTTGTCGTGCTGACCGCCGCGACCGGCGTCGTCGCGCTGTTCGATCAGCTATTCCTGCGCCCACGGCGCAAGGCGCGGGCTGCGGCACTGGCGCAGGCTGAGGGCAGTGATGCCGAGCGCCAGCAGCGTGCACAGGAAGCGCTGCGCGAGCCGATCGTCATCGAGTATGCGCGTTCGTTCTTCCCGGTCATTCTGATCGTGCTGCTGTTCCGCTCATTCCTCGCCGAACCGTTCAAGATACCGTCGGGTTCAATGATGCCGACGTTATTGGTCGGTGATTTCATCCTCGTCAACAAGTTCGCCTACGGTCTGCGCCTGCCGGTAATCGGGACCAAGCTTGTCGAGATCGGTGAACCCAAGCGCGGCGACGTGTTTGTTTTCCGCTATCCGAATCCGGAGCACGACCCGCGCAAGGAAGGTCTGGATTACATCAAACGCGTGATCGGCTTGCCGGGGGACGAGATCACCTACCGCAACAAAACGCTGTATGTGAACGGCAAGGAGATCGCGCAGACCGATGTCGGGCCGTTCGCCGGGTCCGGTAGTGAAGGCCGGCGCATGGCCGGTGCGGAAATCCACGAGGAAATGCTGCCCGAGGCGCAACACCAGGTATTGCAGTCAGGCCTGCTCCTGCCAGGCCGGGAGGGCAGCTGGCGTGTACCCGCTGGACACTATTTCGCAATGGGGGATAATCGGGATAATAGCGAGGACAGCCGCTACTGGGGATTCGTGCCCGAGCAGAACGTCATCGGCAAGGCGTTCGTGATCTGGATGAACTGGGATAGCGGCATCGATTTCAAGCGCATCGGCAGCCTGATCAAATGAGAGGTGGGGACCATATGAGCACACATGGCAAACAGCGCGGCATCACGATGATCGGGTTCGTCATGGTGCTGGGGGTCGTGGGATTCTTCGCGTACGGGGCGATGAAGCTGCTGCCGGTCTACCTTGAATATTTCAACGTTGTGAAGGCGATGAAATCCATGCAGACGGCGGCCAACATCGAAGTGATGCCGATCGAGCAAATACGCAATCAGATGGATGCGCTGTTCAGCATTCAGTACGTCAATGAGCAAAACGTTCCGCTGAGCAGCATCAGTCTCATCACCGCCAATGGTCAGCACAGTTTGCGCGTAGCTTACGATCGCGATATTCCCTTCATGTACAACGTGGACCTGCTCGCGCATTTCGACCATACGGTAGATCTTTCACACGGCGGCACGTACTGATCTTTGACCGCGACGCTCGCCTACACCTTCAAAGACCCCGCTTTGCGCGAGTGGTCGCTGAGTCACCGCAGCGTTGGGGCACGCAATAACGAGCGCCTGGAATTTCTCGGCGACGGGCTGGTCAACCTGCTCGTCGCCGAACTGCTCTACGAACATTTTCCGCGTGCCGCAGAAGGCGAGCTGACGCGCTGGCGCGCACGTCTGGTCAGTGAACCGGCGCTGGCGGCCATCGCGCGCGAACTCGAACTCGGCGATCAGCTGCACCTCGGACCGGGCGAACTGAAGAGCGGTGGCTTTCGCCGCGACTCGATTCTTGCCGACGCGCTGGAGGCGCTGGTAGCGGCCGTCTACCTCGATGGCGGTTGGGATACCTGCCGGCACGTCGTGCGCGGTCTGTTCGAGCCTCGCCTGGAGGATGCGGCCAACGCGCAGGACAAGGACCCGAAGACCCATCTGCAGGAACTGCTGCAGGCAAGGGGATTATCCCTGCCTGTCTACGAACTCGTCAAAAGCAGCGGCGCCGATCACGCGAAAGTCTTCGATGTGCGTTGCACGATCGCGGCGCTGGACCTGCACGCCGATGGGCGGGGCAATAGTCGCCGGGCCGCCGAACAGGCCGCGGCTGCCGAGGCCTTAACCCAAATCCAAATGCGACCTGGCGATGGCTGAGCCGTCATTTCGCTGTGGCACCGCGACATTGGTTGGCCGCCCGAATGTCGGCAAATCGACGCTGCTAAATGCCATGCTCAATTGGCATCTGAGCATCGTCGGACCGAAACCGCAGACCACACGTCACAAGATCCTCGGCATCCTGACGCAGCCCGATGGCCAGATCCTGTTCGTCGATACGCCAGGCCTGCACCGTGGCGGCGGACGCGCGATGAATCGTCAGCTCAATCGCGGTGCGCGCGAGGCGATCGCACAGGCCGACGTCGCCGTACACCTGATTGAAGCGGGGCGCTGGACGGGTGAGGATCAGTTGGTGTGGGAAGCGCTTGCCAATACGGCGCACCCGCGCTTGCTGGTGCTCAACAAGATCGACGCGAGAAAAAGCAAGGATACCTTGTTGCCGTTCATCGCCGAACTGAGCGCAGAACATAAATACGATGGGGTCTATCTGGTCTCGGCGAAGCGGCGCGACGGCCTGGACGAACTGAAGCGCGGCATCTTTGATCACTTGCCTTATGGCCCGCCCGTCTACGGCGAAGACGAGCTGACGGACCGCAGCGAACGTTTTCTCGCCGCCGAACTTGTTCGCGAGCAGCTCATGTTGCGGCTCGCACAGGAACTGCCCTACGCGGTGACCGTCGTAGTCGATGAATTTCGAGACGGCGAGAGTCGCGTGGAGATCGAGGCGACGATCTGGGTCGAGCGCGAAGGCCAGAAAGCGATCGTGATCGGCGCCGGCGGCGCGCAGCTCAAGACGATTGGCAGCGTGGCGCGGCGCGCTATGCAAAAACTGTTCGATCGGCGCGTGCATCTGAAATTGTGGGTCAAGGTGCGTGACAACTGGTCGGATGACGAGGCCGCACTGCGCCGATTTGGCTACGTCGAATAGGCGTGCGGGTCGAGCAGCAACCCGGTTTCATTCTGCACGCGCGCGCATGGCGCGAAACGTCGCTGCTGCTGGAGGTACTCAGCCGTGATTTCGGTCGTGTCGGGCTCGTTGCGCGCGGCGTGCGGGGTGCGCGCTCGCGTACGCCACGCGCGCTTCTGCAACCGTTGACGCCGTTGAACCTGGCGTGGACCGGGCAGGGCGAACTGGCGACGCTCACTGCGGCGGAGGCGAGTGGTGCGCCGCTGATGCTCGTCGGCGAAGCGGTATTGTGCGGTTTGTATCTGAACGAGTTGGTCACGCGCCTGTTGCCGCGCAGCGATCCGCATCCAGGTATTTTCGTGGCGTATTTTGCGACGCTG
>Ga0070666_10002343_pt1 | contig 11444 bp, 6 predicted proteins | sample KBSS23metaG_FD_64677 | JGI IMG/M metagenome (GOLD analysis project Ga0070666, IMG submission 64677) | Switchgrass rhizosphere microbial communities from Kellogg Biological Station, Michigan, USA - KBS S2-3 metaG | ecosystem: Host-associated > Plants > Roots > Rhizosphere > Soil ... | reverse complement strand
GCCGTTCACGACACGCTCACATTCCTTGGCGATTCTTAAGGTCTTGAAGCGGTGGTTCTTTGAACTCCCGCCCCGCGCAGGCGCCGCGCCGTCCGCGCGACATTATGCAAAGTGCCTTCGCGCGGGAACACCAGCTGGGCATGAGATTCGGCTTGACGCAAAGCGGCACACCCCATAGGTTGCGAACCCTAAAGCGCGCAATAGTCCGCAACAAAACGCGCGCACTGGGGAGAATTAGTTCATGCGTACTCGATACGTAAGTGCAGCCGTGTCGGCAGCACTTTGCCTCTTAGCCAATGCCATGACGCCGGCCTCTGCGGCTTCCGCGGTACTTGCCGGCGGGTTGCGCGAGCTGTCAGCGTCCTATGAGCGCGGCGATTCGCGTCTGCCGTCAAAACTGAAACTGCACATCACTGATCGCGCGGGCGATCCTCTGGTTCGGGTGCGTATGCTGCCAGGCGCCAAGGCTGATGCCGTGATCGCGCAGCTCGCCTCGGTCGGCTTTCGCCTGCAGACCCATAGCACGATCAACCCGTACCTGATGGAAGGCTTCCTGCCGCTGTCTGCGGTCCGGGCGGCATCCAACGTTTCCGGTATTCACTCGCTGCACGCCTCGCAGCGGCCCATGCGGCACGCCGGCTCGGTTCAGAGTCAGGCCGTGGCGCTGCAGAAGGCCGACATCGCGCAGCAGCGCGGCTTTGACGGCAAGGGGATCCGCGTCGCCACGCTTTCTGACAGCTACGATGCCTGCAAGGACTGCATCACGCACGCCGCCGATGACATCGCCAGCGGCGATCTGCCGGCTGAGGGCGTGACCGTCATTCAGGAGCTCGATCCGATCCTCTCGGAAGGTGCAACGGGTGAGGACGAGGGACGCGCAATGCTGCAACTGGTGCACGACGTGGCACCGGGAGCGCAGCTCGGCTTTGCGTCGGCCTTCAACGGTGAACTGCAGTTCGCGGAGAACATCCTCGCGCTGCGCTCCACCTTCCACGCCGACATCATTGCCGACGATGTCATTTACTTCGATGAGCCGATGTACTCAGACGGCATCCTCGCGCAGGCGGTGAACATCGTGAGCCAGGCCGGCGCCGCATACTTCTCCTCTGCCGGCAACAACGGCCTCGAGGCCTTTGAGGACACGTACCGGCCGATCTCCTTCAAGAAGGCGCAGGAGCTGGTGGCATCCGGTCACGGCAATGTGAAGCTGGACTCGATCCCGGCCGCCTTGCGGCCCAAGACGGTTCATAATTTCAACGCCAATGGCACCCCGAGCGTAACCACGCGCATCAGCCCCGCGGGGGATGCGCAGGTGGATTTCCAGTGGGATGAGCCCTTCAACGTCGGCAAGGTCAAGACTGACTTCAACGTCTACATCTTTGACAAGGACGGCAACTGGCTCGATCCCAACGTCGCGCCCACGGTGTTCTACACCACCGATGACAACACCCAGACGGACCAGGCCACGGAATTCCTGGAAATGATTCCGTTCCCGAACGACATCGTCGGGGGTGCCAATGTCAGTGACTACCAGTTCGTCATTGGCAACATGAACAACGGCCCGGCCCAGCACATCAAGTACGTGGCGGTAAATACCCTGGCCGTGAGTGAGCGCCAGAATGCCCCCTCGACCTGGGGACATGCAGCAGCCACGGGCGGACAGGGAGTGGCGGCGACCTACTACGCCATCCCGAACTTCCCGGAGGATTACAGCTCCCCGGGTCCGGTCACCATCTACTTCGATGCAAACGGCAACCGCCTGCAGCATCCCGAAGTGCGCCAGGCGCCGCAACTGACTGCGGCGGACGGCGTCGACACGACCTTCTTCGGCTTTGACGCCGATGGCAACGGTCTGCCGAACTTCTTCGGCACGAGCGCCGCGGCGCCCGATGCCGCCGCCACCGCCGCCCTGGCCCTGCAGGCAGCCGGTGGTCCGGGCAGCCTCGCGCCGCGCAAGCTGTACGCGAAGCTGCAAAAAACGGCGACGCCGCTGCCGGTGCCAAACATCCGCTGGATCGCGGGTGGCTTCGCCGGGCCGGTGGCGTTCTCCGCCCAAACCGATTGGGTGCGCTTCACGCACAACTTCAGTCTGGCGGCGGATCGCTTTCTGCCGCGAGGCCGGTCGATCGCGTCAATCACCTTCGATACGACCAAGCCGGGCCTGATCTGGAGTGCCAATCACAATCGCTTCAGCGTCAGCAATGCTCAGGGCGTGGCCATCACGGACATGACCTGGGCCCCGAGCCCTGACCAGACGCAGTTCACCATCACGTTCGCGCCTGGGACGTTCACGGGCGGCGACTCCTTTGACTGGGGCATGTCAGTGTTCGCGCCCGCTCAGGGATCAACCCAGGAAGACCCGGACCGCTTCCGTGACATGAAGATCACCGTGACCCTCGACAACGGACAGACCTTCAAGGGTCAGGTGTTTGCCTTCCCGAAGCTGCAATTCAACAACTTCACCGGCTTTGGTCTCGTGAACTCGGACGCCGCGACGCGTCACTCTCACGACGACTGAGCCTGGGCAGTAGCCTCACAAGCCACCGGGTGCCTGCAGTTCCGCAGGCACCCGGGATGGCCGCCGTTTAGGATGTACTGGCCTGCCGGTCGGAACTAGCGCAAGACGGCAGTTCTGACGGCCACCCCCGGTCGCAAGCGCGATCGCAAACCGCCGCCGACAGGAAGCCAGAAGCACCGCGAGCCTGGCGGGTCAGCGCAATCGCGAGAACCCGCTCCGCAGCGGGCGAGCAGACAACTACGCCCCCGTGCTTACGAGATTCCTTCGTTGGAGCTCACGGCATGGCCCGCTGCATCTTCTGCCACTGAGGCCGACCTGGCGCGCTGCCCTCGCCCCGCCAGCACGGCCGCGAGGCTCTCCCCGAGTTCGGCCGCACGCAGCGGCTTCGCCAGAATCATGTGCACGCCCGCGCCCGCCGCCTGTGCCTGCAGATCCGGGCCGCCATAGCCACTGACGAGAATGGCTGGGATGTCCGGCCGCAGGCGCCGGATCTCCGCCAGCAGCTCAGTGCCGGGCATGTCGGGCATGATGGCATCGCTCACGACCGCGTCGAAGCGTTCGGGAGCCGCCCGGAACACCTGGAGCGCCTGCGTTGCCCCAACGCATCCCACCGGCTCGTAACCCAGGCCAGCGAGCACCTCCTCGGCAAGCTGCACGAGGCTTTCCTCATCGTCCACGATCAGAATCGTCTCGCCGTTGCCCGTCGGCGCGGGCAGCGGCGCCGGCTGCGGCGCCGGTTCGCCGGTCGCCAGCGGCAGGAAAACACTGAACCGCGTGCCGGTACCACGGCGGCTGTCCACCTCGAGCGCCGCCGCGTGGTCCAGGATGATGCCGTGCACGAGCGATAGTCCCAGTCCCGTGCCCTCTCCCACGGGCTTGGTGGTGAAGAATGGATCAAAGATCCGCTCGACCTGGGCACTCGTCATACCGACGCCGGTGTCGATCACGTCCACGCGTGCATAGGGGCCGCGCCGCAAGCGCCCCACCGTGCACAGGCGCTCGGTTTCCACGTCGACTTGCGACGCGCGGATCTCGACCCGGCCCGAGGCGCCCACGGCCTGTAGCGCGTTGGTGACGAGGTTGGCGAACATCTGGTGCAGCTGGCTCGGATCGCCGGCCACGACCAGCGGGCGCGGCGGCGCCTGCACTTCGACCGACACCCGCGCCGGCAATGAGGCGGCGCTCAGGTTGCGTACCTCGGTGAGCAGCTGCTGCAGCACGAGCGGGGTGGCGCTGCCGACACCCGGACGGCTGAAGGCCAAAATGCGCGCGACCAGCTCGCGCGCGCGGTTGGCGGCCACCACGATATTGTCGAGGTAGCGGCGCTGGCTGCTGCCAGCGGCGGTGTGCTCGATCGCGAGCTCTCCGTAGCCGAGAATGGCGCCGAGCACATTGTTGAAATCATGCGCGATACCGCCGGCCAGCGTGCCGAGCGCCTCGAGCTTCTGCGACTGGTGCAGCTGCGCCGTGACGCGCTCATGACGCGCCAGCTGGCGCAAGAACGCGATGAGCAGCACGGCGGCGAGCGCGGTGATTACGAATGTCCGCAACACATTGGTCCAGGTCTTCTCGCGCCACTCCTTGAGAATGGCGTGATCACTGCGACCCACCACGACCACCGCCGGGTAGCCGGCGACGCGCCGCAGGCTGACGCGCATGGGGCCGGCCTGCGGCGCATCGAGCGTCATGTGCAGGGCATCGGCTGTGCCCATAACGCGTAGCGCGTCAAGCCATGGGGACGACCCCGCCTCCAGGTCTGCGCGCTCACGGCTCACCAGTACCCGGCCGTCGGAGCGCAGCAACGCCACGTTGCTGCCATCGCCAAGCTCCAGTGCTTGATAAAAGCGGCGGATGTAGCCGACATCCACCGCCGCCCCGGCGATGCCGCGGAAGTCGCCGCCGCCGGGCAGGCGGCGGCTGAGGACGAACGTCGGATCCCCGGTCACGCGACTGATGAAGGGCTCGCTCATGAAGAGACCCAGGTCCGGGTTGTCACGCTGCGCGATGTAGTAAGTGCGGTCGCTCAGATCGGGGTTGGAACCGGCCGAGCTCGCCGAGCTCAGGCGCAGCTGGCGCTGCGGATCGAACAGAAAGAGGTTGCGCACTTGCGGCACGCCGCTCATATGCCGCCGCAGCAGCTCAGGAACCATCGCGCGCTCGCTCGTGGCATCGGGGGCGTCCGGATCCAGCAGCGCCGCCTGTTGCAGGATCAGATCCGTCGCCTGCAGTGCGCGTGCCGCCTGTTCTGCGAGCGCACCGGCGATGTTGTCGTACTGTCGCTGCGCCTCGGCGAGCGTTGCCGAACGATCATGCAGGGCGTCGAACAATGCCGACAGCCACACCGCAGCGCACACCGCAACCACGACCAGGATAAGCCGCAGGCGCAGCGCGCGTGCGCGGCCGCTGTCGCGGGCTTCGCTCAGCGCGGTGAAGGGCGGCTTATCAGCCGGGGGAGCGGCAGGTCCAGGGCTGACCATAGGTTTGCGCGGGTAAAGGGCTTGGCAAGAACACGCGTCACTCCAAAACGGGCCGCCATGGCATCATTCGCCATGTCGCCCGCCGTAAAGCGTCCGGAAGCGAGCACCAGCGCCGCGCGCGGGTAGGCGCGCCGCCAGATATCAAGAGTCTCATGAGCCTGCTGCTGACACGACACGTCAATGAGTACTGCGTCAATATCGGCCACTGCCCCCGCGGTGCCCTCGGCATATACCGCCTGCGCGCCGCCCTCCTCCAGCCATTCGCCGATAAGGCCGCGGTGAAGACTATCACGCTCGACCACGAGCACACGCTTCACAGCGGGACCTCCACATGAGTAGCCTGCCGGTACCACACCTCCTGGTGGTCGATGACGATGCGGCAGTGCGCGAGCTGGTGCAGGAATACCTCGGCCACAACGACTTCCGCGTGACCGGTTGCGCGACCGGCACGCAGCTCATGGACGCCTTCCGTGCCGGTGTGGTGGATCTGGTGCTCCTGGATTTGCGGCTGCGCGGCGAGGACGGCATGCAGCTGCTGCGACAGCTGCGCGCCGAGTCGCAGATTCCGGTCATCATCCTCACCGGTCGGGCCGAAGAGGCCGATCGCGTCATGGGGCTGGAGCTCGGAGCTGATGACTATCTGACCAAACCGTTCAGTCCCCGGGAGCTGCTGGCGCGCATCCGCACGGTCCTGCGTCGCACGCACAGCGTTCCCGGCGGGCAAGGCGCACGAGTGTGCCGCGCCTACCGCATTCCGGGATGGGAGCTGAATCTGCGCACGCGGCGCCTCACGGCGAGTGACGGAACCGAGGTGGCACTGAGCAACGGCGAGTTCAACCTGCTCGCGGCGCTGCTGGCCAGCGGCAACCGCGTCGTCAGCCGCGACCAGCTGATCGAGATGAGTCGCCGCTACGACAATGAGGTCTACGACCGCGCCATCGACGTGCAGATCCTGCGGTTGCGGCGCAAGATCGAGGCGCAGCCGACCGAGCCCAAGATCATTCTGACCGAGCGTGGCGTGGGCTACCGTCTCGCAGTCGCCGTCGAAGCTGTGTATTGATCGCCCGTCTGTCACCGTAAAACCCCCGCGCGTGCCCTCCGGAGGGCGCGGCCTGTCCGCTGTGATCCGGAACAGCAATCTCTACCCCCCGTGTCGCGGGCTGCTTGCGGGTAACATTTCACCTGTAACACGGTGAGACGCGCGCGTAATCGTCGCTTTCCACGGCGGGACTACCTTTGACGGTCAAATGTGGATCGTCAAACTGGCGCTGCGGCGCCCGTATACCTTTCTGGTGCTCGCCATCCTGATCACGCTGCTGGGCGTGTTCTCGATCATTCGCACGCCCACCGACATCTTCCCCGACATCAAGATTCCGGTGGTCGCCGCCATCTGGAGGTACACCGGGCTGTCGCCCGATGAGATGGCGACGCGGCTGGTGCTCTCGAGCGAGCGCACCGCCCAGACCACCGTCAATGACGTCGAGCACACCGAGTCGCAGTCACTCAGCGGCACCTCTGTCGTCAAGTACTTCTTTCACCCCAACGTCAACGAGGAGCTCTCGTTTGCGCAGATAACCGGCGTCTCTCAGACCGGGCTGCGCCAGGCGCCCCCCGGCACCACCCCGCCCTTCATCCTGGCCTATAACGCCTCCTCGGTCCCGATCCTGCAGCTCGCCTTTTCGAGCGACACGCTTTCCGAAGCGCAGCTGTTCGACCTGGCCAACAGCATCGTGCGCACCGGCCTTGCGACCGTGCAGGGCGCCTCCATGCCCTATCCCTACGGCGGGCTGCAGCGCCAGGTGCAGGTGGACCTGAACCCCGATGCGCTGCGCGCGCAGGGGCTGTCGGGTAATGACGTCACGGCCGCCATCAGCTCGCAGAACTCCATCCTGCCGGCCGGCACGCAGAAGATCGGCGAGCGTGAGTACTTCGTTTCGGTCAATTCGAACCCGCGCACGGTGCCGGAACTGAACGACCTGCCCGTCACCACGCGTAACGGCACGGTCATCTACGTCCGTGACGTCGCCCACGTGCGCGACGGCTACCCGCCGCAGACCAACATGGTGCGCCGCGACGGCCATCGCGGCGTGCTCATGAGCGTGCTGAAGACCGGCAGCGCCTCCACGCTCGACATCATCAGCAGCATCAAGGAGCGCCTGCCGCTCATCAAGGGACAGCTGCCGGCCGGCTTCAATATCGACCTGGTCGGGGATCAGTCGGTGTTCGTGCGCGGCGCCATCAACGGGGTGGTACGCGAAGCGGTGATCGCCGCGCTGCTCACCGCGCTCATGATCCTGCTGTTCCTCGGCAGCTGGCGCAGCACCCTGATCATCGCCATCTCGATTCCGCTGTCGATCCTGGCCTCAATTATCTGTCTCGCAGCGCTGGGCGAGACCATCAACATCATGACCCTCGGTGGTCTCGCACTCGCGGTCGGCATCCTCGTCGATGACGCCACCGTCACGATCGAAAACATCAACTATCACCTGGAGCACGGCGAGGACGTCGAGGAGGCGATCCTCAACGGCGCCCACGAGATCGCGGTCCCGGCGTTCGTCTCGACGCTCGCGATCTGCATCGTGTTCATCCCGATGTTCATGCTCGTCGGCATCGCGCGCTACCTGTTCGTGCCGCTGGCCGAAGCGGTGGTGTTCGCGATGTTGGCCTCGTACGTGCTGTCGCGCACCCTGGTGCCAACGCTGGCGAAGTACTGGCTGCAGAAGCACGACCCGCACGCCCACCTGACGGCACGCGGTCGGCTGCAGCAACTGCAACTGGGGTTTGAGCGCGGCTTCGCGCGCGTGCGCGAGCGCTACAGTGCGCTGTTGGAGCGCGCCCTCAACGCCGGCGGGCGCTTCGCCACGCCGTTCCTTGCTGCCATGGCGCTCACCGCGCTCTTGGCGTTCCCGTTCAGCCGCTATCTGCCCGGGCTCGGCCAGGACTTCTTTCCCGCCGTCGACGCCGGGCAGATCAAGCTGCACGTGCGCGCCCCGACCGGCGCGCGCATCGATGAGACCGCGACGCTGTGCGACCGCGTGGAAGCCGTCATCCGGGAGGTCATCCCGGCGCGCGAGGTCACCACGATCGTCGACAACCTCGGCATACCCTACAGCGGCATCAACCTTGCTTACTCGAGCTCCGCGCCCGTGGGGTCGGGAGATGCGGACATCTTTGTAAACCTGAGCGAGAAGCATCGTCCCACGATTCAGTACGTGCACCAGTTGCGCGAGCGGCTGAACGCGCAGTTCCCGTCTACGAGCTTCGCCTTCCTCCCGGCGGACATCGTGAGCCAGATCCTCAATTTCGGCCTGCCGGCGCCGCTGGACGTGCAGGTGGCCGGCTTCAACGTTGATGGCAACCGCGCCTACGCCAACACTCTGTTCGCCCGCCTGCACCAGATCCCGGGCATCGCGGACCTGCGCATCCAGCAGGCCTTCGACTATCCGACGCTCAATGTCGACGTGGATCGCAGCAAGGCGGCGCTGCTGGGGCTGACCGAGACCGACGTCGCCTCGGACCTGCTGGTGTCGCTGTCGGGCAGCTCCCAGACGGTGCTGTCCTTCTGGATCGATCCGAAGACCGGCACCCAGTACCCGGTCGTCGCCCAGACGCCCCAGTTTCGCCTGGCCTCGCTCACCGATCTCACCACGACACCGGTCACCGGGCCCGGCAGCCGCACCGCGCAGCTGCTGGCGAACCTGTCCACCTTCCGGCGCAGCATGACGCCCGCCGTCGTGAGCCACTACGACGCCACTCCGGTCATCGACATATACGGCACTGCCGACGGCGCGGATCTCGGCTACATCTCCTCCCAGATCAACAGGCTGGTCGCCGACAGCAAGCACTCACTGCCGCGCGGCTCGCAGGTCAAGGTGCGCGGCCAGATCAAGACCATGGGTGATTCCTTCACCGGCCTGCTCATAGGCCTTGCCGGTGCGATCATTCTCGTCTACCTGCTGATAGTGGTGAATTTCCAGTCATGGCTGGACCCCTTCATCATCGTCACGGCGCTGCCGGCGGCGCTCGGCGGCATCGTGTGGATGCTGTTCCTGACGGCTACGCCCGTCAGCGTGCCGGCGCTCACCGGCGCGATCATGTGCATGGGCGTCGCTACCGCCAACAGCGTGCTGGTCGTGAGCTTCGCGCGTGATCGCATGACCGCGGGCGATGATGCCCTGCATGCAGCGCTGCAGGCCGGCACCACCCGCTTCCGCCCGGTGCTCATGACCGCGCTAGCCATGATCATCGGCATGGTGCCGATGGCCCTGGGACTCGGCGAAGGCGGTGAGCAGAATGCGCCGCTCGGGCGCGCGGTGATCGGCGGATTGATCTTCGCCACGATCGCCACCCTCTTCTTCGTGCCGACGGTGTTCACCATGATTCACAAGCGGCGGAGCAGCAAGTGATGCCCGACCAGCCTTCATCCCCTGCTGCCACCGTCACACGAGACGCGGGCGCCCGGCGCTACGTGCTGATCCTCGTCGGCATCGCGCTCATCGTCGCCATCTGGGGCATCGTGAGTCGCATCAGCGCGCGCACCGCGCTGGAAAAGCGCGCCGCGACCGCGGCAGTTGCCACTGTGACGACGGCACAGCCGCGCAAGGGCCCGGGCTCGGACACACTGGTGCTGCCAGGCAGCGTGCAGGCCTTCTATGAAGCGCCCATCTATGCGCGCACCAACGGCTATCTGAAGATCTGGCATACCGACATCGGCACGCCGGTGAAGAAGGGTGCACTGCTGGCGGAGATCGAGACCCCCGAAGTGGATCAGGAGCTGCGGCAGGCGCAGGCGGACCTGGCAACCGCGCAGGCGAACTACGACCTGGCACGCACGACCAATGAGCGCTGGAAGGGACTCTTGTCGACCGAGTCGGTCTCGCAGCAGGACGCGGATCAGCGCGCCGGTGACGCCGCCGCCAAGGCGGCGGCGCGCCTGTCAGCGGCTGCCAATGTCGCACGCCTGCAGGAGCTGGAATCGTTCAAGCGCGTGCTGGCCCCCTTTGACGGCACCGTGACGCAGCGCAACACCGACGTCGGCGCGCTCATCAACGCCGGGCAAAGCGCGGGCAACGCGCTGTTTCGCGTGGCGGACACCCATCGGCTGCGCATCTACGTCTCGGTGCCGCAGCCGTACGCCTCCGCGGTGCATGACGGTCTGACCGCCGCGCTGGTGTTCGCCGACCATCCGGGCAAGCGCTACGAGGCGCAGGTGGCCAACACCGCGCACGCGCTCGATGCCGCCTCGCGTACCTTGCAGGTCGAGCTGCAGATCGACAACGCCCAGGGCGAATTGCTGCCCGGTTCGTACGCCCAGGTCTATTTCACCCTGACGGGCGCGGACAATACGCTGCGCGTGCCGGTGAACACCGTGCTGTTCCGTACCGACGGGCTGCAGGTTGCGGTGCTCGACGCGCAGCACCGCGTGCACCTCACCACCATCACCCAGGGGCGCGACTTCGGCACCGAGATCGAAGTCCTCAGCGGCGTCACGGCAGATGACGTGCTGGTGGCAAATCCCCCCGACTCACTCGCCGACGGCGCGCAGGTACGTCTGGCGCCGCCGCAGAACGCCGGCCCACCGGCGCAGGCGGCGGGACATTCCTGATGCGCCGGCTTGCGCTACCGGCGGCCGCGGTTCTGGTGCTGCTCGGCGGTTGCTCGCTGGCGCCGCACTACGAGCGGCCGGCCATGCCGGAGCCGCCACCGGCGTTCAAGGAAGCCGGTGACTGGAAGCTGGCCGTGCCGGCGGACGCCGCGCCGCGCGGCGCGTGGTGGACGGTGTTCGGTGACGGCGATCTTGATGCGCTGGAGTCACAGGTGAGTGACTCCAACCAGAACCTCAAGGCCGCCCTGGCGCGTCTCGAGCAGGCGCGTGCGCAGACGCGCGCCGCGCGCTCCGGCTGGTTCCCGACCCTGACTGCGAACGCCAGTGCCACCCGCGAACGCACCTCGCTCAACGTCCCCACTTATGTGCCCGGCAGGGCCAGCACCGGGGACCTCTTTACCCTCGGCGCCGACCTCTCCTACGAGATCGATCTTTTTGGCCGCGTGCGCAACACCGTCGCCGGTGCGCGTTACACCGAGCAGGCCACCGCAGGAGACACGGCAGCGCTGGATCTGTCGGTGCACGCCGAACTCGCCACCGACTACTTCACGCTGCGGGGCCTGGACGTCGAGCAGCGGCTGCTCGATCACACGGTCGCCGACTATGCGCGGGCGCTCGCGCTGACCCAGAATCTCTATCAGGGCGGCGCGGTGGCAATCGCCGACGTGCAGCAGGCGCAGGCGCAGCTGGAAACCGCCCGTACCCAGGCCGAGGACACGCGCCTGCGACGGGCGCAGACCGAGCACGCCATCGCCGTCCTGGTCGGGCGCGAGGCCTCCGACTTCTCGATCCCCGTGCGCGCGTCCGAGACGATGCCGCCGCTGCCGACGGTCGATGCGGGCCT
>Ga0070666_10002339_pt1 | contig 11451 bp, 9 predicted proteins | sample KBSS23metaG_FD_64677 | JGI IMG/M metagenome (GOLD analysis project Ga0070666, IMG submission 64677) | Switchgrass rhizosphere microbial communities from Kellogg Biological Station, Michigan, USA - KBS S2-3 metaG | ecosystem: Host-associated > Plants > Roots > Rhizosphere > Soil ... | reverse complement strand
GCGGCGGCAATCACTTCCTCGTCACGCACCGAACCACCCGGCTGGATCGCTGCGGTCGCGCCGGCCTCGGCAGCCGCAATTAATCCATCCGCGAAAGGAAAGAAAGCATCGCTCGCCACCGCGCTGCCCTTGAGCGACAATCCGGCCTCGGCCGCCTTCCAGACCGCGATGCGCGACGCGTCAACCCGCGACATCTGCCCGGCGCCGATGCCCAACGTGCGGTCGGCCGCCGCGTAAACAATCGCGTTCGATTTCACGTGCTTCACGACCCGCCAGCCAAAAAGCATGGCGGCCATCTCCTGCTTCGTCGGTGGACGTTTGGTCACGACTTTGGTTTCGAGGCCTTCCAGTTCGGCTGCATCTTTTTGCTGCACGAGCAGGCCGCCGCGTACCGAACGAACATCGATTTCCGGCTTATCGTTAGGGGGAACCGCCGGCAACGCGCGCATCAGTCGGAGATTCTTTTTTTTCTGGAGCAAGGCCCGCGCATCGGGCGCGAATTCCGGCGCAATGATCACTTCGCTGAAAATTTCGCTGATCGCTTTCGCGACCGGGAGGTCGAGCGGTCGATTGCAAATGATGATGCCGCCAAACGGCGCCTGCTTATCGGTGGCGAACGCCTTCAACCACGCTTCCCGCAAGTCGGGATCGCTCCCCACACCGCAGGGATTGGTGTGCTTCAGAATCGCCACCGTTGGTTCCAAAAATTCCTCGATCAGATCGGCCGCCGCGGTGATGTCCAGGAGGTTGTTAAAAGAAAGTTCTTTGCCGTGAAGTTTTTCGAACTGGTCGGCAAAAGTCCCGTAAAGCGATGCGCTTTGGTGCGGATTTTCGCCGTAGCGCAACCGGCTGACGAGCGGCAGGGAAAGCGAAAACGAGGTGTCGGTTTCCTGTTTCTCATTCAAAAAAGTCGCGATCGCGCGATCGTAATCGGAGGTTTTGATAAAAGCCTTGATTGCGAGTCGTTCGCGCAATTTTAGCGTCGTTTCGCCGCCACGATCGCGCAGCTCCTCGAGCACTGTCTCGTAGTCGGCAGGGTCGACCACTACTGTGACCGACTGATAATTCTTGGAAGCGCTGCGCAACATCGAGGGACCGCCGATGTCGATCTGCTCGATCGCTTCCGCGAGTTTTACGCCCGGCTTCGCGACCGTGGCTTCAAACGGATAGAGATTGACCACCAGCAGGTCGATCGCCTCGATTCCGTGCTCGCGCGCCGCAGCTTGGTGTTCCTTGTTCCCGCGCAAGTAAAGCAGCGCTCCGTGCACTTTTGGATGCAACGTCTTGATCCGTCCATCGAGCATTTCGGGAAACCCGGTGAAACTGGAAATGCCACGCACATTGATACCTGCCTGCCGTAAAAGACTCGCAGTGCCGCCCGTGGAAATGATTTCGACGCCCTGTTTCTCGAGCTCGCGCGCAAAATCGGCCACACCAGTCTTGTCCGAAACGGAGATGAGAGCGCGCTGGATTTTCATGAAGATTTTCGCCGAACCAAAACGAAGGCGATCGCATACATGACGACCCCGAAGGCGAACGACAGGCCGAGGGAAAGGGCGAAGCTCGGCAAGTTGAGCACGCCGGGATCACCGGCATAAAGCGCCCGTCTGACGGCCGCGACTCCGTAGGTCACAGGATTCAAATGAACGGCCCAGAAAATCCAGGAGTGCGGATTCGTCGCTGGAAAAAGCGCGCCGGACATGAGCCAGAGCGGAATGAGGAACACGTTCATGATAGCGTGAAATCCCTGGGTCGACTCCATCGGCCAGGCGACGAGAAAACCGAGACCTGTGAGGCCAAAACCCACGACGAAAAGCGTGCCAAGACAAACCAGGAAGCGCTCGGGTGTTATGTGGATGCCGATGAGCGGCGCGAGTAAGAGGAAGATAAGGCCCTGCAAAAGCGCGAGCGTAGTCCCACCGAGAATCTTTCCGCAAACAATGCTGCCGGGGGAGATTGGCGCGACAAGGACGGACTGAAGAAATCCCTCCCGCCGGTCTTCGATAATCGAGATGGTCGAGAAAATGGCGGTGAAAAGCATGATGAGGATGAGCGTGCCCGGATAAAAATATTCGAGATAGCGCATGCCGTTAGGCGCGGAGCCGACGCGGAAGGAAGGACCAATACCCGAGCCAATGACAAACCAAAAGACCAGCGGGGAGAGCAGCGCGCCGATGATGCGATTGCGCTGCCGATAGAAACGGACGATCTCGCGCTGCCAGAGTGTTGCAGTGGGCAATAGAAAAAGGCCGGAGCGTTTGCCTCCGGCGCTGACGGCCGCCGCACTCATCCCGGCCTAGCGGTCGAGCACGATGTGTCTGGCCGCTGGGTAGAGAACCGGACAACAGCCGATGGTTTCGCAGAAGGCTTTGCTGAAATGGCTCAAGCTCGAATAGCCGACTTCCGTTGCAGCCTCGGTCACGTTATAGCGGCCGCTGCGAAGCAATTCGGCTGCTCGCTCCATCCGGGCGTTGCGTAGAAATTGCGGGATGGTCAGGCCAACTTCACGGGAAAAAATCCGGCTTAAATAAAACGGGCTGCAACCCACCTCCTGTCCGAGCGCTTCAAGACTGGGCGGATTGGCCAGGTCGCGCCCGAGCAATTCCTTTGTCCGCACCACGCGATCGCGCGCCACTCTCTTTTGGCGCATGCAAAAGAATTCCGGATCCTTCGGCTCAAAAAGAAAGTGCGACATCAGCTCGAGCGCCTTGCTTTGATACCAAAGAATTCGTGCCGCCTTCGGCACCGGGGGCTCGGCAAGGCTGGCCACAATCGCCCGCTGCTCGGCCGACATCAGCTGCGGGGGCGAGACGATGCTCTGCTCCTTTTTCGGGAAGATTACCTCGCGCATCGCCGGTTTGAGTTCGTTCTCCGAAGCCGCAAACTGGCCTTGGAGATATTTTCTCGAATATTCCAGGGTGACAAAACGGTGATGGTCATTCGCCTGGCGCGTGGCGCGCAGCGGCTCGTCGCCGATCGCATAATAGCCGGAACTGCTCGGGCCGTAATCGTGGGGCGCGCTGCCGCCGCGGCCGATTGCGCCGCGGCCGTCAAGGTTGAGGCAAAACTCAACGCTACCCGGGCGAAAACTCTCCGCCCAATCGAGCGGACGGCTCGTTTTGAAATCGTGCCACTCGATGCTGATCCCCATCTCTTCGAAGCTACCGTAGAGCTGGTGCCAGCCGTGGCGCACGTTTGTCCACGCGGCTTGCGTCGGAAATTCGCCTTTCATCGCCGTCATTTTCGGGTGCAGACCGGAGAATGCAAGACTGAACGACCTGTGCTCACTCACCCGGTGAGGCGAGACCCCTGGCCAGCCCGGGGATGGCGGGTGGCTGTGCAGGCAATGTCTTCCCCGCGAATCGACAGAGCTCGCACTGTCAAATTCTGGCGATTCATTTGTCCTGAAAGAAATCTACGAAAGATCGGCGGACCTTGAAGAAAGTGCGCTTCACGTCGTCGCCAGCCTGACGAAACGCCTGTTTAACGCTGCCTTTCACGCCGTCGTCATCGGCCTCCGCGTTTTCCGGCTTGGCTTCGTCGGTTTGCGCATCGACAACAGCAGTCTGATCGCCGCCGCTAAAGAGTCCCTCGGTCCGCGTGATGCTGCCGTGGTTGGCGCCAATGTAGATTTTTCCCGCTGGCTCGCCGCCCTGTTTTTGCAACGCAACGATCCAGATTGGATTGCCCCGCTCATCGACCCGCAGCGTGTAATCCGCGGTCGCAAACGTGACGTGCGATTTATCCGCCGTCTGGCGCGCCAGAGTATAGGCGCCGCTCGAGTCGAGATTCAGCTTCGCGGTGTCGATCGTCGAACCCAATGAACCCTCGACCGCCGAACGCAACGGCGTGCGTTCCGAAGTAATCTTGCCGTTGCTAACTTCTACCTCGCGCACGCCACCGCCTGCCTTTGGGTCATCGAATAAAATGCGCCACGTCTCGGGCTGAGGATCGCCATTGGACCCGCTGACCAGGATGACGTGGTCAACTAAATTGCGATTCAATTGCGTGCCCACCGTCCGTAGGGCTTGGTAAGCGGTCGGGCGTTCCTGAGCAAAAACCGGCGTGGCGAGCAGGAGCAGCGCAAGGAGCCCTTTCGACATGCAAAAATAGTGCATGTCCCGCGTCAGATTGCCAGCCCCGATCGCAGGCGACGGTCGTGCCCGCTTCTAGCTTGCTGCCTAAAAGGGTGAGACTGTCCCGGAAACGGAAACTCGTTGCGAGCCGATCCGAATTGGCCAGCTTTGCTTTGAACAGGTTTTGGGAATCGCTTCGGCGCCGCGGCGCGATGAGGAAAACGAAGAAAAAAATCGAATTCTCCAGTCACACGGGCAATCTCGCACTGATGAGGAATTGTGTGCGGCGCTTCCTCGAAGCGTTCCCGTTTTCGGAGCGCCAGCGCACGCTCATGGTGCTGGGTGTGGATGAGGCCTGCAGCAACATCATCCGGCACGCTTATCATTTGCGAAACGACCAGTTCATCTCGCTCTCGCTCGAGGGCAAGGATGATTGCGTCTGTCTTCGCCTGCGCGACTACGGGAAGCAGCCGCAGCCTGAATCGATGGAGCATCGACGAATCGACCTGATCCGGCCCGGCGGGTTGGGATTGCATCTGATTCGCAACGCCTTTGATCAGGTTGATTACGTTCTGCGCAGCCGCGGGACGGAATTGGTGCTGACGAAAAATCTAGAGTAGAAGGCAGATTGGATTTGAGGGATTGCTGAGGTTTGAAAAAGGCGCGCCTCGATTTTTCTCATAATCCTGCAAATCCGGTCTAATTTCTCGGATGCCTGCTGTCGTCCCTTCCATACCCGATCCGGCCTTCGAAATTTCGCTGCGTCCACCGATGTTCAGCGAGTTCACCGGCCAGGTGAAGGTCTGTGAACGGGTTGAAGTGTTGGTCCAAGCGGCGAAAAAGCGTAGCGACGTGCTCGAGCACATCCTGCTGAGCGGACCGCCCGGCCTCGGAAAAACGACGCTCGCCCACATCATCGCGAACGCCATGGGCGTAAACATCAAAAACACCAGCGGTCCAGTGATCGAAAAGGCGGGCGAGCTGGCCGGACTGCTCACGAGCTTGGAGAAGGGCGACGTCCTTTTCATCGACGAAATCCATCGCCTCCAGCCGACGATCGAAGAATATCTCTATCCCGCGATGGAGGACTACAAGTTGGACATTATTATCGACCAGGGACCGCAGGCGCGCAGTTTGCAGCTGCGCCTGCCGAAGTTCACGCTTATCGGCGCGACGACGCGTTCCGGCATGTTGAGCGCGCCGCTGCGCTCGCGTTTCGGGATGACAGCGCGGCTCGATTATTACAGCGCGGAAGAGATGCAAAAAATCATCCTGCGCAGCGCGGGCCTTTTGAATGTGGAGATCGACGCGGCGGGCGCGGCGGAAATCGCCGCGCGCACGCGCGGGACACCGCGCACGGCGAATAATCTCCTCCGATGGGTGCGCGATTATGTGCAGGTGAAGGCGGACGGCCGTATCAGTGCGGAACTGGCGGACCGCGCCCTGACGATGCTCGAAATCGATCGCGACGGGTTCGATCAATGGGACAAGCGCATCATCGAGACGCTGATTTACAAATTCAACGGCGGCCCCGTTGGATTGAGCTCGCTCGCGGTTGCAGTCGGCGAAGAAGCCGGAACGCTTGAAGAAGTGAATGAGCCGTATCTGATCATGGAAGGCTACATCAAGCGGACGGCGCAAGGCCGGGTCGCCTTGCCTAACGCCTACCGAAAACTCGGAATCAAGCCGCCGGTTGGCCCACAGAGCGAGTTGTTTGGTTCGTAAGAATGCGCGACAGCAGAACTCCGCGCCGCCAGTCATGAATGCGGAGACCGATCTTTTTCCAAACGTTGCGAAAGTCCTCACGGTTGCGGAACTGACTCGGTCGATCCGCGGCCTCCTCGAGACGCGGTTCGGCGCGGTCTGGGTGCAGGGAGAAATTTCAAATTACAAAAAACACCCGTCGGGTCATCAGTACTTTACCCTCAAGGATCAGCGCGCCGCGATCGCTTGCGTGATTTTTCGCGACACGCTGCCGCCCTTCCCTAATGCATTGGCCGACGGCATGCAGGCGCAGGTTTACGGCAACGTCAGCGTGTTCGAAGCGCGCGGTCAGTATCAACTCAATGTGCAAATCCTGCAGTCTCGCGGCCTCGGCTTGTTGCAGGCGAAATTCGAGGCTCTTAAACGGAAACTAGAAGCGGAAGGACTGTTCGATCAGGCACGGAAACGCGCGCTCCCGACGTTCCCGCGTCGCATCGGCATCATTACGTCATCGAGCGGCGCGGCCCTCCGGGATATTCTCAACGTCCTCCACCGGCGCGCTCCGGGGGTGGAGGTGCTGATCAATCCGGTGCGAGTGCAGGGGGTCGGCGCTGCGCTCGAGATCGCGACCGCGATCCGCGAGTTGAGCGCGCCTAACGATTCTTGGAAAGCACCCGACGTTCTCGTCGTGGCGCGCGGCGGAGGCAGCATCGAAGACTTGTGGGAGTTCAACGAGGAGATCGTGGCCCGGGCGATTTTCCATTCCGCGATCCCAGTAGTCTCAGCGGTGGGCCATGAAGTGGATTTCACAATCTCGGATTTTGTCGCCGACTTGCGCGCGCCGACGCCAAGCGCGGCGGCCGAGTTGGTCGTGCCCGATGTGCGCGATCTCGAGCGCCGCGTTTGCGATCTGGAAAATAGTCTGGGCAAATGCTGGCGTGATTTTCTCCAGCGCACTCGCGCCCGGCTCAGCTCCGTTTCGGAAAAGGCCTTGTTCCGCGAGCTGAGCGGACGCCTGCGCGATGCCCGACAGCAACTTGATCTCGCCAGGGAATCTCTCCTCCGCGCGATGGAGCGCCGCCGCACCCTCGATCGGACCCGCCTGGCGAATGCCCTGTTGGCGTTGAAGGCGCGCAATCCCGCCCGGGAATTGGCGGCGCGCAGGCAATGGCTGGATGAACTTCGACGGCGCTGCGCCGAGTGCTCGAGACAGCGCCTCGCGGACGCGCGGGAGCACTGGAAGCGGATGGCCGGGATGTTGCGCATCCTCGGCCCGCAAGCAACACTCGAACGTGGCTATAGCATCACTCTCGCTGAGAGTGGCAAAGTGATTCGCAAGGCCGCAGACGCGAAAACGCGGACGCGGATCAAGACCCGCGTCCGCGATGGTGAATTCGAATCGATTGTTAGCTAGGCAGCCCGCTTATTCCGGGTTGAGCACCGGTGTGACGCCGGTATCCAGCCAATCGGTGCCGGTTTCGAAAAGTCCCTGCGTCGCGTTGCCAGAGCGCTTCAGTTTCTTGTCGCTTCCGACCTTCATAATCTGGCCGCTGGCATCGCAGAAAATCACAATGGCTTTGTTCGCCGCCCAAATACCGCCTTTGTTCGCTTTGTTTGTGTCGTAAACAGGGACGGCCGTGCTGAAACCATCAGCCAGCAGAGGAAAGGCGGGGTTGGTCGTATCCGTGAGTCCAGACACGTAGGCATAAGTATTTTCACCCGCTTTTAGCGTCTCCGTCCGACTGGAGGAACCCGCGGGATCAATTGTATTATCGGGATTCCCTGGGGACCATTTCGAGCCAGCCGCGGCGAAGATATCTTCGCTCTTCAAGTAACTGGGGAAAAGCCACCAAAAAGCGTCGTTGGAAGCGGCGCCCGCCGTCAAATCGGTGCCCGCATTGTAATCTGCGGCCGGCCCTTTCGAAGGGAAGGCTCCGTTGTTGTCGCTCGCAAACAATTTCAGCGCGAGGCCGATTTGTTTGGCGTTGGAGAGGTCTTTGGTCTGGTTCGCGCGTTCGGTCACACCGTTAAAAACCGGCAGCGCAATGCTAGCCAGGATGGCGATGATTGTGATCACGACAAGGAGTTCGATGAGGGTGAAGGCTGAGTGGGGGGTTTTCATGGGGTATTGGGGGTTGGGGGTTTGCTGAGCGTTCTGGGGTTATCGGCGCCGAGATTGCGCAATTGCTGGAATATGGTCAACAGAAAAATAAAGATTTTTCTGACCCGACAGCCAAGGGTGCAGACGCAGTATTAGCCGCCAAAGAAAACCGGTTACGGCTCTTCGGCGAAATCGGCAGCCGCTTCGCGCTTGAAGGCGATGACCGCGAGTGGAGGCAGATTAACTACGATCGAGTGCGTCCGCCCCTGCCACTCGACCCCGTCAGCCTGCAACCCGCCGAGGTTCCCCACGTTGCTGCCGCCGTAGGTTTCGCCATCGGTATTAATAATCTCACGATAAAACCCGTCGTTAGGCACGCCCATTCGATAGTTGTAGCGCACCACCGGGGTCGCATTGACCGCAAAAACCAGCAACTCTCCTTCCCGCGAACGGCGAAGAAACGCGACGACGCAGTTGTCCGCGTCGTGAAAATCGATCCACTCGAAACCCTCGTAGGTATCGTCTATGTCCCAGAGGGCGGGCTCGCTGCGGTAAACGTGATTCAAATGTTGGACCAATCGGCGCAGGCCGTCGTGGCGTGGCAGGTTCGTCAACTCCCAATCGAGTCCGCGGTCGTGATTCCATTCGCGCACTTGGCCAAACTCACCGCCCATGAAGAGTAGTTTTTTGCCCGGGTGCCCGAACATCCAGGCGTAAAACATCCGCAGGTTGGCGAACTTCTGCCACTCGTCCCCAGGCATCTTGTTGATCATCGAACCTTTGCCATGGACGACTTCGTCGTGACTGAGGACGAGAATGAAGTGCTCCTGGAAAGCGTACATGATTGAGAAAGTCACGTTACCCTGATGAAAACGCCGATAGATCGGGTCGAGCGACATGTAATGGAGGAAGTCGTGCATCCAGCCCATGTTCCATTTGAATCCGAAGCCGAGGCCGCCAAGATAGGTCGGTCGCGACACGCCAGGCCAGGCGGTCGATTCCTCGGCAATCGTCATCACACCGGGGAAGCTCTCGTAGCAGAGTTCGTTAGTCTGCTTCAGGAAAAAGATTGCCTCGAGGTTCTCGCGACCGCCGAAAGCGTTCGGTATCCACTGTCCCGGCTGGCGCGAGTAGTCGAGATAAAGCATCGAGGCGACCGCATCCACGCGCAGGCCGTCGATATGATATTTGTCGAGCCAGAAGAGTGCATTAGCGGTCAGGAAATTGCGCACTTCGTTGCGGCCGAAATTAAAAATGAGCGTGCCCCAATCCTGATGTTCGCCCTGTCGCGGATCGGCGTGCTCGTAAAGGTCGGTGCCGTCAAACTCCGCCAGCCCGTGCGCGTCTTTCGGAAAATGCGCCGGCACCCAATCCATGATCACGCCGATGCCGGCGCGATGACACGCATCGATGAAATGACGCAGCTCATCCGGAGTTCCGAAGCGGCTGGTCGGCGCGTAATAGTTCGTCACCTGATACCCCCATGAGCCTTCGAAGGGATGCTCGGCGATCGGGAGTAGTTCGATGTGCGTGAAACCCATTTCGAGCACGTAGGACAGCAGCGTCTCGGCAAACTCAAGATAGCTGATGAAGCGGTTCCCCTCCTCCACCACCCGTCGCCAGGAGCCGAGATGGACCTCGTAAATGCTGATCGCGCTCCGCTGCCATTGCTTCTGCGGGCGCTCCGCCATCCACTGGTCGTCGCTCCATTGGTAACGTTCGAGGTCGTAAACCATCGACGAGGTCTGCGCACCGTGCTGACTGAAAAACCCAAACGGATCGCTCTTGAGCAAGAGCGCGCCGCTCATCGTCTTAATCTCAAATTTGTAATGCGCGCCCTCCTTCACGCCCGGGATGAAAATTTCCCAGACGCCGCTTCCGACCAGTTTCCGCATTGGGTGGACACGGCCATCCCAGAAATTGAAATCGCCAACCACGCTGACGCGTCCGGCGTTCGGCGCCCAGACCGCAAAATAAGTACCGCGTTCGCCACCGATCTCGCGCAAATGCGCGCCGAACTTATCGTAAAGCCGCTTGTGATTCCCCTCGGCGAAAAGGTGTAGATCCACCTCACCCATGATCGGGCCGTAGCTGTACGGATCGCCCAGCGATTGCTCGGAACCGTCGAAAGCGATGACTTTCACGAGATACGAAAACTCGCGCGTTTCGTTCGGCACAGTCGCCTGGTAGAGCCCCTCGATGTGCAGCCGCTCAGCCGGAAAGACCCGGCTCTGGTCCTCCATCGCCACGATCTGAATCTCCTTCGCTTCGGGTCGAAAAATGCGAATGACCAGATCGTCGCCGGCACGATGCGGGCCGAGTATACGGAATGGATCAGCATGAGATCCGTGGAGAAGGGCGGCGATCTCGCTTGGGTCGATCGGGTAAATGGCAAATGAACTCATGAGGCGCCCAACAGACTATCGGCGGAGGTGGGCATTGCAATTCCACCCCGACAAATCAATTGCCGCCCATGCAAGAGACCTTTTTCATTTTCATTAACCGACACCCCACCGATATTTCCGGCGATGGACGAGACCCTTAAAGACCCGGCCGAGGCTTTGTTACGGACCTACAGCGCGAGTGGCGGGATTAACTATCTCGATGCTGCGGCGACGCTTCCGTCGCGCCCGGCGATCGATGATGCCTGTGTCGAGTTGCTCAGCCTGCTTTTTCCCGGATTCCATGGCGAGCCGGTCGTGCGTCCCGGCGATTTGCCTGACCTTACCCGCAGTCGCATCTGCGCTCTACACGCGCGTTTGCACCCCGAAATGTGCAAGAGCCTCGCCCGGCGCGAAGGAAATGGTGCCATTGAACCCGAGGCCGATCGCATTCTGGCGGACTTTTTTTCCAAGCTCGCCGAAGTGCGCGAGATGCTCTGGACCGACCTCGACGCCGCGTATGAAGGCGATCCGGCCGCGACGAGCTTCGAGGAAATCATTCTCGCCTATCCCTCACTCGAGGCGATCGCGATTCAGCGCATGGCCCACATACTCTATCTGGCCGACCTGCCGCTCATCCCACGCATGATGACGGAATGGGCCCATGGCCGGACTGGGATCGACATTCATCCCGGGGCGCAAATCGGGAGTCATTTTTTCATCGATCACGGCACGGGCGTGGTAATTGGCGAGACAACAAAAATTGGCTCACACGTGAAGTTGTATCAGGGTGTTTCCTTCATCGCCCGCTCGCTCTCCGCAGGGCGGGCTCTGCGCGGCCAAAAGCGTCATCCGACGGTCGAGGATCATGTCGCGATTTACGCCGGCACGACTGTGATGGGCGGCGACACGGTGGTGGGCGCCGGCTCCACCATCGGAGCGAACGTTTTCCTCACTCACAGCGTGCCGCCGCATTCTCTCGTCTCCTATCAGGAAAAAGAAATCGCCATCGTCCCGAAGCGGCCGGCCAAGGCTCGCGGCAGCGCCGTCGATTCTTTTCCGAAATGATTTACCTTGATTACAACGCCACCACGCCGCTTTGCACCGCGGCCTGGCGCGCGATGCAGCCCTATTTCGAGCGGCACTTTGGGAATCCATCGAGCGTCCACCGCGCTGGACGCGAAACGCG
>Ga0070666_10002332_pt1 | contig 11475 bp, 13 predicted proteins | sample KBSS23metaG_FD_64677 | JGI IMG/M metagenome (GOLD analysis project Ga0070666, IMG submission 64677) | Switchgrass rhizosphere microbial communities from Kellogg Biological Station, Michigan, USA - KBS S2-3 metaG | ecosystem: Host-associated > Plants > Roots > Rhizosphere > Soil ... | reverse complement strand
GACCCCAGCGAGAATCAAGGATTCGGCGGGTTCGGTGGAAGACGCGGCGGCGGTGGTGGTCGACGCGGTGGTGGCGGCGGGGGCGGAAACCTCGGCGGTTAAGAGACTTCTCTCGGATCTTCGGTCTGCGACCCGAAATCCATAAAAAGGAGGGCGGCCATTTGGCCGCCTTTTCCTTTTTAAGACCTCGCTCCGTTCGTTACGGCTTTGCGCCTGCCTTAATCCAATTCTCGATGAGCATGATGTCCTTCTCCGCTAACGGACTCATCCTCGGTGGCATGCGGCGCACGTTATCCGCTCCCCTGAGCGCCTGGATAAGGAGGCTGTGTTTGGGCGCTCCCTTCTTGATGATCGGCTGGTCTTCCCCACCCTCCATCACGACCGCATAGGAAGTCAAATCGATCGCCGCCTTTGGATGGTCGCCACTGTGACAACTGATGCAGTTCTTCGTGAAGATGGCTTGCACAGACTTATACGCAGGAGCCGTGGGTTTGGGCGGTGCTGGCGTCTTGTGCTGAAATCCAAAGCTGAGAACGATAGGGGCAAGGGCAAACAGGGCGGCTTTCATAGAAATTGGGAAGGGCCAGCTATTCCTGCTAGAGGTGATCTCGCAATATCTGGAAAGCTGCCGGCCCCGAGAGTAGTACGCGAAGCTGCAATCCAATGTTCACCAGTCCCCGCAAAAACCTGCGGAAACTTCGTTCTGGAACTTCCAGCTAATATTTGCATTACGGTCACAAGGCGAAATCAAATTGGTTCATCCGACAAAGCCAGATTTCGAAAAGGCGGCACTCTCTGAGTTGCCGTTGCTATACCGTGTCGCTCGGCGCTATGCGATGAATGCCGCGGAGGCGGAAGACTTGGTTGGACAAACCTTGCTCTCTGCCGCAAGAGCGTGGGACAACTTCGACGGTCGTCACACGCGGAGTTGGCTCATCACGATTCTCAAGAACGAACACCTGAAGACCATTCGCCAAAAATCGAGCCGACCCAAAACGATCGGGTTCGAAGAGAGCGGCGAAGTTTCAGAAGGGGACCTTGGGAGCGAGATCGATCAGCGGGCATTCGTCGAAGACATTCTTCGGGAACTTGATAGCCTCCCCGAGGATTTCCGCATGGCAGTCGCATTGTGCGACGTAGAGCAAATGAGTTACGAAGATGCGGCCGAAGCACTTGGCATTCCGATCGGGACGGTTCGATCGAGATTGTTCAGGGGGCGGCGGGCGCTTCGCGAAAAATTGAAGGCGTGGCCATCCGACACCAAAGCCTTAGAAACGGCTGAAGTTAGGAGCTAATAACGAATGAGATTGCACAAAGATAACGGATCTGATGAGCCTTGCAAGCACATGGAAGGCCATCTGAACAGGGTAGCGGACGGTACGGCGGGACCGCTGCGCCGCTGGTACGTCAGGGCTCACATGGCCGGATGCCCGATGTGTACTCGATTTTTCGCGTCGCTAAAGGCGATGCTCGGGCGACTTCACAAGGCGAAAGAAGCCGAGCCGAATGAAGAGGCAGTGCACCGCATTCTTGCCACGTATCAAGCCGCAACGGCAGCCGCCGACTGAGTTCGCTTGAACCCGGGATCGTGCCACGTTTGACGAAATTGCGGTTTCGGTCTGAGCAAATGGACTCGCCTAGCGTCTATGCCGAATAGCGATCCTCAGATTGGAGTAATAATAGAGACATGAACCTGCTCGAGCCAGTGCATCTGATGATCCTCGCGATCGTCGTTTTGGTTCTTTTCGGAGCCAAGAAGATTCCTGAGTTCATGCGCGGCGTTGGCCAGGGCATGGGCGAGCTTCAAAAGGGTCTGAATGACGTGAAGGGAAAGATGAGCGTCAACATGGACCAGGAGCCCGCACCGGCACCAACCCCTGCTCCGAGCATCGAAGCGAGCCGATCCGCTCAGTTGCCCGCAACGAGCACGGATTCCCGCACTCAAGCCTGATTTGGCCCGATTCCCTGAACGGTAGCTGAACAACCGCTGCCCAACCTGCTGCGTGGAGCCTTTCATGCGGAAACTCCTTAGGTGGTCGATTCTGCCGAGCGCCGGAAACCGTGTTTAAATAAACTCAGGCCAAGCATGCCGCCACTCCTTTCCAAGAAGTTACTGTCCGAGGCAAAGGTTGCGTCTCGCCCCATGCCTGATGGAATCGCAAGCTCGATCTTGCGCGGCCTGCTCCTTGCGACGGATGAAGGCGTGCTCGTCACAGACTTGGATCACCGGTCACTGGCAGCAAATCAGAAGTTTGGCGAGCTGTTCCGCATCACCCCCGAGCAGGTGGTGAGCATGGACCCGGAAGCTCTCCGACGAAAGGTCTATCCCCGACTCCAAGATCCGGATGCGTGGAAACGCCAGCTCGACGAGATATACGCCCTGCCCGATCGCATCCACGAAGACGAGATGGAGTTGATTGGCGAGCCTCCCGTTTTTCTCCTGCGCACAACGGGGCCCATCCAAGACGCAGATGGAAAAACGATCGCTCGCCTTTGGCGCTTCCGCGATATTTCGGCCCACAAGCAACGCGAACGCATGCGCGATATCTTGATGGAAATCAGCACATGCCGCGATGCCGATCCGGCTAGAGTTTGTCGGCTCGTGGTGGAGAAACTATCTGCGTTTTACAAATCGAGCGCGATCCTCTCGATACGTGCGGACGACAAAATGGTCTTTCGTGAAGTGGCGGGAATGCCGATCCCGTTTTCGTTTGCGAAGTCCAACAAGATCAAGAATTCTTACTGCCAAGTAGCACTGAAGACCGTTCAACCGAAGCTCATCCAGAACGGGCGAATCGACCCTGACATGTGTCGACTGCCTGCACCTCGGCTTGGATTTACGCGGTATCTAGGCGTTCCCATTTGCGATCGCACCGGTTGCGCCATCGGAACCTTATGCATCATGGATGGCCATTCGGATATTCCTCTAGGTCCGGATGACGAACAGTTCATGTCCATGCTCGGTCTGCGCGTCGCAACCGAGTTGGACCGCGAACGCATCTATTTAGAACGCACATCCGAACAGCGAGGGCAACTAGAGAAGCAACAACTGGACCTTTCGGAAACACATCAAGTCGTCACTGCGATGAACGACGCCTTCGAGATGGCGAGCGAGACGATGACGACGGGGCAACTCATCGAAGCCCAGGCGAAACTGCTCGGAGGTTTGCTCGGCTACGAGTCGGCGTTCGTTCTCTTCCCCGAATCAGCGACGAAGCTTAGCGGAACGGTTGCGACCAAGGATGGAAAGACGAAGCGGATATCCTTCCCGCTCGCGGACGTTTGCATTCAAAAGCTCTTCGCCGTCCCCGTGACCAACAGAACGGTCGTCCACTTCATCGAATCCGATGGCCAACCGCTCTGCGAAGTGCTCGAAGCGAAACACATTGCCCTCGCCTCGCTTCCGATCAGTAATACCGAGAAGGGTGTCGTCGCATTTGGAACGTCAAAGCCCGCGCCACAAGACGACAAACGCCATCGACTGCTTTTGGAAGCCGTTGCAGATCAAGTGTCGCTCCTGCTGACCGCGCATACCCTCCAGCAAGATCTTCTTTCCACCCATGTTGAATTGAAGACCACCCAACAGAAGCTAGTGCAAAGTGAAAAGCTGTCGGTGGTCGGAACTCTGTCCGCAAGCATTGCGCACGACATCCGAAATATTGTGTCTTCCCTTTCGCTCGAGTGCTCTCTCGGCGATGTGGATCCGACTTCTGCTCTTGCAAACGTGAGAACTCAACTCGATCGCTTTGCCGTTCTCGCCCATCGACTGCTTTCCTACGCAAAACCGAAACTTGTCGCCCAAGAGCCTGCCGAGATCAACGACCTTCTTCGAAGAGTGATCGCCCTAACCGATGCGCAAACACGCGTCTCGGGAGTGACTTTTTCTAACAACCTATCCGATCAGAAGTTGTACGCTCTTCTCGACGTCAGTCAAACGGAACACCTGTTTGTAAACCTTGTGCTGAACTCCGTGCAGGCTATGCGATGCGCTGGCGGCTGGATTTGCGTCAGCGTGATCGCTACCGAAGATACAGCCAAGATTCACGTCGAGGACAACGGCCCTGGAATTAAGCCTGAAGAACTTTCAAGGATATTCGAGCCCTTCCATTCGACCAAACCCGAAGGATTCGGACTGGGACTTTACAGCTGCAAGAGAATCGCCGATGAACACGGATGGAAGCTGTCTGTAGAAAGTATCGAAGGACAAGGCACCTCCTTTGAGGTCTGCATTCCCATTTGCGAGGGCCACGACTGATGCCAGATCAACTCCTTATCGTTGACGATGATCCATACCTACTGGAGAATCTCAAGCGCCTTCTTCAACGCGAAGGCTATGGGGTGCGCACCGCCACAAGTGGTGAAGAGGCGTTGGAACATGTTGCGACGGAACCTTGTGATCTCATGATTCTGGATCTCGGGCTGCCGGGCGTGGATGGCCTAAGCACTTGTCGGCGCATCCGGGGCAAGCACAACTTCCCCGTCATCATGCTTACCGCGCGGAGCGACGCGATGGACAAAGTGATCGGTCTCGAGGTCGGCGCCGACGACTATCTTACGAAACCCTTCGAGCCGATCGAGCTTCTCGCTCGCGTTCGCGCGCATCTGAGACGAAGTAAGGATTATCAGAAGACCGATGACTCGGGTGAAAGCAATATCACGGTGGGCGATCTGGTCGTCGATTTCGAAAAGCGTGATGTATTTCTCAGCGGTAAGCCAGCCGAACTCACGACGCGAGAGTTCGAGCTCGTCGCTCATCTTGCGCGAAGCGCAGGAAAGGTTGTTCCTCGCGAATCATTATTCGAGCGTGTATGGGGCTATGACATGGCGTTCAACAGCAACAGCCTTGAAGTCTATGTCTATCGCATCAGAAAGAAGATCGAGGACGACCCAAACGCACCACGCTACATGAAGACGGTCCGCGGCTTCGGCTATTCCCTCAGTTCATAAATGAATTGAGATGCCGCACCGGCTCCGCCGTCGCGACATCTCTGAGGAGGAAGTCTCCGCCCATGTGGCTGGACGGAATCAATAGGTCAGGCAAGCCCGACCTGATTTATCATCGCTCGTCGATCTCTTGAAAATCAAGCGACCTTACGCATTTCTAAGTGATGGCTCGGGCTGATTTTCTGAAGGCTTCGATGGATTGGCAAACATCACTTGGATTCGTGCGCCCTGCGAGTAACTCGTGTCGACGGATATTTTGCCGTTCCTCGCCTCCACCAACTTCTTGCAAACGGACAGACCGATTCCAAATCCTCCAGAACCGCGGCTTCGCGCGCCATCTTCTCGCCAGAATCTCTCGAAGGCTTGTTGCGAGGCGCCCTTAATTCCTACGCCTTCATCCTGAACGCTCAAGATCACACCAGCTTCTGTCTCTTGCAGATTGACTTGGCAGCAACTTCCAGATGGGCTATAGCGCAGTGCATTAGCCAACAGATTGTCGAGTACGCAAGCGATCTCTTCTCTCCTGATGTAGGCGTTGGCCGGCCCGCTGTTTACTTCCAACAAAACCTTCTTCGAGACAAAGCGATCAAGCCAACGCGATGCAACTTCCCAGACCGCTGGCTCAATATTAAGGAGAGGCGCGTTAAACGGATCGGGCTTTGCGCTCTCCAGGAGCGCCTCGGAAAGTCTCGTAAGTCGATCGACTTCCTTGAGCAGCGCCTTCATCGTCTTCGCGTACTCCTCTGAGGTTCGCCCTGTGAGCAAGCATGTCTCGATCTTTCCGCGCATGACGGTGAGTGGGGTGCGCAATTCGTGAGCGGCATCGGCCGCGAATTGCTCTTGCGCTCGCACAGCTTCTTCAATTCGGGCCAGGAGCGCGTTCAACTGTGCGGCGAACAAACCGAACTCCGCTGCGTCTTCCACGTCGATGCGCGCGGTGAAATCTCCGCCACCGATTGCAGCGGCTTGATATGACATGTCCTGCAGGGGCTTGAACGTGGCGCGAGCGCTTTGCCACGTGACAAGCGCGACCATTCCAACGACGACCGGAAACAAAGCGATGAGCGCCCAGCTCAATTGTCGGAAACCAGTTGTCCAGTCGGTCCAGTCGAGGGCAACGACGACCGTCTTGTCCTTCACGTCCGCGGTGCGATAAAAGACTTCCCGCCCCTTGTTAGTGCCGAGGCCGTCGGTGTGAGACGTATCGATCTTAAACGGACCAGCGTTTTCTGCGAGCTTGCCCTTCTGAATGATCGCGAGTGAGGCTCGCGGGTGATTCGTGCTCCAAAGGTGGGCGTCCACCGTGTGCCCCGCTCTGAGATCAGACGTTGCCGCAAGCAGCCCCGAGTCGAGGTAGGAGCGCGCCATCCCCATTTCGGACTGGCGCAGATAACTCCAAATGCTGATGAAGACGATCGCGAGGACGATGGCAACGGTGGCAGATGCAGTTAGGGTGAGGCGTATTCGATGGCTAGCTCTCATCGGGGCCTTGGCCCGCGAGAACATAACCTGCCCCTCGTTGGGTGTGAATGAGCCGGGATCCGCCACCGCTTTCTAACTTGTTCCTTAAATAGTTGACGTACACCTCGACCGTATTCGGATCGCGGGTCGTGTCATCTCTCCATACGTACGCAAGAATCTCTTTCTTGCTGACCGCTGTTCCCTGCCGCTCCATCAGAAGCTGCAGAAGTGAATACTCTGTTGGAGATAGGTACAAAGCGCGTCCGCCTCGCTCCACTGTCCGACGCAACGTATCCATCGTCAGATCGGCCGCTTCGAGAATATGACTGCGGCTCCTGCGGGTCAGTGCGCGAACGCGGGCGAGCAACTCTTCAATTCGAAAGGGTTTTGCAAGGTAATCGTCTGCGCCTAGATCGAGACCGGCAACCTTATCGCGCGTCTCCGTCCTGGCCGTGAGAATAATGACCGGCGTTTGGACATTAGCCGCCCGTGCCTGTCGCAGGACCTCAAGGCCGTCCATTTCGGGGAGCATGATGTCGAGCAAGGCGACATCGTATGGGCCCGACGTTAGGTCCGCCAAGCCCTGCGGGCCTGTGGTGCGAACGACGACTTCATATCCGGATTCCTCTAAGGCCTGTTGAAGAAACTCACAGACTCCCGCCTCATCCTCTACTACTAGGACACGCATCTTTGATGATTGGATGAACGGAAGCTTAGGAGATTTGATTGGACCGACCTGCTTAGACTTCATTAAGTCGTGGGGAGGTGATTGTCCTGTGCCGGATGAGCTACTTGCAAACACATTCAATATCCAGCAAGATTTGTGCCCAAATCTACGCTTAATCCTCGCTCTTTTTCTGGGCTTTTCGGGCTGCCGCTCGGTTCCTCAGAAGGCTTTAAGCTAGGCCACGTTGGATGATCCACGTCGTTCTCGATGCCAATCCGCTTCGAGAACAATTGAAAACTCCGGCAGCTTGATTCCGGTGCTCTCAAGCAGGGAGGCAAGTCGACTAATGGCTAAGCAGCGCGAGGCCATCGCGGAGGCATTCCGCTCGGTCATGCCGGAGCGGCCAGCTAAGAGCTCTCCTGCCATCGTGAGCTCCAGACCGTACCGGATCAAGGACGCGCGCACCTCTTCGAAATCCTTCCGAAGGGCGTGCAACATCTCGTCCGTGTCCTCTTGAGAGACGCGGACGTCAAATCCGGATTGCTCACTCACAGCTACTACTTTATAACTCAGGTTGCCTTATTGTCACAATATGTACCTAAGACTTTCCCTCGTCGTTCCCTCAATTGGCTTCCCTATTGGGGAAAAGGCATTTTCGCATAAAGCCAGGTTTCACCGTCAAGCGACGGTAAAAATGCCGACCGTAGCTAAAGGCCGGTTATCCGGCCGTCTTTGTCGAATCACTTACTATGCGTCAGATCATGCTATGCGATGGACCCGTGACGGTCCAAATCGAAGCGAGAGGCAACGGAGCAGTCCTCAAGATGACTAACGAAGAGCACGTTGAGTTTTCGCTGGCGAAACGAAACTTGGAGGCCGTCCTCGACGGAGAAACCATCCAGATTTCGAGGGCCGGCATCTTTTGCCGGCTGACTCGGCGAGAAGACGGCATTCACGTGTCTTTTGCGTGGAAGAGCCACCACGAGTCGGTCACTTGCCAGGTCGCCCATTTCCAGTCCCTGGTCGACACCCTCAATGACGATAAGAGGGATGTATCCACGAGCCATTAGATATTGAGCCTGCTAGGTAGGCTTCTTTGCCTATGGTCTGGGCCGCCTCTCTACTTTTCTTTTCGGCCAGGCAGAGTGCGGCAACCATCAATGTATTCGCCGCCGCTTCTTTGAAAGAAGCCTTTACGACGATCTCCCATGCTTACGAAATCAGCCACCCAGGCGTGAAGGTCAACCTCAACTTCGCGGGGTCGCAGCTTCTTTCGGCGCAAATCAATGGAGGCGCCATGGCTGACGTATTCGCAAGTGCGGCACAGAAGAACTTGGATCAAATTAAGTTCACTCCCTTAAGCCGCCGCGTATTTGTTAACAACACCTTGACCATTGTTGTGAGGACGGGTCTTCCCCCGATCACGGCCCCGCAAGATTTATCGAAAGTCGGAAAACTTGTCGTCGCCGACCAAGCCGTACCGGTCGGTCACTACTCGGAGATATTCCTTGCATCTGCTGCGAAGAAGTTTGGAGCTTCGTGGCTAAAGGAAGTTCAATCGAAGATCGTATCGCGCGAGCAAGATGTAAAGGCCGTCCTGGCAAAAGTGAAATTGGGGGAAGCAGATGCTGGCATCGTTTATGTGAGCGACGCGACAACGGCCGGAAGTGACGTCGTCCAGATTCCCATTCCAGCAGATATCAATACGATCGCCCAATACCCAGTCGCAATTCCATCAAGTGCCAGGAACTCGGATGGCAGCAAAGACTTCATCAAGTTCTTATTCACGGCCGATGCGCAACAAGAATTTGAGAAAGATGGCTTCCTGTCGCCTCTTCGCGCTCCCTCATTCATTGAAGTTACCGAGCGAACAAAAGTGCGACACGCCCCAGTTCCTTTCGACAAACTTCCGCAACTGACAGTTACAGCAACGGGCCATGGTGGCGTCCCCCAATCCTATTCCGGTCCCTCGGTTATCGCATTGATCGGCAAAACGAAAGCGCTTACCGCAACCTTTATCGCCGCTGACGATTATCAGCAGACCATCCAAATAAGCGATCTCCGTTCACACAAGGCGATCCTCGTCAAAAGTGAAGATGGCAATTATCAGCTGATCGTGCCTGGATACGCGCCTAGTTTTTGGGTGCAATGGGTTCGTCGCATCGAACTGAAGTAGTGAAGAACGGATGAAACGCGCTGCAACAACCTGGGCGCTCCTTATCCTTTCGAGTCCCATTCTTATCCTCCTCGGCGGAGCGATCATCGCCCTTTGCGTTTCGACATCGGCATCCGAATTTCAGAAAGAACTTCACAACCCGGTAGTGCAGTCTGCGTTATGGCTGAGCTTAAAGACAACGCTCATATCCCTCGTTATCATCGCCTTTTGCGGAACTGCTCTGGCCCTGCTCATCTCTCGCAAGCGTGGCCTGTTTGGTTCGGCGCTGGAGTTACTCATCACGCTTCCCGCAATCATGCCGCCGTCGGTCGCCGGAATTGCTCTGCTCCTCGCGTTTGGGCGGCGAGGTCTCATCGGTTCATATCTGGATCAACATGGCATCACGTTCGGCTTCTCTATGATAGCGGTGGTCATGGCGCAAACATTTGTCTCCACTCCGTTCTATGTGCGAGAAGCGGCTACGGCATTCCAGTCGGTCGATCCCTCCGTAAGAGATGCCGCGCGACTAGATGGCGCCGACTCGTTTCAAATGCTGCGCAACGTAACCCTCCCGATTACGGCTCCCTTCCTGATTACTGGTGCACTCCTCGCTTGGGCCAGGGCACTGAGCGAATTCGGTGCGACGATCCTGTTCGCAGGAAGTCTGCAAAACGTAACTCAAACATTGCCCATCGCGATCTACATTGGCTTCGAGACCGACCTCAGTCAAGCCAAAGCAATCGCACTAATTTTGCTGGCGTCAGCGGCAGTTCTGCTTCTACTTCTGAAAGTGGCGCTCAGGCGAACTCTCGTCTATGCACATTAGTTTCCTTTGTCGAATGACCTCCCTATGCGGTCGCTTCAATAAACAGTAACCGAACCGACATAGTCACATGCCGTCTCATAACAAACGATCCACTCATTGAAGCGCGAGAGAAATTTCGTTGAAGCGCGGCGCGGAGGAGCCGGAAAACTATGTCAGGAGCCACCCAAAACTTTATCATCGATTGGCTGGCAGCCGCCCCAGCCCATTCTGTCTTGGTGCAGCTCCGGACTACCGATGAGCGATGCGTGATGATCGACAGACTTGAAACATGGCCCGTGGATCGACGTCGAAAGGGCGAGGCGACCAGAGCATTAGAAACACTTTGCCGGCTGGCAGACGTGAATTCGGTTGCCCTTTGTGGCGAAGTGGGCTCCTATGCCGATAACGACGACGAAGCCATTCGGATACGCCTTTGGCTCATGCGGCATGGGTTCGAGCCGTCTAACAGTTCAAGTCTGATGATGTATCGTCCACCCCGGCCGCAGATAAGCAGCCAAGCTGTCCACGCTTAAATCGTCGCCCGAGCGAACCCAACCTGGTCACGAATATTCGTGACTACCATCGTCAACCGCTCCGTCGAAAACTGGTTATGTACTCAGAGAGCGGACAAGCGAGGCTCGGTGCCACAACTCGAGCCGTCCGCTCAAATTCCTTCCACCTGGCTCACACGTTCGTGCCAATATTTCTGAATGCGCGTAATCGCAATCGGGCTCTGCCTCGTCTTGGGAACGGCAGCAAACGCAATACAGAAAGTCGGTGAGCATTATCGCCTCGCGGTCATCAATCGCACCACACCACTTGTGACTAAGGACAAGACGGCAGCCCTCGTCCTTGCAAAGTGGCGACACTACACATCCATACAAGCCCAGTACGGCGGCAAAGATATCGGAATGTATTCTGAAGACGCGAGGAAAACAAGTTTACGCGCGGTTGAATTAAAGCGCGGCAACACACTGATACCCGTGCCTTACAATTCCATCGTCACTTTGCTCTCGCAAAACAGCTTTCCCCAATCCGATCGCGACACCGACGACAGCCTCGATCTTTTCGAAATCCGTTTTGACAGCGGCAAGCTGCGCGGTCAAACGTTTTGGACCGCAGACGTCGTCGATCACGGCGTTCCTCTAAATGGCGACCCCGCTGTTCTCGTCAACTCCAAAGGCAACCACGTCTTATGCGCGCTCACGGATGACGACATGTCTGAGTACAAGAAGATCGAAGCGGTTGGCAAGAAAGACTTGATGAACGGAATGGTGAAGCTCGGCCGATGCTTTTACGTAAAGAACGGCACCCACGGCGTCTTCGCAGGACTCGAGCAGGTCCGAATCACAGAGGGACCTCACAAGGGCGTGCTCGTTTTCGCAGAGCACGCGAGCCTGGAATCTGACCCCATTTATCCAAAACAGGCGACACGGAAAGTGT
>Ga0070666_10002328_pt1 | contig 11478 bp, 9 predicted proteins | sample KBSS23metaG_FD_64677 | JGI IMG/M metagenome (GOLD analysis project Ga0070666, IMG submission 64677) | Switchgrass rhizosphere microbial communities from Kellogg Biological Station, Michigan, USA - KBS S2-3 metaG | ecosystem: Host-associated > Plants > Roots > Rhizosphere > Soil ... | reverse complement strand
CCGGAGCGCTCCCGAGGGAGAGGGGGGTGGACAAATTTGTCCAGGTGCGGCGCGAAAAAATCCAGGTTTAGAATGTAACGAAGTCACCCTGAACGTCGCCTGTAGGGGCAAGACGGATCGGAACGATGACGAACCGTACGGGGATCGACGGGCCGTCGCGCGAGATGGCGCAACGGCTCAAGGAGACGCTGGGGCTGAAACGCCTGATCGGCGAAAGCCCAGCCTTCGTCGAGCAGATCCAGAAGCTCCCGGCGGTGGCCCGCTGCGACGCCGGCGTGCTGATCTCCGGCGAGACCGGCACCGGCAAGGAGCTGATCGCCCGCGCCATCCACTACCTGAGCCCCCGCGCCCGCGGCCCCTTCGTGCCGGTCAACTCCGGCGCCATCCCCCTCGACCTGGTGGAGAACGAGCTGTTCGGCCACGAGCGCGCCGCCTTCACCGGCGCCCACGCCGCCCAGCCCGGCCTGATCGAGCAGGCGGACGGCGGCACCCTCTTCCTCGACGAGGTGGACTCCCTGCCCCCCCTCGCCCAGGTGAAGCTCCTCCGCTTCCTCCAGGAGAAGGAGCTCCGCCGCCTGGGCTCGACGCGGACCCGGAAGTGCGACGTGCGGGTGATCGCGGCGACCAACGCCGAGGTCGAGGCCGCGCTGGCGGAGGGGAAGATCCGCCGCGACCTCTACTACCGGCTGAACGTGATCCCCGTCCCGCTGCCCCCCCTGCGCGAGCGCCGGAAGGACATCCCCCTGCTCGCCCTCCATTTCCTCCACCGCTACGCCGGGGAGCTGGGGCAGCCCTGCCGCGCCTTCACCCCCGGGGCGATGCAGGCCCTCCAGGACTATGGCTGGCCGGGGAACGTCCGCGAGCTCGAGCACGTGGTCGAGCGCGCGGTCGTCCTCGCCGGAGACCGGGAGGAGATCGACCTCGGAGCCCTCGATGTCCCCAGGCCCGACTCCCGCCCGGCCGACCCGCCCTCCTTCCAGGAGGCCAAGGCGCGCGCCATCGCCCGCTTCGAGCGCGGCTACCTCGAAGAGCTCCTCGCCACCTTCGGCGGCAACATCACCCGCGCCGCCCGCGCCGCCCAGAAGAACCGCCGCGCCTTCTGGGAGCTGATCCGTAAGCACGACATCGACGCACGGCGGTTTCGGGACCGGTGAGGAAGGGACTTAAGGGACCTAAGGGACCCAAGGGACATCAAGAATCGAAGCAGGCCCGTTCTCTCATTTTTGTCCCTTAGGTCCTTTGAGTCCCTTAGGTCCCTTCCTCCAGCCCCCGCGCACCAACTCCCGCCCCCGGTTATACTTCCCCCCACCCAACGAGGTGACAGGCTTCAGCTCGGAGGTCCGCCGGCGGCTCGCGCCGGGCCGCTCCCGGCGCGCCGTACGAGGACATGGAAGAGACCACCTACGAGTCCACAACCGCCCAGGGACGTGCCTTCGAGCGACGAGTGGGAATGCTGTTCGAGCTGCTCGGCTACCGGGTGGACACGGACCGCCTGATCGCCGGCCGCCAGGTCGATCTCTTCCTGGAGGATCGCAGCGGCCCCCTGGCGCGCTTCTACATCGTGGAGTGCAAGGACCAGGCGAGGCCCGTCAACACCGTCCAGTACGACGCCTTCCGGGGCCGCCTCAACGCCGGCCGCAACCAGATCTCCCCCAAGCTGCGCGGCATCCTCGTCGCCAGCGTCGGCTTCGTGAAGGAGGTCAAGGAGCAGGCCGAGTACGAGGACATCGAGCTGCTCACCATCTCCGAGCTCGAGAGCTCGGTGATCGACCTCCGCCAGTACGCGCGCGACCTGATCCGCCAGCTCCAGGAGACCCCGGCCCTCGCCCACTTCGTGCCGCCGCGGCTGGTCCGCGAGCACCTGACCGTGCCCGAGCCCGCCCTCGGCCTCGTCGAGCGCTGGCTCGCCGACCCGGAGGCCAACCAGCTCACCCTGCTGGGCGACTACGGAACCGGCAAGACCACCTTCCTCAAGAACCTCGCCCTCCACCTCGCCCGCCGCTACGAGACCGAGGTCATCCAGGGCGGCGCGCGCGGCCGGGTGCCGGTGTTCGTCGACCTCAAGGACTACACCCAGGCGCTCTCCCTCAAGCAGATCGTGCTCGACCTGCTCGACAACCACGGCATCCGCGCCGCCTCCTACGCCGCCTTCGAGTACATCCTGCGCGAGGGCCAGGTCCTCCTGATCCTCGACGGCTTCGACGAGATGGCCAGCCGGGGCAACCACCTGGCCACCCTGCGCAACTTCCGGGAGCTCAACCGCAGCGCCCTCGGCCGCGCCAAGATCATCCTCTCCTGCCGGAGCCACTACTTCACCGACTATCGCGACATGCAGCGCTTCTTCGGCCGGCCCGGCCTGCAGGACGCCCCGGTCGTCTACACCGATCTCTACCGCGAGATCGCCGGCCGCCCCAACTTCCTCCTCACCTACCTCCAGGAGTTCGACTCCCGGGAGGTCGACGCCTACCTGGAGACCCGCTGCGGCCGCAGGGCCCCCCACGTGCGGGAGTTCATCGCCAGCACCTACAACCTGGAGGAGCTGTCGCGCCGGCCGGTGCTGCTGGACATGATCGTCTCCTCCGCGGACAGCCTCCCCCGGCAGACCGAGCCGGTCACCCCCGGCATCCTCTACCGGATCTACACCGACATCTGGCTCTCCCGGAACGACTGGAGCACCCTGCTCGACGTCGAGACCAAGCGCGGGCTCCTGGAGTGCTTCGCCGCCAAGACCATCGCCCAGGAGGACGCCCAGCTCCACTTCACCGAGATCCCGGCCCTGATCCACGCCTGGCGGCCGGGCACCAACGAGGTGGACGAGCAGGAGATCGACCGCGAGCTGCGCACCGCCACCTTCCTGGTCCGCGACCAGGGGGGCGAGTACCGCTTCTCGCACAGCTCCTTCCTGGAGTTCTTCTACGCCCACCACCTGGTCAGCGCCGCCGCGCAGGGGCAGGCCGCCGCCTGGACCGGCGCCCTCTTCCGCACCGAGATCTACCGCTTCGTCCAGGACCTGCTGGCCCTCAAGGAGTCCCGGCCGGCCCTCGACCGGCTCCTCGCCTGGGTGACCGATCCGGCCCTCGATCCCAAGGCCCGCGGCTACGCGATCAAGTGCCTGAGCCGCCTGAATCCGCCGGAGGTCACGGCCGCCCTGATGTCGGTCCTGACCGCGGGCTCCGAGGTGCGGCTCCGCCGCTTCGCCGCCACCGCCCTGGGCTATCACCCACGGCCCGAGGTCGAGCGGCTGCTGATCCGCACCGCCGGCGACGGGTCCGAGGAGGTCCTCGTCCGCGCCAACGCCTGCCTGTCGCTCGCCCGCATCGGCCGCGACGAGGGGATCGCCTTCCTGACCTCGGCGCTGGCCGGGCACCTCCAGGGGCGGACCCTCCAGAGCGGCATCCTCGCCATGATCTTCCGCGCCGCCAAGACCACCCCCCGCATGGACCTGGTGCGGACCTGCCTGCGCTTCGCGAGCCATCCGGGCGCCGAGGACCCGATCGTCCTCCTCGGCCTGGAGCTCTGCGCCGCGCGCCCCTGCCCGGAGGGGGAGGAGCTCTGCCAGGCCGTGCTCGCCACCACCCAGAACCCGCGCATGGCTCTGGCGGCCTTCGCCGCGCTCCCCGTCGACCAGCGGAGCGCCCACGTCCACCGCATGGAAGCCCTGCTGGACCGCTTCCCCAGCCACCCCAACGCCCGCCAGCTCGTGCAGGCCCTGCGCGACCTGCGGCATCCGGAGGTCGAGGCCTTCCTCCTCCGCCTGGTCGACGACCACTCCCCGCTCGCCCTCGACGCCCTCGACGTCATCGCCCAGGACTACCCGGCCGCCATCGTCCGGCACGCCCGCGGCTGGCTGAGCGGCATCGGCCGGAGGAGCCACCAGTTCAAGCTGCACCTCGTCCAGGCCTACGTGGGCCAGGAGCCCACCGACGGCCTGGACCTGCTGCGCTCCCTCTTCCTGCGCTCCCGGGCGGTGACCAAGCGCGGTCTCGTCGACCTCTGCTTCCGCTTCTACCAGGACTCCTTCGCGGACTTCCTGCGCGCGATCTGGGACCGCGAGCCGGCCACCCTGGTCAAGCGCCACGCCCTGGAGCGCCTGCTCCAGGTCGACCGCCAGGCCGCCGTGGACCTCATGCTCACCCGGGGGGTCCGCGAGACGCGCATCGGCACGCGGATCGCCGTCTGCGCCATCCTGGCGGCGGTGAACGACGAGGCGGTCACGGACGCGCTCCTCGACCGGCTCCGCCACGACCCCTCCCGCTACGTGCGCCTCCAGTGCCTGCGCAGCCTGGCCTCTCCCGGACGGCAGGTCGACCGGGCCCGTCTCGCCGAAGCCCTCGCCGGCGAGGCGGACCCCGACGTGCTCACCCTGAGGACCCAGCTCCTCGGCGCCTGAGCAGCCGGACCACCGCCAGCGCCAGGAGCGCCACGCAGGAGACCAGGATCAATCCGCGCAACCGGGCCGCGGTCGGCATCGAGATCCCGATCCCGGCGCCCACCGCCAGCCAGGCCGCGAGGCAGGCCGGGCACTTCGGCAGGAGCACCAGCACCGCGGCCGGGATCACCGACCCGGCCACGCCGGCCAGGCGCCGCGGCTTGCCCGGCCCGCAGCAGGACCGGTCGCTCACGAGCGCGCCTCCTCCGCGTACCGGTCGTGGTGGCGCACCCAGGCCATCGGGTAGGGCAGGTCCGCCTCGTCGCGGCCCTTGGGCGTGAAGTCGAGCCAGGTGTAAACGCCGAGCAGGTCCTCGAGGCCCCGCCCGTAGGTCGAGTAGGTATGGAAGACCTCGCCCCCGGCGTCCTTCGCGAACACGCTCAGGCCGTGGGCCTCCTCGCTGGGGAACTCCTGGAGGCCGTAGTTGTAGTAGACCTTCCTCTGCTCCCGCTCCTGCGGGGTGAACGAGACGTGGTGATCGAAGTTGAAGTCGTTCCCCGCCGAGGAGACCCACTTGAAGCTCCAGCCCATCCGCTTCCGGAACTCCTCGATCCGGGCCAGGGGCGCCCGCGAGACGGCGACCAGCGTCACGTCCCGCCGGGCCAGATGGACGGCGCTGCGGTCGAAGTGATCGGCCGCCATGGAGCAACTCGGGCACCCCTCCCGCCACTCCGGCCCGAACATGAAGTGATAGACCGCGAGCTGGCCCCGCCCGGCGAAGAGCTCCGCCAGCGTCTCCCGGCCCTCCGGTCCCTCGAAGACATATCGCTTTTCCACCCGCTCCCACGGCAACTCCCGCCGCTGCCGGCTCAGCTCGTCCTGCATCCGGGTGAGCTCCTTCTCCTTCGCGAGCAGTTGCTGGCGCGCCTGCACCCATTCCGCCGGGGACACGATTTTCTGCGTGTTCATGATCGATCCTTTCGAGATTGAGTTGCGGTTCTGGAGGTATTACGGCGGCCGGCGGCGGGGGGATACGTAGGTGGCCGATCCTTGCGTGAGAGGATCTCTTCGCAACCAGGTGGTACGCAGTAGAGCGCCTGACGAGACCGGCCCAACGGGCCGGCAGAACCTAGCCCAGGGCTGAGGCCGCAGGCCGATGCCCTGGGAAAGAAGAGGCGTTTTCGCATTGCGGCCTGAAAGGCCGCGAGAACCCCGCCTTGACAGACCGGCAGACAAGTGCTTGAGTCACCGGCTCCATGGCTCAATCCCTCTCCAAAATCTACGTCCATCTCATCTTTTCAACCAAGGACCGTGAGCGGGCTCTGCCCGACGAGGTTCGCCCCGACCTCCATGCCTATATAGGCGGCACGTTCAAAGGATTGGGTTGTTCCCCGATCGCGATCAATAGCGAGCCCGATCACCTGCATGCCCTGTTTCTCCTCGCACGGACCGCGGCGCTGAGCGACGTGGTCGGCCAGCTCAAGAAGAGCTCGAACGACTGGCTTCGCAGCCGGAGCCCTCAGTTCGAGAAGTTCTTTTGGCAGGCAGGATACGGAGCGTTCTCCGTAAGCCAGTCGCAAGTCGAAGACGTGCGAGCCTACATCGGCAACCAACGCGAGCATCACCGAGTCAAATCCTTTCAAGAGGAGCTCCGCGCGTTCTTCAAAGCCTACGAGATAGAGTTTGACGAGCGTTATGTATGGGATTGAAAAGTCTCGCGGCCTTTCAGGCCGCTTGGAGATTGGGCTTCCCATTACCCAGGGCATCGGCCTTCGGCCTCAGCCCTGGGCTGGGTTCTGCCGGCCCGTTGGGCCGGTTTATTGGGCGTTCTAAAGCCCTACTACCCACGCGGAGCAGGGAACCGGCTCACGGAAGACGCGATCCCATCCGTTCAATTCGGCCTCGCCCGCTCCACCGACACCGCCTCCGCCGCCCCCAGCACCCACGGGCAGTGCAGGTAATCGACGATCCGCACGATCTGCCCTCCGGCCAGGTCCAAGCGCACCGGCGTTTCGTGCTCGGTGCCGTCCGCCTCCCGGGAGAGGACGATCACCACCGTCTCGCCGTCCACCTCTCCCGTCGTCAGGCGCCAGGTCATGGGCAGGCGCTGGTAGTTGGCAAAGTAGGAGGCGTCGGAGAGCCGGCCGGCGAAGCGGTCTCCCACGCGCAGGCGGGCGTCGTCCGAGATCAGCTCCCGGAGTCCGTCCCAGTCCCGGCGGTTGAACCGCTCCACGTAGAGATGGAGGATGCGCGCGAGGTCCGGGTCCTCCTCCTTGACGGCCCGCCGCGCCACGCCCGGCGCGGGCGAGGCCGGCAGCTTCGAGCGGCCGCGGTTGAGCGCGGCCTTGACGCCGCCCACCGTGGAGTCGACCATCTCGGCGATCTCCTCGAGCGAGTAGTCGAAGACGTCCTTCAGCAGCACGCAGGCCCGCTCCTTGGGCGGCAGGCTCAGCACCAGGCGCTCGACCGCACGCCCCAGGGCCGGCCCGGGAGGATCGGACGGCATGACCCGATCGGGGCCGGGCTCCACCCTCTCCGCCTCCCTCCGCACCTCGCGGCTGCGCAGGAAGTCGATGCACCGGTTGTGGGCGATGCGGAACAGCCAGGGGGAGAGCGGCCGGCTGTCGTCGAAGCGGTCGAGCATCCGGTAGGCCTGGAACAGCGCCTCCTGGACCACGTCCTCGCCGTCCAGCGCCGACCCGGTCATCCGGGAGCAGTAGCGATGGAGACTCGGGCGAAGCGAGGTGATCGTCTCCAGGAACGCGCGGTAGCGCGCGTCGAACGCTTTGGGAGGATCGGGACGGTTCTCCAGTTCCATGATGTCTATACGCGGCTCCTCGTCTCCAGGATACGTCCGGCCCGGAACGCACGTCTGAGAAACCTTCCGCGCCGTCCGTCTACTGCGGCAGAAAGGAGAAGTTATGGCTCAAGAACTGCGTTCCATTCAGAAGCTCGGCCTGAACTCTCACCAAGCCGCAGTCGCGAATGTTGTCCCGGCACCTCCTGGAGCGCCCGCCCCAGCGCCCGCAGCCGCCGTCGCGACGCTCCAACTCAGCGTTACCAAGACCGGAGGCCCGGTCGCGACGTTCATCGAGGTCGGATCGAGCGGCACCGACGACCAGGTCTTCAACGACCACCAGCTCGATCCGGGCCCCGCCCAGATGCCTCTGTTGCAGGGAAACTTCTACACCGTGGTGTGGCGCGGCGCCTTTGTAGCACCCGGCAGCGCGACCCTTCACGTCCTGGCGAAGCGGACCGACGGCACGGTGATCGTGCAGAAGGATGTGCCAGTGGAGCATCCGCCCATTAACTCGCCGTTCACTATCGTGGTGCTGTGATGCGACCCTTCCTGACCTCGACCCTAACAGGCGTTCTTTGCGCCCTTCTGTTCTTTGGCAGTCTTCCAGGCCGCGCTTGGGGAGCGGAAGATGAGATCTGTACTAATCCTCAAACCAACCTTCAACAATCGCTTGACGTTTTCTTTACCAGCTTCACAACACAACTTAACCAGATAAATCAGCAGGCGCTCGAAAAGGCCACAGCATCGCGGCCTTCGTCGGACGGCTTCTCCAAAGGCGGTCGGCTTGACCTTCTACGTCGCGCCTTCGTCGGCCTCGGCCTTGGCCAAGTAACGAACGAGGATGGCCAGCTCGTCTTCAATTTCAATCCGGATGCTTTACGCCTAGACTCGTTCGGACAGTTTTCGCCGCGTGTCGTCGTGCACAAGCCCGTTCTCTACGGAGCGCTAGACAAGCATATCGATACGCTGGCGGAAGGGCTCCGAGCTCCTGCGCGCGATGCTCTCGCGAAGAGCTTCGGCGACTTTGATGATGTCGAGTACAGCCTGCGCTGGACGCCGGTAGCCTTCGAGCCCGCGGCTGACCTCAAAGAGGTGGCTAGTTCGCTTCTGGATGCTGTAGTACCGACGAGTACTTCGATTGTAACCGAGCACCAAACGATTGCCGTAACGAGCATCGGGAATGCTCTAGGGATAACGGATCCCTTCGTCACCGTGCCTTTGAAACAGGTTTGCAGTAACGAGGATGCAAGGGCCGCATTGGAACTGGCGGCACGAAACCTCCGAAAGGACATTCCTACGGTAAATACGGCGCTTGAAAGGGCACTCACCAATAACGGCTTCAATCGCCTCGTCGACCTGATCGAAGGCAATCCTCGCCTGGTTTTCAACGGGAACTACCGTCAACGATCAGGCGCGGTTGGACCGAATACGACCTCGCTGGACGTCACCTATCAATGGGGACAGGTTTCGTATCGAGGGGCCAAGGCCTACGCCGAGAAGACGAAGGGCAACGACAACCTTGATGTGCCGACCATCACCGAATACTTCAAGGATCACCCCCACATCGAGAATGCAGCGCCTCTCTTCTCGCTGGTCGGCTCCTACTCCGAGACCAACGCCTTCCGCATCCCGATCACCGGGGTCAACGATCCCTTCAGCCAGGACAGGGGACACAAGCTCTCGCTCAAGGGAACGGCGGCGCGCTATTTCGGCGGCGGCCGGGACCGCAAGCTCGAGCTCACCGCGACCTACGACGACGTGACCGGCGACAAGAAACTCCAGAACCGCTTCGTCGCCGACCTGACCTGGGTCGAGACGCTGAACGCCACGCTCGCCCAGGCGGTCGGCGGCAGCGAGTTCGTGGCTTCCGTGATCTGGGCCAACAAGCCCGAGTTCCGCGGCCAGGTGGACAAGGACTTCGGCCTGCGCGCCGGGCTCAAGTGGTCGCTCGGCGACGGCAAGAAGAACTAGGGGCGGACTGTTTCGGCCGGCTCCGGGCGGTCCCGTCCGGAGCCGGTTTCTTTGGGTATACGATCTCCCCACCATGATCCGAGTCCCCCGGCTCCTCTTCGCCGTCCTGGCGGGCGCGACCGCCTTGGCCGCCGCGCATCCTCCCTCTCGCAGCGGCCCCGTCTGCCGGGGCCCCGAGGTTCCGCTGCCGAAAGTCTGCGGCGCGGACCTCCGCGATCCCCAGATCAGTTGCGCGCTGCCGGCCGACGTCCAGGGCGGCCTCCGCCAGCCAGCGCTCTACACCCGCCAGCGGGCCTCCGACCTCTTCTCCTGGCAGGCGATGATCGCCCTCAACTGGCCGGCGGCGCGCGGAGAGCGCGGCGTGCCCGATCCCGCCAAGCCGATCGCGGCGCCGGGGCCGCGGGTCTGGGAGACCTGGAAGGAGACCGGCGAGGTCTTCCGCGAGAAGGACGGCAAACCGGTGCCGCCGGAGCCCTGGAACGCCTCCGAGATCCTGCCGGATGCCTGCCGCGGCGCGGAGAAGCTCCTGGTGCGCGACGAGAAGGTAGACGACTTCCTCGACGCAACGGTCCAGCCCACCTACGCGGACGGCACTCTGCCCGGCACGCTCACCGACCAGTCCGGCCGGCGCGTGCGCTACGAGATCCGCCTGAACCGGACCGCCTTCGACTACATCGTGAGCAACCGGCTCTGGGACGGCACGGTCCAGAGCCAGGCGACGCAGGTCCGCTTCCCCGCGGGCTCCCAGATCGTCAAGGCCGCCTGGCGCGAGTTGGGCGGAGGCCCGGCCGGCCGCTTCCTCACCGCCGACGCCTGCGTCTGCGAGTCCTCCCGGACCGGCGGGGTCCAGGACTGCCGGCGGCAGCGGATGGGGCTGGTGGGCTTCCACGGGATGACCAAGACCCCCAGCGCGCCGCAATGGATCTGGTCCACCTTCGAGCAGGTGGACAACGTCACCGCCACCCACGGCGCGCCGGCCTCCTTCCACAACCCGAGCTGCCCGGGCTGCGTCCCCGACCGCCAGGCCCCCGCCGGCTTCCCGAACCAGACCACCCGGCTGATCCCGATCCCCGACCGGGAGCCGGACTGCCGCCGGACGGAGGAAGCGGTGGACGACGTCGTCCAGCTCAACCGCGACATGCAGCGGGCCCTCGTGAAAACCGGCTCCGCACTGAGCCGCTACGAGCTGGTCTCCACCCAGTGGCCCTACCCGGCTTCCGGACAGGAGAACGCGCCGGCCACCGTCTTCGATGTCCGCCCGCGCCTCCTCGGCAACACCACGCTGGAGACCTACATCCAGGAGAGCTCGAGCTGCATGGGCTGCCATGCCGTGGCGGGAACGGACCGCGCGGAGAAATGGGTCTCCGCGGACTTCACCTTCACCCTGAACGACGCCTACCCGCTGCCCAACCAGGACCCCACCAGCCCGCCGCCGGACCGCGTGCCGCGAACGGAGCGCGTCATCCCGCCGCCGGCCCGCCCGGTCTCCTCCTGGGACCTGGAACACTGGAACGACGTCACCACCGGCTACCGGATCGCCACCGAGACCTACGAGACCGTGCCGGCCCACGTGGGCTCGAAGCTCCACTGCTCCAGCTGCCATCTCGGCGCCGGCCGCGATCCCGAGGCCGCCTGGTGGGTGGGGATGTTCGCCGAGTACAAGACCCCGGAGGCCCTCTACAACCGGCTCAACCAGTGCTTCGAGCGGAGCGAGAACGGCAGCGCGATCTGCGCCGTGAGCGGCTCCACCGCCGCGGGCTCGTCAGTCCCCTGCGATCAGGACCCCACCATGCGGGCCCTGACCACCTATCTCCGCTGGCTGGACGAGCAGTGGAAGGACTGGAAGGAGCGCAACCATTACTCGGGCCCCACCCCGAACGGTTTCCCGGCTCTGGCGTCGACCCCGTCCGGCAAGGCCAGCGCCGCCACCGGCAAGCTCGTCTTCCAGCAGAAATGCGCCTTCTGCCACGGCGCCGAGGGCCAGGGCCGCTACCTGAGCCACACCTACTACCGTCCGGCGCTCTGGGGCCCCGACTCCTACAACGCCGACTCCGGCATGGGCTCGAACCTCCAGTACCTCGCCGCCTTCATCCACGCCAACATGCCCTACGGCAATGGCGGCGCCCTGACCGTCCAGGAAGCCTGGGACGTCGCCTGCTTCGTGGACGCCCAGACGCGACCGGGCAAGACGGCGGATCATCCGGAGAAGACGGTCTGTCCGACGAAGGGATCCTCGTAAGTCGCGAGGTCGCTGGACGTCACCGGTTGGTCGCCCACGGCATCCCGCAAGCCCGCCTGACCGCCAAAGGCTTCGGCCAGAGCCAGCCGGTAGCTCAGG
>Ga0070666_10002327_pt1 | contig 11480 bp, 10 predicted proteins | sample KBSS23metaG_FD_64677 | JGI IMG/M metagenome (GOLD analysis project Ga0070666, IMG submission 64677) | Switchgrass rhizosphere microbial communities from Kellogg Biological Station, Michigan, USA - KBS S2-3 metaG | ecosystem: Host-associated > Plants > Roots > Rhizosphere > Soil ... | reverse complement strand
CCGGCCTGGTTTTACCAATAACCAACGACCAAAAGGCCAGGAGCTTTTAAAAATGAAGGTCTATTTTCTGTGTCCCTTCGTATTTAATCGGCAGGTTAAAAAAGATACCGGCCTTGCCCATTTTGGCAAAACCATCCAGTTTTATAGTCACCACGTTCGAGAGCAAAATATCCAGTGCATTTGAATACAGCTGCTTCATATCAACAGTCATGGATACCGGTATCAGAAAGCTGTCACGGGCAGGTATCATGGTTAAAGTATCAAGAATGGTTTTCCCCAAAAGATGGTTATTGAGGTAAACATCGGTCTCGCCGTATTTCAATTTCAGTGCAAAATTGTTAGGATTATAATATTTCAGGTCTGCCGATATGGCCGATTGTCCAATCCCCAGCGTATTCACGCTCACATTTTCAATGCCGCCATATTCGGGGGCAATAGGTCTGCTGCAACCAGGCAAGAGCGAAAGGCACCCACCAGCAAAGAGCACCAGGTACAAAATGACTTTATTCATACTGCTAATTAATAAAAAATAGGAGAGAAAAATCAGGACGCGAAAAACGGGTCTTTTTTTGGCTTTTTTTTGCTACTAAAAATGATAGTAATTCTTAAAATTGCTAGTAGACAATGCTAATATTATTTGGCTAGCTTATTTGGTAGAAAAAAATAAGCATAAATGTTTATTTTTCATCTAAATAAAAATATTAAACGAATAAATAATTTATTATTAGATAGGCGTTTTTTTGTCAAAAAAGAGGTTTGTTTTGCAGTCGAATCCATTTATTCGCTGTTTTAATTGTAAAAATTATAAAATATTGATTATTAGTATTTAATAATTTTAATTTGATATTTTTAAGTATTTAAAAATTCATTTATTAAATTTTAATATATGTCGTTCAGTTAAAATTTGGACAAGGCGGGTTATCAACTCCAAAAAGCGACTGAAAAGCTGCCCTATGTTGGTAGGGTGAATTGTTGGGTAGTTGGAAGCGGTTTGATGACCCGGCCTCCGGACGATTAAAATCAGGGTGCCCCTGGTAAACTGACTATGTTATCCGTTGCCTAAAAGATTTGTGACTATATGTCATCGCTATTTGAACACCCGGTCTGCAATGTCTTCCGATGAAATACCGGCATGCGTGTATATTTCCGGGTTTTGATTGGGAAGCTTGCAAAAACAACTTAAATTAGACATCTTTGTGAACGCCTTATTTGCTTCGGTGCTCACCTCCAATTTCCCTTCAAAGGCCGGTTAATGGTTAATCTGATTTCGAAAAGATTTTATTGAAACTCCGGGCTGATTTTTACTATTCATGCTTTTGACTGCAACCGGCGCTGCACGATACAGTATGTTTAATCATGTTCTTCACACCAAGTTAATTGTAATGACGAAGGGTTTGCTTTCCATATGTTTAATGTGTCTCTCACTAATACTGCAAGCCCAGGATTTTACCAACAAGGGAAAAGATTTCTGGATAGGTTATGGCAATCACGTAAGAATGTTTACACCCGCCCAGAGTCCCGAACAAATGCAGCTTTATATTACTTCCGATGTCAGTACAACCGGCAAGGCTGAAATACCGGGCACAGGTTTCTCGGCCGCTTTTACCGTTACGGCCAACCAGATTACCACCATAGACATTCCCCGCACTGCGGCCTTACTGGACGAAGGCATCTATAATTTGGGCATTCATGTTACTGCAGATAAGCCGGTGGTGGTGTACAGTTTTATTTATGTAAGTGCTATTTCGGGCGCCACGGTTTGCCTGCCCACCAGTACGCTCGGCAAAGAATATTATTCGGTTAACTATAACCAGGTGTCAAATGAAGCAAGTTCCTACTCGTATTTTTTTGCAGTAGCCACAGATACCGGCACCACCACTATAGAAATAACGCCCACACAAAACACCCAAAAAGGACTTCTTGCCAATACCACCTATACATTTACCCTGGCACAGGGGCAGGTTTACCAGGTGTTGTCACCATCCGATTTAACCGGGTCGAAAATAAGATCGGTCAGTACCGGTACAGGTAGCTGTAAAAAGATTGCCGTATTTTGTGGCAGTGGCAAAATCTCCATCGGGTGCGACAATACAGCCGGCACTTCGGACAATCTTTACCAGCAAATGTACCCGGTAAGCACCTGGGGAAAGAATTATATTACCGTGCCCAGTATCAATTCGTCCAATAAGACGGGCATGGTTAATTTTTACCGGATATTTATTTCAGATCCTGCTACTGTTGTTACACTCAATGGCCAGCAGGTAAACGGATTTACCAATGGCCAATACTACGAATTCAATAATAACCAGGTCAATTATATAAAGGCCGATAAACCTGTGCTGGTTGCGCAATATTTTACCAGCGGTAATTGCAGTGGCAATAAAGGCACCGGCGACCCCGAAATGATTTACCTGAATCCCACCGAGCAAACCATTGCCTCCGTTACATTAAATTCTATGCAGCCCACCAGCGGCAGCACCAATATTAAGGAACATTACATAAATGCAGTGGTGCCCAATATACCGGCAGCCATCAATTCTTTTAAAATTGACGGTGCTGCAGTAGCTTCTTTTAATACGGTTTCGCAAAACAGCAATTATGCCTATACACAGGTGGCGGTATCAAGAGGTGCGCATAGCATAACCTGCGATTCTGGTTTTAACGCCATTGCTTATGGCGAGGGCGATGCTGAATCTTATGGTTATAGTGCCGGCACCAACCTAAAGGATTTGTACCAGTTTATTTCGATTGATAATAAATATGCCATTGTAAATTTTCCCGCAGGTTGCAGGAACTCGCCGCTAAAATTTGCCATGACCTTTCCTTATAAACCCATACAACTACGCTGGAAGTTTAACGGGTTGTTTCCCGATACCACCATCACCAACCCGGTGTATGATTCTACCTGGGTGGTAAACGACAAAACCTTGTACCGCTATTCGCTCAATAAATATTTTACCATTTCGGCCATCGGCAGTTATCCAATACGGGTGTTGGTTACCAGCCCGGGCGTTGACGATTGCGGGGGCGAGCAGGAAATTGATTATGACCTGCAGATTTTTGAAAGGCCTGCCATCTCTTTTTCTTTTGCAAACAATGGCTGTATTACCGACTCTGTACATTTTACCAGTGTGGTTAATGGAAACGGCCGGCCGGTTATTAAGTACCTGTGGGAATTTGGTGATGGTTCCGGCGGTCAAACCGGCAATCCCGCGCACGCATATGCAAGCGGCGGCAGTTTCCCGGTAAAATTTGCCGTCATTACAGATGTAGGCTGTTTGTCCGATACCGTTTCGCACAATGTTGTGTTGTTTCAGCCCCCTGTTGCTTCTTTTACAACCACTACAGCCTGCCTGAATAAGCAAGTAAGCTTTACGGATAATTCCACAGCCGTTCCCGGCAGTACTATTGTTAAATGGTATTGGAATTTTGGCGACAATTCAGTGCCTGTTGTTAAGACAGACAATACGCCGGTTCAGCACCTGTATTCAGCAACAGGCATATACAATGTAACACTGCAGGTAGAGATAAATACCGGTTGTAAAAGCCTTGTAAAAACCATTCCGGTTACGGTTCACTATTTGCCGGTAGTTAATTTTTCTACACCCGCTATTTGTTTAAATGACCCCATAGGACAGTTTTACGACAGCAGCTATATTGCCGATAACAGCCAGGCTTTATTTACCTATTTGTGGGACTTTGGCAATGGAACCACCGACAACCAGAAAAACGGCAAGGGAAGGTTTCCGGCCGCAGGTATTTATGACGTAAAACTTACGGTGACCAGCAAAGACGGTTGTATAAAGGACACTACTAAAAAATTTACCGTAAACGGCGCCGTACCCATTGCCGCATTTTCGGTTAATAATGGTAGCGTGCTGTGCAGCAACCAGGCAGTAAGTATTACCGATGCCTCCACGGTCGATTTTGGCAATATTATACGTACCGAAATTTATTGGGATTACACCGGTAACCCGCTGGCAAAAACAACCGACAGCTTTCCGGCCAAAGGGAAAATCTATACTTATAAATATGCCAGCTTTGGCAGCCCCGCCACTAAGAATTACCAGGTTAGATATATTGTATACTCCGGCATTAATTGCGTTAACCAGGCAAATACAACAATTACAGTCCATGCCAGTCCGCAATTACAGTTTGATGCACTTGCGGCAGTATGCCAGGAAGCAGCGCCGTTTCAAATTACCGGAGCAAAAGACAATTCGGTTTTTGCAGGCGCTGGTGTTTATTCGGGAAGCGGTATTACGGCCAATGGTCTGTTTACTCCCTCGCAGGCCGGTGCTGGTATTGATTCCATCAAATACACCGTTACTGAAGCCAACGGGTGCAGGGCAGATACCAGCCAGGCCATTATAGTATATCCCACACCGGTAGTAAGCGCGGGCCCCGACAAGTATTTACTGGAAGGCAGCTTTGTAACACTGGATGGTAAGGCTACCGGCAACGCCCTTACCTATTTATGGTCGCCGGCCGAATTCCTGGACAATACGGCTACTGCCACACCCAAAGTAACTGCCACCGCGGATATTACCTATACATTGCTGGTAACATCTGGCAATGGTTGCAAGGCTTCGGACGATGTAAACGTAAAAATTTTAAAAAACATAAAAGTGCCCAACGCGTTCTCGCCAAACGGAGATGGAATCAACGATACCTGGGTAATCCAGTACCTGGAATCTTATCCCGGCTGTACGGTGGAGGTGTATAACAGGTATGGACAGGCGGTATTTCGTTCAACCGGGTATACAAGGCCATGGGATGGGAGGGTGAAGGGACAATTATTGCCAATAGGAACGTATTATTGGATTATAAACCCGGGCAGCGGGCGCGGTCAGCAAAATGGCTCTGTAACCATAGTCAGGTAAAATGAAAAAGAAATACCGATGAAACAGCTAATTACGATTTTGTGTGCAGGAATAATTTTTTCCGGGGCCGCCGCGCAGCAGCAGCCACAGTATACGCAGTACTTAATCAACAATTATATTCTGAACCCCGCTTTAACGGGTATAGAAAATTATACTGATGTAAAGCTTAGTCACCGGCACCAGTGGGCCGGCCTGCAGGATGCGCCGGTTACCACTTATTTAACCATTCATACACCGCTGGGTAAAAAAGACGATCGTACCACGGCCACCTCTTTTGATACACCCGGCGAAAACCCCCGTGGCAGAAACTTCTGGCAGGATTATGAAGCGGCACAGCCGCATCATGGCATTGGCCTCAAAATTATCAACGATCAAACCGGCCCTTTGAACCGCTTTGCAGGGTATGTAAGCTATGCCTATCATATCGGCATCAGCGCGCAAACCAGTATTGCGGCTGGTTTTGAAGCCGGCGTAAGAAATATTTCCCTTGACCGCAATAAGCTGGATTTCGGTGCTGCCAATCCCATAGACCCTGCTGTATATAATTCCGGCGAAATAAACAGCCTGAAGCCAGATTTTGGCGCCGGTATCTGGGTATATTCAGCCGATTATTTTATTGGTTTGTCGGCCCAGCAGATTATTCCCCAGAAAGTATATTTTTCAGGCAATAAAGTACAGCAGGATCAGGGTAAGCTGGTGCCCCATATTTTTGCTACTGCCGGTTACCGGTTTTTTATAGATGAAGATATTTCAATGACGCCAAGCATTATGCTTAAATATGTGCAGCCAACACCTGCCCAATTAGACATCAATACAAAATTTCAATACCGCGATTTGCTATGGGTGGGCGCGGGTTACCGGCTAAAAGATGGAATTAATGGAATGCTTGGCCTGAATGTTTCAAATACTTTTAATATCAGCTATGCGTATGATTATACGACATCGGCATTGAACAGCATTACAAAGGGAACGCATGAAATAGTGCTGGGATTTTTACTGGGCAATAAATATGGAGACTGGTGCCCGCGCAATGTATGGTAGGCCTCAGGACGTTGAATGGGGGCTACACGAACATTCTGTACAGCCAGCCGGGCAGCAGCTTTATCAGTTGCGCAATCAGCCACCAGCGTTTGGTTATATACACCCTGAATTTTTTCGATTCAATGGCATGCATTATTTGAATGGCTGCTTTTGGCGCCGGTGCTTCCCAGAAACGCCCGGGTCCCTGTGCCATAGGTGTTTTTACAAAACCCGGCTGTATATCTGTAATGTATATGCGCAATTTCATTTTTTTGGATTTCAGGTATAGCCCTTCCATATAATTGCTCATAAATGCCTTGCTGGCACTGTAGGCAGGTGCAAAGCGGTTGCCGGCCAGCGAAGCGATAGAAGAGGTGGCCGCCACCTGGCCATATCCCTGTTTCATAAAATAATTGAAAGCGTAATTGACCATTTCTGCAAAACCATTTACATTGGTAAGAATGGTGGTGTTATCAATTTGCCAGTCAAGCCCTTCACTTATTGCGCCATAGCCGGCATTGTAAATAAACAAATCCATTCCGCCCAGTTTTTCGATTAGAGATGCAAGACACACAATATTGTCCCTGCCCATTACATCAAAAACAGCGGTCTCTGCTTTGCCGGGGAGGCTATTTTTTAATTCATCCAGTAAAACCGCCCGCCTGCCGGTGATGCCCACGCGGCAACCCGCCTTTGCATACAGTATGGCCAGTTCTTTTCCAATGCCCGAACTGGCGCCCACAATAACTACTTTTTTATTTAAAGAAGACGTCATAGGCAAAGCGTATGATGGTACCTGTGACCACTATTAAAAAAAAGATCCGGATAAATGTATTGCCCTTCAGCAGGGCCAGCCTGGCACCCAGCCAACCGCCCATGCCATTGCAGATGGCCATGGGCAATGCAATGGTATAAATAATTTTGCCGCTGGCTGCAAAAAAAACAACTGAACCCAGATTGGTAGCCAGGTTAACAAACTTGGCATATGCACTGGCCCTTAAAAAATCAAAACCCAGTAAACTTGTAAAAGACAACACCAGGAAGCTGCCTGCACCGGGTCCAATAAACCCATCGTAGAAACCGATCACCAGGCTTACCAGGACTGCATATCCCCATTGCTTTTTTACCGAATGGTTTTTTTTGGTGTGGTTGCCAAAGTTTTTGTTCACCCATGTATACACAGCCACTACTATCAGCACCACCAGCAGCAGGGGTTTTATAAAATGGTTGCTCACCATGGTCAGCAGTTTGGAGCCCGAGAACGCCGCCACAAATGCAATCATCATCATGAACCCCAGTTGCCGGTAATTAAATGAACCATGTTTTGCATATTGCGCGGCCGCAAACGACGTGCCTGTAAAAGCCGGTATTTTTATGGTGCCTATAACGGTGGCAACCGGGTATTGTGGCAGTAAAATTAATGCTGAAGGTGTTTGTATAAGACCGCCTCCCCCTGCAATAGCGTCAATAAAGCCGGCTGCGAAGGCCGCAATACAAAGCAGGATTAATTCAGTTGTCATGCCGTTTGGGTGCTTTGATGATGATATTGGCAATGAATAAACCGCTAATGACCAGTATCCCGCTTATTAAATGGATATTGGAAAATGCTTCGCCCAAAAATAACACCGCTTCTATGGTGCTGAATACGGGTATCAGGTTAAAAAACATGGCTGTACCAGAGGCCCCCAGTTTTGCAATAGCCGCATTCCAGCAAAAAAATGCAATAATGGAATTGCCTAATCCCAGGTAGAAAATAACCAGGATCATATTGGGTGTCCAGTTCACAGCAGGCGTATGCATTTTCTCGTAAACAAAAAAAGGAAACAGGCACAGCGTACCCAGTACAAAAACAACGCTCAGGAAAACAAGACCGGAGATGGCTGCCGGCTTTTTCTTAACCAGTGTATTATAGATGGCAAATGTAAAAGCGCTCACCAGCACCAGTATATCGCCTTTGCCAAAATGAAAATGGGCCAGCTTTTGAAGGCTGCCCTGGCTAATCAGGAAAAGGATACCCATTATGCACATAACCATCCCCGTTATACGAAACCCGGTTAACGGTTCTTTTAAAAAAATGGCCGCCATTAACGTTACAAAAACAGGCGCCGAAGTGGTGCCAATCAATGCCAGGTTAATGGCAGACGTGTAATGGCTTGCCAGGTAAATAAAGGTGTTGAAGATGGTTACGCCTGTAAGTGCCGCCCAGAAAATGTAGCTTTTATTGGCCAGGATGATATTTTTTTGCTGCAGTATTTTTTTGAAGGCAAAAGGTAAAATGCAAACACAGGCCAGTGACCACCTGTAGAATGCCAGGCTTACCGGGGGTAACTGTGTTGCAATGCCTTTGGCTACTACATAATTACCCGACCAGATAATAACCGTAATTAGTGCCAGTCCTGTTCCGCCGTAAGTATTTTTTTGTGCAGCAGTTAGCGCCATGCTTTTTTAGGAATTGGGAATTAGGAATTGGGGATTGGGGTTTTGGCGGCACTGTCATTTATGTACCAAACGACAGCGCTATAGCCCAATTCCTGATTACCAATTCCCAATTCCCCTTTAAAAGTGTGCAAAATCCATTTCAAAATTGCCTTTGATCCGTTCCATTGGCGGGTTGAAATAGCCATATTTTACATTGGGAAATTCATCGTGTATCAGTTCCTGCAGTTGTTTAATACCCATGCATTCGCCGGTTTCTGTAACGCCAATCTTACCCAGGTACCAATCCGGATCGATATTAAAATTGCGCCATTGTATCATACACAAATCCGTTTCTTTGATCAGCGTTCTTAGTGCTTCATATTCTTCAATGCTGTCTGTCATGCCCGGAAAAACAAAATAGTTGATACTGGTCCATCCGCCATACCCCCGCACCACTTTCAGGCTTTCAACAATATCTTCAAAATGGTAATTGTTGGGACGATAATAGGCTTCGTAAATATGTTTGCGTGCAGAATTGGTGCTTACACGTATACTGTTCAGACCTGCTTCGCAAAGAGCTTTTACAGCATCGGGTTTGGACCCATTTGTATTGATGTTGATACTGCCACGGTTGGTGTGTTTGCGCATTTCGGCAATGGCTGTGCGGATGGTTTCCCACATCAGCAATGGTTCGCCTTCGCAGCCCTGGCCAAAAGAAACAATCGGGTAGGGGGCAGTGGCCAGGTGGGGTACGGTAAATTCAACTATTTCTTCAGCAGTGGGTTTAAATGTAAGCCTGTCCTGCGTAGAAGGAATGGTTTCTTCCTGGGGCTGAAAAGAAATGCAGCCAATACAATTGGCATTGCAGGCAGGAGAACTGGGCACCGGGCATTCCCATCTTGCCAGCGAAAGGTTTCGTGCTGCCGGGCAATTGTAGGTAAGACAGCAATTTTCCATCAGGTGTTTTACCAGGCGGTTATGCGGATAGGCTTCCAGCAAATGGGCCGTACCTGATTTTATTTTTGCCTTATCATAACCGGCAGATTCCTGTCGTACATCCTGTTCTATTCTTACGGCAGGTACATAAAATGTATCATTGTACCAACCCGCAGCGGTATAACAAAACAGGGGGAGGGTAGGTGCGTTGTGGGCGGTTTCATAGGCAGCGATATACAACCCGGTATGCGCGGGCGGAATAAAGGCGGCAACAGCCCATCCTTTTTCGCAGAGGCGCATGTCGCCTGTTTCTACATCAATGCCAATACCCCTTCTGCCGGGTAGTTCATAAAGAGAGCCGCCTTCGGGCAGTTCAATCCATTCATCGGGATCAACGGGGAAGGCATCCCAGCCGCTGCGGCCGGTGGCATATAAAGTAATGTCTTCAAAAATATTGCCCTTGCCGTCTGAGTAAAGGATATAAGGCGAATGTTTGAGCATAAAAAAGTTGTAAGTGGTGATAGTCAGTCATGAACCGCGAGTCTCTACCGCGACTACTCACGACTGACGATTCACGACTCACGTTTTCAAATAATGCCTGCAAAATTCGTGAATTTGATCCAGTTCTTCGAATTGAAGATTTTGGCGGAGTGAAAACCGGTATTTTTTGTTTCCGGCGGTATCAATACTGATGCTGTCGTAGCGGACATCGACATGATTAATACGCGACCATAAAAAGAATTCGCTTTGGGGCATGCCTGAAATGGTGATGCCAATATGGTTAAATTTTACCATTTCCTCAGTGTTAATCTTTTGTTCGCAATACAAAAAGTAAGCATAAGATGCGCTCACCAAAGCCAGTACAATACCCATTATCCAGTTGTTTTCCAGTAACATAATGGCGGCAGCGCCTAAAAAGAGAACGCATTCTATAAAACGGAAAACGGTATTCATTTTGGGTAGTTCCAGCACCAGGTTGCGGTTGGTAATGGCAACTATTAAAATATCTATCCCAATGAATAGCTGGCACCAGAAATAAAGGTGGTTAAGTATGGGCTGCTGTAATTGGTGAATGGCATTGAAAAGTATCAATAATGCGGCTATAAAGTGCAGCGGGCGGCCGGTTCGTTTTAGCTTTTCATAAGCGGGGTGAATGATAGCGATGGCAAGTCCATTCATAAGCTTAATTTTCACGAAGATGAAAGTTCCGGAAAAATCCATATAAAATTAACAGGATTGGCAGAATTTTAAGATCGTGAGTAGTGAGTAGTGAATGGTGAGTGGTGAGTCCTGCAATGCCAGGCTGGTTAGAACACTGACGACTGACCACTCACTACTCCCCACTCCCCACTCACCACTCGCGCCTCCCCAACTGCCCCCTGCAATAATCATTGAACTCATCTTCTTCGGCGTCGCCTTCCTCATCAATGGTCTCGCGTTGTAACAGACGGTTGTTTTTAAAGTCGAGTGTAAGCAAATCATCTTTTAAAATGATATTATTGAAATCGCCCCAGGTATATCTTCTGCGGATAAGTGTATTGATGGCTATTTCAGTATCTGAGAAGCCTACTTCCAATGGCAGTTTGGCCTGGCGCTCAAACAGGCCCATCAGCGCAAAAGGCAAAAAAAGCCACGACAGGTAGGGCATCGTAACCCAGCCAATAGCCGCAATAAATAATGCGCTGTTATAGTAGACTATTTTTTTCTTTTTTTTACGGAGATAAAAATTCCATGCTGCAATTGCCAGGATGGCAAACCCACCAAAAAGATAAGGCACTTTAATATTGGGCGAAAGGTATTGCTCTCTTAAAAAAAGCAAGGCGGAAATGAGCAGCAGCAATAATGAAAATGTATCAATGTATTTGCGGCTGGTGTTTTTCAGGGTGACAACGTATTGGTAAACCATGGAGAATGTCTGATGTCTGATTTTTTGATGTCTGATTTCAGCTGCCGCGATGTATGTCTGATGTCTGATTTTTCGATGTCTGATTTCAGCTGTTACAACAACGCAAGCCGGCTGATATGAGCGATTTCCCGCGAAAGAAATCAGACATGATCATATCCGCCATCAGAGATTTTCTCAACTGTTGCTGGTCAGTAATAAATTGCACAATTTCCAGAGCAGCCTGGCGCCAACATTGGCATCCCATTCGGTATCGCCGGTGCCTACTTCACTCAGATCGAAACCAATGAGTTTGCGGCCGCTGCGTATGATTTGCCGGA
>Ga0070666_10002324_pt1 | contig 11490 bp, 10 predicted proteins | sample KBSS23metaG_FD_64677 | JGI IMG/M metagenome (GOLD analysis project Ga0070666, IMG submission 64677) | Switchgrass rhizosphere microbial communities from Kellogg Biological Station, Michigan, USA - KBS S2-3 metaG | ecosystem: Host-associated > Plants > Roots > Rhizosphere > Soil ... | reverse complement strand
CGGCTCGTCGAGGAGCAGGAGGCGCGGCTCGGCCGAGAGCGCCATGGCGATGTCGAGCAGCTTCCTCACCCCGCCGGGCAGCTCGGCGCCGCGCCGATGGCGATGCTCCTGCAGGCGAAAGCGCTCGAGCAGCGCCTCGGCACGAGCGATCGTCTCGGCCCGGCGCGCCGGCTTCCAGAAGCTGAGGCCGGGATCGTGGCAGGCGTTGGCGACGAGCATGTTGTCGAGCACCGTCAGGTCGCCGCAGAGCTGCGGGATCTGGAACGAGCGTGCCACGCCGAGGCGGGTGATCGCCCGAGGCGCGAGCGGGGTGATGTCGCGGCCCTCGAGCAGGATCTGGCCTTCGTCGGGCTTGAGGTAGCCGGTGATCATGTTGACCAGGGTGGTCTTGCCGGCGCCGTTGCTGCCGATCAGGCTCACCCGCTCGCCGGCGGCGAGGTCAACCTGCAGGTCGGCGGCGGCGACGACCGCGCCGAAGCGCTTGTTCAGGCCGCGGGCCTCGAGCAGCGGCGGAGTCATCCGAGCGGCCTCCGTGCTTCGCACTCCGGCGCGAGCGCTTGGGAGCGGCCCGGCGCGCTCATCAGCGCCGCTCCCGGTGCCAGAGCGAGCCGATGCCCTTCGGCAGGAAGCGGATCACGAGCAGCAGGAAGACGCCGAGCGCGAGCTGCCAGGTGTTCGGGAAGTACGAGCTCGAGAACGAGCGCACGACCTCCAGCACCGTGCTGGCGACGAACACCGCGACGACGCTGTGCCAGCCGGCGAGGATGGCGACGAACACGAATTCGCCGGAGGTCGTCCAGAAGCTGAAGGTCGGCTCGATGTGGCCGAGCGCCATGACCACGAGCGCGCCGCCGAGCCCGCCGCAGAACGCCGCGAGCACGAAGTTGATCGCCATCGCCTGGCGCACCGAGCCGCCGAGGTACTCGACGCGCAGCTCGTTCTCGCGCGTGGCGAGGGTAACGAGGCCGCGGGTGCTGTCGAAATAGATCCGGGCCAGCGCCGCCATCACGACCGCGAAGCCGACGGTGACGAGGAAGAGGATGAAGCCGACCCGGTCGTCGGGGAGCTTCTGGCCGAGCAGGGTCGGCCGGCCGAGGTTGAAGCCGTCGGAGCCGCCGAAGGTCTCGAGCTTCATCAGCAGGCCGTAGGTCACCATGGACAGCGCCAGCGTCAGCATCGCGAAGAAGATGCCGCGGTAGCGCGAGAGGAGCGGCGCGAACGGCGCCGCGATCAGCACCGCGGCGATGCCGCCGGCCAGGGCCAGGCCGATCGCGTCGGTGAAGCCGAGGCGGTTGTAGATCAGCGCCGCCGCGTAGCCGCCGATGGCGAACACCATGCCCTGGCCGAAGGGCACGACGCCGCCGCGCATCAGGCCGACGATGCCGAGCGAGACCAGGCCGTTGCCGGCGGCCATCGTCAGCAGGAAGGTCAGCCACTTGGGGGCGAAGGAGCCGACCAGCGCCAGCAGCGCGAACGCGCCGAGCGCCGCCGCCGCATGCCGCACCCCCGGGCTGGCGAAGAGGCCGCCGGGTGCGACGCCCGCCGGCACCGGGACGGACGACGGCGTGCCCATCAGATCCGCCGCGCCTGGGTGCGCTGGAACAGGCCCTCGGGGCGGAACATCAGCACGACCGCCATCACGACGTAGATCGAGAACAGCTCCGCCACCGGCGCCACGTGCACGGCGAAGGAGCGCGCCAGGCCGACGATCAGGGCGCCGATCGCCGCCCCCTGGATGCTGCCCAGGCCGCCGATGATCACCACCGCGAACGAGACGATGATCACGCCGACCGAGACGCCGGGCTGGACCGAGATCATCGGCGCGGTGAAGGCACCGCCGAGCGCGGCGAGGAAGATGCCGACCGAGAACGCGCCCATGTAGACCTTGGAGACGTCGACGCCCATGCTCGACGCGACCTCGGCGCTGTGGATCACCGCCAGCGTGACCTTGCCGACCCGGGTGCGGTTGAGGACCCACCAGACCGCGACGCCGATGACGACCGCCAGCGCCACCAGCGCGAAGTCATAGCCGACCCAGGTCTGACGGCCGAAGCTGACGTTGCCGAACAGGGCGTAGGGCTCGGAGACGTAGTACGGGTTCGCGCCCCAGACGAGCTTGGTCACGTCTTCCATGATCAGGAACAGGGCGTAGGTGACGAGCACCAGCAGCACTTCGTCGCGGCCGTAGAAGAAGCGCAGCAGGGCCCGCTCGGTGAGCGGCGCCACCACCACCGCGACGACGACGGCGGCGAGCATCATCGCCACGATCGAGAACGCCGGCGCCCACTTGAGGGCCGCGGCCCAGCCGACGAAGCTGGCCGCGGCGTAGGCGCCAAGGGCGTAGAAGCTGCCGTGGGCGATGTTCAGGATCTTCAGGACCCCGAACACCAGCGTCAGCCCGAGGGCGACGATGAACAGCCACGAGGCATACGTCAGGCCGTCGATAAGGATCGTGACGGCGGTCTGCATGCTGCGTCAGGGGCAGCCCTTGGCCCCGGGGAAGCCGGCCTTGATCCAGTCCTCGGACTTCATCGTCGGCGGCGGATTCACGCAGTCGGCCGGGAAGCGGACGATGTCGTCGAGCACCACCATCTTCTTCGCCGCGTCGTAGCGGGTGCGGCCGATGGCCGTGTCCTGCACCGCCTGGTGGCCGTTGCCGAGCGCCATGCGGATGCGGCCGGCGGGCGACTCCCACTCCAGGTCCTTGAGGGCGGCGGCGAGCTGCTCGTGGGTCGGCTTCTTGCCGCCGTTGGCCGCCATGGCCTTCTCGGCCGCGAGCTTCAGGCCGAGCAGCGCCTGGACCATGCGGTACGGCGCCTGCACCGGATAGACGCCGTAGGCCTTGGAGTAGAGATCCCACCACCAGTCGTTCAGCGCCGACTTCGGCGACATCAGGCCGTAGGCGCCGCGGGCGCCGAGGATCACGCCGTTGGGCATCTTCTCGCCGAGGCCGGGCAGCACGTGGTCGGCGGCGGAGAACACCACCTGGGTGCGCTGGAACAGGCCGCGCGGCGCCGCCTGGAGGACGAAGGCCTGCAGGTCGCCGCCCCAGAGGCTGGAGTGGGTGACGTCGGCCGGCTTGGCCATCAGGGCCGAGATCTCGGTGCCGTACTGACCGGCGCCGAACTTCGGCAGCTGGTCTTCGCCGGGCTTGGCGCCCGGGTAGAGCTTCTCCATCGACCAGGTGAAGTCCTTCTTCGAGTCCTGGCCCCAGGCGTAGTCCTGGTTGATCATGTTGAAGGTCTCGGCCTTCACGTTCTTCGCCTTCAGGTAGCGCACCAGGGCGACGTTGTCCATGGTGGCGTGCGCCGCGGTGCGGAACACGTACTCGTACTTGCCGTCCTCGAAGATGCGCGGCGTGCCGCAGTCGTAGAGGAGGAGGAACTTCTTCATCTCCTCGGCCGCGGGCGCGACCGCGAGGCAGTCGCCCGAGCCGACGTAGCCGACCACGGCGTCGACCTTCTCGCGGTCGTACAGGTTCTTCAGCTCCTGCACCTGCTTGGTGGCGCCGCCGTTCTCGTCGACGTAGACGGCCTCGAGCTTCATGCCGCCGAAGCCGGCCTTGTTGTAGGGCGCAGGCGCCGCGCCCTTGTTGAAGGCATCGACCAGCGCCTTGGCGCCGTTGACCGCCGGAATGCCGAAGCTCTCCGCGGCCTGCCCCGACAGGAAGCTGACGATGCCGACCTTGAACGTTTCCTGGGCCGAGGCGCCGCCGGCGGCCAGCAGGGCGGCGAGTGCCAAGGCGCTGCGCTGCGCCGCAGCGCCTGCCGAAGTTCTCTTCGTCATTCGAATGTCTCCTGGGTTCTGGCGGCGGGGGGATGCCGCACCCAAAGTATTGCGAGGCGGCGGAGGGGCCGCAACGCCGGCGACGCAGTGTTTACCCCCGTCGACGGCGACGGCCGACCGACCCATGCCGAGACGGCCGCGATGGCGTCGCGGCCCGCCGCCTAGCGCCCTGCGAGCGGCGCCAGGCCCATGTTCGTGATCGTCGGCGCAGCCTCGGGCGAGCCGAGGAAGCGGAGCAGGGCCCGCGCCGCGTCAGGCTCCTTGACTGCCGCCGTCATCGCTCCCGAAAAGGAGAAGCGCGGCTGCAGCTCGGCGGGGATGGCGCCGACAAAGGCGACGCCCGGCACGTGCAGGAGCTCGCTGACCTGCTGGAAGCCGATCTCCACCTCGCCGCGCGCCACCACCGCGGCCACCGGCTCGCCCGACGGCGGCCCGCGCACCTTGCGGCTCTTCGCGGCCACCTGCTCGGCGACGCCGAGCTTGGCGAACAGGGTCGTCGCCAGGTAGGTGCCGCTGGTGCTGTCGGAGTAGCCGATCGACTTCGCCGCCAGCAGCACGTTGCGAAAGGCATCGACCGTGCCGATGTCGGGCTTGGGTGCGCCCGCCCGCACGACCATGCCGATCTGCGAGCGCGCGAGCTCGACCTTGGTCTCGGGCCGCACCAGGCCGCGCTCGTCGGCGGAGGCGTCGTCGAGAATCACGACGTCGGCGGTCTCGCCTCTCGCCAGGCGGGTCGGGATCGCCTCCGGCGAGTCGCCCACCGACGGGCCGCGCGTCGTCACCAGGCGGTGGCCGGTGGCCCGCTCGAAGGCCGGCCCGAGCTCGGCATAGGCGCCGTAGAAGCCGGCCGAGATCATCACGTGAACGTCGGCAGCGGATGCCGTGCCGCCGAGGAGGGCGCCGGCCAGGGCGAGCACGAAGGCGCGGCGCGCGAGCAGCCTCGAGATCATGGGGCCTCTCCTTCGGGCGGGACCGATCGCCCGGTCGTCGATTGCGGATCGCCATTCTGCGCGTCACTCCGGCTGCGCTCCGTCTGGGCAGCATGGATCGCGCGAACCGTGTCGATCGTGTCCGCCGCCTCCGCCCCCTTGTCCGGCCGATACCCCTTCACCCGTGCGAAGCGCAGCGCCAGGCCGCCGGGGTACTGCGGGCTCTCCTGCAGGTCGTTGAAGGCGATCTCGACCACCAGCTCCGGCGCCACCCACACCGTGTACGAATCGCGCCGGACCTCGCGCGCCAGCAGCTCCCGCGTCTGCCATTCGAGCAGGGCATCGGTCATGCCCTTGAAGGTCTTGCCGAGCATCACCCAGCCGCTGGACGAAACCCCGCCGCCGGGATCGCGCGCGCCGAGGTGCAGGTTGGAGAGCCGGCCCTTCCTGCGGCCATGGCCCCACTCGGCGGCGAGGACGACGAGGTCGAGGGTGTGGGCGCGCTTGACCTTGAGCCAGCTCGCGCCGCGGCGGCCGGCCTCGTAGGGCGCGTCCAGCGCCTTGGCCATCACGCCCTCGTGGCCGCGGGCCAGGGCCTCGGCGTAGAAGTCCTCGGCGGCGGCGATGTCGGCGGTGACGATGCGCGGGATCACGAGCGCCGGCGGCAGCGCCGCCGCGAGGGCGTCGAAACGCTCCTGCGCGGGCGCATCGAGCAGCGACCTGCCGTCGACGTGGAGGCAATCGAAGAAGTAGGCCGCGAGCGGCAGTTCGGTCCGCATCGCTTCGATGTCGAGCTTGCGGCCGAAGCGGCGCATGGTCACCTGGAACGGCAGCGGCGTGCCGTCGGCCGCGAGGGCGATGGCTTCGCCGTCGAGGATGAGCTCCTCGGCCGGCAGCGCCCGCAGCGCCTCGACGATCTCCGGCACCGAATCGGTCACGTCCTTCAGCGCACGGGTGTAGACCTTGACGGCGCCTGCGGCCTTGTGCACCTGCACCCGGGCGCCGTCGATCTTCCATTCGAGCGCGGCGGTGCCGAGCTTCGACATCGCCGACGCAATGTCGTCGGCGGGCGTGGCCAGCATCGGCTGCACCGCGCGGTGCAGGGCGACGGCGAAGCGGGCGAGGGCCGCGGCACCGTCTTCGCCCAGGGCCGCGCGCGCGGTCTCGCGCAGGCTGCCGGTGAGCATCGCGGCGCGGCGCACGTCGGCCACGGGCAGGCCTGAGGCGGCGGCGATGGCGTCGAGCATCACGCCCTCGAGCGCGCCCTGGCGCAGCTCGCCGATGAGCAGGCGGACGAGGAAGTCCTGCTCGGTGGTCGTGGCGCGGGCGAAGAGAGCAGCCAGTCGGGCGCCGCGCGCTGCGGCCGAACCCTTGCCGGCGGTGGCGGCGATGTCGGCGAAGGCCGCGTCGACCTCGCGCAGGGTCAGCGAAGGCGTCGATGCGGCCTCGCGACCGCGCAGCGTCGACAGGGCCGACCAGCCGACGCCGATCCGGCCCTGGCGGATCTCGCCCGAAAGCCAGGCGACGGCGGTCTCCACCTCGTCGGCCGCGGCGCCGCGCAGGACCGCGGCGATGGCGTCACGCTTGGCGAGCCGGCTCGCCGTCGCCGCGGCCTGGGCGGAGGCGTCGACGAGGGTGGCGAGCGTCGTGGCCATCATTGCATTCTCGCGAGTCGCCGGCGCCGCGACGGCGACAGGGCGGTTGCCACAATGGCGCTCGACGATCCGAGGAGCGAGCGATGGCGATGGACGAGCGTGAACCGCAAAAACCGCTGCAGATCTGGGGCCGTCTCAGCTCGATCAACGTGCGCAAGGTCGTCTGGTGCGCGCAGGAGCTCGCCCTGGCGTTCGAGCGCACCGAGGCCGGCGGCCCCTTCGGCGTGGTGCAGACGCCCGCCTACCGGGCGCTGAATCCGAACGCGCTCGTGCCGACGATCGAGGTCGACGATGGCGATGCCGCCGGCGGCCGCTTCCGGCTCTGGGAGTCGAACGTGATCGTGCGCTACCTCTCGGCCCGCCATTCGCACGGTGGTCTCTACCCCGAGGCGCTGCCGGCGCGCTTCGACGCCGAGCGCTGGATGGACTGGCAGCAGACCACGCTCAATCCTGCCGGCCGCGAAGCCTTCATCCAGTGGGTGCGCACGCCCGCCGAGCGGCGCGACGCCGCGGCGGCGGAGCGCTCGGTGAAGGCGACCGAGCGGCTGATGGCGATGCTCGACGCGCACCTCGCTTCGCGTGCGTTCATGAGCGGCGAGCGGTTCACGATGGCCGACATTCCGATCGGCTGCGAGCTGCATCGCTGGTTCGGCCTGCCCGCCGCGTTGTACGCGCGGCCGGCATGGCCGAACCTCGAGCGCTACTTCGCGGCCTTGCGCACGCGGCCCGGAGCGCGCGGGGTGCTCGACAGGGCGCTGGAGTGACGTAGGCGAAGCGCCGGTAACGCCCTGGTAACGGCAACCTCCTAAAACGATCTTGCCCGCACTGCCGAATCCGCGGTCACGGGCTGCACCGTCGAGGAGGCGCCATGAAGGCAATGCCTTTCTTCACCAGGATCGCCGCTGCCGGCGCGCTCGCGCTGGCGGCGCTGGGCGCCGTGGCGCAGACCCGCCCGCCCACCACCGAGCAGCTCGGCAAGGATCCCGGTGCCTTGCGCCAAGAGGCCGAACAGCAGCGGTCCCGCGAGATGCAGCAACAGCAGCAGAACAGCCAGCAGCAGGCCGACCAGCAGTGGAACGACACGCTGCGCCAGCAGCAGTCGCGCGCCAACGCCGACATGGCGCAGGGGGAGGCGGTGCGGCGCACCTGGCAGCAGCGGCCGCCGCTGGCGGCGGAAAAGAACCCGCTGCTCGGGCGCTGGGAGTCGCTCGGCAGCGGTCAGCGCAAGGGCGGCGCGCCCGGCCTGTCGCCGGAGATGGCCAACCTCGCCAACGCGCTGATCGGCGGCATGACAAGTGGCCTGTGCGATTCGATGCTCGGCCGCGGCACGATCGAGTTCCGCCCCGCGGGGCTGGTCGCGATCGGCCGCGACGGGCGCGAGCAGCCGATGTACCGGGCCGAATATCGCGGCGGCGGCTCGCGCGTGGTCGTCCTGCCGCAGGGCGGGACGAGCTTCACGCACATGATCATCGACTTCGACGGCACGGACCATGCGACCGTCGCGGCGGTGGGCTGCGGGCTGGCGCGCGCGGGCGGAAGCGCCGGCAAGGCGGCGGTGACGAACACCGCCCTCGCCGCGGGCGACGCCGTTGCCGAGCCGAAGTGGACGCTGCTCGGGACCCTCGCCGCGGGCGGCGGCATGGACATCTACGTCGCGCCGGCGACGATCCGCCGCTCGGGCGACCACGCGCGGATGCTCAACCTGTTCGACTTCAAGACGCGCCAGGTGTTCGAGGGCAAGCCCTTCCTGTCGACTCGCAACGAGTACGAGTTCGACTGCGCCCGGTCGCGCCGGCGCATCCTCTCCGCGACCGGCTTTTCCGGACACATGGGCAAGGGGACGGTCGTCATCTCGAGCCAGGGCGACAGCGCCTGGGAGTCAGTCGGCAGTAGCGGCTCGGGCTACGAGCACTGGGTCGTCGCCTGCAAGCGCTAGCGGCGGGCCGCCGGGGAGGCGTTCAGCGCAGCGTGGCGAGCCAGGCTGCGAGGGTCTCGATATCGGCCGGCGTCAGTGCCTGGGCGGCGGCGGTCATGTTGCCGTCCATGTCGAAGCGGGTGCCCGCCTTGAAGCCGGCGAGCTGGGTGCGCAGGTACTCGGCCCGTTGCCCGGCGAGGCGCGGGATGTGCTGCTGTCCCTGCAGCTCGGCGCCGTGGCACTGCGTGCAGAAGAGCCTGTCCGCCAGGCCGCGCCCGGCAGCCGCCGCATCGGCGGCGAGCGGCTTGCCGGCCGGCGCGGGCGACTGCGCCGCGAAGTAGCCGCCCAGCTCGTTGATCTCGGCGTTGCCGAGCGGCGTGGCCATCGGGCTCATCACGGCGCTCTTGCGGTTGCCTTCGCGGAACATCACCAGCTGGGTGGTGATGAACTGCTTGGGCTGGCCGGCGAGCGACGGCGTGTCCGGCGTGGTCGAGCGGCCCTCGGCACCATGGCAGGCCTCGCAGGGCGCGGCCTGCTGGCGCTGCGCCTCGGTGCCGGCGGCGAAGGCCGGGACGGTGCAGGCCAGGCCGAGCACGCCTGCCAGGAGCGGCCCGTGGCGCCGGCCCCGCCGCCGCGTTGGCGACGACGACGTCGTCGTGGTCGTCACGGGCGGTAGCTGACGCGATAGACGACGCCGTTGTAGTCGTCGGAAACGAGCAGGGCGCCGTCCTTCATGACGAGCACGTCGTTCGGCCGGCCCCACATCGGCGGGTCGGCCTTCGCATCGGTGAGGAAGCCCTCGAGGAAGGGCGTGAGCTCGACCTTGCCGTTGGCATCGACCGCGGCGCGGACGACGCTGTAGCCCTGCTTGGTCGAGCGGTTCCACGAGCCGTGCATGGCGATGAAGATGTTGTTGCGGTACTCGGCCGGGAACATCGTGCCGGTGTAGAAGCGCATTCCGTTGGGCGCGATGTGCGCGCCGAGCTTGGCCGCGGGCGTATCGAACTCGCTGCACGCGCGGCCCTTGCCGTATTCGGGGTCGGGCAGGTCGCCCTGGTGGCAGAACGGGTAGCCGAAGTTCATGCCTTTCTTCGAGGCGTGATGCAGCGTGTCGTTGGGCAGGTCGTCGCTGACCCAGTCGCGCGCGTGGTTGGTGAACCAGAGGTCCTTGGTGCGCGGGTCCCAGTCGAAGCCGACCGAGTTGCGCACGCCGCTCGCGTAGATTTCCATCACCCCGGTCTTGGGATCGACGCGGTTGATCGTCGCCTGCGTGTATTGCGGCAGCACGATATTGCCCGGCGCGCCGACGTTGAAGTAGAGCTTGCCATCGGGGCCGGCCGCGAGGAACTTCCAGAAGTGGCCGGGCTGCTGCGTGGGATCGAGGTTGTCGATCACCACCTTCGCTTCGGGCGGATTGGTGAGCCGCTCCTCGATGCCCTCGTAGGCCGTGATGCGGTGGCGCTCGGCGACGTACAGCGTGCCGTTGTGGAAGGCCACGCCGTTGGGCGAGTTGAGGCCCTTGAGGATCTTGAAGACCGAACGCTTGCCGTCGCGCTCGACGATCGCGTAGACATCCTTCAGGTTGCGGTTGCTGACGAAGACCGTGCCCTTGTCGCCGAGGGCGAGCGAGCGGGCTTCGGGGATGCCGTCGGCGTAGATCTCGACCTTGAAGCCGGCGGGGACCTTGAGCTTGTCGACCGGGAGCTCGCTGGATGGGCGGCCGGTCAGGATGGGGGCGAAGGGGTGGAGGGTGGAGGCGGACTGGTCGGGGGAGCGGCCCTGTTGCCAGGAGGGGGCAGGGGCGGGTGCCGCCGGCGGGGGCGGAGTCTGCGCGCAGACGGAGGCTGAGAGGCAGAGGCCTCCGAGCATCGCCAGTGTTCCGAGGCTTCGCCGCATCGCGGTGCGACGGTGGGGTGCTTGAATCATGCGTGTCTCCTCCTGTTGTGATGTTTGGCAGCCGATGCTGCGACGAGACGCTTTCAGCGCTGCGCCTTGTCCTTCGCGTTCTGCGCCTCGATCATCTCCCGCGCGTTCTTCCAGTCGCTCTCGCTCCACTTGCGCAGCTCGTAGAAGTTGCCGCCGTTGGCCAGCGCGCCGGCGCCGTCCATGAAGATGCTCTGCCCCGTCAGCCAGTCGCACTGACCCGGCGCCATCAGGAACGCCGCCAGGTTCTGCAGCTCGCTCATCTTCCCCGGCCGCGCCATCGGGTTCGTCTCGCGCATCCGCGCCCCCGGCTCCTGGCCCGGGCTGAGGCGCTTGCTCATGCCTTCGGTCGGGATCTCGCCGGGGCCCACCGCGTTCAGCCGGATCCCGTAGCGCGCCCATTCGATGGCGAGCGACTTGGTCATCACCTCGATGCCGGCCTTGCTCATCGCCGAAGGCACGACGTAGGGCGAGCCGTTGTTCACCCAGGTGACGATGATGCTCATGACGTTGCGGCAGGGCTTCGCCGTCGTCCACTCGCCCGCCTTCGCTTCCGCGACCCAGCGCTTGCCGACCGCCTGTGTGACGTAGAACGAGCCGTGGAAGACGATGTTGGCGATCGCGTCGAAGCCGCGCGACGAGAGGCTTTCGGTGGGAGAGACGAAGTTGCCGGCGGCGTTGTTGATCAGGCCGGTCAGGCCGCCCGACTGCCAGAGTGCTTCGACCATCGCGTCGACCGCGTCGGCGACCCGGATGTCGACGCCGAAGGTGTCGATGCGGCGCTCCGGAAACTGCGAACGCCAGGCCTCCGCGGTGGCGTCGCACACCGCCTTGCGGCGGCCGCAGATGGCGACGTCCGCGCCCAGGCGCAGGAACTGCTCGGCCATCGCCTGGCCGAGGCCGGTGCCGCCGCCGGTGACGAGGATTCGCTGGCCGTCCATCAGGTGCGGGTCGAACATGGTCTGCTCCTTGGGTGGGAGGTCGAAAGAACGAAGCCGGCGTCAGGGCGACGCGCAGGCCGGCCGGTTGCAGGCCGACGATCCCGGCGCGGCGCCCGCCCAGAGCTTGCCGTAGGTGTCGCGCTGGCACTGGTAGCGGGCCTGGATCTGGCCGATCTTCTGCTCGTGGCCGCGCAGGAGCTTGGTCAGGCCCACGAACTGGGCGTCGCTCGTGTCGAGCTTGGTCTCGAGCCACGCCGGCACCGGCTTGTTCTCGTAGACCGCGCGTTCCTTGTCGAGGGGCTTGCGTTGCGCCGCCAGCTCGTAATAGCGCTTGTAGCCGA
>Ga0070666_10002323_pt1 | contig 11492 bp, 14 predicted proteins | sample KBSS23metaG_FD_64677 | JGI IMG/M metagenome (GOLD analysis project Ga0070666, IMG submission 64677) | Switchgrass rhizosphere microbial communities from Kellogg Biological Station, Michigan, USA - KBS S2-3 metaG | ecosystem: Host-associated > Plants > Roots > Rhizosphere > Soil ... | reverse complement strand
CGTATTCCGGAACGGCGTTCACCGAACAGTTCACCGACACGTCCACCGGCACCGTCTCGAGCTGGTCCTGGAACTTCGGAGATTCGGGATCGGGCGCGGCGAACACTTCCACCGTCCGGAACCCGCTCCACAAGTTCTCCAAGTCGGCCACGTTCGTCGTGACGCTGACCGTCCGGAACAGCGGCGGATCGAGCACGAGCACCCGGAGCGTGACCGTCTACAAGTTTCGACTCGTGGTGGCTTCGGCGACGACTTCCTTCGGCTCGATGGTCTCGCGCACGTAAATACGTCCCGGTTCGGGCGGGCCGAACGGGTCTTCGGGAGGGCGTCCCCTCGTCTCTTCCGAAGCCCGCCGGCCCGCTCGTTTTTTCGCTCCCCCGATCGAAAATCTCGCCCTGCTAGAGTTCCCGGGATGCGCGGACGTGCGATTCTGCTCTACGTCACCTGCTGCGCGATCTGGGGATCGACCTGGCTCGTCATCAAGATCGGGCTCGCCGACATTCCTCCTCTCCGCTTCGCGGCCTGGCGGATGGCGATCGCCTGTTTCCTCCTGACCGCGTGGGCATTTCGCGGCTGGCGTCGGCCGACCCGCTCGGAGCTCGGCGCCATGGCGCTCGCGGGTTTCCTGCAGATCGGCGTCGCGTACGCGCTCATCTTCGCCGCCGAACGCACCATCGCCTCGGGACTGACGGCGGTTCTCTTCTCTTCGTTTCCGATCTGGGTGGCCCTCTTCGCCCATCTCTATCTTCCGGACGAGCCGCTCCGCGCGGTAGCGGTGGTCGCCGGCCTCCTCGGCGTCGCCGGGGTCGGCATCCTCGAGCTCCCCGCGGTCGAGGCCGTGCTCGAGGGCGGCCGCTTTCCCGTCGCGGCTCTCCTCCCGCTGGGAGCCGCGGTCGCCTCGGCTTTCGCCAACGTCTGGATGAAGAGCCGGCTGTCGCGGGTTGCGCCGCCGCTGAATCTCTGGGGACAGACCCTCGTCGGCACCATCTTTCTCGCAGGACTCTCGCTCGCCCTGGAGTCGGGCTCGGCGACGCGCTGGACGGCCCGCTCCATCGGCGCGCTCGCCTATCTTTCGATTCCCGGCACCGTCGTCGCCTTCCTCGCGCTCTTCTGGTTGATCCCGCGCGTTCCGATGGCCTCGATCGGCGCGATTCCGCTGATCGACACCTTCGTCGCCGTGACGCTCGGCGCGCTCGTCCTGGGAGAGTCGGTTGGCTGGCGCCTGTGGCTCGGGGGCGCCATGATCCTGACCGGTGCGGCGCTCGCGGGGCGGGGCGATCGGGCGCCGATCGCCCGACGCGAAAGGATCCCGGCTCGGTAAAGCATTCGCCCGCAGTGACCGGCCGTCCGGATGCTCGGCTATGGGGCGCCGTGATACGCTTTTTTCATGGGACCGGTCTGGAAGCTGATCAAGGGCGTCAAAGACACGTGCTCGTCGTGCGGGCGCGAGGTGACGGACTTCCCGGCGGTCGGTCGGGTCGTGGACTTCCAGTTCCAGATCTCCGAGAAGTTCTGCTGGGAGTGCTACAAGTACAACGCCGCGTTCCTGGACGAAGTCGACCCGCAGTCGCTCCATCCCTTCCAGGCGGTGACGAAACCTCTCATTCCCTGATCCCGGCCGGGGGGAACCCGGCCGCTTGTGAAACATTTCTCAAGCACTAAAATAGGGACATGGAACACCTCGGAAGCTTTCGCGGATCGGATCTCTCCCCCATCGCCGAAAAGGTCGCGGCAGGTGAACGCCTCGCGTTCGACGAGGGCGTCAAACTCTTCACCACGCGGGACTTCCTTGGGCTCGGCCGCCTCGCGAACTTCGTCCGCGAGAAGCGCCACGGCAACGCCGCGTTCTTCAATGTGAACCGGTACCTGAACCCCACGAACCTCTGCTGGGTCGATTGCGCCCTCTGCGCCTGGGCCAAGAAGGTCAACGAGCCGGGCGGCTACGAGATGGGCATCGAAGAATGCGTCAAGCACGCGCGCGAGGGATATTCGGAAGCCGTCACCGAGTTCCACATCGTCGGCGGGCTCCATCCCTACTGGCCCTTCGAATACTACACGAATCTGCTCTCCACCCTGAAGAAGGAATTTCCGGGCGTGCATCTCAAGGCGTGGACGATGGTCGAGATCGACTGGATCGCGCGCGTCGGGAAGAAGTCTCTCGAAGAGACGGTCGTTGCGTTGAGAGATGCGGGCCTCGACTCCTGCCCCGGCGGCGGGGCGGAGATCTTTGCCCGGCGAGTCCGCGACGTCATCTGTAAGAACAAGATTTCCGGCGAGCGCTGGCTCGAGGTCGCGAAGGTCTGCCACGAGAACGGCGTCCGGACGAACGCGACCATCCTCTACGGCTCGGTCGAGACGATCGAAGAGCGCGTGGACCATCTCGTGCGCCTCCGCGAGCTGCAGGACGAGACCGGCGGATTCACGGGCTTGATCCCCCTCGCCTTCCACCCCGAGAACACGCCGCTCGCCCATCTGCCCGAGACCTCGGGCCAGACGGACCTGCGCGTCATCGCCGCCTCGCGCCTCATGCTCGACAACTTTCCGCACGTGAAGGCGTACTGGATCCAGATCGGGACGAAGCTCGCGCAGGTCGCGCTTTCGTTCGGCGCGGACGATCTCGTGGGCACGCTCGTCGAAGAAACGATCACGCACGCCGCCGGGGCCAAGACCGCCCGCGGAATGACCCGCGCCGCCTTCGAGGAGATGATCCGCGAGACGGGGCGGGAGCCGTTCGAGCGGGATAGCGAGTATCGAAGAGTCATCCGAGCCGCCTGAGGGAAGCTGGCGCGGACGATACATCGAGCGATACGGGCGCGTGGAATTCGCGCCGCCCCGCGACGTACTCCCCGGGTACGCCTTGGGGCGTCGCGAACTCCCCGCCACCCGTCTGGCTCGCGTCTCGCCGCGCCTCCAGGTTCAGTCAACTGAGGTCTCCTGTTCTTCGAAACGGCGTCTGCGTTTCGCAGCGTGAGATGCGTGAGTTGCGTGAGATGAGTGATCCGCGTTTTCCTCCCGCCGGCCTCAACGTACTCAATGGGTACGCCTCACCCGTCGGGAGGGCCGCCGAACCCGCCTTTCGAAACGTCTGGCCGCGCCTCCTCGCGAAAGCAACTGACAGCGAGCGTCGCGAATTCCCCGAACACGCCAAGCTCGCATCTCGCCGCGCCTCCAAGTTCAGTCAACTAAGATCTCCTGTTTTTAGAACGGGCGTCCGCGTTCCGCATGATGAGCTGGACGGTCCGCGCCCGCTATCACACACGCAACCCGCGGCTTTCCGCTCATCACCGAAGAATCGCGTAAATGTACAACGCCGCGGGCGTCGTGGAACGCGCGGCGTTCAGAACATTTGGCCCCGCGATTCGTTAACACCGAGCGTGCCCCTCACACGAAGGAGAATGACGATGAAGACGAGATTCCTCTCCGCCGCAATCTCGGCGCTCGCCCTGTCCGTCCGCCCGGGCGCCGCGGCGACTCCGACGCTCACCGACGCGCCTTACGAAATGACGAAGGTCGCGGACGGCGTCTACGCTTTCATCACGGCCGAACCGAAGACCACCCTCGTCTCCGGCAACACGGTGGCGATCGTGGGCGACGACGGCGTGCTGGTGTTCGACACGGGTCACTTCCCGTCGGTCACCCGCCGCATCATCGCGGATCTCCGCAAGGTCACGGACCAGCCCGTTCGGTACGTCGTCAACAGCCACTGGCACTACGACCATCTCATGGGCAACGCCGTCTTCGTCGACGCGTATCCCGGCCTCCGGCTGATCGTCCACTCGTTCACCGCCGATCAGATGGAGAAAAAGGTCCGTCCTTACCCCCAGAAGCTCCTGCAGCAGATCCCGGCGGCCGTCGAAAGCCTGAAGAAGACGGTCGTCGATGGAAAAGGCGCCGATGGAAAAGCGTTGTCTCCCGACGACCTCGAGGCCAAGCGCCTCCTCTTGAACGACGCCGAGGCCGTGCTTCCCGAGGCCGCCGTCATGAAATTCCGCGCTCCCGACATCACGTTCGATCGCGATCTCGAGGTACACCTCGGAAAGCGCGCGGTCCGGGTTCTCCACCTGGGGCGGGGCAACACCGGAGGCGATGCGATGGTCTACGTTCCCGACGCGAAGGTGATCGCGACCGGAGATGTCGTCGTGTCCCCGGTTCCCTACGCCTATGACGGCTACGGCACCGAATGGATCGCCGTGTTGAAGCAGATCGAGGCGATGGACGCCGCGATCATCGTCCCGGGACACGGTCCCGTGATGAACGACCGGAAGTACCTCGACCGCGTGATCGCCATGCTCGAGTCGATCGACTCCCAGGTCCGCGCGGCCTACAAGCCGGGCGCGAAGATCGACGACATCCGGCCGAAAGTGGATCTTGCGAAGTTCCGCGCGGACTTCGCGGGAACGGATCCGCACCGGAATTTCGTCTTCACCGACGCGATCGCCGGCCCGGCCATCGAACGCTCCTTCGAAGAGGTGCAGTTCTCGACGGAGTGAATCAGCCGGAACGGGGCGGAGAGACTCCCGCCAGCCGGTCCGCCTCCTCCGTGGCCGCGTCGATCGCCGCCTTGATCCGTTCGCAGGCGGCGGCGTTGGTCTCCGAGCCGAGGCGGAAAGGCTTGCCGTAAACGACGAAGTTCCTCGAGAAGGGCTTCGGCAGGAGATACCGGTCCCAGGAATTCAGGAACCGGGGGCGCGACGCCGACGCCGTGATCGGGAGGATCCACGCGCCCGTGCGCCGCGCGAGGGTCGCGATCCCTTCCTGCACGACGCGCGGCGGCCCCTTCGGCCCGTCGACGGTCAGCGCGGCGGGATGGCCTTCTCCCACCAGCCGGCCGAGAGCGACGATGCCGCGCGCGCCTCCCTTGTTCGTCGAGCCGCGCACCGGGACGTACCCGTTGGCCGCGAGCCAGCGCGCGATGATCTCGCCGTCTTTCGACTTCGACGCCATCGTCGCGACCGCCTGTCTCCGGTGCGTCCAGATGGGGAGCAGCATGCGCCCGTGCCAGAGGGCGAAGAGAAAGGGCTCGCCTCCGCGCCGAAGCTCCTCGTGATGCTCCGCGTGAACCCGTTCCGTCTTCCACGTCAGGCTCGCTATTTGAAGCGTGGCCCCGATCGCCCGGCTCGCGACGGAGGCCACGATCATGGCGCTGACCTACCCGAGCGATCAGACGATTCGTTCCGGCGTCGCTCTTGGCTGGCTTCCACGAGGCGCGTCGAGGCGCGAGCCCGGCGGGATGCGGTCGCTCCGCCCGCGGCCGAGGCGCACCGATTCGCGTACGTCGAGGCCGCGGGCGGGGGGAACGCGCCCGCCCGGGTCGATGCATCGCCGCGCCTGCCTCCGTAAAGCATGAAATAGACGATGACGCCGGTCACCGACACATAAAACCAGATCGGCAACGTCCAGCGCGCGATCCGCCGATGCTCGACGAATCGCCGGTGATTGCCCAGATACAGCGTTCGGAGGACGAGCGGCACGACGACGATCGCCAGCACCGTGTGCGTGCCGAGGATCGCGAGGTAGACCGTCCGGATCGGCCCCGCCCCGGGATACCGGTGGACTCCCGCGTGCTGATGGTAGGTCAGGTAACTCGCAAGGAACACGATCGAGACGACGAACGCAGTCTTCATCGTCCGCCGGTGCGCCGGGACGTTCCGCCGGAGAATGAAGGCGAACCCGATCAGCAGGAGCACGGCGCAGAGAGCGTTCAGCGCCGCGTTGACGGCGGGGAGCGAATCGTAGGGAATCAAGATCGTTTTCGAGCTCACGCCCGGCGGCGCTGGCGGTTAGTGTCCCGTCCCGGAAATAACTTTACCGTCGTTCGGAGCGTCGTGGGGAAAGCGGCCAGACGACGCGACGAAGGCGATACCGTTTTTGCATCCTCTTGTCGCGGCAACACCCCCGATTACCCCGCGCCGCCCGAACCCTTCGGGCGCCAGCGCATTGCGAACGATCTCATCGTTGCGTCGCGGGCCCGATGCGTCCGGCATCTGCTCCCGCGACGCGCCTTGACCTCGTCCGCAAGCCGCAGGCGCGACGATGAAGCTATTTCCGGGACGGGACACTACGACGTGACTTCGGAGACCGCGGCCGGAGCGCCGCCGGTTCGCGCCCGCTTCCGGTGGGCGATCACGATCCGCAGAGCCACGAATCCCACGGTCAGGAACGGCAGCGCCATCATGAAGATGATCGACCAGAAGAATCCCCGGCCGAGCGCCGACGGATTCTTCCCGTACACGTCGTTCGAGAGGTTCTCGGCGCAGAGCGGACAGGCGGCCGCCAGCCGCCCGCCGGCCACGACGGCGAGCCACAGCGCTCCGTGGGAGATCGCTTTCCGCATCGGCGGGATCGTATCGCAATCTCCCGTTCCCGGTCACGCCGCGGGGTTTGACCCGCTCCCGGGCCCGATATAGCCTGCCTCCCCATGCCCGAAACGGAGCCCGCGCCCGCGCCCCCCGCCGAAGTTCCCCGCGCGCAGAGACTCCTGCGCGAGCTCCGCCAGCTCCTGCTCATGGGACTCCTGCTTTTCAGCGGGCGATCGGTCCTCGCCGACTGGTACCAGGTGCCGACGGGCTCGATGAAGCCGACGATCCTCGAAGGCGACCGCGTTTTCGTCCTGAAGTGCGCTTACCAGGTCCGTTTCCCCTTTACTCCCCTGCGCCTTTTCTCGACGGGCACGCCGAGGCGCGGAGACGTCGTCGTCCTGCGGAGCCCCGACGGGGGAAGAGTGCCGCTCGTCAAACGGGTCGTGGGCGTGGCCGGCGACACGATCGAGCTCAAGAACGAGCGTCTCTTCGTCAACGGTGCCTACCAGAAGCTCGCCATGCGAGCGGCCCTTCCGGAAGGCGAGGAGCCGTTCCGCTGGATCGGCACGGAGAGCCTGTCGGGCACGGTCCATCCCGTCCAGGTTCTCCCCGACCGCCCCGCGATGCGATCGTTCGGACCGCTCCGCGTTCCGGAGAAGTGCGTCTTCCTGATGGGCGACAACCGCGACGACAGCCGCGACGCGCGTTATTTCGGTCCGCGGCCCGTCTCCGACCTGCTCGGGAAGGCCGAAGGGATCTTCTGGAGCTGGCATCCGGAGTTCTGGAAAGGACCGCGCCTCTCCCGCTTCGGGCGGCCGCTCGCGAGCGAACCGAAAGTCTGACCCGGACCGTTCACGGGCGGCGCCCCGTCTTCTCCCGCAGGAGATCTCCGACCGCATCCAGCAGCTTCGACGAAACCGCCGGATCGGACTCCGCGACGGCGGCACGCACCCTCCCTTCGGCGTCGACCAGCAGGAAGCGTTCCGCCGGGGCCGGCATCGTCCCGCGGAGGAACGTCCATCGGCCCGGGATCGCCCCGAAGGCGCGCTCGAGCTCGGCGAGCTTCCCGGACGCCGCCAGCACCGGGTCCTCGACGAACGTGACGAGGACGACGGCCTTCGCCCGCGCGAGCGCGGTCTGCAGATCGGTCATCCGCAGGTTCCGCACGACACAGCCCGAGCAGTCCTTCGTGATCGCGTCCGCGATCCAGATCGTTCCCGCGAGATCCGCGTTCTTCCAGCGGCGGCCGTCGGCTCCGACGGCCGAAAACGCGCCGGCCGGGCCCAGGTCCGGAAGCGTCTCGGGGGCGCGCGTCGCAAGGTTCCGGAGGAACGCTCCGGCCGAAACGAGGAGCAGGATCGCCCCCGCCAGGATCGCCGCACCGGCGGGCGAGCGAAAGCGGAAACGGGCGCCGGACGGCCCCGAGGGAGCTGGCGCCTTCATCCCGCCCCCTCCGCTCGGACGAGCCTCGCCCGGACAGAGCGCTCCGCACTCACGTTCGTGAGCACTCCAACCCCTGGGTCCCGGGTCTCGCCCTGCTCGCCCGGGACAGAGCGCTCCGCACTCACGTTCGTGAGTACTCCGCGCTCAGATCAGGTAGATGACCGTGAAGAGGAGAATCCAGACGAGATCGACGAAGTGCCAGTAGAGGCCGACGTTCTCGATTCCCTGGTGATCCGCCTGCGAATACTTGCCCCGGAAAGCCTTGATCGTCACGAACGTCATGCAGATCACGCCGCAGAGCACGTGAAAGCCGTGGAACCCGGTCGTCGTGAAGAAGACCGACCCGAAGAGGCTCTTCGAAGGGGTGAAATGCTCGACGAACAGGAGGTGGTGATACTCGAACACCTGCACCGATAGGAATCCCGCCCCGATCAGGCACGTCGCAACGAGGAAACGCTTCATCTTCACGAAGTCGCCCCGCTGCACGGCGGCGAGCGCGAGCACCATCGTCACGGAGGAGCAGATCAGGAGGAACGTGTTGAAGGCCGTCAGCGGCACGTTCAGGACCGTCGAAGGAATCGGCCACATCGGAGCGCCGAACCGCAGCACGATGTAGCCGCCGATCAGGCCCGTGAAGAACATCACCTCGGAGCAGAGGAACACCCACATCCCGAGCTTCTTGTCGGGAAGCCCGACCCCGGGCTCGGTCTCCATCGCGTGCGTCATCGTCGTCGCGTCCATTTCGTTCTCCTTGCCGGCCCGGTTAACGGGGAGGCATGACGGTCGACGGCGAGTGGAACAACCACTGCATCAGGTTCGCCGTGACGAGGATGAGGGCCAGGACGAGCGTCAACGAGACCGTCACGCCCAGGCTGATGCGTTCGTACTTCAGGTGCATGAAGTAGAGGGCGACGAGGAGCGCCTTGACGGCCGCCATCGAGACGAGCAGCACGATCTTCGGCCCCTCGCCGATCGGGAGCTTCATCGACGCGAGCACCTCGAGGACCGTCAGGGCGAGCAGCCACCAGAAGATCGCCATGTATCGCGGCTGTCCGTGCGGCTTCGACGAGGGGCTCTCCTGAATTTCCATCGCTTCTCCTTTTTCCTGTCTAGGCGACGCGGCGCGCCGCCGGGACGGCGAGCTCCGAGTGCAACACGGTGCGGGACTTTCGTCCGTTCAGAACGATGAACCAGGCCGCGAACGCCGCGAGCCCGATCATGATCGCGAAGAGTGTCCACCCCGTCGCCCGCAGGCGGCGGCGAATCCGGGGATCGTCCGGATCCACGCGCGCGATCACGGATGCCCCCGATCGAAGAATGCGAGGAGCAGGAGCGCCGGCAGATAGAGGATCGAGGCCGTGAAGAGCCAGCGCGCCGAGCGCGTCGAGCGCCGCCACGCGAAGGTGACGGCGGCCGCGGTGAAAACGGCGCCGAGGAGGATCGCGCCGGCCGTGTAGACATTGTTCGTCACGCCGAGCGCCGAGAGGGCGAGCGACACGGGAAGGAGCGTCAGGGCGTACAGAGCGGCCTGCCGGCCGGTCGAGGCGCCGTCGGGCTCGATCACCGGGAGCATCGGGAAGCCGGCCCGGGCGTAATCCTCCCGGTAGAGCCACGCGATCGCGAGAAAGTGCGGCATCTGCCAGAAGAAGAGGATCGCGAAGAGCACCCAGGCGCCCGCCGAAAGTCCGCCCCCGGCCGCCGCCCAGCCGATGACCGGCGGAAGCGCGCCGGGCACGGCGCCGACCACGGTCGCAAGCGACGTCACCCGCTTCATCGGCGTGTAGACCAGCACGTACAGGAGAAGGGTCGCTCCCGCGATCGCGGCCGAGAGCAGGTTGACCACGAGCGCGAGCTCCGCGATCCCCACGACGGACGCTCCGGCCGCAAAGAGAAGCGCGTGCGAGACGTCCATCCGACCGGCGGCGAGCGGGCGATCCGCCGTGCGGCGCATGCGCGCGTCCAGATCGCGCTCCCAGATCTGATTGAAGGCCGAGGCCCCCGCCGCGACGAGCCCGGTGCCGACGATCGCGTGGAGAAGCACCCAGGGGTCGACCCGGCGGCCGGCCAGCAGGTAGCCGAGCCCCGTCGTGACCAGGACCAGCGTGTTCACGCGCACTTTCGCGAGCGTCACGAAATCGGAGGCCTTCGGCCGGGAGAGCGCCACGACCGACGAGGACGCGATCGGACGCGAGCTCACGCCGGCCTCTCGACCGCCCACGCGGGAGACGGAGCCGCGCCCCGGACGACGTCCGGACCCTTCCGCGCGAGCGCGAGGGTCAGGGCAACCGTGGCGGCGAGGAGCACCGCGCCGAGCGTCTGATGCGCGACGGTGAAGACGACCGCCTTCCCGGACCAGATCGAGAGCGCGCCCAAAAACATCTGGAGCGGGAGGAGCGCGGCGAAAAGGAGGGCGAGGCGCCGGGGCGCCGCGTCGCGCCGGTTCCGCCGGACGGAGGCCGCCGCCGAGAAGATCACGGCCGCCACGACGACCGCCCACGCGCGGTGCGCAAAGTGCACGGCAATCCGCGCGTCCCAGTGATCCGGCACGAATCGGCCGAATGACGTCGGAAAATCGGGGATCGCGAGCCCCGCGTCGCTGTGCCGCATCCAGGCCCCGATCACGAGCTGGACGAACACCGCGCCGAACGCGAAGAGTCCCGCGGCGACGCTCCCGCGCTCCGACGGGGAAAACGAGATCCTCTCGCTCTCTCCCCACGCCTTCGACGTGACGATCGCCAGCGCGAGCGTCAGGCCGAAGAACGCCTGCGCGAGGCAAGCATGCGCGACGGAGACGGGCGTCGGCAGCAGGTACTTGACGGTCAATCCCCCGAGCACGCCCTGGGTCACGACCGCCGCCACCGCGGCCGCCGAGAGGATGCGCACCGCCCGGGGAGCGCGGCCCGCCCAGGCCCAGACCGCGAAGACGACCGTCAGGAACCCCACGGTCGCGGCGATCAGGCGATGAGAATGCTCGAACCGGATTCCCCCGACCCACTTCGACATCGGGAACGTGAACATGTTCTGTCCGTACGTCGTCGGCCAGTCGGGCACCGAGAGTCCCGAGCCGGTCGAGGTCACGAGGCCTCCGGCGACGACGAGGACGAACGTCGCGAGGAAGAGCGCCTTCGCCATCGGCGCGAGCCCGCGGGGAATCGATGGCGCGTTCAACGCGGTCACATCCTCACGCGTCCGGCCGACTCGCCGCCTCAGTGCGACGGCAGCGGCGCCGTGGCCGGCTGCGTCTGAGGCAGGTAGTCTTCCGCCATCCCGGGAACGCTGTATTCGTAGGGCCCGTGATAGACGATGGGGATCTGGGCGAAGTTCTCGTGCGGGGGGGGCGACGTCGTCTGCCACTCGAGCGTGTTCGCCCGCCACGGATTGTTGCCGACCTTCTGCCCCTTCTTCAGGCTCCAGAGGAAGTTCACGATCAGGATGATCTGCGAGACGCCGAGGGCGAACGCCGAGAAGGACATGAAGATGTTCATCGGCTGGAGGCCCTTCAGGTGGGTGTACTGGGTGTAGTCGTAGATCCGGCGCTGCATGCCCCGCATCCCGAGGATGTGCATCGGGAACATCACGCCGTTGAAGAAGATAAAGGTCAGCCAGAAATGCACCTTCCCCCAGGTCTCGTTCATCATGCGACCGAACATCTTCGGGAACCAGAAATAGAGGCCCGCGAACGCGCCGAAGAGCGAGCCCCCGAAGAGCACGTAGTGGATGTGGCCGACGATGAAGTAGGTGTCGTGGATG
>Ga0070666_10002319_pt1 | contig 11506 bp, 10 predicted proteins | sample KBSS23metaG_FD_64677 | JGI IMG/M metagenome (GOLD analysis project Ga0070666, IMG submission 64677) | Switchgrass rhizosphere microbial communities from Kellogg Biological Station, Michigan, USA - KBS S2-3 metaG | ecosystem: Host-associated > Plants > Roots > Rhizosphere > Soil ... | reverse complement strand
GTCGTCGGCGCGTCGATGGGCGGCATGCAGGCGCTCCAGTGGGCCGTGAGCCACCCCGGCGTCATGGCGCGCGTCGTCGCGATGACGCCGATGGGGAAGGCGTTACCGTGGGCGGTGCTCGTCACCGAGACGGCGCGCGCGTGCCTGCAGGCCGACCCGGCGTGGACCGGGGACGGCTTCGCCGCGCGGCCCGAGCGCGGCTGGCGCGCCTACGCCGGGCTGATGAGCGCGCTCCTGATGCGCACGCCCGACGCGGTCGCCGAGTTGCGCGATCCTGCCGACACGCATCGCTGGTTCGACGACCTCGTCGCCCAGCAGGCCGCCGTCGGCTTCGACGCGCACGACTACCTGTACCAGTCCTGGGCCTACGAGGGCCACGACGTCGGCACGACGCCGGGTTTCGCCGGCGACACCGATGCAGCGCTCGCTCGCATCGAGGCGCGCGCGCTCCTGCTCGCGCCGCCGCTCGACCTGTTCAACCCGGCCGCTGCGGCGCGCGCCGCCGCGGCCGCGATCCCGGGCGCGCGCTTCGTCGAGATTCCGTCGCTGCAAGGCCATCTCGCCGCGACCAGCCAGCGCGCCGAGGACGCCGCCTTCCTCAACCGCGTCATCGGCGAATTTCTCGACTGACGGCGACCTCGGGCTCGTCCCGCGCGAGCGGCTTCTGGTGCCACGCCGCGAGCGCGCCGAGCGCGAGCACGCCGGCGGAGCACGCGAGACCCGCCACGAGCCCGCCCGCGCGGTCGGCGACGAAGCCGACCAGCACGGGCCCGACGATCTGCCCGGCAGCGAACACGATCGTGAAGGCGGCGATGCCCGACGCCCACAGCCGCGCCTCGAGGTTGTGGCGCACGAGCGCGGTCGTCGACGTGACGAGCGACAGGAACACCGCGCCGAAGAGCAGCCCGGAAGCGAACACCGCGAGCGGACGGACGCTGACGACCGTGAGCAGCGTCGCCACGACGAGAAGCGCGCTGAAGATCGCGAGCGACTCGCCGCCGCGGAAGCGCTGCAGCATGCGCGCCCACAGCCACGACGAGGCGATGACCGCCAGCCCGAGCATGGTGAAGAAGGCGGTCACCAGCGCCGGCGCGAGCTGCTGCTCGCGCAGGAGCGTGATGACGAACGTCATGTAACCGATGTAGCCGACGCCGAACAGGAAGTAGGCGGCGAGGCCGGGCGCGAACGCGCGCCAGCCGAAGCGCGTCGCAGCACGTGGGTCGGCACCAGCGGCCGACGGCGACCGGAGTCCACGCGTCGCGAGCGCGACGAGGATGGTCGCCGCCAAGCCCACGGCGCCGAGCCCGAGCCACGCCGGCTGCCATGCGCGCGCGCCGGCCGTTCCGACGAGGAGCGGAACGAGCAGCGCGGCCGCGACGATGCCGAGTCCGGTGCCGCCGTAGTACATGCCGAGCGTGAGGCCGGCGCTCGGCGCGGCCCCGGCGCGCTCCGAGGTCACCGTGGCCAGACTGGCGGCGAGGACGGCGCCACCGACCAATGACGGCGCGCTCGCGGCGCCGGCGACGAAGCGGAGCACATAGAGCGCGCCGTCGTCGGCGACCAGGCCGTGCGCCGCCAGCGCGAACGCGGTCGCCGCGGTCGCGGCGACGAAAGCGGTGCGCACGCCGAACCGCTCGAGGAACGCCGGCGCGAGGAGCGCGCCGACCAGGTAGCCGGCGGCGTTGACGGTGTTCATGGCGCCGGCCGTGAGATAGCTCCAGCCGAGGTCGGCGCGCATCGGCGGCAGCAGCAGGGCGTAGGCGAACCGCGCGAGCCCGAGCGACACGGCCGAGCCGAGGGCCAGCGCGGCGGCGACGACAAGCGTCGGCAGCGGCCGGCTCACCGCGAGCGCGCGGCGAGCAGCGCTTCGGCGACCTCGACGAAGCCGCGGCCGCGATCGAGCGTGGTCACGTACCCCGGCCAGCGCGCGAGCCGATCGGCGAAGTCGACGATGTTGGCGACGCCGACCGAAAGCGGGAAGGCGGCGAACATCGGCTCGTCGTTGGTCGAGTCGCCGACGCAGACCCAGTCGGCGCGCTCGGCGTCGAGGTCGCGGCCGAGCAGGCGCTGGACGATCCAGCGCGCGCCGGTGAGCTTGGTGTGGTCGCCGAACCAGCCGTTGATGTGGATCGAGCTGACCGTCGCGTTCATGCCCGCCTCGCGCATCAGCGCGACGACCTTGGCGATCGCGGCGCCATCGAGGTGCGCGAACTCGGCATGGTCGATCGCGATGTCGGTGACGCGGCCGGCCGAGTCGCGCGCCAGCGTCGCCGCCGGGACCTCGGCCAGGATGCACGCGGCGACCTCGCGCAGGCGCGCGGCGTTGGCGACGCGGACGGCCTCGTCCTGGAAGTACTCGATGGCGACGCCGTCGTCTTCGTCGGCGCGCAGGGCGACGGCGCCGTTCTCGGCGACGACGGCGCTCAGCGTCGTCGTCTCGACGACCGGGACGCTCCAGCCCATCGGCCGCCCGGTCACCGCGATGACGGGCAGGCCGGCGGCGCGCAGCGCGGCGATCGCGGCGACAGCGCCCATCGTCAGCGTGCCGTCGGTCGTGAGCGTGTCGTCGATGTCGGTGAGGACGCCTCGCACGCGGCGCAGCCGCCGGGGATCGCAGCGGTCCCACGGCTGTACGTGCGAAGGGATCACGCGACGATGATAGAGGCGCGTCTCGCGCAAGCCGTCACGGCGCCTCGACGCGCTGCAGCGCGATGCCGCGCTCGCTGAACAGCGTCCGCGTCCGCCCGGCGAGCGGGCGATCGAGCCGGATCAGGACGACGTCGCCGGCGCGCGGTTCCACATGCGGCACTGCATCGCCGTAGCGCCAGGCGAAGCTCGGCTGGTTGAGTCCCGACTGGACGATGCGCAGCGTCGGCTCCTGCCGGCGCAAGGCGCGCGCCGCATCGGCCGCGCGCGCGACCGGGCCCTGCAGCGCTTCCACCCACCAGGGCATCGCCGTCGCCACGGCATAGAGCGCGACCAGCCAGCCCAAGGCCAGCGTGCGCGGCAGGCGCAGCGCGCGCGACCCGATCGGCGTTGCCCACACGAGCACGAACAGGACGACGGCGATCGCAGCCGGCTGCCACGCCGGTGCCGGCGCGCCGGCGAGCAGCGCGCGATAGAGCGGCGACGACACGCGCGGCGCGAGCGCGAGCGCGACCCACGGCGCGGCGACGAGCAGCGCCAGCGTCGCCGCCAGCGACGCGAGCTGAGCCCATCGCCAGCCCTTTGTCGGCGGCGCCGCGAGGGCGACACCGGCGAGCAGCGCGAGCGGCGTGATGCCGTAGAGCAGGTAGTGCGGCAGCTTGGTGCCGGAGAGCGAGAAGAAGACGACGACGAAGCCGGCCCAGATCAGGAGCCAGGCGCCGAGCGGCTCGCGCCACGGCGTGCGCGCGCCGCGCAGCAGCTGCACGAGGAGCGGCGTCCACGGCAGGAACAGCAACGGCAGGACGATCAGGTAGTAGAGCGGCCCGCCGGAATGTCCCTCGAGCGTCGTCGTGAAGCGGCCGACGTTGTGGCGCAGGATGAAGCCGTCGATGAACGCCTGGCCGTGGCGGTGCAGCGCGTACGCGTACCACGGCGCGGCGATCGCGACGAGCAGCAGCCAGGCGGGCGGATCGCGCAGCGCCGCCAGCGCGCGCCGGCGTGTCTCGGCGCCGCGCAGCAGCGCCCAGAGCACGAGCGTCGCCGCAGGGACCAGCAGCGCGATCGGCCCCTTGGCGAGCGTGCCGAGCGCCATCCACACGGCCGCCCAGCGGAGCGGCGCGCGCGCGCCGCTCTCGAGATGGCGCCACAGGGCGAACATCGTCAGCACGAGCAGCACGTTGAGCAGCGCGTCGGCGGTGGCCGCGCGGCCGATCACCAGGACGCCGAGGCACGTCGCGAGGACGGTCGCGCCGGCCATCGCCGCTGCGGCGCCGAAGCGGGGCCGGGCGAAGGCGGCCGCGCTCAGGCACCAGGCCCAGGCGCACAGCGCCGAAGGCAGGCGAACGGCGGCCTCGCTGGCGCCGAGCACGGCGACGCTCGCCGCCTGCAGCCAGTAGACGAGGATCGGCTTGTCGAAGCGATCGGCGCCGTTCAGCGTCGTGTGCAGCCAGTCGCCGCTGGCGAGCATCTCGCGCGTTGCTTCGGCGAACGCGCCCTCGTCGACGTCGAACAGCGGCCCGGCGCCGAGCCGCGCCAGGAACAGCACGCCGATCGCGAGCGACCAGGCGATCCAGACGGCACGCGTGTCGCGCAGCGCCGATTCGGTCGCGCCCTCGCGCGCCGGCGCGACGGCGTGCGGCCCGGCGCCCGCGCTCATCGCGCGCCGCGCGACCAGCTCGCGTCGTCGGCCGGCGGCGCGGCGAGCTGGTGATACGGCGCGGCGTGCCCGCCTTCGAAATAGATCCTGATGAGCAGCTCGGCGATCACGCCGGTGGTGAGGAACTGCAGGCCGCCGAGAACGCAGAAGAAGCCGAGCAGCAGGAGCGGCCGCCCGCCGATCGACTCGCCGCCGATCTTCAACGCGCCGAGGTAAGCGAGCATCGCCGCGCCGACCCCCATCACGGCCAGGCCGACGCCGCCGAAGAAGTGGCCGGGGCGCGAGCCGTAGTTGAGGAAGAAGTGGACCGCGAGCAGGTCGACGAGCACCCGGAACGTCCGCGACAGCCCGTACTTGGAGCTGCCGCGCGTGCGAGCGTGGTGGCGCACGGGTTCTTCGGCCATGCGCTCGGGCGAGGTCACGGTCGCCAGCCACGCTGGGATGAACCGGTGCATCTCGCCGTACAGGCGGATCTGCTTCAGCACCGACGCGCGATAGACCTTGAGGCTGCAGCCGAGATCCTGGAACTGCAGGCCGGTCATGCGCCGGATCAGCCGGTTGGCGAGCCGCGACGGCACGCGCCGGAGCCACAGGCCGTCGTGCCGCTCGCGCCGCCAGCCCGCGACGAGGTCGAGCGACTCGTCGAGCAGCCGCGCGACCAGGCGCGGGATGTCGCGCGGGTCGTTCTGCAGGTCGCCGTCGAGGGTGGCGATGACGTCGCCGCGCGCGGCGTCGATGCCGGCCTGCATCGCCGCGGTCTGCCGGAAGTTGCGCGTCAGGCGCAGCACCCGGACATGCGGCCCGGCCAGCGCGGCCTCGCGCTGCAGCGCGGCGCCGGTGCCGTCGACGCTGCCGTCGTCGACGACGATCAGCTCCCACGGCTGCGGGTAGTCGGCGAGCGCCGCCTGCATCGTGTTGAGCAGCGGCTTGACGTTGTCGATCTCGTTGAACATCGGCACGACGACCGAGAGCCGGTGCGGCGGCAGCACGGTGAGCGAGCGCGCGACCTCCTCGTCGCCGAGGACGTCGGGCTCGGCCCCGCCCGGCCGGGTTGGCGTCAGAGCGCGCGTGCCGTCGCTCATGACGATCCTTCCTGCGTCCGCAGCGCGCCCTTGTCGGACGACGCCGCGTGAGCGACCGCCGCGGCGGCGAGGCTGACAACCAGCACGAACAGGTGCACCGCGAGTGCGGCGATGCCGAGCTGCGTGAGCGCCGATCGATCGTGCAGCGCAACCGCCGCCCACACCCCGCCCTCGTAGGTGCCGAGGCCGGCCGGCCCTTGCAGCGGCAGCACGGCGGCAAGCTCGCCGCCGAGCGCGCCGCGCAGCCCGGACACGAGCGACACGCCGGCCAATGTCGCGAGGAGGCCACCGAGCGCGACGATCTTCACCGACCAGTTGGCGGCAGCGCACGCCCAGCCCCAGCGCGCCGCCGCCGCCGACGCGGCGGGGGCGAGCAACGCGCGCAGCGCCGTCCGCAAAAGGCCCGCGACCCGGCCGTCGGTCGCTTGCGGCACCGCCGCATCCGCCAGGACCCGGGCCCCGGCGACCCAGACCGTGATCGCCGCGGCCACCGCGGCAATCGCGAGCGGCACGCCGTTCGGAACGAACAGCGCGAGCGCGAGCGCGCCGAGGAGCAGCAGATCCTGCAGGCGCAGGCGCAGCAGGCTCGCCGACGAATCGACGATCGCGACGCCGAAGCGGCGCCGCAGCAGCCAGGGATATCCGGCTTCGCCGGCGCGCATCGGCAGGAGGTTGACGGCGGCGTTGTGGAGCAGCATCAGGTGCAGGCAATCGCCGAAGCGCGCGCCGACGCGGGGCCCCCATTCGGCCTGCAGGCGCAGAGCGCGCAGCGCATAGCTGGCGAGCAGGCCGAGCGCCGCGGCGAGCCAGGCCCACAGCGGCAATGCCGCCGCGGCAGCACGCAACGCGGCGAGGTCGGCATGGCGCAGCAACGCCGCGAGCAGGACGACCGCGAGGAGCGCGCCGAGCACGACGGCCAAGGCGCGACGGTTCATCCCACGGCGGTCCGGAAGCGCTCGCGCTTTGCGTGGCGCCAGCGCGCGACCGCCGAGACGATGCTGGCGATGCCGAGCAGCCACTGCACCGCCAGCGCCGACGGGTAGCCGGTGTCCATCGCGAGCAGGAAGATCGCAGCGATCAGCTGCACCACGGCGAAGACGCGCCGGCCGACCGGGGAGCTCAGCCAGCGGCGCAGGCTCCAGCGCGCGTCGAGCAGGTCACCGGCGATGACGCTCAGGAGGCCGATCGAGGCTCCGACGAGAACGTCGGCCGGCCAGTGCGCGCCGACGGCGACGCGCGCGATGCAGCCCAGCGCGCCGAGCAGCCAGACGAGCGGCACCAGCGATCGCCGGCGCCGCCTCGCCTCGCGGGCGAGCGCGCACGCGAGCGCGGCGAGCATCGCCGCATGGCCCGACGGCATCGACCAAGCGCGCAAGCGAAGGCCGATCACGTTCACCGACTCCGGAGGCAGCACGGCGAGCGGCCGCGGCAGCGCCCAGATGGACTTGACGAGCTGCAGCGCGAGGCCGCCGATCAGCAACGACCAGAGGATGGTCGCGACCGGCGCCATTCTTTCGTCGGCGACGAGCGCCGCGAGCAGGGCCGCGCAGAGGCCGAGGCCGAGGACGCTGCCGGCGGCCCAGAAGGGCGCGGGCGCCAGGGCGGTCAGCCGCTGCAGCGTCATGAAGGCGGATGTGTTGAGCGATCGATTGCTGACCACGAGCCCGGCGACGAGGAGCACGGCGGCGAGCGCCGCCAGGCGTGCCTGCGGCGTCGCCGTGCGACGCCACGGCAAGAAGGTCGTCGGTCCGGAGAGATCAGGAGTCATGGCAACGAGGGGCGGCGGGTGGTCGAGCGCCGATCGAAGTCGCGAGCAAGGTTATACCGGCGACGAAGACATGGCCAGTGTTCACGCCGCGGTGGCTCCGGTCTTGATCGGGATCAAGGCTTGGGTCGGCAGATCGCAACGAGACGCCGTTCGCCGAGAGCGATCGCATGGTCGGCCGGGGCCGGGAGACGGTGCAACGCCCGGCGCCGCGCCGACGACCGCACAGGACGCACGCGTTCCCGGCGTCGCTTAGAATCCGGCTCGCGTTCCAAGGAGCGTTGCAAGGCACGGCCGAACGGGCCGCGTCCCAGGCTTGGAACCGCGCACATTGCAACCGCGCTCACCCGCATGATCGTCTTCGTGGGTGAGTTCCGCCTCGCTCGCGACGTCTTTCCTGCGGGTTCCCCCTTCGAGCTGGAGCCTTTGAAATGAACGCCGTCCTGAAACCGCAAGCCGCCGCCCCGCACATCGTCGCCGACCTCGCCCTCGCCGCCTGGGGTCGCAAGGAAATCAAGATCGCCGAGACCGAGATGCCCGGTCTCATGGCGATCCGCGAGGAATTCGCCAAGACGAAGCCGCTGAAGGGCGCGCGCATCGCCGGATCGCTGCACATGACGATCCAGACCGCCGTCCTAGTGGAGACGCTGCAGGCGCTCGGCGCCGACGTTCGCTGGGCCTCGTGCAACATCTTCTCGACCCAGGACCACGCCGCCGCCGCGCTCGCCAAGGAAGGCACGCCGGTGTTCGCCTACAAGGGCGAGACGCTCACCGACTACTGGGACTACACCCACCGGATCTTCGAGTTCGCCGCCAAGGGCGCCAAGGGCGAAGGCCCGAACATGATCCTCGACGACGGCGGCGACGCGACGCTGCTGATGCACCTCGGCAAGCGCGCCGAGAAGGATCAAGGCGTCATCGCCAAGCCGACCAGCGAAGAGGAAACGTGCCTCTTCGCCAGCATCAAGGCCAAGCTCGCCGACGACCCGACCTGGTACTCGAGGAAGGCCGCCGAGATCATCGGCGTCACCGAGGAGACGACGACCGGAGTGCACCGGCTGAAGGAGATGAGCGTCAAGGGCACGCTGCTGTTCCGCGCCATCAACGTCAACGACTCGGTCACCAAGAGCAAGTTCGACAACCTGTATGGCTGCCGCGAATCGCTCGTCGACGGCATCAAGCGCGCGACCGACGTGATGATCGCCGGCAAGGTCGCCTGCGTCGCCGGCTACGGCGACGTCGGCAAGGGCTCAGCGCAGGCGCTGCGCGCGCTCTCGGCGCAGGTCTGGGTCACCGAGATCGATCCGATCAATGCGCTCCAGGCCGCGATGGAAGGCTACAAGGTCGTGACGATGGAATACGCCGCCGACAAGGCCGACATCTTCGTCACCACCACCGGCAACAAGGGCGTCATCCGCCAGGAGCACATGGCAGCGATGAAGGACCAGGCGATCGTCTGCAACATCGGCCACTTCGACAACGAGATCGACATCGCCGCGCTCGAGAAGACCTGCAAGTGGGAAGAGATCAAGCCACAGGTCGACCACGTCATCTTCCCCGACGGCAAGAAGATCATCCTGCTCGCCAAGGGGCGGCTCGTGAACCTCGGCTGCGGCACCGGCCACCCGAGCTTCGTGATGTCGTCGAGCTTTGCCAACCAGACGATCGCCCAGATCGAGCTGTTCTCGCACAGCGACGCGTACGACGTGGGCAAGGTCTACGTGCTGCCCAAGCACCTCGACGAGAAGGTCGCGCGCCTGCACCTGAAGAAGGTCGGCGCGATGCTGACCGAACTGACCGACGAGCAGGCCGCCTACATCGGCGTGTCGAAGCAGGGCCCGTACAAGCCCGACACCTACCGCTACTGAGCGGACGGGGCGACGACGCGATGCGCGCCGACCAGCTCCTCGTCGAGCGCGGCATGGCGCCGACGCGATCGGCCGCGCAGCGGCTGATCGCGACCGGCGCCGTGCGCTGGCGCGCCGCCGCGGGCTGGCGGGTGCCGAGCAAGGCCGGCGAGGACCTGCCGAGCGGCGCTGACGTCGAGATCACCGACGACGCCGAGCTGCGCTTCGTCTCGCGCGGCGGGTTGAAGCTCGACGGCGCGCTGGCGCGGCTCGGGCTCGACGTCGCCGGCATGACCTGCCTCGACCTCGGCCAGAGCACCGGCGGCTTCAGCGACGTTCTCCTGCAGCGCGGCGCCAAGCACGTCGTCGGCGTCGACGTCGGCCACGGCCAGCTTCATGCACGCCTCGCCGCCGATCCGCGCGTGACCGCGCTTCAGGGCGTCAACGCGCGCCACCTCGAAGCGAGCGCGCTGCCGTTCCCGCGTTTCGACCTCGTCGTCGGCGACCTCTCGTTCATCTCGCTCGCGCTCGTCCTGCCGGCGCTGGTGCCGCTCCTCGGCGGCCCGCTCCTCCTCCTCGTCAAGCCGCAGTTCGAGCTGCAGCCGGTCGACATCGGCCCGGGCGGCAAGGTCAAGGACGCGAGCGCCTACGGCCACGTCGAGAGGAAGCTGCGCAAGGCGTGCGCCGCGAACGGCCTCGACGTGCGCGACTGGTTCGACAGCGCGACGCCGGGCAGCGAAGGCGCGCGCGAGTTCTTCCTCCATACGACCCGCGCCGTCGATCGGACCCCGTCATGAGCACGCGCCTTCCCGTCCCGGTCAGCTTCGAGTTCTTCCCGCCCAACACACCGGTCGGCAGCGAGAAGCTGAAGACGGTGGTGAGCGAGCTCGCGACCGTCGATCCCGAGTTCTTCAGCGTCACTTTCGGCGCCGGCGGCTCGACGCGCGACAAGACGCTCGCGACGGTGAGCGACATCGCCGCGCTCGGCCAGGAGGCGGCGCCGCATTTGTCGTGCGTCGGCTCGACGAAGGAAAACATCTCGGAGATCCTCGCGACGTACCGCGCCCAGAAGATCCGCCGCCTGGTCGCGCTGCGCGGCGACCTGCCGAGCGGCACCGCGACAGCGGGCGAGTTCCGCTTCGCGAGCGAGCTGATCGCGTTCATCCGCGAGACGCAAGGCAAGGACTGGTTCATCGAGGTCGCCGCCTACCCGGAGTACCACCCGCAGCAGCGCTACGCCAAGCGCGACCTGCAGCACTTCGCCGCCAAGGTGAAGGCGGGCGCCGACTCGGCGATCACCCAGTTCTTCTTCAACCCCGATGCCTACTTCCACTACGTCGACGAGGTGCGCGCGCTCGGCGTCGAGGTGCCGATCGTCCCGGGCATCATGCCTTTCCACAACTACGCCAAGATCGCGCAGTTCGCGGCTCGCGACGGCATCGAGATCCCGCGCTGGGTCGCGCTCAAGATGGAAGGCTTCATGGACGACACGGCGTCGATCCGCGCCTTCGGCCTCGACGTCGTGACGCGCCTCGTGCAGCGCCTGATCGAGGGCGGCGCGCCCGGCGTGCACTTCTACACGCTCAACCAGTCGCCGCTGACGCTCGAGATCTGCCGCCGGCTCGCGCCGGCCTGACGCCGGTCACGGCCGCTGCCACATCACACCGTCCTCGGTCAGCATCGCATCGAGCGGCAGGTCGTCGGGCGCCGAGCGCAGGAACGGCAGGAAGCCGTGGGTGAAGCTGACGCCGACCGTCACCGGCCGGGGGTTGAGCGCGCGCAGGGTGCGGTCGAAGAAGCCGCCGCCGTAGCCCAGGCGCGCGCCGCCCGGGCCGAAGCCGAGGCACGGCACGACGAGCAGCTGGGGGTGGAAGGGGTCGGTGCCCTTCGGCTTGGGAATGTCGTAGGCGTCGAGCTCGGTCTCGCAGCCCGGGTACCAGACGTGAAAGCGCAGCGAGTTCGTCGCCCGGTCGGCGACCGGCAGGCCGATCCGGCGCGGCTCGCCTTCGACGTCGCCCTCGCTCCAGCGATAGAGCGCCGGCAACGGATCGAACTCGCCCTTGATCGGCCAGTAGGCGCCGATCGATCGCTCGCGCCGGCCGACCAGCCAGGCGCGAAGGATCTGCTGCAGCTGGACCGATCGCTCGAGGCGATCAGGCAGCGCGAGCCGCGCGGCGACGAGCTTCCTGCGCAGCGATTCGAGCTCGCTCGCGGGCGTCGGCACTGACATCGTTCGAAGATCCTGTTCGGGTCCCGGCATCGAGGCCGATGCTGGTGCGGGCGCCGCCGCTATTGTGCAGAACCGTCGGCGCCGCGAGCGCGCGGCTGCGCTCTTCGGACAGCGGACCGAACAGGAACGCGCCGACAGCGAGCGCGACGACCATGGCCACGGTACCGACGCCCGCGCGCCGGAGCGGATCGACGATGTCCCAGCAGCGGCCGAACATCGCTCGCACGCGCGCGCCGAGGCGATCGGCGAGCGGCGTCGGCTGCCAGGCGACGAGCGCCG
>Ga0070666_10002317_pt1 | contig 11509 bp, 10 predicted proteins | sample KBSS23metaG_FD_64677 | JGI IMG/M metagenome (GOLD analysis project Ga0070666, IMG submission 64677) | Switchgrass rhizosphere microbial communities from Kellogg Biological Station, Michigan, USA - KBS S2-3 metaG | ecosystem: Host-associated > Plants > Roots > Rhizosphere > Soil ... | reverse complement strand
CTTTCGTCAACGTCGCGCCTTCCTCGAACGCCTTGGCAAAAACTTCGCCACCGAGAGACAAACCGAGAGCCCGGTACTCCTCGAAAAGGGCTTCGTCGATCGGGTCCATACGACTCTTGTTCCTCTTCCGTCGCCCCTCCGGGTAGCCCATGAGCAGTCCCGCTTCTCGGTAGCGGCCACGCTTGATGCAGATATATCCCAGACCAGCGATGGGGCCGTTAGCGGTTTCCAATCCCGTCGCGCCGTGAAGCGCATCGATGGATTGGCGGAAGTAATCCAAAGCGCGCTCAAGATCATTCAGTTGAATCGCCACGGATCCGATATTGAAGAGGACGAGCGAATCTGAGAAGGGATCGCGATGCGATAGGCGAAGGGCTTCTTCGTAATATTTTGTCGCCCCGGAAAGATCGCCATTGGCGCGACAAAGCTCACCCAAGTTGACGTTGGCCGCGCCCTGAAGCGCTGTCATGCCATTTTTGGTGGCTAATTCCAGTGCTTCAAGGAAATACTCGCGCGCGACCTTGTGGTTTCCAACATACAACTGCTGGACGCCGCTGCCCAGAATCACGTAGAAGCGCAAGATCGGAATGGTATCCGGCAACTCTTTGATCTGCTGCCGAGCGATCGCAAACAGCTCTTCCGCTTCTTCGAAAAAACCCTGTCGCAACTTCGTCCGAGCAAGTTGAATTCTCGCAGAGATATGATCCGCGTCAGCGATGTCAGGCGCGGCGGCCATCGCACTTTCGAGGAGATCCCGCGCCTCTAGTCGGTGCTCTCTTACCCATGACAGCCCGGTACACACAATGAGGTGCAGGCATCCTTCGGGATCATTCGAGAGCGACCATTCGGCGGCAAGGCGCAGATTATCAATCTCCTGAATAAACATCGCATGGGCTTTGGCATCTTCGAATAGGCGATTCAATTCGAGCATGCGCTCGCCGTAAGACAGGAAATAGCTGAAGTGTCTTCGTCTCGCGATTTGGTCATCTTCCGAGAGATGTTCCGCCGTGTAGACGCGCATGGATTCCAACATGTGGTGGCGACCTGTCGCCGGATCGCACACGACCAAAGATCTCTCGACCAAGTTGGCGAGCAGATCGGGGATTTCGACAGGCAGAATGTCAGCCCTCACTCTCCACGTCCCTGTTCCCCAAGCACGTTAAGAACGTCTGTCGAAAGTGACTGCAAAATTTGGTTCGACAGATCAGTTGCCTGGGCAAGCGAGAACTCGATGCTTTCACGCATAGCCGATTCATATTCGGCCCAGTTCTCTCGCACTTTGCCGATCATCATCTCCGTTACCACCACGTCACTGGGATCTGGGCCGGTGCCCCGGCGTTTTCCAACTTCTTGGCCATGTCGGATCAAGCTCAGGCCGGACCCGTAGTCTCTAAGGATGATCGCAACGAAACCAGCGGCGAGAAACAGGTTAATTTTCACTATCGTCACGGCTTCGTCGAACTTTAAAGAAATCCGGATGACTTCCTTTAATTGCAGAACCGCTCGCTGCCATTGCTCGCGAAGCAACGCTGTTGAGCCCAAGTTAAAGTGCACCGTTGATAATAAGAAATCATTGTCCGTCAGCGTTCTTGCTCGCTCGTAATAGGAATCGGCAAGATCGAGGTTCTCCAGGCGCCGACAAAGCTCTCCTGTATGAATAAGAACGATGGCTTCGTGTGAAGTCAGGCGGTGTTCGCGAACGATCGGGAGCATACGCTCTGCAATTGCATAAGCCTCCTCAGTTCGATCCTGATAGTCAAGCATCATCGTTTCACGGAGAAGGACATGCAGCATGCCGCGCGGGTCCCCTCCATTTCTCGAAAAGTACCCCTTAGCAAGTGCCAAGAACTTTTCTGCCTCTTCAAACGCGCCATGGCCCACCGTGTCCGAAACCATCATCAGATGGATCCATGCCCTACATTCAGGCATATCGGTAGTCGGCAATTGGAGGCTCATCTCCAAAAATTCACGGGCCTCCCAGTGGTTGAAGCTTCCCCAGGCTCCGCCAAGGTTTGACACCAGCACGAGAACCTCAGAGCTCTGTTGTGGCCGGCCGAACCCCCACTGCATGGCCGTCCTAAAATTGTCCGCATCACTAAAGCACATCGACAACGCCTTGTCATCCCAATCCTTAATCAATTCGCCGATCTGATCGGATCTTGCTAAGAAATAGGAAAAATGTTTCTGGCGCAAGGAGTCCATGTCCTCGCCAAGCTGCTCCGTCGCAAAGGCTCGCAATGTTTCGCTCAACCGATAGCGCCCCGAGCGTTCATCGAACGCGACCAAAGATCTCTCGACCAAGTTGGCCAGCAGATCGGGGATATCGAGAGGATCGAGAGTAGAGGACATCAGCTCTTTGTGACCTCCTCGACTAACTTACGAACTTCCTCAATCGTCATGCTGGCACCCTCGACCTCGCACGAGGCAAAGGTTCCTCCTCCTATCTCACGCCCTTGCGAGACGATCCAGTCAACATCCTGTTGGTCGCTGTGTTCGAATCGAATGGGAGATTTTTCCGAAAGCTTCAGACCGAAACCGCAGATCCTGCCCGCCGATGCGGTGTCGCCGCGAATGAGAAGGACGTAGGAGATTCCCATCATCGAACTGACGAGCACAGGGATGTGGCCAAGTTGATCGGCGATGGTGAATGCCTCCCTCAGATATTGAACACTTTCTTCTGTGCGGCCGAGGCGACAAAGCGTAAGTCCCAAGTTGGACGCTTCATTCTTGCGATCCACTCCTTTGATCTTGGGAAGAACTTCAGAAAAACACTTTTCTGCCGTCTCCCAGTCTTCAATATCCCGAGAAATTTCTCCGAGCCCATTCAAGGCCATCCACATCCCTTGCCCATCTTTCCTCGCTTTGGCGACGAGTTCAAGGGCAAAGTCGCGAGCGGCGAGGAGGTTGCCTGAAACGGCCAACAGCCATAGACGGAGGGACGAGATGTTGGCATGAATTTCCCGACTATCCAACGTGCTGGCAATCGCTTCACCGCGTTCAACTGTCAGCGCCGCGTCTTCAAACAATCCAAGCCGGAGTTCGAGAAGTCCTTGCTGAAATTCGGCGCGGGCAATAAGTTTCGGTTCGGCGTTCACTGCTCGTTCTCTCGAATTGCGGATCCAGATTCGTCCTTCATCATGGAAGGCGGTGCTCCAAATCGAACTTAAGCCAAGCGCGAGTCGAAGGGTCTCCTCCTCCAAGCCCGATGTTCGCGATCCCCATTCCAAGCTCGCGCGCGCATTATCCAAATCTAAAAGAAATTGTCCGACCTTCTCTTGATTCTCGCGAAGGGTTTGCGCGTTGCTCAGGAAGTAATCGAAGTGCTTTCGATGCGCGATGTTTGATTCGCCCTCTTCCAGCGCGACGACCGCATACGAACGCATCGACTCCGACATCTGATAACGCCCCGTCTCTTGATCGAAAGACACCATGGACCGCTCGACCAAGTTGGCGAGCAGATCGGGGATATCGAGCGGGTCGAGCAGATTCAATGTGCTACCACCTGGAATCCAAAGTAGCGGGAGCCCCAGGTCGGATCGTCGACCTCAAAGGGGCCGTCGTAAGGGAGATCGAGTATATGCTCTGGAATATAGACGAGACCGCAGGATTCGATCGCCAAAATGATCTTGTCGCGTAACTCGGGAAGCATGTAGTCCTCGCTGCACAGGACTGCGAAATCGCCCCAGATGCTGAGCAGGATGGTGGCGCGCGCGTGTTCGTCACCGCTGCCAATCGGGAGTTTGCTGTGTTGCTTGATCGGTCGCGCGAGCGTGTTCAAAGGCAAACGAATTTCGGCATAGAAATGGAAGTCTTGCCAATGGTCGTCTCCCTCGCATCCAGGGCCGACAATCCCATGAATTGCTTCGCGTAGTGCTTCGTATTTATCGACCGTATTGGAATCCCAAATCCTCCGCGGCGGAATATCAGCCGCCCGCAGCAATGCAATGTATTCGTCGTTAGTCATTATCGAGGGCATGGTTTGTTTTTGGGTGACTAGCGGTTTGATTGAACCATCCACGCGATGAGGACTTGCACGATTGCGATGACGAAGCTCCACGTGCCCCACGTGTACGCCTTGTCGGCCGAGTCTTGCGCGTTGCCGTAGTCTTTCTGTTTGATGAAACCTTCCGCCTGGATGGAGTAGGCGATGGCGATCACTCCCAGAGGCGCGCAACCGCCGCAAAGCCCGGCGAAGAAAGATCGAGTGAGGTTCGTGCCGATGTGTGCGGGCGGGTTTTGAAGTTCTAAGAAGGGTTTCTCTGGAGGGTTGGGTTCTTGCTCTGCTACCTCTCCGATGTTGATGAGATCGCGGACCCGAACTTCCATCCCGGACTCTTGATGGGTCAGGAAGTCGTCCGGCCCGAGCCGGTTCTCGCCATACCAGCGTAGTACGTCGGCGATGTTCGCCTCGTAGGTCTTTCCATTTTCCGCGCGGTACAGGTATCTGGCTTCGCTCATTTCGACTCGGTGGACTTTAGATGATACGGGATTCCTGGTATTGAGAGCGGGTTTCACGCAAAGCCGCAAAGATCTCGCAAAGGCGCAAAGGGCGTGTGATCGGATTTCACGCCCTTCGTAATTCAGGGCAGGCACCGCCGCGGAGTCTCCGCAGAGCCGCAGAGTATTCATCCCGAGAGATCGGGGTGAACTCCATCGCAGAGCTGACCGGAAGTGGGCGGCGCAATTCATTCCATTCCCTCGATGACTAAGAGCATGTTTTCTTGGTTGCGGAGGGGTGGGCGGAAGGAAAGACATTCCGCTACGAAGTCATCGATCTCGTTGCGCTGGACGGAATCTGGGAGGATGTGGATGGCGTTTGGCTCGGCGGGTGGCGTGTATTTGAAGTCGTTTAGCCATCGAGTGAATTTTTCTTCGGTGGATTCGGCGTTTCGCTTCTCTCGGAGGGGGCGGTCGAGGGTGGCGATGAGGTTGTTGAGGAGTTGTTTTTTGATTTTAGTGTGAGGTGGATACATAAAATTCCTTTTTCGGTATTGGGTATTCGGTCTTGGGTATTGGGTCCGGACATCCTGTATCAAGTCTTCCGTGTGCGCCCCCATCCCCGCTGCGCGGTACTTCCCCTGAACGGGGGAAGATCTTAGCGATGGGCGGCCGGGGATTTCGATTCCGTCGTTCGCGATTCGGTCGAGGAATTCGAAGTCTTGTGGTCGTAGCGAATTCTTGTCGGCGCGTTTTGCGATGCGGTCGAGATAGTTGAGGTTGCCGGCGAGGCGGGTGAAGTTGCGCGTGCATTCGAGTTGCGCGTGTCGCTTGTCTCGGTGCGCTTGGCACGCGGCTCGGACCCGGGCGAGGTCGTATGGTTTGACGTATTCGCGTTTGATCTTTCCGCGTTCTTTCCATGTGCGGGAGTAGTAGGGTCCGAGTTTCTTGCCGCGATAGTTAACGTAGGTGGCGACGATCCATCCTGGGAGGGGTCTCACAGTGCTGAGGGCTGGGGGCTGAGAAAGAGACATGGTTTTTCGTGATCAGTTATCGGTTATCAGTGACGTGTCGGAGGGGTGAGAAGCAGATCGTGAAATTAAAATTCAGAACCTGCAGATCACCCACCCCTCCCTCCCTTCCCGATACGACCCCTGCGGGTCTATCCGGGATTTCGTCCTTCAACAAGGGAGGGCGGAGATGCAGAATGAATTCTGCGTTCCTATTGCATCCGCTTGAGGGTGAGGAGGACTCGTTCTCGCCACGGTCCGTATGAAGGGTGGTCGATGAAGAATTGCGCGGTGATTTCGGCGATGGCGTTGAACCAGTGTTGGCATTCGATGAAGATGGTTTCGGGCTGTTCGCCCATTCCCCATTTGCCGAGGATGTCGTGCGCTCGGATGCTGGTGGCGGGGGTTGCTTGCTCCGCTTCTCCGGTGGCGATGGAGATGATGTGGGGCATGGACGCCTTGAATCCGATTCGCGACATGGCGCGGATGTTTGAAGAAGTGTATCGGTCGACGGGCATTTGAGCGTCGAGTTTGGCTTTCGCTTCTGCTTTTTCGAGGTCTTCTTTGTTTTTCATAGATCGTTGCGGAGACGTGTTTTGGCGGTCTGGCTGAATAGTAGGCAAATGTCTCCTATTATTGAATTATGGGTCAGTTTGAGGCTGTTAATAGTAGACTATTGTGCGGTAGTAGCAGCAATTCTCGGGCGCGCAGTTCATCCACCGAGAGACTTGTACAGAATTTCGCAAGATCCTGGCTCAGCGAGAGTTCGTTGCGCGCAAAACCATCAAAGTGCCTGACACGGGGAAACTCGGTTGAGAGCTGTCTCCAGCCAGTAACCTTTGCCGTATACTTTCCTCTTACAGATGTCCTTAATGTCCTCACAGATCCATGGCTAGGTCGGTAATCCGTTGGGCTGGCAGCAAGAGGCTCCTTTTGCCAGAGTTGCGCCGTCGGGCGCCAACAGCCTTTGGCTCATATCTTGAGCCTTTTGCAGGATCTTGCTGCCTCTTCTTCGACCTAGAGCCGAAAAAGGCGATATTGGGCGACCGAAACCCAGATTTGATCGCCGCGCTAGCTCTCGTCAAGGACGATCCGGATTTTGTTTTTAGGGCACTATCGCGGCGTGAGATATCGAGTGATCGATATTACGAAGTTCGCGAAAAGTTCAACAATATGCGTCCTGGTAAGAACCGGTCGCTGACATTTCTATATCTTAATCGATACTGTTTCAATGGCGTGTACCGCACCAATAAGAGCGGACAGTTTAATGTTCCTTTCGGATCAAGGACTGGTGCGCCGCCAACGATAGAGAACTACAAGAACTGCTCACGTTTGCTTGGTTCCGCGCGACTGATTTCAGGCGACTATTTATCAACTTTGAAACATGCAAAGTGCGGAGATTTTGTATATATCGATCCACCATATCTCACAAGCACCCACAGGTATAGCGGTGAATACGGTTATGGAGCATTTTCATACAGGGATGAAGATGCGTTAGTGGAAGAAATTAGACGGTTAGATCGACTTGGAGCGAATGTCTTGGTCTCATATATGCCCGAAAATTCGGTCAAATCAGCATTGGGCAAGGGTTGGCGATCAGAAGTGATATCTGTACGACGTCAAATTGCTGGTGCGATGCCGGCGAGGGGCCATTGCAGCGAGATGTTGATGTGGAATTTTCGGGAGATGCGTTGAGCGACGTATTGAGAATTGCCGTCTTGAGCGATCTCCATGCTGTGGAGGTAAGTGCTGTTGATGACCTCGCAGGTTCGTTTGTTTCGACGAGCGCGTCGGAAAAACTTGTCGAGCAGCATCCAATCATGGCATTGCTTGAGTTGATAGGCAATCCGGACGACCGGCTTACTGCCGATGTCGTTTTGTGCCCAGGAGATATGACGCAATATTCGGAGCCCACCCCTCTCAAGTATGTTTGGCAAAAGCTTCAGGAGGTCGCAGCGAAACTTGGCGCTAAACCCGTTGTAGCGACTGTGGGAAATCACGATGTGGTTTCGAGGGGATTCAAGCTTGAAAAGTTTGACGCGCTTAAGGGGCTTGTGCCGAACTTCCCTATAAGTGACCGCGATAGCCCCGGCTTTTGGGCTGACTATTTTACAATTTTGGACGGTGACAACTACAGAATCGTCGTGTTGAATTCTTCGGCCTACCACGGTCTCGAGTCGGACGATGATGGCGAGAGAAAAAAGGAATACGAGCGGGGGCGAATTGAGCCAGCGACCCTTAGCGCCCTCGCAGCGAAGCTGGCGGGCCCAATTCCATTAATAAATATATTGATGTGCCACCATCATCCACTAAAGCACAGCGAACACGAGTTAGGCGAATACGACGAAATTGTTGGCGGGCAGCGACTTCTGGAGCTCCTCGGAACCGGTAAGTTTGGCCGATGGCTCGTTATTCATGGTCACAAGCATCACCCCAAGATTCAGACGGCGGCGGGCGGAAGTCTTGCGCCGGTCGTGTTTTCGGCCGGCAGTTTTAGTAAGAAGCTTTATCCAACCCTAGCGTCGCATTGTCGAAATCAGTTTTATATCCTAGAAATAGTTCCAGCCGACTCTGATCTTCCTTCTGTGAAAGGGACATTCAGGGCATGGACTTGGCACCATGGCACGGGTTGGGCCCCGTCGGTCGGAAATGATGGCCTCCCATCTTCTGGTGGATTCGGTACGAATATTGATCTTGGCAATGTCCTCAGTTTGGTAGCAGCGCACACAACGAAGGGGTCAGCAGAGTGGAAAGCCATTGTAGCCGCAACCCCTTCCTTGCGGTTTGTATCTCCCGGCGACATTCACTTAATCCGAGATTATTTAAAGACTCGTGCAATGAAACTGGAGTTTGACGACGGGATCCCCGTGAGGGTGGTTAAGACCAAATGATTGCGAACACGATAGAGTTCGAAGCTTCAACTCGAGGCTCCAACGCCAGATATAAGACGTTCCAACAGGTAGCCGCTGGATTCGAGCCCCCAGACGAATTTAAGGATGCTCTCACCCATGCGCACACCATAGTTGTAGGACCGCGAGGGAGCGGAAAGACAACCTTGCTAAAGATGCTTCATCCAGCAGCCTTAACTTACTGGAGAGATGCGAAAGCTGACGAGTTTCGTCGGCTGATTTCCTTTAGCGGAGTCTATGTTCCAACAGACCGGCTGTGGCGTACGCAGCTCGACGAGTTGGGTGGTGAAAAACTCGATGATCTCACCCTCGGGCTACTGACCCGCGCGGTGACCAACTCACAGATTCTGGGTGCACTAATACAAACGATGTTCTTCCGCACAAAAGTTGAGGGAGCGTTTAACGCAATACATTTGAGCGGCGAAGCCGAACAGCAGTTTGTATTGAGATTTGCCAGATTGTGGGAGTTGGAGATCGATTCTCCATCTTTGCTTGACCTAATGTCCGCGCTGCAAGACCGTGTAGCCCAGTTGTACGTTTTTGCGAGTCGCGAGGTGTTACGCTCGGAGACCGGGCGTAAGGCAAGATTGGCAGAGAATCCTGATCTGCATGTTGACTTTGTATCAGGTGTGTCCGCGGCGATTGCCACTTTTAACAACCTTGTGGGGCAACCAGACCATAAGTGGGCTTTCCTTTTCGACGAACTTGAATTGGCGCCCGATTGGCTTACGCAACTATTATTTGGGCTCTTACGAAGCACGGACCAATCTATCTATTGGAAATTATCAACGAGCCCTGTTTCGCCAACCATAAATCCATTCCTGGATCCATATTCAGCGACGGAGGGAAATGATTACAACGTAATTCGACTTTGGCATGCTCGCAAGGAGGAAAGTCTTCCTTTTACTCAGAGGCTTTTGGAGCGGCTACTCAAAGAAAATGGTATTGACACGAGACAGGGGCTTGATGTAATCCTTCCGGCGGATCCTCGTCCCGCGGAGAGTCGGCAAAAGGACAAGCCATATGCGATTGGAGGAAGGCACCACAAAACCCTCGTTGAACTCCAACGCGTTGACACTGAATTTGCAGATTTTCTCGTAGGGCGGCGAATTGATGTAAATCGAATTGAGGGCTTAGATGAGAAGAAGAAGGCAGAGGTCAGAAAGTTTATGCCAATCGCTGAGGCCCGGCTTTGGCGATTTAAGATGACGGGTGCGGGGAAGCTCCACAAGCGAAGTGCGAAACGAAAGTTCGTGCCGGTGGGACATGAAGCCCTATGCGCTTTGGTAGAAGGCAATCCACGCCTGCTTACGCAGATTGTGTCTGGCCTGATGGCAAGTGGAGAGCACCCTGGAAGGTTTAGGGCGCATGTCCAAAGAAAGGAAATATCGCTGGCAATTGCGCGATATATGAAGTTCCTCGAGACGGTACCACTACGCGGGGAGGTGGCGCTAACTCCCAAAGCCAGCGCTGAAGGTTTGGTTCGAGTAATTGGGGAATACTTTGAGAGAACGCTATACGACCGCGATCGGTTCAGTCCGGAACCTCATCTGAGTTTTCGAGTAGATCCGGAGAGCGATGACGAGATGCTCAACGCTCTCTCTGTGGTCCTAAATGCTGGAGCGATTATTCTCGATACAACGGGAGGGGCTGGTGCAACTATAGATAGTGTGGCCCGGCAGCGCTGCCGCTTGTGTTACCTGTTACATGCTCATTTTGGATTGCCTTTTGTTCTCGGAGAAGAGGTATCTCTGACGGCAATCTTTGAGAGTACACGCAAGAGCCGTATGCGAGAAGCTGGACTGCAGCTGAGGTTTCCAGAATGAAATTACACGTCCGGAAGTGGAGCGAAACCAGTGAGACATATGACGTTGTATTGGGAGCAGTTGGCTTTGAGTCTCGGGGTCCTCATGCATTTGAGAAGCTGAAGCCGGAAGGCGGTAAGAAGATCGCTCCAGCGTTTCCGGATCGACAATTGATGTCTTTCCCCGACAATCTGGAAGCTTTTTCGAAGCTAGGATTTGAGACACCGGTGCTTTCTGACCAAGATTTTACAAAATACTGGAATGAATTATTGACACCGTTTGGGTTAGATCCAATAAAGATATTGGTGGACATATCCTGCCTCAATCGCTATAGGATGGCATCCATTGTGGAGGCGTGTTTTCTTGAGGGCCGCTCATGCTCTGTAGACTTTGTTTATTCCGTTGCTAAACCAGGAAAGAGCGAGAACCATGGTCCAATTGATAGGATCGGTCCCGTATTATCGAGTTTTGCCGGTTGGTCCGTTCAGCCACAGTTGCCCGCCGCCGCAATTTTTGGAGTTGGCTACGAACAAGAAAAGGCTATTGGCTGCTTGGAAAACTTGGAACCCCAAATATGTTGGGCTTTTCGGACGCAGGACGATGGAGGCGGGAACTACGACATTGTAACAAGGGCAAACGAGCTTTTGTGGCAAAGCGTCCCGCCGCAACGAGTCGTTGAGTATAGCCTGCGCAATGTTCTGGATACGTTTATCACACTTGAAGCTGTCGCATATGGAGCTATGTTGAGTTATCGGCCGGTCTTGATACCGTTCGGTCCGAAAATATTTTTTGTCTCTTGTTTGCTTGTGGCCGTCCTGCACCACCCTATGATCCCAGTGTGGAGAGCAGTCCTTGTGGAAGCAGAGCCCATGCAAGATCGGGTTGCGACTGGCGAAATACTGGGAATTCACGCTGATAACTTACTGTTTGGGGTCGGCGGATTGCGGCCAGATATTGATAGTCTTCATATGCTGTAGCGACGGGCCGTACTTGAGTTGGATCGGCTCTGAATGTTCGGAATTCGCTGGCTCTGTCGACTGATATTTCGGCCGGTCGACTTTGCATCACCAGTGTTACAAGTAATTGTCGTCGGGTCAGGTTCTTCGACCCTTCGTTGTTCAGGGCAAGCTCGTCGACAAGCTACCTCTCCGCCAGGGCACGGACCAGGCGGAATGATAAACGCGCATTCACGTTCCGGGGCTTCGAATTGAGTCTGGCCGGTACAATTTGATGCCGCTCCAACTTAGCCTAGGTTAGGGCAGGCAAGCCTCCTCTATGGACCAGTCCCACATTCGCAATTTCTGCATCATCGCGCATATCGATCATGGAAAGTCCACCCTCGCGGACC
>Ga0070666_10002314_pt1 | contig 11520 bp, 9 predicted proteins | sample KBSS23metaG_FD_64677 | JGI IMG/M metagenome (GOLD analysis project Ga0070666, IMG submission 64677) | Switchgrass rhizosphere microbial communities from Kellogg Biological Station, Michigan, USA - KBS S2-3 metaG | ecosystem: Host-associated > Plants > Roots > Rhizosphere > Soil ... | reverse complement strand
GCTTCTCGATGCAATCGAGAATGGGCGCGATAGTGCCGCCGGGAAAAATGAAGACATGCTTCACCTGATGGCGCAGGAAAGCGTCCAGCACCAGATCGGCGCCTTCACGCGGCTTGGTGGTGGTGTTGGCCCGCACAGAACTCATAGCTTTCACGGCTTTTTCCCCAAAATAATGGATTCACGGCCAATGCCCAGCGCTGCCCAGGAGGCGGTCAGCGCGCAAAACCGCGCCCGGTCATGGCGCAACAGCGTAGCTTCGAACGCCTTGCGCTCATTGTGGCATTCCCGGCCCAGCGCCGGATTGCCCACATAATTGCGCCCAGCCAACAGAAAATTCTCTATCGGAAAGCTGTTCTCCTGGTGCACCACATCGAACCGGCGCGCCTTGAGAAAGGTGCGGGCGGAAGCGGTATCAAAATAATTCAGATGATGTTTGGGATTCACCCACCAAGGCGCAAAGCCCAGCTTCTTCCACAAGGTCATCTGCAGCGGGTTGAAGTCGTTGGGCAAAATCAGAAGCAGTACGCCACTGGGCATCAACAGGCTGCGGGCGTCTTCAATCAATTGAATGGGGTCGCGCACATGCTCCAGCACCGTGCTGAGCGAGATGGCGTCAAAAGGACCACACCCTTTTGCCGCCGCGGCGGAGAAAAAGCCATTGATCACCTCAAGCCCGCGGCCGCGTGTATAGTCGGCTGCCACGGGCGAAGGCTCGAAACCAAGTGTCTGCCAGCCGCGTTCACGTCCGGCTTCCAGGAAAAACCCGGGCCCCGAACCGATATCCAGGATGCGCCGGGCGGTTTTGGCGGGCACATGCGCTTCGATCAGCTGGTAATAATGATGGTAGCGCAGCATCCACCATTCCTTGTCGGCTTCCATGCGCTCGAAATATTCCGGCTTCTCGCTTTGATAGAATTCCGCCTCATAGAATTTCTTAAGCTGCTCATCGGTGAACAAGGGGTCGATATGCTTGAAGCCGCAGGCTTCGCAATCGATCACGTCATACCCGTCCACGCTGGCAATGACGGGGCCATGATGGGCCGACACGTCGATCAGTCTTTGGGCAATAGTATTCATGGCAATCTTTGGCGGTCCCAGCCTTGGCGGTCCGGCCGGAGGGGGTCCCGGCAGGGTCCCCCATTATTTGATGGTTTTCATTGACCAGTGGTTAACCTTGAACCGCTTTGATACAGGCCGATTTTCAAGCCGGGAAAGACATGGCCAGGGCTCTGCCGCAGCCGACATTGAATTCGCTCGCCGGGATGGATGCCCGCCTGCAGGCTATCGACAAGCTGGAAGAGCTGGTCGAGGAGGTGGTGCGCGAAAAGACGCGCCACCGCTCCAATATCGCGCTCAAGCGCGCCGTCAGGACCTGGCGCAGAGGCGATATCGTCAAGGCGGGCCAATGGGCGCTGAAAGCCACCGAAGCCGACAACACCAGTTCCAAAGCCTTTCATGTGCTGGCCATGGCGCTCGAAAGAATGGGCCATCTGCACAAAGCCTTAATCACTTATGAACGCGCTTTCGAACTCGATCCCGAAGATCCGGAACTGTTGATCAATCTCGGTCTCACCGCCTGGAATCTCAAGCTGACCGAGGGCGCGATCAAGATGTTCAGGCTTTATGTCGCCAGTTGCCCGGAGTCGCCCCTGGGCTACAACAATCTGGGAAGCTGCCTAGCCGATATGGGCCAGACCGAGGAGGCGATCGAAACCCTGCGCGCCGCGCTGTATCGCATGCCGGAAGAAGCCATGTTGTGGAATTCGCTGGCGACCGTGCTGGCCGAGAGCAACCGGCCTGACGAAAGTCTGATCTTCTATGAAGAAGCGGCGCGGCTGGCCCCGACCTTTGCGCGCGCTTATCACAATTTGGGCTATGCCTATCAGCATCTCGATCAACTCGATAAGGCGCTGATCTCCTATGACAAGGCGCTGGAGCTGGTGATCGACCCCGCCGAGCGCATCGAGACCTTGCATTCGCGCAGCCTCTGCCTGATCGGGCTTGGCGAGCTGGAAGAAGGGTTCCCCGCATATGAAATCCGTAACAATGAGCGCTTCCGCTGCTACTTCCATCACATGATGGATTCGCCTCGCTGGCATGGCGAAGATGTACGCGGCAAGAAGCTGCTGCTGGTGGGCGAACAGGGATTGGGCGACGAGATCCTGTTCTCCAACATCCTGCCGGACGCCTATGAAGCGGTGGGCGAAGAAGGCAAATTGCAGATCTGCGTCGATCCGCGCCTGATACCTCTGTACCAGCGCACCTATCCCAGGGCGGAAGTCGGCACCTATGACGATCGCACCCTGATCGACGACAATGGCAACAAGGCTCTGCGCCTGATCCCCTTCGCCTCCAAAGACAACAAGCCGGATTTCTGGGCGCCGATGGGTTCGGCCTTGCAATATTATCGCAAATCCCTGTCCGACTTCCCGCACAAGCCCTTCCTGACGCCGGACCCGGCGCGGGTGGCCAAGTACAAAGAACAGCTGGCATTGCTTCCCGGCAAGAAGGTCGGCATCTGCTGGCGCTCCATGATGATCGCCGGCAAGCGCGGCAGATTTTTCACCGCCATCGATGCTTGGGGCGACATCCTGCAGACACCGGGCATCACTTTCGTCAATCTGCAATATGGCGACAGCGGACCGGATATCGCACGCGCCAAGGAAAAGTTCGGCGTCGAAATCCACCAGGTGGAAGGGCTGGATCTGAAGGACGATATCGACGGCACCGCCGCGCTGTGCCTGGCGGTGGACCTTGTCCTCTCAGCGCCCACCGCAGCGGCCCATACCGCCGGCAGCGTGGGCGCCGAAGTCTGGTTTCTCGCGGTCGGCTATGGCTGGCCGCAACTGGGAACAGGGGAATATCCCTGGCACCGCAAGAGTCGCGTCTATTGGCCGAAAAAGCTCGGCGATTGGGACGCGGTGCTCCCCCGCTTTGCCGCGGACTTCGCGGCTTACGCCGCCAGCTAGGTGAATTCATCATGGCAGCAACCCGAAAATCCATTCACGCCACGCTCGACGGCCCCGAGGTTTCGCGCCTTCCGCGCAAGACGATCGCTCATGGCGCCGAAGCCCGTCCCGTTGCCCCGGCACCATCCTCCACCGGATCGACCCTGCACCATGGCAGGACGATCGTCTCCATCGACGGCCATGACGTGATCGAATGCGCCGTCTGCGGTTTCTGTCATAGCGATCCCCTGGTCAGTGACGAAGACCTGAAGAAATTCTACGGCGGGACATTCTACGAGGAATGCTCCGAGTATTTCCGCTATGCCGAGGAAGATAAAGAATGGGCGATGCTCCGCTACGGTTACTACTTCGAGAAGCTGGAAAGCCTCACTGAAGGACGCCGGTTGCTGGATATCGGTTCCGGACCCGGATACTTCCTAGAAGCCGCACGTGAGCGCGGTTGGCAGGTTTTGGGCTTCGAGCCTTCCACCATAGCGGCGCAATACACCTCCGCGCGCGGCATTCCCGTGATCAACGATTTCTACTCCGCCGGAAAGGCCCAAGATCTCGGTAAATTCGACGTGATCTCGCTCAATCTGGTGCTGGAACATCTGCGCGACCCGATTAGCCTGATTGACGATGCCAAGCGCATCCTTGCGCCGGGTGGCCTGCTGTTTGTCACCGTGCCGAATGATTTCAACCCGCTGCAGATGCAGTTGTGGCAAGACCATGGTTTCGCGCCCTGGTGGGTCGTGCCCAAGCATCATCTCAATTATTTCAATCCCGGATCGCTTAAGCGCCTCTTCGCCAGCCGCAATATGGAAACCGTGCATCAGGAGACGAGCTATCCCATGGAGCTCTTCCTCCTCGAGGGGCGTAACTATGTCGGCAATTTTCCCCTGGGCCGTGAGTGCCACAAGCAACGCAAAGCCTTCGAGATCGCCCTGTTGCGTTCCAACCTTCCGCTGATGCATGCGGTTTCGCGGACCTGGTCGGAGCAGAGTATCGGCCGCGAATGCATCATCATCGGCAGAAACCCGGCCGGCAGCTGCCCCCCATGAGATCACTGAGAACGGTGCAACATTGAACAACAAAAACTTGGCGGGACTCGTCCCCATTCGACCGCATCATGTCTTTGGCGCATTCCAAACGGATGACATGCGAGAGCGCGCATGCACGATGCTCATCCCGCACCCTTCAGCGTTCAGCGGGGGCGCCCTGACAATTGAGGTCCTGCTGCTTATCACTTTGATACGGATCTCCGGCGCCCAACGGCTATTCGAATTCGGAACCTATATGGGAGGTACCACCGTCCTGCTGGCAGAGAACTCGAAAGACACAGCGGAGATCTTTACATTGGACCTGCCGTCGGATGCGTCCGGTGTGTCACAAGTTGGCGCGAGCAGCGCCTACGGTACCACCTCACATCGTGTCGAAGATAACTTTCTCTCTGCCAAGGCGACGGCCCACGGGCCGGTCATCGCTGAGGGTTTCTATGGCCAATCGCCAAGCAAGAAAATCACGTTTTTGCGCGCCGATTCAACAACAGCGGATCTCAGCGCCTATGACCGATCCATGGACATGGTGTGGATCGATGGCGGGCACGATTACGACACGGTTCGAAGCGATACGGCAAACGCGTTCAGGATGGTGAACCCGAAGAATGACAACGCTGTTATCGTCTGGCACGATTTCGACAACAAGGACCATGAAGGTGTCGGTCGGTTCTTGCGTGAGTTGGCGGAGAATCGGCTGATTTACGCGATCGGAAATACCTTCCTGGCAGTCTGCTTCCCGAATGCCGACGGGAAACGCTTCGGCTTGAGCTGATGCACATGCTGGCCAAAATCGCCGCTTGTGCCGTTTGCAATGGCCACGATCACGAAATCGTGCAGACCCAGTCCTGCGTGCTTCTCAACCGGAAGGAGCCCTGCGACATCCACTTCGGCGTCTGTCGCGGTTGCGGGCATCTGCAACAATGGCCGCCGGTCGAGCCGGATCTCATGGACTATTATTATCGCACATTCGCCACCTACGAGTTGTTCGGCGAGCCCGAAACCCTGCGCGCCGCGCCGCCCAGCCGTCATGCAAAGCGTTTCCTCTCTCTGGCGAACGATGCCGGCTTGGCGCCGGGACGTGTCTATGAAGTTGGCGGTGCGTCAGGTGAGATGCTCAATCAATTTCGCCGACTCGGTTGGGACGTCCGAGGCTGCGACCTTTCCCAATCTGCCGCGGAGCAGGCCAAATCGGTCTTCGGTATCGAGGTCGATTTGGGCGGCGAAGAGACAACTTTGCCTCTCCAGAAAAATTTGGATCTGGTTTTGGCCTGCCATGTCCTGGAGCATCTTTATGATCCCCTGGCGGCCCTCGTCCGCATTCACGCGGCATTGCGGCCGGGCGGCTATTTGCTTCTAGAAGTCCCTTGTGCAACGGCGCCGGATTCCCTTCTGCCAGGCTGGTTCGCCTTCGAACATCTGCACTATTACCGCACCGAAATCCTGGAAAGAATGTTGAACCAGGCTGGGCTCGAGGTCATGGAAATGCGCATCGCCATGAAGGCTCAACATTATCCGGTTGTCGCCGTCGCCGCCCGCAAGGCAGCCGGCCAGATTGCGGCGAATATTGATGCCGATCCGGAAAAATCCCTCGCCATGGCGCGCCGGTATGTGGATCGCGAGTCAAAATTGTGGGCGGACACCGAGCGCCGGCTCTCCGATATCAGGGGGCCGGTCTTTCTTTACGGAGCGGGAATTCACACCGCCCAGTTGCTCGATCGAACCAACCTCGCCGAACATACGGATATCATCGCGGTGGCCGATCGCGACCCGAAGAGATGGGGGCAGACGCTGGCGGGTAAGCCGGTTATCAGCCCCGCGGAACTGTTCGCCCATACCCAACCAACACCCGTCGTCATTTCCTCTTATGTCAGTGAAAAACAAATAATCGAAACCTTGTTGAAGGGCGGTATTGCCGCATCGCGCATCAAGCCGCTTTATTCGGACATCCCCGGCTAACCGATGGGAAAAATGAACAAGACCATCAAAGCCGGATCGGCGGTTTGGAAAAAAATCGACTCATTCGGCGGAAACACAACCTCGCCGGTCCTGACCGCCTGGCGTCCCTGCCCTGTCTGCGGCGGTTTTGAATGCCGCACACTTCTGGCGTTTGACGATTTCCAATTTTATGGAGACTCGGCGCAACTGCCCAAACGCATCCAGGTGCAGCAGGTCCAGTGCTCGACGTGCCAGGCCATTTTCATGAATCCCGGCTATTCCGAGACAGGCCTGCGCGTGTTGTTTGCTGCGGCGGGCAACAGCTTTCGCTCGCGTCCCGAACACCAGGTTGCGCAAGTGACTTGGCTAGAGCAGCGGGGCCTTGCGGCGCCCGGACAGGCATTGCTGGACGTCGGCTGCTATGACGGGCGCTTTCTGAATATGCTGCCCGCGCATGTGCGCAAATCCGGCGTCGACATGGATGCCGCCGCGATCGAACGCGGCCGCAGCCTCGGCCTGGACCTGATCGCGGGGGCCTTTGAAGACTTCCGTCTTTCGGACCAGCCGGACGTCATTACCATGTTCCATGTGCTGGAGCATCTCGCGGACCCCTATAAAACCCTGAGAAATTTGCGCCGGAATTCCCATGCCGAAACGCGCCTGATCATCGAGGTGCCCGTCATCGAGAAGGGCTTCACCAACGATCTAAACGGCTTTCTCTCGATTCAGCACTCAACCCATTTCAGTTTCAACAGCCTGAAATTGATCATGCAACGGGCCGGCTGGCAGATTCTCGATGGCGAAACCATGTCCTACAACGGCTACCGCATCGTCACCAAACCGGGCACGGACAATGTGGTTGATGTCAAAGCCGGCGCAATGGCGGATCGCGTTACGGCGCTGCGATACCTTCAATCCTATTTTCAAAACCTCGCCGATGTCGGTGAAAAAATCGGCAAATGGCCGAACACGTCGCGCGCCGTCATTTGGGGCGCCGGCGCCCACACCGAGGTCCTGTACCAGACCACGGAATATTTCCGGCAAGACCGGGATCGCGAATACATCATGGTCGACAGCGCCGTGACAGAGCCCGTTATGACATGGCGCGGGCTGCACGCCTATTCACCCAAAGCCGTCTTGGCCGATATCGACTGGTCCGATTGCGCCCTGGTCATTTCCAGCTATGGCTGGCAGGACGCTATCGAGCAGGACGCCTTAAAGGCAGGCGTTCCTCAATCGGCGATCCGCAAGATTTACGGCCACGTCACGACCTATTGAAGCCGCGACCGGTTGATCAGCCCGGTACTGTGCAACGCCAGGACTGTCGCGGCGCCTGCCTCGAGCCATGCCGCCACCAAATTCAAGGTGGCTGGCTGCGTCGGCAGGAATAGGAACGTCAGTCCCTGCATATGTGAGCCCGACAGAATCATGGGGCACAACAGATAGAGCGCGCCCAAAATCGCCAGAGCGGCAAAGTCGCCCCTGCCGCCGGCCCGTCCCCGCATCAGCACAAAGATGGCAATATCGCGGGTGAGAAAGCCCAGCACTGCCAGCACGGTCAGGGAAAAATCACTGCCGTTGGCCGCCCAGATCACCGCCAATAGCAAGCCTGTCGCGATGGTGGCCGCATAGCTCAGCATCCAGCAATCCAAGGCGAGAAACGCCCGGTAAAGCCGTCCCGCCTGGACTTGCTCGCTCAACCAGCGCAATCGCACCGGATCCTTGGGCTCCAGGAAAACCATGCTGTAAGCCGAGGCCAACAGGGTGATGCCGGCATAGACCAGTTTGGAGGTCGTGGGATGAAATCCGGGAGGGATGTGCAGGCGCTGGCCGATCAAGGCTTCAAATCCCGCGCTGTAAACCGCAATGTAAAACAAATAGGCCAGCCAGACATAGGGCCCATTGGCGAAACGCAGCTCGGCGCGCATCGCCCGCCAGCAGCCAATCAGCGCCCAGGCCAGGAACAGCAGCAGCGAGACAAGATGAAAGCTGCTGAGATTGAAATCATATCCCCACCAGGCAATGCTTTGTGTGCCGCTGCGCTGAAAAGCGGGAATCGAGCTCCATAAGGAATAATAGGAAAAGGCTGCCCCGATCCCTGCCACCTGACAGAGAAACGCATCCAGCCGCCAATTGCCCGTGTTGCGGCGGATCAAGACCAGGCTGGACAACAACGCCACGGCTTGCGCGAAAACACCCATGGCCAGCAGGATTACGCCATAAATCAGGCCACCCCCCCCGGTCGCGAGCAAAACCGCCAGGCACAACAAAGCGCCGAACCAGTTGGCGGCGGTTGAGCCCAACAGTTTGCCCCACACCATCTCCCAGGGGCCGATGGAAGACAGTTTTTGTCCGTCCCAGGTGCGTTCGCGGATTTCCGCCACCACCGAAAGCGCGGCGCTGCGCGTGCCCCACAGCACCGCGAAGAACCAGTACAGCGTTAGCGCCGCGCCCGGCGTGGTCATCAGCCCGCGCGGCGCGATCGAGGTGGCGGAAAATACCAGCAAGAGCAGGCCCAGGATCAACGCCAAACGGAAGGGTGAAGCTTCCAGCCACAGATTGCGCTGCAGTTCCGGGTTCACGGCTGACCTCCCGGCTTGCCGCTGTCATCCGCTTTCACCCGCGCAAAATAAACATCTTCCAGCGCGCTGCTGTCTTCGGCGAATTCCGCCACGGCGAAGCCGGCCTGTACCAGTTCTTTCAACAGCGCCGCGCGTTGTGCGGGGTCGGGACTTGCGTTCACCAGGGCTTGACCGGAAGTGGCCTCGACAATCTGGGCCCCCTGCGCCCTGAGAAGCGCCTCGAAGCCGCTGTGCGGCTCCGCCAGGCGGATGCGCAACCGTGCGCCGCTTTTCAGCGCGATGCTTTCACCGCCGACTATGCGGCCGTGATCCACTATCACCATGCGGTCGGAATAATCTTCCAGCTCGGCCAGAATGTGGGACGACACCACCAAGGTCATCCCGCCGGCTTTCAGCGACAGCAGCAATTGAGAGAGATCGCGCCGCGCCTGGGGATCCAATCCCGCCGCCGGTTCATCCAGCAGCAACACTTTGGGGTGATGCACAATCGCCTGGGCGATGGCGAGCCGCTGGCGCAGTCCGCGCGACAAAGCACCCGCCGGCTGCTCCATACGATCCGACAGGCCGACCCGTCCTGCCGCTTTGTCGGCCGCCCCCGGCGCGTCGCTTGTGCCGATGCCATGGGCACGCGCGGCGTAATGCAGACAACGCCGCACCGTTAAAGCGTCATACAAACCAAAAAAGTCCGGCAGATAGCCCAGCCGGGCATGGATGGCGCGCGGCGCCTGGCGCGTGTCCAAGCCATCGATTGTCACATGGCCCGCATAAGGTGTTTCCAGCGCCGCCAGGCAGCGGAGCAATGTGGTCTTGCCTGCTCCATTGGGGCCAACCAGGGCGGTGATGGAGCGGTCGACAATGTCCAGATTGATGCCGGCAAGCGCCCGATGACCGGGATATTCGAACACCAAATCGCGAATTTCGATCATGGGATTGGTATAACCCATTGTCATCAAAGGGACAATTTAAGAAATCCTTTGGCAATTCCCTTGTATTAGAACCACGTTCGGGTCAGAAAAAGGCCCCGTTCTTCGGAGATTCCATGCGCATCGCCATTATCGGTACCGGATATGTCGGGCTTGTGTCCGGCGCCTGTCTGTCGGAATTCGGCCATGACGTGGTCTGCATCGACAAGGACGCCGGCAAGGTCGACACCTTAAAGGCCGGCGGCATTCCCATTTTTGAGCCGGGCCTGGACGATGTGGTCGCGGTCAATTCCAAGGCCGGCCGTCTTTCTTTCTCCACCGATCTGAAAGACGCGGTTGCGGACGCTGAAGCCGTGTTCATCGCGGTGGGCACGCCCAGCCGCCGCGGCGATGGTCATGCCGATCTGTCTTATGTCTTCGCCGCCGCCGAGGAGATTGCCGAGGCGCTCACCGGCTATACCGTAGTGGTGACCAAGTCCACCGTGCCGGTGGGCACCAGCCGCAAGGTGGAAGAGATCATCCGCAAAAATCGCCCCAATGCCGAATTCGATATGGCGTCCAATCCGGAATTCCTGCGCGAGGGTTCGGCGCTGGAGGATTTTCGCCGCCCCGACCGGGTGGTGGTGGGTTGCGACACCGAACGCGCCAAGAGCGTGATGCGCGAAGTTTACCGGCCGCTTTTTCTCAATGAAACGCCGATTCTTTTCACCAGCCGCGAAACCAGCGAGCTGATCAAATATGCCGCCAACGCTTTTTTGGCCACCAAGATCACCTTCATCAACGAGATGGCCGACATTTGCGAGAAAGTCGGCGGCAATGTGCAGGATGTGGCGCGCGGCATCGGATTGGACGGCCGCATCGGCAACAAATTCCTCCATGCCGGTCCCGGTTATGGTGGCTCCTGCTTTCCCAAGGACACGCTGGCCTTGGTTCAGACGGCGCAGGAACTGGGCGCCCCCAGCCGCATCGTGGAAGCGGTGGTTGGCGTCAATGACGCGCGCAAGCTCGCCATGGCCAAGAAGGTCGAAGCCGCCTTTGGCGGCGTGAAGGGCAAGACCATCGCAGTCTTGGGCCTGACCTTCAAACCCAACACCGACGACATGCGCGATGCTCCGTCGCTGGTGATCCTGCCCTATCTGCAGAAAGCCGGCGCCACCATCCGCGCCTTTGATCCGGAAGGGCATAAAGAAGCCGCCAAGCATCTGCAGCTGGATTATTGCGCCGATGCCTATGGCACGCTGGAAGGCGCCGACGGCGTGGTGATCCTGACCGAATGGAACGAATTCCGCGCCCTTGATTTTGGCCGCATCAAATCCCTGTTGAAGACACCCTTGATGGTGGACTTGCGCAATATCTACCGTCCCGCCCAGATGGGCGAAGCGGGCTTTCGCTATATCAGCGTCGGACGCCCCGGCGTTCCTTGAACCATCTGGCACAACAAGCGAGGGGCCTATGAGCGTTTTGATAACAGGCGGCGCCGGATATATCGGGAGCCATATGGCCCATACCTTGGCCGGCGCGGGCGAAAGCATCGCCATCATCGACAATCTCAGCACCGGCGTGGAAAAAAACATGCCCGCAGGGGTCCCCTTCATCAAAGGCGACATCGCCGACCAGGCGCTGGTGGCGCGGATCATCAAGGATCACCGGATCGACTCCGTGATCCATTTCGCCGGATCGGTGGTGGTGCCGGAATCCGTGGAAAAGCCGCTGGACTATTATGCCAACAACACCTCCGGGGCCCGCAACCTGATCGAGGCCTGCGTCCGTCATGGGGTGCCGAATTTCATCTTTTCCTCCACCGCGGCGACCTACGGCACGCCCAAAGTCCTGCCGGTCTCGGAGGACAGTCCCACGGTGCCGGACAGTCCCTATGGCCGCTCCAAACTGATGACCGAATGGATTTTGCAAGACACGGCAGCCGCCCATCCCATCAAGTTCGGCATTTTGCGCTATTTCAATGTCGCCGGCGCCGATCCCAAGGGGCGCACCGGCCAGTCCACGCCGCGCGCCACCCATCTGATCAAGCGCGCCTGCCAGGCGGTGACGGGCCAGGTGCCGCATCTCACCATCT
>Ga0070666_10002309_pt1 | contig 11536 bp, 12 predicted proteins | sample KBSS23metaG_FD_64677 | JGI IMG/M metagenome (GOLD analysis project Ga0070666, IMG submission 64677) | Switchgrass rhizosphere microbial communities from Kellogg Biological Station, Michigan, USA - KBS S2-3 metaG | ecosystem: Host-associated > Plants > Roots > Rhizosphere > Soil ... | reverse complement strand
GCTCGATCCGCCCGACATCGCGCTGTTCTACGCCACGCCCGGCGCGATGATCTATTTCATCAACGGCCTGCAATGGTCCGGCTACAAACGCTTCGATTGGAGCGTCGTCGGCGAAAGCGCCTGCGCGGATTCCTGGGGCAGGGCGCTCACCACCCGCACACCCAGCCTCTCGATCCCATGCTTCGCCGAACGCCGCTACGGCGGAGTCCTCGACGAAGAAATGCTGATGGCCACGCCTCCCGAATATCTACTGAAAGCCATCGAAGGCATGAAAGCGCTCGCCAAGAACGGCTTCCGCTATCCCTTCCCGCAATACGGCGTCCAACAAGACGTCCGCGCCGGCATGGCCGTCAGCTATCCCGACAGGAAATAACTACACCGGCTCGAAGTGCGGAAAAGTCTCCGCGCACTCCGGCAGGCTGCCGAGCTTTGGCATGGTGCCGATCACGTCCATGCGCTCCCAGATCGCGGCGATCTCCGGATGCTCGTGCGCCTTCTTGTGCGCCGCGCCGTCGATCCACTCGAACACTTCGATGATCGTGCCGTTGGCCGAGCGCGATACGATCGGGACGCGGCCCGTGACCAGCTCGCACTTGCGCAAGGTCGGATAGTGCCGCTGCACCAGCGACAGCAGCTCGGTTTCCTTGCCCGCATGCGGCTTATACAGCGCGAAGACGATGGCCGGTTTTGCCATGGTGTTCCTCCTCTTTGGAATCGAACCACTGAAGCCAGCCGCCCGCGACCGCCTTCAGCCGCTCGGCTTTCAGCACATAGATCCACTCGCGCCCCTTGCGCTCGACCTCGACCAGCCCCGCATCCAGCAGCACGCGCAGATGGCGGCTTGTCGTCGGCCATGAATGTCCGAACCGCGACGCGATATCGCCCGCCGATACCCGCCCGCCACGCGCGTTGAGCACGATCAGGATATGCCGCCGCGATGCATGCGTCAGCGCGCCGAACACCGCGTCGATCTCTGCGAGTTCTCTGAGTCCCCGGGCGACCATGAATAACATTTAGCAGAAATGCTAAATGTAAGTCCACCACTTGAAAGCAAGCGCTTTCGTCACCACATATGGACTGGACGCGGGCTCAGGCCCGCGTTTTGCGTTTGAGGGGGCCGAGGGGAGGGGGGTCCGCACCAAAATTCCGGCGGACAATTATATTGCCGAAGCGTCGATAACCGGCTGATCCAGAAAGAATATCATCGAAATTCCCGGCGCCGCCGCTTTGCGCTGGCGCGGCCTCGCGCGGGATGGGAAACCTAGTCCCAGAGCAATCGAGGGACGAACGATGCCACGCATCTACATGGTCCGGCACGGCAAGGCCGCGGCCGGATTCGGCGAAGACATGGACCCCGGCCTCGACGCCACCGGCCACGCCCAGGCGGAGACCGCCGCGCAGAACCTGAAGGGCCTCGGCCCCAAGCCGATCCTCTCCAGCCCGCTCAAGCGCTGCCAGGAAACATCGGCTCCGCTCGCCGCCCTGTGGAAAGCAACGCCCATCATCGAACCGCGCGTCGCCGAGATCCCATCGCCCAGGGGCATGTCGCTCGAAGAGCGCGTCGTCTGGCTGCGCAAGCATATGGGCGGCCACTGGACCGGCTCCGATCCCGCGCTCGAACAATGGCGCGACGATTGCGTCGCTGCGATACTCGCGCTCAAGACGGACACGGTCGTCTTCTCGCACTACGTTGCGATCAACGTGCTGATGGGCAACGCCGTCGGCGACGACCGCGTCGTTGTGTTCTCGCCCGACAATTGTTCGATCACGGTCTTCGACAACAGCGGCGGTAAGCTTCGCCTGTTGCAGAAGGGCAACGAAGCGTCGCTGACGAAGGTGAATTGAACGGCCACCTCTCCGCTGTCATGGCCCGCGACTGCGGGCCACCCAGGCGAAGTCTTGCTCGTGCTTGTGAGGTTCGCGGCGCACTAACCGGGTGGCCCGCAGTCGCGGGCCATGACATTCTTTAGTTTGGAACTGCGAGCACATACGATGTCCAAAGAGCCGTTTGAGATGACCGCCTCCGAACTGTCATCGCTCTACGCCTCGCGCGACCTCTCGCCCGTCGAGGTGGCGGACGCCTGCCTCACGCGCATCGAAGGTCTCGATGCCGAGATCAATTCCTTCTGCCACATCGACGCTGCGGCCAGCATCGCGCAGGCCGAAGCCTCCGAAGCCCGCTGGCTGGCCGGCGAACCGCTCTCGCCGCTCGATGGCGTGCCGGTCGCGGTGAAGGATCTACTGGTGACGAAGGGCTGGCCGACGCGGCGCGGCTCGCACACCGTCGACCCCAACGCCTACATCGACACCGATGCGCCCACCGTCGCGCGCCTGCGCGAGGCCGGCGCCGTGCTGATCGGCAAGACCACGACGCCGGAGTTCGGCTGGAAAGGCTCGACGGATTCGCCGCTCACCGGCATCACCCGCAATCCGTGGAACGAGGCCAAGACGCCCGGCGGCTCGTCCGGCGGCTCCTCCGCGGCGCTCGCCGCACGCTTCTGCCCGCTGGCGCTCGGCACCGATGGTGGCGGCTCCATCCGCATCCCGGCGAGCTTCACGAACACCTTCGGTCTCAAACCCAGCTTTGGCCGGGTGCCCGCCTATCCGCTCTCGCCCTTCGGAACGCTCGCGCATGTCGGCCCAATGAGCCGCACCGTGCTCGACAGCGCCATGCTGATGAACGTGATCGCCAGGCCCGACGCGCGCGACTGGTACTCGCTCCCGTACGAGCCGACGGACTACGCCGCAGAAATCGAGCGCCCGCTCGCCGGCAAGCGCATCGCGTTCTCGCCGCGCATGGGTTTCGCCACCCGCATCTTGCCTGAGATCGAAACACTCGCCGCCGCTGCTGCGAAGCGCTTCGAACAGCTCGGCGCGCATGTCGAGCAGGTCGATCCGCCCGGCGGCGATCCCGGCGCGACCTTCCGCACCCTGTGGTGGTCCGGCGCCGCCGCCGCGCTCGGCGACTACAGCGAAGAGCAGATGGCCAAGCTCGACCCCGGCCTGCGCCGCATGACGGAAGAGGGCATGGCGATAGCCAAGAAGGATTATCTGAGCGCCATGTTGGCCCGCGGCGCCTATGGCAGCGCCATGCGCCAGTTCATGGAAAAGTATGATTTCCTGATCACGCCGCAACTCGCCACCACCGCCTTCGACGTCGACAAACTCTCACCGCTCGACGACGACGGCCGCGCCTGGATGGCCTGGACGCCCTTCACCGTGCCGTTCAACCTGACCCAGCAACCGGCGTCGTCTGTGCCGTGCGGTTTCACCAGCGACGGCCTGCCGGTAGGCCTCCAGATCGTCGGCCGCATGTTTGACGACGCCGGAGTCCTCGCCGCCAGTTACGCCTACGAACTCGCCGACCCCCACTTCGACAAAATCCCAAAGGGCTATTGATCGTGGCGAACGGTGACAGCCGCGTTAGCAAGGCTCTTAGGAGCGTTGGAAGAAGCTACTTGGTCTGCTTCTTCGGCCTCCTGATCATGCTGTTGATGCTGGCTGTTTGCCGTCCTTTGTTCGGGATTGTCATCGCTGGTCTGACACCCTTTGCCGGCGCAGATATGGCGAACTACATCACGGCGTTTGGATTTCTTTTTCTTACGCTTGCCGTCTGGCGGCTGGTGTTCAAGGTGGCGGACAAATTTCTTGGACACCGCACAACGATTTTCCGCTTAGACGACTAGCTCGGCCACTTGCGCGTCGGCCCGTTTTCCGTATCGTGCGTGCCTATGAACACCAAGCTCACCGCGCGACGCCGTACCACCTTCCGATGGGGTGGATGAGCACGCGCGCCTGCGCCTGATTTCGCCAAGCCCCGCCGGATCGCGCGGGGCTTTTGTTTTTCTCAATCACCTCCGCGTCCGGCCTCTCACCCAACGAGGGAACGCCATGGACACGCCCAAACTCCTCACCCAGGTCGAAGAGACCTGCATGAACGCCTGGCCGGCGCTGAAAGAGGTCTTCTACGACGGCTGGCTGATCCGCCTCGCCAACGGCGCCACGCGCCGCACCAACTCGGTCAACGTGATCGGCCCCGGCCGCCGTCCGCTGCTGGAGAAAGTGGCCTACGCGGAAAGCATCTACCGCGACCACGGTCAGCCCTCCTACTTCCGGCTGCTATCGAATGCCCAGCCCGAGCTGGAACAAATTCTCGACGCCCGTGGTTACCGGGCCGAGGACGAAACCTGCACGCTTTACATGAACTTCAAGAAGAAACGGCCGCCGAAGCCGAGCGCCGCCATCTTCACCGATGTGCACGAACGCCGCCCGACGAAGGCGTGGTTGGAAGCGCACCGCATTCACTCCCGCCGCACACCGGAGGAGGCGGTCGCGCTGCACACTGTCCTCGACGTCATCGCCGTTCCCGCATTCTTCGCCGAAGCGCGCGGCGACAACGGCGACATCGCCTCCGTCGCGTTCTGCGGCATCCACGAGAATCTCGCCTGCATCCAGTGGGTCGTCACCGATCCGGACCAGCGCCGCATGGGGCTCAGCCACGCCACGCTGGCGGTGCTCCTGAACCGGGCCCAGGCGGTCGGCGCGACGGGTGCCTGCTTGCAGGTGCTGGCGGCGAACGCCCCTGCCATTGCTCTTTACGAGGGGTTAGGCTTCACGTGCGAACTCTATCGCTATCACTACCGGGTGCGATGACATCGGAATGGCCGGCGAGGTTCTCACAGTCGAACAGATGGTCGCGGCGGACCGCTACGCCGGCGAAACAGGTATCCCGTCGCTCAAGCTGATGGAGGAAGCCGGCCGCGCTGTTGCCGGCGAGATCGTCAGGCGCTGGACGCCGCGCCCGATCTGCGTGCTGTGCGGGCCGGGCAACAACGGCGGTGATGGCTTCGTCGTCGCGCGCCACATGCTGGACGCCAAGTGGGATGTCTGGGTCGAAAGTCTGGTCGACCCGCGCACCCTCAAAGGCGATGCCGCGCATATGGCGCAGCTCTGGAAGGGCGAGACGATCTCGATATTCGAGAGCAAGCGCATGGCCGGCCTCTTCGTCGATGCGCTGTTCGGCGCCGGCCTGTCCCGCTCGCTGGACGGCGAAGCAAGGCGCCTGGCCGAAGGCTCGCCCAAATACAGGGACCGCATCATCGCGATCGACGTGCCCAGCGGCATCGACGGCAACACCGGCAAGCCGCGTGGGGACATCGCGTTCGAGGCCGCGCTCACCGTCACCTTCTTTCGTAAGAAGCCGGCGCATCTGCTCTATCCGGGCCGCGCCGCCTGCGGCGAGGTTGTGGTCGCCGACATCGGCATCCCGGACGAAGCCGCCGCCCGCATCGGCGCCAGCATCCGCGAGAACTCGCCGGTGGCGTGGGGCAGAGGATTGCCCTGGCCACAGGCGACCGCCCACAAATACGCTCGCGGGCACTGCGTTGTGGTGAGTGGTCCAGCCCAAGCGACCGGCGCAGCCCGTCTCGCCGCCCGCGGAGCGCTGCGCGTTGGCGCCGGCCTGGTGAGCGTCGCAAGTCCACCTGACGCCGTGCCGGTCAACGCCGCTGCGCTGACCGCCATCATGGTGAAACCGATAGAAGGCTCCAAAGGCCTGGCCGAACTGCTCAAGGACAAGCGCCTCAACGCCGCCGTCGTCGGCCCCGGCTTGGGCGCGAACCTCGGCACCGAAGAGCTCGTCGCCGCTGCGCTGAACAGCGGCGCTGCGACCGTGATCGATGCTGATGGCCTGACGGCGTTCAGGAACGAGCCCAAGGTCTTGCTCAAGCTGCTGAACGACAAGGCCGTGCTCACGCCGCACGAGGGCGAGTTCGAGCGCGTCTTCCCCGGCCTGCTCGCAGGCTCGGCGTCGAAGCTCGATGCCGTTCGCGCCGCCTCTGCCCAGGCCAAATGCGTCGTGCTGCTGAAAGGCGCAGATACCGTCATCGCATCGCCTGACGGCCGCGCCGTCATCAACAGCAATGCACCACCGGCATTGGCCACCGCCGGTTCCGGCGATGTACTCGCCGGCATGATCGGTGGTCTGCTTGCGCAGGGGCTGGACTCGTTCGCAGCCGCATCGATGGGCGTGTGGCTGCACGGCGAAGCGGCGAACAGCTTCGGCCCCGGATTGATCGCGGAGGATCTGCCGGAGCAGCTCCCCGCGGTCCTGAGGGCGCTGAAAGAGAATGAATGACATCACGATACGCCGCGCAGAGCAGGGCGATCTTCCCGCACTTCTCGACATCTACAACCACTATGTCGTCAACACGCCGGTCACCTTCGACCTCGAACCGCGAACGCTGGCGCAGCGCCGCGAATGGCTCGATCAGTTCGCGCCTTCCGGCAAATACCAGTGCTTCGTCGCCGCGCGCGGAGGCCGCGCCATCGGCTGGGTCTGTTCCGCCAGGTTCAAGGAGAAGGACGCCTACGCCACCAGCATCGAGACCAGCATCTACGTCGCGCCCGGTGAAGGCGGCAAAGGCCTCGGCCGCCGCCTCTACGGCACGCTGTTCGACGCGCTGAAAGGACAGGACATCCATCGCGCCTTCGGCGGCGTCACCCAGCCCAACGAAGCCTCCGTCGCCCTTCACAAATCCGTGGGCTTCGAGCACATCGGCACCTACCGCGAAATCGGCAGGAAGTTCGGGCGCTTCTGGGATGTCGCGTTGTACCTCAAGCCCATGCAGTAGCAGCATCGCTGCCGCGCGCGGCGCCGTGCGGGCTACTGACACACCCTGGCAGTCGCGATGCTACCCCTCTCGCCAATTCCCGAGGAGGAAAACCATGCACTCGACCCTGCTCATGCTCGCATCTGCCGCCACGGTCTTCGCCGCGCTCGCACCCGCAGCGGCCGCGTCCGATGATGCCAAGACGGTTGCCGACCTCGACACCCGCTTCCAGCGCGCGACCAAGCTGAACGATGCCTCCACGATCGACGAGATCCTTCACGACGACATGGTGCTGGTGGTCGGCCGCGGCGTCGTCGTCACCAGGAAGGAGTTGATCGACACGGCCAAGGACCGGACCACGATCTACGAGCAGCAGGACGAAGAACCCGGCAGCCAGATCGTGCGCCTGTTCGGCCCCGACACCGCCGTGGTCACCGCCAAGCTCTGGCTCAAGGGCACCACCAACGGGCAAGTCTTCGACCGTAGGCTCTGGTTCTCGGACACCTATGTCCGCACCCCGAAAGGCTGGAAATACGCCTTCGGCCAGTCTTCCCTCGCGCTCCCGGGCGAACCCTGACCGGACAGGGGCTTAGGCCCCTAGCAACCCCACAAATCCCCTGTTATAGACCCGCCCTTTCCGGCGGTTCGGGCCCAAATCCGCGCTTCGGAAAAGGCCCCGGAGCGGGCGTGGCGGAATTGGTAGACGCACTGGTTTTAGGTACCAGCGGCGAAAGTCATGGGGGTTCGAGTCCCTCCGCCCGCACCATCCGGCCATTGTACTATTCCAGGGACGACAGACATGCAGATCACCGAGACCGTCAACGAAGGCCTGCGCCGTGAATATAAAGTGGTCGTGCCGAAGTCAGACCTCGATACGCGCCTCAACAGCAAGATCGACGAGATCAAGCCGCGCATGAACTTGAAGGGGTTCCGCCCCGGTAAGGCGCCGTCCTCGTTCCTGAAGAAGCAGTTCGGCAAGTCGATGATGGGCGAGATCGTCGAGGCCGCCGTCAACGAATCCAGCCAGAAGGCGATCACCGACAACTCGCTGAAGCCGGCACAGCAGCCGACCGTCGACCTCGTCAGCGAGATCGAGCAGGTCGTCGACGGCAAGTCCGACCTTGAGTTCACCGTGAAGGTCGACCTGATGCCGGACTTCGAGGTGGCCGATGTCTCCAAGCTAAAGGTCGAGCGCCTGACCGGCGACGTGGCCGACGCCGATGTCGACGAAGCGCTGAAGCGTCTCGCCGACCAGACAAAGTCCTACACCGACCGCGCCGATGACGAGGCCGCGGAGAAGGACGACAACGCAGTCATCGATTTCGTCGGCAAGGTCGACGGCACTGAGTTCCCCGGCGGCAAGGCCGACGACTTCAACCTGACGCTCGGCTCCGGCCAGCTCATCCCCGGCTTCGAGGACCAGCTCATCGGCGCCAGGAAGGGTGATGCCCGCGAAGTGAAGGTGACGTTCCCGGCCGACTACCCGGAAGCGACGCTTGCCGGCAAGGACGCCGTGTTCGACGTCACGGTCAAGGCCGTCAAGAAGCCGGAAGTGGTCGCGATCGACAACGATCTTGCCAAGAAGCTCGGCATGGACGACATCGCCACGCTCAAGGACCGCGTCCGCGAGCAGATCAAGGGCGACTTCGCCCGCGCCAGCCGCTTGCACCTGAAGCGCCGCATCCTCGACGCGCTCGACACGCAGCACGCGTTCGCGCTGCCGTCCGGCATGGTCGAAGGCGAATTCAACGGCATCTGGAAGCAGGTCGAGGCGGAACTTCAGCGCGAAGGCAAGACCGCCGCGGATGAGGGCAAGTCCGAGGACGACCTCAAGAAGGAATATCACGACATCGCCGAGCGCCGCGTGCGCCTCGGCCTCGTACTGGCCAAACTCGGCGAGCAGAACGGCATCTCGGTCGCGCCGGAAGAAGTGCAGCGCGCCATCGCCGCGCGCGCCCGCCAGTTTCCGGGCCAGGAGCAGCAGGTGTTTCAGTTCTACACCCAGAACCCGCAGGCCGCCGCCGAGATCCGCGCGCCGATTTTCGAAGACAAGGTCGTGGACTTCATCGCGGAGCTGGCGGAGGTCACCGACCGCAAGGTCGACCGCGAGACGTTGTTCATGGATCCGGACGATGCGGTCGAGAAGCTGAAGGCCTGAACCAAGGCCTTCGCAGCTCCAAATGGCGCGGAAACCGTCGGCGTTTCAGGGTTCAATAACCCTGAATCCCGCATGGTCGCATTAACGGCACCGGCTATATATATCTGCGGATTGACGCGCATTTCTGCGCGTAAGAGTCTCGCTGATGCGAATCGAAAGGCTTGGGCACGATGGCTGACCCGCGCGACGTTTACATGAACACGCTCGTCCCGATGGTGGTCGAGCAGACCGCGCGCGGCGAACGCGCCTACGACATCTATTCGCGTCTGCTGAAAGAACGCGTGATCTTCATCACCGGCGGCATCGAAGATCACGGCGCCAGCCTGATCACCGCGCAGCTTCTCTTCCTCGAGGCCGAGAACCCGAAGAAGGAAGTCCACATGTACATCAACTCGCCGGGCGGCGTCGTCACGGCGGGTCTGGCGATCTACGATACGATGCAGCTGATCCGTCCCCCTGTGCAGACCTTCTGCATCGGCCAGGCGGCCAGCGCCGCGTCGCTGATCCTGATGGCCGGCAAAAAGGGCGAGCGCTTCGCGCTTCCGAACAGCCGGGTCCTGGTGCACCAGCCGAGCGCCTCGTTCTACGGCAATGCGGCGGACATCACCCGCCACGCCGAGGAGGTGCTCAAGCTGAAGCGCCGTCTGAACGAGATCTATGCCAAGCACACCGGCCGGACGGTCGAGGAGATTGAAAGAGCGCTTGATCGCGATACATATATGACGGCCGAGGAGGCGAAAGCCTTCGGCCTCATCGACACGATCATGGCGCGGCGTCCCGAAGGCGAAGGCGCCTAGTTCCTAAACCACGGTTTTGGCTGGGGAATTGGTCGGATTAATCAATTCTTGATCCGCCAGACGCTACCGTGGTCGAATGTTTAGAATGGGCGCTGCTTCGGTTTGGCGCGAGACGTGCAGATGGACCCTGTAAGGGCCTGATATCGGATTGGACGGGGCAAAAGCCTTGGAGAACCAATGAGTAAAGCGAGCGGCGGCGAGTCAAAGAATACGCTGTACTGTTCCTTCTGCGGCAAGAGCCAGCATGAGGTGCGCAAGCTCATCGCCGGCCCGACGGTCTTCATCTGCGATGAATGCGTCGAGCTTTGCATGGAGATTATCCGTGAGGAGAACAAGACCTCCTTCATGAAGTCGAAGGAGGGCGTTCCGACGCCCCAAGAGATCTTCAAGGTTCTGGACGATTACGTGGTGGGCCAGCAGCACGCCAAGAAGGTTCTGAGCGTCGCGGTCCATAACCACTACAAGCGCATCAATTCGTCCGGCAAGAACGGCGACGTCGAACTCGCCAAGTCCAACATCATGCTGATCGGCCCGACCGGTTGCGGCAAGACACTGCTCGCGCAGACGCTCGCGCGCATCCTCGACGTGCCTTTCACGATGGCCGACGCCACGACGCTGACCGAAGCCGGTTACGTCGGCGAGGACGTCGAGAACATCATCCTCAAGCTGCTCCAGAACGCCGACTACAACGTCGAGCGGGCGCAGCGCGGCATCGTCTATATCGACGAAATCGACAAGATCAGCCGCAAATCCGACAACCCGTCGATCACCCGCGACGTGTCGGGCGAGGGCGTGCAGCAGGCTCTGCTGAAGATCATGGAAGGCACGGTTGCCTCCGTGCCGCCGCAGGGCGGCCGCAAGCATCCGCAGCAGGAGTTCCTTCAGGTCGACACCTCGAACATCCTGTTCATCGTCGGCGGCGCGTTCGCCGGCCTCGACAAGATCATCTCGGGCCGCACCCATGGTTCCTCCATGGGTTTTGGCGCCAACGTCCGCGCGCCGGACGAGCGCGGCACGGGCGAGGTTCTGCGCGAGGTGGAGCCCGAGGATCTGCTGAAGTTCGGCCTGATCCCGGAATTCATCGGCCGTCTGCCGATCCTTGCGACGCTCGGCGACCTGTCGGAACCCGCGCTGATTGAGATCCTGACGCGTCCGAAGAACGCGCTGGCGAAGCAGTACCAGCGCATGTTCGAGATGGAAGGCGTCAAGCTTCGCTTCCAGGAAGAGGCGCTCCATTCGATCGCCCGCAAAGCCATCGCCCGCCGCACCGGCGCGCGCGGCCTGCGCTCGATCATGGAAGGGTTCCTGCTGGAGACCATGTTCGAGCTCCCCACGCTGAACGGCGTGCAGGAAGTGGTGGTGACGTCCGACGTCGTCGAAGGCAAGGCGCGTCCGCTGTACACCTACTCCGACAAGGCCGAAGCGCGCGAGAACAAGGCGTCGTAAGACGCTTTGATCGTGACTCTCCGTCAGGACGAAGATCGTGACACTGCGTCATCGCGCGTGTTCCGCAAGAATGCGGAAACTTTGATCTTTTACGATCCAAGCCCGGCCAAACGCTGCTAGAGCAACATCTTGAAACGGTCCCACCGGGGGGCCACTTTAATCTTCCGGAGTCGTCCATCCGGAGGCTCTAACACCCGGTACCTCGCGCCCATCAGGGGCTTGGCGCCGTTAGCACCCCGACCTGCCGCAAGGCAGGCGGCGAGGAGAACAAGAATGTCAGATACCGAAAAGCCCGATACCCCACAGGCCGCCGGCAACAGCGGCACGTTGGCGCCGGTGCTCCCGCTGCGCGATATCGTCGTATTTCCACACATGATCGTTCCGCTCTTTGTCGGCCGCGAGAAGTCCGTCCGCGCCCTCGAAGAGGTGATGAACGACGAAAAGCAGATTCTGCTGCTCACCCAGAAGAACAAGGACGACGACGATCCGTCGGCCGAAGGGCTGCACAGCATCGGCACGCTCGC
>Ga0070666_10002308_pt1 | contig 11538 bp, 11 predicted proteins | sample KBSS23metaG_FD_64677 | JGI IMG/M metagenome (GOLD analysis project Ga0070666, IMG submission 64677) | Switchgrass rhizosphere microbial communities from Kellogg Biological Station, Michigan, USA - KBS S2-3 metaG | ecosystem: Host-associated > Plants > Roots > Rhizosphere > Soil ... | reverse complement strand
AGATGCGCGGCCATGCCGAGCAGCGCGCCGATCGTCACGACGCCCGTTCCGCCGACGCCCGTCACGAGCACGCCGTACGGACGGTTGATCGGCGGCAGTTCGGGCTCCGGCACCGGCGGCATCGTGTCGCCCGCGACAGCCGATACCTTCGGCTTCTTCAACTGGCCGCCCTCGACCGTCACGAAGCTCGGGCAGAAGCCGTTCAGGCACGAATAGTCCTTGTTGCACGTCGACTGGTTGATCTGGCGCTTCGTGCCGTATTCGGTATCGAGCGGCTCGACCGACAGGCAGTTCGACTTCACCGAACAATCGCCGCAGCCTTCACACACTGCCTCGTTGATGACGACGCGCTTCGCCGGATCAGGGTACGCGCCGCGTTTGCGGCGGCGCCGCTTTTCGGTCGCGCAGGTCTGGTCGTAGATCAGGATCGTCGTGCCGGAAATCTCGCGAAGCTGGCGCTGGATTTCGTCGAGCTTGTCGCGGTGATGCACGTCGATGCCCGGCGCGAGGCCGACGTTCGCCGAGTACTTCTCGGGCTCGTCGGTGACGATCACGATCCTGCTCGCGCCTTCGGCCGCGAGCTGATGCGTGATCTGCGGCACGGTGAGCACGCCGTCGACCGGCTGGCCGCCCGTCATCGCGACGGCGTCGTTGTAGAGAATCTTGTACGTGATGTTCGCTTTCGACGCGATCGCCGCGCGAATCGCGAGCAGGCCCGAGTGGAAGTACGTGCCGTCGCCGAGGTTGGCGAACACGTGCTTGTCGTTGGTGAACGGTGCCTGGCCGATCCACGCGACGCCTTCGCCGCCCATCTGGCTGAACGTGCTCGTGCTGCGGTCCATCCACACGGTCATGTAGTGGCAGCCGATGCCCGCCATCGCGCGCGAGCCTTCCGGCACGTTCGTCGACGTATTGTGCGGACAGCCCGAGCAGAACCACGGTTTGCGCTCCGCTTCGACGCGCGGCTTCGCGAGCGCGCGCTCCTTCGCTTCGATCACCGCGATGCGCGCTGCGATGCCCGCGCGCACTTCCGCCGGGAGGTCGAGCTTGTCGAGGCGCGTGGCGATCGCCTTCGCGATGATCGCCGGCGACAGTTCATAGTGCGCCGGCAGGAGCCAGTTGCCCATCGGCACCGACCATTCGCCGCCCGCGCCGTCCTTTTCGTCGAACTTGCCGTACACGCGCGGACGTTGCGCATCCGGCCAGTTGTACAGTTCTTCCTTGATCGCGTATTCGAGAATCTGGCGCTTTTCCTCGACGACCAGAATCTCCTCCAGCCCGTGCGCGAACGAATGCGCGCCCTGCGCTTCGAGCGGCCAGACGCAGCCCACCTTGTAGAGGCGAATGCCGATGCGCGCGCAGGTTTCGTCGTCGAGACCGAGGTCCGCGAGCGCCTGGCGCACGTCGAGATAGGCCTTGCCCGCGGTCATGATGCCGAAACGCGCGTTCGGCGAATCGATTTCGATGCGATCCAGCTTGTTCGCGCGCACGTAGGCGAGCGCCGCGTACCACTTGTAGTCGAGCAGACGCGCTTCCTGAACGAGCGGCGGATCGGGCCAGCGGATGTTCAGCCCGCCTTCGGGCATCGCGAAGTCGGTCGGAATGACGATTTTCGTGCGATGCGGATCGATGTCCACCGACGCCGACGATTCCACCACGTCGGTGACGCACTTCATCGCGACCCAGAGGCCGGAGTAGCGGCTCATCGCCCAGCCGTGCAGGCCGAAGTCGAGATATTCCTGCACGTTCGACGGAAACAGCACCGGCAGGCCGCACGCCTTGAAGATGTGCTCCGACTGGTGCGCGAGCGTCGAGGATTTCGCGGCGTGATCGTCGCCGGCGAGCACCAGCACGCCGCCGTGCGGCGCGGAACCGGCCGAGTTGCCATGCTTGAAGACGTCGCCGGAGCGGTCGACGCCCGGGCCCTTGCCGTACCACATCGAGAACACGCCGTCGTATTTGGCGCTCGGGTACAGGTTGACCTGCTGCGAGCCCCAGACAGCCGTGGCGGCGAGGTCCTCGTTCACGCCCGGCTGGAAGACGACCTGATGCGCGGCGAGATGCTTCTTCGCCTTCCAGAGCGACTGGTCGAGACCGCCGAGGGGGGAACCGCGATAGCCGGAGATGAAGCCGGCGGTGTTGAGCCCGGCAGCCTGATCGCGTTCCTGCTGCAGCATCGGCAGGCGTACCAGCGCCTGGATGCCGCTCATGTACGCACGGCCGCGTTCGAGCGTGTATTTGTCGTCGAGCGTGACGGATTTCAGAGCGGCTTCTAGCGAAGCTCTTTGCTCTGCGTCTAGCGGGGCATTCATTGTGTATAGTCCTCCACCCAGTTTGGGATCGCCAAAGCATGCATCGGGCCTGAGCATCTTGTGGACGCTTCGGCCGGGATTGTGAGTGTGACCAGTTTAACCAACTAAAGGCAGTGGGAAAAACCCGTTAAAAATCCGTAATAGGTACAGTTTATGTCGCCTTGTTGACGAGTTCGCGTGGTTTTGCGCACGGATGTTACGAGTCGTAAAAATGACTGGTGCAGGGAACCGGCCACCGCGCGCCTGTCTAACCTCCCGCTTGCGCAATTTCGCGTACCGTTTTTGGAGTCGCGCTTGATCGGCAAGGCTGGCAGTACCCATGCAGCACGCAGTTAGAAGGAGAAAACGATGAAGCAACGTCATGTCCAGAATTTCCTGCTCGTTTCGGCCGCATTTTTCGCGATGTCCGCGCCGATGCGCGGCAACACCGCGAGCGCGCCGCAAGTGAGCGCACCGCCCGCCCAGCGGGTGGCACAGGTCCGCTTGCAGGCCGGCTCGCAGGCCGAGGAAGGCCGCGCTGAGAAGCGTGCGTCGCGGTCCGACGACGAGTCGGCCGCCTGATTCGCGGCTGGCCGGTCCGCTGCATCCGCAGCGGACCGCTGGTCCGTCAACATTGGCGGGGACAAGAAAGTCCATACGGACAAAGGGCGAGGATCATTCGGATCCTCGCCCTTTTTTCATGTCACGCGCGGAAGAACCGCCTGTCAGCTCGCTGTCGGGTCCTTCAATACGCCGCGGCGCATCTGATCCAGTTCGATCGATTCGAAAAGCGCCTTGAAGTTGCCTTCACCGAAGCCCTGATTGCCCTTGCGCTGAATGATCTCGAAGAAGATCGGCCCGATCTGGTTCTCGGTGAAGATCTGCAGCAGGATTTCGTCCGCGTCGCCGTCGATCAGGATCTTGCGCTTCTTGAGCTCAGCCACCGATTCGCCGTGATTCGCCACGCGGCGGTCGACCAATTCGTAATAGGTGTCGATGGTATCGAGCAGCGCGATCTTCGCATCGCGCAGGTTGTCGACCGTGCGATAGATATCGTCCGTGCCGAGCGCGATGTGCTGGATGCCCTCGCCATGGTAGGCGTCGAGATATTCCTGAATCTGGCCCGCCGTCTCCGAACCTTCCTCGTTGATCGGAATGCGGATCTTGCCGCACGGCGAGGTCATCGCCTTCGACTTCACCGACGTCACCTTGCCTTCGATGTCGAAATAGCGCACTTCCCGGAAGTTGAAGAGGCGCTCGTAGAACTCCGCCCATTCGACCATGCGGCCGCGATGCACGTTGTGCGTCAGGTGGTCGATATAGGTGAGGCCGTTGCCGACCGGGTTCTGATTGGCGCCGGGAATCGGTTCGAAATCGACGTCGTAGATGCTGATATCGCCGATCGCGCCCGCCTCGGCGCCGTTCTTGCCGCGCCAGCGGTCGACGAAATAGATCAGCGAATCGCCGATGCCCTTGATCGCCGGGATGTTCAGCTCCATCGGGCCGGTCTTGTTGTCGAAGCCCCAGGCGCCGAGTTCGAGCGCGCGCTGGTAGGCCTTGCCCGCGTCGGCGACGCGAAACGCGATCGCGCAGATCGACGGGCCGTGCAGGCGCGCGAAGCGCTGCGCGAACGAATCCGGCTCGGCGTTGATGATGAAGTTGATTTCGCCCTGCCGGTACAGCGTCACGTTCTTGTGCCGGTGACGTGCGATCGCCGTGAAGCCCATCTGTTCGAACAGCTTGCCGAGCGCGACCGGATCGGGCGCCGTGTATTCGATGAATTCGAAGCCGTCGGTGCCGACGGGGTTTTCCCAGCCCTTGAACGTCATGTCTGTCTCCTGGCGCATCCGCCGAAATATTGAGACAAGTTTAGTCAAACGGGCACGGCGAAAACTTGCGAAATAAATCGCCAATCAATAGCATTGCGCACGTTGCTGCTCTAATCGGATAAAGCGGAGACAGAAAATGGCCGACATTGAACTCGACGCGATCGACCGGAAAATTCTTGGCATCCTTCAGGAGAATGGCCGGCTGTCGAATCAGGAGATCGCGGATCGCGTGAGTTTGTCGCCAAGTCCGTGCCTGAGGCGCATTCGGCGGCTGGAGGAGAGCGGCGTGATTCGCGGCTACGTCGCGCTGCTCGATCCGCAGAAGCTCGGGCTCGGGCTGCTCGCGTACGTGAACGTGCGGCTGGAAAAGCGGGGCGGGACGCCGATGTCGGCAGGCTCACCGAACCCGCCGACCCACGCCGACCTGTTCCGCGAGGCGGTGCGGGGATGGCCGGAAGTCGTCGCCTGCGACGCAATGACGGGCGACATGGATTATCTGCTGCGCGTCCTGGTGGAAGACATGACGCATTTTTCGCGCTTCGTGCAGGATCAGCTGCTGCACCATCCGTCGGTGATCGACGTGAAAACCAGCTTTTCGCTGGAGCGCATCAAGGAAACGACGGCGCTGCCGCTTCGGTGACCGGACGCGCGCTCAAAAGAAGAAGGGCGGTCGTGGCCGCCCTTTTCTTGTCCTGGTCCCGCTCGCAGCGCGAACCCCGCGCTGACTTGTCCGCATTCACTCATGCAGCATCGGCTGTGGGCATGAATGCCTCGAACATCCGGGAAGTGCGGCACGCCTGACGTTTGATCGCGTAGTCGAACACGGCGGCCTGCTCCTGCAGCATTTCCGCGATCAGGCTCGTCTGGTCCGCGGGCGCGAGCGACAGATAGGCGTCGGCTTCGCCGTACGCGTATTCGATCTTCATGCCCGCCTTCTTCGCGATGTGCATCATCGTGGCGTTGCGCGACAGGCAGTGAATATAGAGCGTCGACACCTGTGTGTTGCGGCTGCGGATCGCGGCGCGCTCGAAGAGCTTCGTGCCGATGCCGCGGCCGCGCGCGCTTTCGAGCACCGACACGCCGTACTCGGCCGTGCGCTTGTCGCCTTCGGCCGGCAGGTACGCCAGATGGCCGACACCGACGAGCAGCAACTGGTCGTCGAAGACGCCGAACACGGTGTCGTGGGCGAAATCGATGTTGCCCACGTAGTTCTCGATCACGTGATCAGGCACGATCTGGCCGAAGCGCAGCAGGCGGTCGTCTTCGTCGAGCGCGAGGAAGTGCGCCAGCAGACGATCACGGTCGCCCGAGGACAGCTCGCGAACGAGAACCGGCGATCGACCGGTGTCCGGCAGCGGACGGCCAGCTGCGACGATCGGCGAGGCAAAGCGGTTGAAAGACATGTTCACGGTGGGTTCTCCTGGATTCGTCATGCGTGCTGCATAGCAAAACGAATTTTACCCGATCGGGCAAATCGGCGTACGGGAAAACCCTTAAAACGGCCCCGAGGTGCAGTTCTAAAAGACCACTAAAAAAATGTAAAACGTATATAAATCAATGATATGTAGACTGTGTCTCAAAACAACATTCACTCCGCGATGCGGCGTGCTGTCGCGCAGCAAATCAGGCGTCCCCGTTCATGCCGTGCTCGATCACGTCCACCACCTGCTCCGCAAACTCCCTGTATCCGAGCTTTCCGCCGGGCTTGAGCCAGGTGAACGTCCAGTTGATCATGCCGAAGACCATCATCGTCAGCGCGGTCTGGTTTTCCTTCGTTGCGCGCTTCGGATAGGCGCGCGCCAGTTGCCTCGCGAATGCGGCCACGATGTCGCGTTGCCGGTCGAGCACGATTTCGCGCTGGGTGTCCTCGAGATACTTCACGTCGTTGAGCAGCGCGACGTGGCGGCTGTGCGACGTCTCGTACTCGGTCAGAAACGCGCGCACCAGTTCCGCGAACGCTTCGCGCTCGCTTAGCCCGCGCCGCTGGCTCGAGCCCTCCACCTCGGCGATGATCAGCATCAGCCGTTTGGTGTAGCGGTCGAGCAGGTCGAAGAGAATCGCTTCCTTGCTCTCGTAGTAGTGGTAAAGGCGCGCTTTCGAGGTGCCGCTCGCGGCGGCGAGATCCGCCATCGACGTGCTCGGGTAGCTGGTCTGCGCAAATTTTGCGGCGGCGAGTTCGAGAATCTGCTCGCGTTGGGAATCGTGGTCGGGCGCTCTTGTTCGGGCCATTGATCGGAAAGTTCGATGCGGTGATGTTAGTGGGGTGAGCGGCGCAATTCGGCGTCGACGATGTCGCCGGGTTCGCCGCGAAGTTTAAGGCGGCCGGCAATTGCTAGTTCACGGCAGCGCCAGAACGCGATCGAGTCGCTCAGCATGAAGCCGAAGCTCGCGCCCATCACGCGGCCGACGATCCTGCGTGCCGCCTGCCATTCGGTGGTGAGGAGCTCGAGGATCGCGTCGTCGATGTCCGCATAGCTGCCGGACACGATCATGTTGTCGCGCCACCGGCGCGTCTCGGCATTCATGTGCTTCGCTTCCTGCCATTCGAGCGCGAGCCGCCCGATGCGCAGCACCGAAATGGGCGCGGCGCTCGGGAGTTTCGCCAGCAGTTCCTCGGCGGTGAACATGCCGACCGCCGTCACGCCGTCTTCGCGTCCGCGGCGCTGCTTGTTGCCGTCCGAGCCGGTGACGAACGGCAGATCGCGCTCCGACAGTTGTGCCTCGTTCACCCGCTGCGGCGTATTGCGCAGATGATAGGCGACACGGCGCAGCGTCAGCTGGTCGGCGGCGCTCTGGCCGTGCCAGATGACGACCTGCGCCTCGTCGCGCACGAGGCTGTCGACGAGCGCTTCCTGGCTTTCGAATTCAGCCTCGAAGTCGATGGTGTGGCTGGCGAGCACGTGATGCCAGAATGCGGCGCGCGTCTGCGGCGCGTCGTCGACGCCGTTGAGCGGGCCGACCGCGAGATCGTCCTTCAGCGCGACCACGCGATCGTTCTGGTCCGCGAGGTGCAAGGCCTCGCGCAGTGTGTCGGCGGCGTGATCGCCGTTGGTGACGTGAATGGTGCTCATCGATGAGTGATGCCCGAAAAACAAAGAGACCGCTCGAAGCGAGCGGTCCCTAGTTTAAGCGAATGCCCCGCTGCTCAGCACTCAACGTTCGTCGTAGCTCACCACCACGCGATCGCTCACCGGGTGGCACTGGCACGTGAGCACGAAGCCGTCGTCGATCTCGTGCTGCTCGAGCGTGTAGTTCTTTTCCATCTTCACTTCGCCTTCAAGCACCTTCGCGCGGCAGGTGCAGCACACGCCGCCCTTGCACGCGTACGGCAGCGCGAGTCCGGCCTTCAGCCCGACATCGAGCACGCTCACGCCGACATAGGGCAGACGCAGCTTGCGCTTCTTGCCGTCGATGATCAGTTCGAGGTCGGCCGCCGGCGTGTCCTCGGTGATTTCGACCGGCGGCACGCCTGCCTGCGGCAGCGGCGTGCCGAAACGCTCGACGTGCACCTTTTCGGGCGCGAGGCCGGCCGCTTTCAGCGCGCCTTCCGCGGCGTCCATCATCGGCGCGGGGCCGCAGATGAATGCTTCGTCGATCTCGTCCGGGGGCAGCAGCGATTCGAGAAACGCCGCGCACTTCGCCTGATCGAGCACGCCGTTGAAAAGCTCGACGTCCTGCAGATCGTCCGACAGCACGTGATACAGCGAAAACCGGCTCATGAAGCGGTTCTTCAGATCTTCGAGTTCCTCGGCGAACATGATCGCGTCGACGCTGCGGTTGCCGTAGACGAGCGTGAAGCGGCTGGTCGGCTCCATTTCGAGCGTCGTCTTGATGATCGCGAGCACCGGCGTGATGCCCGAGCCGCCCGAAAACGCGACGTAGTGTTTCGCGTGATCGGCGTTCAGGTGGGTGAAGAAGCGGCCGTCGGGCGTCATCACTTCGATCTCGTGGCCCGGCTTGAGCGTGTCGAAGGCGAAATTCGAGAACCGGCCGCCGCGCACGCGCTTGATGCCGATGCGCAGTTCGCCATCGCGGTCGTAATCCGTCACGCCCACGCAGATCGAGTACGAGCGGCGCGTTTCCTCTCCGTCGATATGCGTCTTGAGCGTCACGAACTGGCCCTGCGTGAAGCGGAACGCGTCGCGCAGGTCGGGCGGAACATCGAACGAGACGGTGACGGCATCAGCGGTTTCTGGCCGTACCTCGCGGATACGCAGCGGATGGAATTGCGGAGTCGCCATGATTCGGGTCGTCTCAGTATGGTTTGAAGTAGTCGAACGGCTCGCGGCAATCGATGCAGCGATACAGCGCCTTGCACGCCGTCGAGCCGAACTGCGCGAGCCGCTCGGTGTGCGGCGAGCCGCAATGCGGGCAGGCGGGCTGGTCGACCGGCTTCTTCAGCGCGCGTGGCACGAAGCGGATGGTCTTTTCCTGCGGAGCGGCGGCGTTGCCGCAATTGCCGGTCGGCGGCGCGATGCCGTACTTGCGCAGCTTTTCGCGGGCCTCGGTGGTCATCCAGTCCGTGGTCCAGGCGGGCGCGAGCACCGTGGCGATGCGATGCGGTCCGATGTCGGCGCGCTTGAGCGCGTCCTCGATGTCCTCGGCGATCTGCGACATCGCGGGGCATCCGGAGTAGGTCGGCGTGATCACGACTTCGATGACGTCATCGGCGGCGCGGCGCACGTCCCGCAGGATGCCCAGTTCGCGGATCGACACGACCGGGATTTCCGGGTCCGGAACGCTTTCGAGCACTTCCCAGGCACGTTCGAGCGTGGCGTCGGCGGTCGTCATGGCGTGTGCTGTCATCATTTGGGTTACCAGGTCGCGCCAGGATGCTGGCGTGCAAGACTCTGCATTTCGGCGAGCAGATAGCCCATGTGTTCGGAATGCTCGCCGTGCTTGCCGGTGCTGACGTGCTGCACTTCGGCCGGGGCCTCGAGCGTCGCTTCTTCGAGCGTCGCGGCGACCTCTTCGCGCCATGCCGCTTCGAACTCGCTCGTGAGCGGCGCGATGCCTTGCGCGGCAACCGCTTGCTCGACGGCGTCGACGCTGAAAAACTCGCGCGCATACGGCATCAGGTAATCCAGCGCCGCCTGCGCGCGCCGGTGCGATTCCTCGGTGCCGTCGCCAAGGCGGATCAGCCAGTCGCTCGCGTGATGCAGGTGATAGCGGGTCTCCTTGATCGACTTCGCCGCGATCGCGGCCAGATGGTCGTCGGCGCTGGCGGCGAGCGCCTCCCAGACGCGCACCATCAGCGCCGAATACAGGAAATTGCGCACGATCGTCACCGCGTAGTCGCGCCCGGCGCGCGCGGTGCCCGCGAGCGGCCCGAAATGCGGCAGCTCGACCATCGTGTAGTTCGCGAACTCGCGCTCGTTGCGGAAGTACGCGTAGTCGTCTTCGGTCTTTTTCTTGCCATTGAGTTGCTCGTCGAGCGTGGCCGCGTGCGAGTACAGCAGGCGTGCCTGGCCGATCAGATCGAGGCTGATGTTCGCAAGCGCGATGTCTTCCTCGAGCGCCGGGCCGTGGCTGCACCACTCGCTGTTGCGCTGGCCGAGAATCAGCGCGTTGTCGGCGAGGCGCAGCACGTACGACAGATGGTGGGGCGTGGTCATGTTAGTCATTGAAGACGCGCCTTACATGTGGTTGATTTCGTCGGGCAGCACGAAAAACGTCGGGTGACGGTAGATCTTGTCGCCCGCCGGCTCGAACAGCTCGGCCTTGTCGGCCGGGTCCGACGCGGTGATCGCCGCCGACGGCACCACCCAGATGCTCACGCCTTCCTGGCGCCGCGTGTACACGTCGCGCGCCATGCGCAGCGCCGCGCTCGCGTCGGGCGCGTGCAGGCTGCCGCAATGCTTGTGATCGAGCCCCTGCTTGCTGCGCACGAATACTTCCCAGATCGGCCATTCCTTGTTCATCTCTCGTCTCCTGTTCAGGCGGCTTCTTTATGCGCACGCGCTGCTTGTTTGGCGGCATGCGCGAGTGCCGCTTCGCGCACCCACGCGCCTTCGTCGTGCGCCTTCACGCGCGTGGCGAGGCGCTCCTTGTTGCACGGGCCGTCGCCGTTCACGACGCGCCAGAATTCTTCCCAGTCGATCGCGCCGTAGTCGTGGGCGCGGCGTTCCTCATTCCACTTCAGGTCCGGATCGGGCAGCGTGACGCCCAGAATCCTGGCCTGTTCGACGGTCGCATCGACGAACTTCTGGCGCAGATCGTCGTTCGAAATGCGCTTGATGCCCCACTGGAACGACTGGCCGCTGTGGATCGAGTCCTTGTCGCTCGGGCCGAACATCATCAGCACCGGCCACCACCAGCGGTTCACCGCCTGCTGGACCATCTCGCGCTGCGCGTCGGTGCCCTTCATCATCGAGAGCAGCGCGTCGAAGCCCTGGCGCTGGTGGAACGACTCCTCCTTGCAGATGCGGATCATTGCGCGCGCATACGGCCCGTAGGTGCAGCGGCACAGCGGAATCTGGTTCATGATCGCCGCGCCGTCGACCAGCCAGCCGATCACGCCGACATCGGCCCAGGTGGGCGTCGGGTAGTTGAAGATGCTCGAATACTTGGCACGGCCCGCGTGAAGCGCCGCGACCAGCTGATCGCGCGAGACGCCCATCGTTTCGGCGGCGCTGTACAGATACAGGCCGTGGCCGCCTTCGTCCTGCACTTTGGCGAGCAGGATCGCCTTGCGCTTGAGGCTCGGCGCGCGGCTGATCCAGTTGCCCTCGGGCTGCATGCCGATGATTTCCGAGTGCGCGTGCTGCGAGATCTGGCGGATCAGGGTCTTGCGGTAGGCTTCGGGCATCCAGTCCTGCGGCTCGATCTTGCCGTCGGCCTGCATGACGGCATCGAAGCGTTGCTGCTCGGCCGATTCGCCCGCCGCGCCCGACGGGTCGAGCGGCTGGACGTTGCCGGGGATATCGAGGGATTGGGTGTACATGCGGGCTCCGTAACAAACGTGGCCCAAGTATAGATAAACCGACCGTACGGTTGATTAATTATTTCTCTTTATTGAGATAGATCGATAGTCGTAGGGCGGGTGTTCGAAGGGGTGACGTCGAGCGGACGATCGTGCGAAATCGCGGGCACCCATGTCAGCGGCGCGCGACGTGCGCCGGTTCCGAAAGCATGTGCGGCCGGCATGCCGTCCCGGGAACCCGTAGCGCGCGACCCAAGCGTTGCCGCACGTAATCGATCCGGACGCTGGGCTGAGCCTGGCCCTCGCTCATTTCCCGCGCGCCGCCGACGTCGCGAGGAGCCACTCCTTGAGTGCGCGCGCCGACGGCTGAAGGCCAGCCGATGCGGGATGCACGACGTAGTACGCCGTCGGGAGCGGCAGGGCGTGCCTGAACGGCTCGACGAGCGAGCCGCTCGCGCGCTCGCCCTCGGTCAGCATCGCGCTCGTCAGCACGACG
>Ga0070666_10002300_pt1 | contig 11556 bp, 7 predicted proteins | sample KBSS23metaG_FD_64677 | JGI IMG/M metagenome (GOLD analysis project Ga0070666, IMG submission 64677) | Switchgrass rhizosphere microbial communities from Kellogg Biological Station, Michigan, USA - KBS S2-3 metaG | ecosystem: Host-associated > Plants > Roots > Rhizosphere > Soil ... | reverse complement strand
TGACGCCGGCCGCGGCGAGGGCTTGCGCGCTGGCCTTGCCGAGGCCGGATGCGCCGCCGGTGACGACGGCTGCGGTGGTGTTGTCGATCTTCATGGGATCCTCCGAGTGTTCCTACCGCCAGCACGGGAGCATTTCCGGGGGCCCCGATGCAACCCGAGCGCCGCGACATACTTCCCACGTGATCAAGGGCTTACAGGGCCAGTGGAGCACCACCGCAGACCTTTCACAGGCATGCTTTGTTCAATTCTTATGGCGCGCGATGGCGCGCTGCGCTTAACTGTGGATTCCCCTACGTCTTCTTCCCCGGGGCTGGAGCAGGTCAATCGCATGGGCTTTCGCCCGCATGTATCCAATGGCGCGGGACTGAGCCGCGACCAGATCGAAGAAAATTTCGCGGACCTCACGCCGACGCTCAATCACACGCAGGCGCACGTCGAGTCGGCACGCTGTCTCTACTGTTACGACGCGCCGTGCATCAAGGCGTGCCCGACGGCGATCGATATCCCGACCTTCATCCACCAGATCAGGTCGGAGAATCTGAAGGGCTCGGCGCGGACCATTCTTTCGGCGAACATCATGGGCGGGACCTGCGGCCGCGCCTGTCCGACCGAAGTGCTGTGCGAGGAAGCCTGCGTGTTGAATGCGCGCGGCGAGGAGCCGGTGAAGATCGGGGCGCTGCAGCGGCACGCGGTCGAGGACCTTATGGCGCGGGGAGGGTCCCACCCGTTCACGCGGGCGCCGCTGAGCGGCAAGACGGTGGGCGTGATCGGTGCGGGACCAGCGGGGCTTTCGTTTGCCCATCGCGCGGCGATGCTGGGCCACGACGCGATCGTGTTCGAGGCCAGGCCGAAACCGGGCGGGCTGAACGAATACGGCCTCGCGGCCTACAAGATGGCGAACGAATTTGCGCAGCGCGAGATCGACTTCCTGCTCGGCATCGGCGGCATCAAGATCGAATACGGCAAGGCACTGGGCCGGAATGTGTCACTGAATGAGTTGAAGCAGCGCTGCGCCGCCGTGTTCATCGGCGCCGGGATCACGGCAACCAATGCGCTTGGCATTCCCGGCGAGAACCTGAGCGGCGTCTATGACGCGCTGGGCTTCATCGAGGAGTTGCGGCAGGCGAAGGACAAATCGCTGATGCGCACCGGAAAGAATGTCGTCGTGATCGGCGGCGGCAACACGGCGATCGACGCGGCGATCCAGTCCAAGCGCCTTGGCGCGGAGAACGTGACGATGATGTATCGCCGCGGCGAGACGTCGATGACCGCAACCGCGTGGGAGCGCGACCTCGCGCGGACCAACGAAGTCGTCATCAGGACCTGGGCGATGCCTGTCCGATTCGAAGGAACAGCCAAGGTGACCGGCGCGGTGTTCGAGAAGGCCACGATGCAGAACGGCAAGCTGACCGGGACAGGCGAAACCTTCAGTATCCCGGCCGACATGGTGCTGAAGGCCATCGGCCAGAAATTGAACGACGCCACATTCGCCGAAATGAAACTCGTGCGCGGCAAGATTGCCGTCGACGAGACCTTCCAGACCTCGGTCCCCGGCGTGTTCGCGGGCGGCGACTGCATCGTCTCGGGGGAGGATCTGACGGTGCAAGCCGTCGAGGACGGCAAGCGCGCGGCCATCGCCGCAGACAGATATGTGAGAGGCGCCTGATGGCCGACCTGTATTGCAACATCGGCGGCGTGGAGAGTCCGAACCCGTTCTGGCTGGCCAGCGCCCCACCGACCGACAAGTACGTCAACGTGAAGCGCGCCTTCGACGCCGGCTGGGGCGGCGCGGTGTGGAAGACGCTGGGAAACGATCCGCCTGTGGTCAACGCGACCAGCCGCTATGGCGTGCACCGTGACCAGGCGCGCGGAATCGTCGGCATCAACAATATCGAGCTGATCTCCGACCGGCCGCTGGACCAGAATTTGCGCGAGATCGAACAGCTGCGGCGTGAATATCCCGATCGCGTGATCATCGGCTCACTGATGGCGCCGATCGAGGAAGACGCCTGGAAAGGCCTCGCCGCGAAAATCCTGAACACCGGCGTGCAGGGGCTGGAACTCAATCTCGGCTGCCCGCACGGCATGTGCGAGCGCGGCATGGGCAGCGCCGTGGGCCAGGTGCCGGAGATGGTCGAGCAGACGACGCGCTGGGTGAAGACGGTGGCCGGCAGGATCCCAGTCTTCACCAAGTTGACGCCCAACATCACCGATATCGTGGTGCCGGCGGAAGCAGCGCGCAAAGGCGGCGCGGACGGCGTGGCGCTGATCAACACGGTGAACTCCATCGTGTCGGTCGACCTGGATTCGATGGCCCCACGCCCGACGGTGGACGGCAAGGGCACGCATGGCGGCTATTGCGGCACGGCGGTGAAGCCCATCGCGCTCAACATGGTGCAGGCCATCGCGCGCGATCCGGAGACGGCGCCGCTCGCGATCTCCGCCATCGGCGGCATCACGACGTGGCGCGATGCCGCGGAGTTTATCGCGCTGGGCGCGCAGGGCGTGCAGGTCTGCACGGCGGCGATGCTCTACGGCTTCCGCATCGTGGACGACATGATCGCGGGGCTGACCAATTTCATGGAAGAGCGGCAATACCGCTCCATCGCCGATTTCCGCGGCCGCGCGCTGCGCAACACGGTCGACTGGAACGACCTCAACCTGAACTACGATCTCAAGGCGCTGATCCACCAGGACATGTGCATCGAGTGCGGCCGCTGCCACATCGCCTGCGAGGACGGCGCGCACCAGGCGATCCGTATCGGCGCCGGCCCAAACGGCCATCGCACTTTCACCGTCGACAATGACGAGTGCGTCGGCTGCAATCTGTGCCTGCATGTCTGTCCGGTCGAAAACTGCATCGAGATGAAGCCGGTGGCGAACGGACTTCCGTCCGTCAGCTGGCCACATCACCCGCTCAATCCGCTGCGCACAGGAGGCTAACGATGGACCGCGAACCGCAAAGAAACAGCCTCGACGCCTATTGGATGCCGTTCACCGCGAACCGCGCGTTCAAGAGCAATCCACGCATCTTTGCCAGCGCCGACGGCATGTACTTCAAGACCAGCGACGGCCGCGACGTGCTGGACGGCGTCTCCGCCATGTGGTGCAGCAATGCCGGCCATTGCCGTCCGCGCATCACCGAGGCGATCCGCCAGCAGGCGGGCGAGATGGACTATTCGCCGGCGTTCCAGATCGGGCACCCGAAGGCGTTCGAACTTGCGAACCGGCTGGTTGCGCTGATGCCGGGCGGCCTGAAGCACGTGTTCTATACGAACTCCGGCTCTGAATCGGTCGAGACGGCGCTCAAGATGGCGATCGCCTATCACCGCGTGCGCGGCGAAGGCGCGCGCGTGCGCCTGATCGGGCGCGAGAAGGGCTATCACGGCGTGAACTTCGGCGGCATGAGCGTCGGCGGCATGGTCGCCAACCGCAAGATGTTCGGCACGCTGGTCGCCGGCGTGGATCACCTGCGCCACACGCATGGCGATCCGCGCAACTTTTTCTCGCGCGGCGAACCCGAATACGGCGCCGAACTGGCCGACGATCTGGAGCGGCTGGTGCAGCTGCACGATGCGTCGACCATTGCCGCGGTGATCGTGGAGCCGGTTCAGGGCTCCGGTGGCGTGATCGTGCCGCCCAAGGGCTACCTGAAGCGCCTGCGCGAAATCTGCGACAGGCACGGCATCCTACTGATCTTCGACGAGGTCATCACGGGCTTCGGCCGCCTCGGCACGCCGTTCGCGGTCGAGTATTTCGGGGTCGAGCCGGATCTCGTGACCACCGCCAAGGGCATCACCAATGGCGTGATCCCGATGGGCGCGGTGTTCGCGCAAAGCAAGATCTACGACGCGTTCATGACCGGCCCGCCCAGCGCTATCGAGTTCTTCCACGGCTATACCTATTCCGGAAACCCAATGGCCTGCGCCGCCGCGCTGGCGACGCTCGACACTTATGAGGAGGAGGGCCTGCTGACCCGCGCCGCGTCGCTGGCGAAGTACTGGGAAGACGGGCTGCACTCGCTCAAGGGCCACAAGAACGTCATCGACGTGCGCAATCTCGGGCTGGTCGGCGCGGTGGAGCTGGCGACCGGCCCCGGCGGGCCGACGCAGCGCGGGTTCGCGGCGTATCTGAAGCTCTATGAAGCCGGCCTGCTCTGCCGCACCACCGGGGACAGCATCGCCTTCGCGCCGCCGCTGATCGCGGAGCACAAGCACATCGACTTCCTTGTCGACACGCTCGGCAAGGTCATCAACTCCATAGACTGAGGGAATAAGCACATGGCAACGCTGACCGGCGGCCTGATCCAGATGGGCCTGAAGGGCTCGACGTCTTCCGATCCCGAAACAATCCGCAAGGCGATGATCGACGCGCACGTCCCGCTGATCGAAGAGGCGGGCAAGAAGGGCGTGCAGGTACTGAGCTTTCAGGAAGTCTTCACCCAGCCCTATTTCTGCCCGAGCCAGGATTCCAAATGGTACAAGGCGGCGGAGGCGTTTCCCGACGGCCCCACCATCAAGCTGATGCAGGAGTACGCCGCGAAGTACAAAATGGTCATCGTGGTGCCGATCTACGAGGCGACCAACGTCGCCGGCATCTACTACAACACCGCCGCGGTGATCGACGCGGATGGTTCGTACCTGGGCAAGTACCGCAAGACGCACATTCCGCAAGTCGCCGGCTTCTGGGAGAAGTTTTTCTTCAAGCCCGGCGCGTCGAACTGGCCGGTGTTCAAGACCAAATACGTCAAGCTCGGCGTCTATATCTGCTACGACCGTCATTTCCCTGAAGGCTGGCGCTGCCTGGCGCTGAACGGTGCGGAGTACATCGTCAATCCGTCGGCGACGGTGGCGGGGCTTTCGGAATATCTGTGGAAGCTGGAGCAGCCCGCGAGCGCGGCGGCGAACGGCTGCTGGATCGGCGCGATCAACCGCGTCGGCACCGAGGCGCCGTGGAACATCGGCGAATTCTACGGCCAGTCCTATTTCGTCAACCCGCGCGGCCAGATCGAGAAGATCGCCAGCCGCGACAAGGACGAGCTGATCGTGCACGAGATGAACATGGACATGATCCGCGAGGTCCGCGACACGTGGCAGTTCTTCCGCGACCGCCGTCCGGACATCTACGATCCGCTGGTGTCGCAGGACTAGCATCGGCCGGGGGGCACCATGACCGACACCATCGACGACGCGACGACCTTCGTGGCCTCCGGCGCCGACCCCGGCCTGTACAATCACGACCTCGCACCGGCGGAAGCAAACCAGCGCACATGGACATGGCGCTCCTACGCCGCGCTGTGGGTCGGCATGGTGGCGTGCATTCCGACTTACCTGCTGGCGAGCGGGTTGATCGCGTCGGGCCTGTCGCCGGTGCAGTCGATCCTGCTGGTGTTCTTCGGCAATCTGATCGTGCTGATACCGATGCTGCTGACAGGGGCGATGGGGACGCGCTACGGCGTGCCGTTCCCGGTGTTGCTGCGGACCTCATTCGGACCGCGCGGGGCGCAGGCGGCGGCGCTGGCGCGCGCCTTCGTCGCCTGCGGCTGGTTCGGAATCAACACCTGGATCGGCGGGTCCGCGATCTATCAGCTTGGCAACATCGTGCTGGGTGGCGCGCTGAACGGCGCCGTGCTGCCGGTGCTCGGCATCAACGCCGGCCAATTCGGGTGCTTCATCGCGTTCTGGGCGTTACACATCTACTTCATCAGTCGCGGCACCGAGTCGATCCGCTGGCTGGAGACCCTGTCGGCGCCATTTCTGGTCGTGATGGGCCTCGTCCTGCTCGGCTGGGCCTACGTCAACGCGCACGGCTTCGGCGAGATGCTGTCCGCCCCCGCGACTGTGGCGCCGGAGAAATTCTGGCCGACCGTCGCCGCCAGCCTGACCGCCATGGTCGGCTTCTGGGCGACGCTGGCGCTCAATATCTGCGACTTCACCCGCTTCTCGAGATCGCAGCGCGACCAGGTGCTCGGCCAGACCATAGGCCTGCCAGTGCCGATGGGCCTGTTCTCGTTCCTCGGCGTTGCCGTCACGTCGGCCACCGTGGTGATCTTCGGCAAGGCGATCTGGGACCCGGTGGATCTCGCCGGACACCTCGGCGGCATCGGCGCCGCAATCGCACTGGTTGTGGTTATGGTGTGCACGCTGACGGTGAACATGGCCGCCAACGTCGTGTCGCCGTCCTACGACTTCGCCAACCTGGCGCCGCGCGCCATCACCTTCACCCGCGGTGGCTACATCACCGCAGCGATCGGCATCCTTATCTTCCCCTGGAAGCTGCTCGAGAGCGCCGGCACATACATCTTCGCCTGGCTGGTGGGCTATTCCGCCCTGCTAGGCCCCATCGCCGGGATCATGATCGCCGACTATTACATCGTGCGACGCCAGCGCCTCTCGACGCCCGATATGTTCAAGTACGATGGCATGTACAAGGGCACTGGCGGCTGGAATCTGAAGGGTCTGGCCGCACTGGCGCTGGGCGTTGCGCCGAATATCCCGGGCTTCCTGCATTCGGTGAAGCTGGTCGATGGCGCGGCGCCGATCTGGGACACCATCTTCACCGGCGCGTGGTTCGCCGGATTCTTCATTGCCGCGGCGGTCTACATTCTGTTGAATCTCGGGGCAAGACAGGAACGCGCGTGATGTCTCTTCTCATCAAGGGCGGCACGATCGTCACCGCCGACGCCACCTTTCGCGGCGACGTCTACTGCGCGGACGGCCTAATCAAGGCGGTCGGCGACTGCTCAAACGCGCCGGCATCCGCCGAAGTCGTCGACGCCGGCGGCCAATACGTGATGCCCGGCGGCATCGACCCGCACACCCACATGCAGCTGCCCTTCATGGGCACGGTGGCGAGCGAGGACTTCTTCACCGGCACCGCCGCAGGTTTCGCAGGCGGCAACACCACCATCATCGACTTCGTGATCCCCGATCCCCAGCAGAACCTGATGGAAGCCTATCGCAACTGGCGCGGCTGGGCCGAAAAAGCGGCGGGCGACTACTCCTTCCATGTCGCGGTCACCTGGTGGGACGAGAGCGTGCGCAAGGACATGGGCACACTGGTGCGCGAAGAGGGCGTGAACTCCTTCAAGCATTTCATGGCCTACAAGAACGCGATCATGGCAACGGACGAGACGATGTATCACTCGTTTCACCGCGCGCGCGAACTCGGCGCGATCGTCACTGTGCACGCCGAGAACGGCGAGCTGGTCTATCAGCTCCAGCAGGAGCTGTTGAAGAAGGGCATCAACGGGCCGGAAGGCCATCCGCTGTCACGCCCGCCGGCAGCCGAAGGCGAAGCAGCGCATCGCGCGATCAAATTCGCCGAGGTTGTCGGCGTGCCGATCTATGTGGTCCACACGTCCACCATTGACGCGCTCGACGTCATCAAGCTGGCGCGCGGCAACGGGCAGCAGGTCTTCAGTGAAGTGTTGGCCGGGCACCTGCTGGTCGACGACAGCGTCTACCAGTCAAAGGACTGGGCGTTCGCCGCCGCCCACGTCATGTCGCCGCCGTTCCGGTCGAAGGAGCACCAGGCGGCGCTGTGGCAAGGCCTGATGGGCGGCAACATCCAGACCACCGCAACGGATCATTGCTGCTTCTGCGCGCCACAGAAGGGCGCGGGGCGCGACGATTTCACGAAGATCCCCAATGGCACCGGCGGCGTCGAAGACCGCATGGCGGTGCTGTGGACGCATGGCGTGAACACCGGCCGTCTGACGCCGCAGGAGTTCGTGGCGGTGACCTCCACCAACACGGCGAAGATCTTCAACATCCACCCGCGCAAGGGGGCTATCGTGCCCGGAGCCGACGCGGATCTCGTGGTGTGGGACCCGAATGCTGGGCGCACGATCAGCGCGAAGACGCACCATCAGAATGTCGATTTCTCGATCTTCGAGGGCATGGAGGTGACGGGCAATCCGTCGCACACCGTCGCCAACGGCAAGGTCGTGTTCGCGAAAGGCGAACTGCGCGCGGTCAAGGGTGCCGGCCGCTACATCAAGCGACCCGCGTTCAACCCGATGTTCGCACGCACCAGCCTGTAACTTCCGTCACACTTGCCGCGGGAACGGTTTGGCGCACCGCCGGTTGCAGTTGCGTGAGAATGCCGTATCAGAGGCTATGACCCAGACGATCGACAAGCGCGCGGGCCAGCCGGTCACGCCCGACATGCTGGTGGACGTGCCGCGCCTGCTGGCAGCCTATTCTTCCCTGAAGCCCGATCCATCCGTTGCCGCGCAGCGCGTGACTTTTGGAACGTCGGGGCATCGCGGATCGGCGCTGACGCGCTCGTTCAATGAAGATCATATCCTGGCGGTGACGCAGGCGATCTGCCTGTACCGAAAGGCGCAGGGGATCGACGGCCCACTGTTCATGGGGCGCGACACGCATGCGCTGTCGGCGCCGGCGATGGCGAGCGCGCTGGAGGTACTGATCGCCAACGGCGTGACGGTGATGATGGACGCCGCGGACGGCTTCACGCCGACGCCGGCGATCTCGCACGCGATCATCACCTACAACAGAGTGCGCAGCGGCGGATTGGCGGACGGCATCGTCATCACGCCGTCGCATAATCCACCCGAGGACGGCGGCTTCAAATACAACCCGCCGCATGGCGGACCCGCCGATACCGACGCGACCGGCTGGATCGAGAGGACCGCGAACAGGTTCCTGGAGAAGAAGCTGGCTGGCGTCGAGCGCGTGCCGGAGACGCGGGCGCGGGCGTCCGCCCTGCTCCACCGACACGACTATGTCGGTGCCTATATTGCCGACCTGGCGAACGTCGTGGACATGGAGGCGATCCGCAGCGCCGGCGTGAAGATCGGCATCGATCCGCTGGGCGGGGCGGCGGTGCACTATTGGGCACCGCTCATCGAACGATACGGGCTGAACGCGACCGTGACCAACGACAAGGTCGACCCGGCCTTCGCATTCATGACGGCGGATTGGGACGGAAAAATCCGCATGGATTGCTCTTCCTCCTATGCGATGAAGCGGCTGATCGGGCTGAAGGATCGCTTCGACGTGGCCTTTGCCAACGACACCGATGCTGACCGCCATGGAATCGTCTGCCGCTCTGTCGGGTTGATGGAGCCGAACAGCTACCTGGCAACCGCGATCTCCTATCTGTTCGCGAACCGGCTGCAGTGGCGCGACGACGCCGCCATCGGCAAGACGGTCGTGAGCAGCGGAATGATCGACCGCGTCGCGGCGAGCCTCGGCCGCAAGGTCGTCGAAGTGCCGGTGGGCTTCAAATGGTTCGTCGATGGCCTGCGCGGCGGATCGTTCGGCTTCGCCGGCGAGGAAAGCGCGGGCGCGTCGTTCTTGCGCACAGATGGCACCGTGTGGACGACCGACAAGGACGGGCTGATCATGGGGCTTCTCGCAGCCGAGATGATGGCACGCAGCGGACGCGATCCCGGCCAAATCTATCAAGGACTGACTGACAAGCTCGGGCGGTCGTACTATCAGCGCATCGATGCGCCGGCGACGGCCGCGCAGAAGGCCGCACTCAAGAAGCTGTCGCCGAAAGATGTCGGCGCCAGCACGCTGGCGGGAGATCCCATCACATCGCGCCTAAGCAATGCGCCGGGCAACGATGCGCCTATCGGCGGCATCAAGGTCACGAGCAAGAATGGCTGGTTCGCGGCGCGGCCTTCGGGGACCGAGGATGTGTACAAGATTTATGCGGAAAGCTTCCGCAACGAGGAAGGGCTGAGGCAGATTCAGGCGGAAGCCCAGGCGATCGTTTCGGCAGCACCTTGACGCGACGCAATGTAGCGGCGGCCGGCGACGGGCCCAGACCGTATCGACACCGTTTTGTAATGCAGACACAGACTCCCGCAGCATTGAAACGCCCCAGCCGGTTGCGCGTTCCCTTCCAATTGCCGAAAGCGATGAGACAGGAGGCAACTTCGCCGCGCATGCGGAAAGAACGCCCGCTTTGGGCGTTGGAACTTTGCGAGTTCGCGAATTTAAACCAACGCCAGCGCGGCGTTTGAGACCGGAAGGGGCGGGGAAACTCGTTAGGTCTATTGGCACACAATATCATTGCCGTCGAACCAGAAGAGCCTATTCGCGCCGAGCTGTTCAGCATCGAACGTCTGGAACAGCATGCCGAAAGCTTAGCCAAGGCGCAGCGGGTCGCCACCGGCATCCGGCACAGAAAGCCCCTGCCACGGCGCCTGCGGGAAAACGAAAGCGTCCTGGACGAGGCCTATCGCGTGATCGCCAAGGCGGCGCACGACAAGCGGCCGATCACGCCGGCCGGCGAATGGCTGCTCGACAACTATCACATCGTGGCGACGCAAATCCGCGAGGTACGCAACGATCTGCCGCCCGACTATTACCGGGAGCTTCCAAAACTCACGGACGGACATCTTGCCGGCTACCCGCGGGTCTATGGCATCGCGTGGGCGATCGTCGCGCACACCGATAGCGCGTTCGACCTGGAACGACTGACCCGGTTCGTGACGGCGTATCAACGGGTCGAGCCGCTCAGGATCGGCGAACTGTGGGCGATCGCGATCACGTTGCGACTGACCCTGATCGAGAATCTGCGCCGGCTGGCTGTCGCTACCGCGTCGCGCACACGCGAAACCGGCCGCGCTGATGTGATCGTCGAGAGAGCGCTGTCGGGCAACGAGCTCTCCGACTCGATCATCCGCGACCTCGCCGGGGAACCGATCCGCGCCGCGACGGTGGCGCGGCTGGAGCAGCGCCTGCGCGACCAGAGTCCCGAGGCCGTGGAAGTCCTGCGCTGGTTGGAAGGGACGATCACCGGTTCGGGCCAATCGACCGAGCAGCTCGTTCGCGAGGAAATCCAGAACCAGGGCGCCGCGAACGTCAGCGTGCGCAACATCATCACCTCGATGCGCCTGATCTCGGACATCGACTGGGTCGAATTCGTGGAGAGCGTCAGTCCGGTCGATCACATCCTGACCAATGGCAGCGCGTTCCGCGCGATGGAAATCTCCACCCGCAACCGCTATCGCCGCGCGGTGGAGAAGCTGGCGCGTCATTCCAAGCGCAGTGAAGTCGACGTTGCCGCCGCCGCCATCGATCAGACGCAACGCGCGGCGCGGGCCGGAAAAGCCGCAAGCCGGCGCGACCCGGGATTCTATCTCGTGGGACGCGGTCGGACGGATTTCGAACACCTGCTCGGCTATCGTCCGTCGCTGGGCGACCGGTTACGACGCGGTTTCGCGTCCACCGGACTTGCCGGCTATCTGAGCGTCATCGCGCTGCTGACATTGGCGATCACTGTGGGCGTAACCCTGGCCATCGTGCACGCGAGTCCCGTATGGCTGGCGGCGAGTGCATTCCTGGCGTTACTGCCAGCGAGCGACCTGGCTATGGCGCTGGTCAATCGCATCGTCACCGACCGCTGGGGACCGTCGCTGCTGTCGGGCATGGATCTGCGCGACGGGGTGCCTGACACCTGCAAAACCCTGCTCGCCGTGCCGACACTGCTGTCATCTATGCAAGAGATAGAGGATCTCGCGAGTACGCTAGAAGTCCACTACCTCTCGAATGGCGAGCGCAATATCAGCTTCGC